>Ga0224557_1004127_pt1 | contig 10818 bp, 9 predicted proteins | sample 714S31014metaG_FD_180677 | JGI IMG/M metagenome (GOLD analysis project Ga0224557, IMG submission 180677) | Peat soil microbial communities from Stordalen Mire, Sweden - 717 S3 10-14 | ecosystem: Environmental > Terrestrial > Soil > Wetlands > Peat | place: Sweden: Norrbotten County, Stordalen... | reverse complement strand
GCGTCGCAGTATCTGATCATCGGCCAGGTCGTCGGCATCCACTTGGACGAGAGCGCCATCGTCGATGGGGTCGTCGACACCGCGCGGCTGCATTCGATCGCACGCTGCGGAGGACTGACCGACTACGCGGTCGTCGACAGTCTGTTCGAGCTGCCCCGTCGCTCGGCCGACTAGATCTCGGTACGAGCGCGAGCGCGCTATCTCACGACTCAAGTCGCGGCCGCAAGTCGACGCGTGCCCGCGCTTTGGCGACACGCAGCACACGTGTCGTCTCAGCGAACCCGGCGAATCGTCGAGAGTCGCAGACTGCTGCACGCGCAACGAGCGCGACACGTGAGTCGAGATCGGAGCGAATGATGAAGGCAGTTCGTTTCAGCCAGTTCGGGGGCCCGGAGGTTCTCGAGATTGTGGATCTTCCCGATCCGCATCCGGGCCCTGGCCAGATGCGGATTGCTGTGCGCGCGGCCGGCGTCAATCCGAGCGATTGGAAGAAGCGCGAGGGGCTGATGGATCAGGAGCTCCCACAGACGATGGGCTACGAGGCGGCAGGCGTTGTCGACGAGATCGGTGAGGGCGTTGTGGACACGTCCGTCGGCGATTGCGTGTTCGGCTTCACCGCCGAGGAGGGGGCTCAGGCTGAGCTGGCGGTGCTTTCCTACTATGCGCCGATACCGACGTCACTTGACTTCGTCGGCAGCGCCGATCGGACGCAGCGGCTTCTCGGCGTGATCGCTTATCCGGGATGCGGTAATCGTGGGTCGGTCCGATGGCTGCCCGTTGATACGGACCAGTGCGCCGGCGGTCCTCGGGGTGTAGGTTCGCCGATTGGTCAGCCCGATCCGGCGGGCCGAGCCATCGAGCGCATGTCGGTGGTGCCAACAAAGCAGCCGGGTCGGGACGAGAGCGGCCGTCCCGCACGATCTAGTTCTTATCAATGTGGAAGCGTGTCGGCGCGAACCTTGGCGGCCTCGGCGCGGGCCAGGGCCGCTTGGGCACGAACCAGAGCCGCCTCTGCGCGCTCCCGACCCACGCGAGCACGGGTGATCGCCTCTCGTTGGATAGTGGTCGGATCCTGGACGTCTGGCTGGTCGGCGGTAGGAAGCTCGAGATTCGTTCGCGTTTGGTCGAGCGCGACCTGTTGGACGTCTCGTCCTTCCTGGGAGTGGTCGAGTGCCTCCTGGCTCACATCCCGGGTGGCCTGCTCACGGTCGATCCGCGCCTGGGTATCAGCGAGCATCTGATCCTCGCCCTTGTCCCCGACGGTGCCTCTCTCTCGGTCGTCATCCTGTACGACCTGCTCGCGATCGATGCGCAATTGCTCTCGGTCGCCGACGAGCTGCTCCCTTTCACCGAGAGCCTGCTCGAGATCGGTCAGGCTCTGTTCGCGGGCGAGCTCACGCTTGCGTGACATGTGCGTCTCCTCTTCGGTCCTCTAAGCATTGCCAAAGCTGGGTGAGCGGCATCGGCCGCCCGACGTGGTAGCCCTGCGCATAGTCGACTCCCATCGAACGCAGCTTCTCTTGGGTGGCCGCGTCCTCGACACCTTCGGCGATCGTCTTGATCCCGAACTGCTTGGCGACTCCGATGATCGCCCGGACGACCTGCTGGTCCGCCTCGTCGTTGAGCAGCTCTCGGATGAACTGGATGTCGATCTTCAGGTAGTCGACGGGAAGGTGCCTGAGGTAGGTGAACGTTCCGTGGCCGACCCCAAAGTCATCGAGGGCAAAGGCGCAGCCCAGCTTGCGCAGATGCTGCGCGAACGCTCGCGCCGCAGGGAGGTTGTCGGCCGCGGAGGTCTCGGTGATCTCGAAGATGAGGTTCCCTGGCGGCGCTCCGCTGGCGAGGACGGCGTCCTCGATCCAACCAACCTGCACCTGATCGCAGATCGTCTTGGCCGATAGGTTCACCTCGATGCGATGGCCAGCGGCAGCCAACTCCACGGCGCGGGCGATCACCCATTTATCGACCATCCCGATCAGGTCAAAGCGCTCCGCACCGGGCAGGAACTCCACGGGCGCGGCGAGCTCGTCGCCGCCGCCAGTCTTGCGCATTCGGATCAACAGCTCGGACTGCTCGACCTGCGCGGAGGCGAGGTTGAGGATCGGCTGCCCGTGAAGCACGAACCGATTCTGAGCAAGCGCTGCGTTTATCTGCTCTGAGCACTCGAGGGCCTCCCGTCGGTAGCGCTCCTCAAGGCGGCGCTCGGTGATATCCGTCGACATGCCGCCTACCGCGTGGATTGCGCCCTGCTTATCCACGAGCGGGAACCGGACGGTCAGGAACACGCGCTGCTTGCCGTCCCGCTGGCCCACCGTTTCTTCATCCAGGGCCTGGCCACCGTCCAGCACCTGCCGGTCCTGGGCTCTGACGTGGTCGATCGCGGACGCGGGCAGGATGTCCTCATCGCGGCGACCGATAATCCACTCCCTGTCGACGCCGAACACTCTTTCGAACTCAGAATTGACGAGCTGGTATCGATAGTCGCGTCCCTTGACGTAGACCAGGGCCGGTGTGTTGTCGATTACTGAGCGCAGTCTCCGCTCGCTATCAAGCAGTTTTTCCTCTGATAGCTTGCGATCGGTGATGTCCTGCAGATGTGAGACCGCGTAGAGTGCTTCGCCCGTCTGGTCACGGATGACCTCCGCGCGCACGTGCACCCATACGATTGAGCCATCCCGGTGCAGATAGCGTCTATCGCGCTCTAGGCTGTTTGTTGTCCCTGCGGCGAGCGCGGCGATAAACCTGTCGTCCTCGGTCACGTCGTCGGGATGCGTCAGCTCTCCGAACCTCTTGCTGGTCATCTCCTCGCGCGTGTAACCGAGCATCCGGCAGTATGCGTCGTTGACCCGCAACCACTGTCCATCCGGGCCGACCACGCTCATTCCGATCGGCGCGTGATCGAACGCGGATCGCAGGAGGTCTTCAGTGGCCCCGCCATCGCTCATAGCCAGCTGCTGAGCATTGGTTAGCTATAGCTATCTGGCACTGATCGTCCTTTGCCGAGCGGCTCGGCAAAGTTAGTGTGAGCGCGCTCTGGCTGAACCGTCACGCAGCCTCCGAGTGGAGAAGCCCTCGGAACCCTTCGGACGAACCCAACGCGGACGCAGAACGGCACCCCATGATTGTCGGCTCGATCCCTGGCTATCTCAATACCGCAGACGAGGGATCTTGTGAGTCCGGCCAATATCAGCCCTTCGGCGAGCTGCCCGGGTAGTACTACTGCTGCCGAAGCTGCTGCTGCTACTCCAGCTCAAAGGCGAATCGTCCCGGATCGGTGTATTCGGGGCTTTCCGTGATCCCTCGCTCACCCACCTTATGGGGATGCGTGAGGAGTGCCTGACTCACGATAACCGGGGCGACTGATCTCTCGTCATAAGGGCAGACGACACTCAACGGTGAACCTGCGAACACGAGATTGAACAGCGACTCGTATCGAGTCCAGAGGCTAACCTCGGCGCCGGAGCTCCCCGCCCACGCCGGCTCACCCACCACTCGGACCCAAGCGGCGCCGCGCTCCAGCTTGGCCGCGGAAAAGTCCCTAAAACCCTCTAGGGCGGCGATCGGCGTGCTGTAGAAGGCGCTCGAGTCGACGAACTCGACGCTTCGCGCGCTCTTGCCGAGTTGCTCGTGCAGAAGCTCGATGTTGGGTCCGCTGGTCACTGCGAGTATGGCTTCGGAGCGCTCGATTCCTTCGGCAATGAAGGAGCCGACAGTCGTACGGAACTGGTCGTCCGTGGAGTAGGGAAACGCTGAATGCTCCAGCATCGTCGGATGCTGCAGGCTGCCATCGACGAGATAGCCGATGCTGAGCCCCAGCGGTCGTGAGAGGGCCGCGAGCGTGCTGGGCCGGAGGTTTGTACGACGGCCTGACTCTACTTGGGCGATGGCAGACCAACTGACCCCGGAATGAAAAGCAAGGGCCTCCCTAGTCCAACCGAGACGCTCGCGCGCGGCTCGAACTCGCGAACCAATTCCGAGGGTCTTGGTCATGTTTCGGAGTCTACCGGGCATCTTGGCAGCGGTGGTACAGTTGAGTGTGTCAAATGACGTCGGCTGCGAGGAATGACTGAAACAACCATCGTCCCGGACCAGGTCCCGCGCAGCGTCGGAGCAGCCGTCGAGGCGGTACTGCGTGCTCGTGGCCAAGTCTGCGCGGTCAAGCGGCTCCTCAGGCGCAGCCACGTACCAATGGTGATGGTCGATGCCAGACGGCGCTACGTCGAGGCCAACCGTCCCGCCCGACTGGCGTTCCGGTTAAGCCTCAACGAGATCCGTACGTTGGCGATCGACGATCTCACACCGCGCCACCTGGATCGACACTTGGAGCAGACCTGGACGCGACTGCTCGACACGGGATGCGTCGTGGGGCGTCATCAGGTGGCCGGGCGCGATGGTAGCTGGCTCGACATCGTCTACCGCAGCGTGGCGGACGTCATTCCGGGGCTGCACCTAATCGCCTTCGCTCCCGCTGACTGGCCCGAGCACGAGTTAGATCCGGTCGAGGTCGGTCACCTTGACGCATCTGCCTCGCTGACGCGCCGGGAGCTTGAGTTGTTGACGCTCGCCGCCGAGGGCCGCAGCGGGCCGGAGCTCGCTCAAGAGCTTATGCTGAGTCCGGCTACGGTCAATACGCACTTCAAGAACATCCACAAGAAACTCAAGGTACGGACTCGCGCGGCCGCCGTCGCCCAGGCCCTGCGGCTCGGGCTGATCGACTAACCGCCAGCGAACGGATCGAGCTTGGGCCCGGTCAGCTCTACACCGTCCCTGCCGGCCTCGCACATTTCACGAGTCCGATCACCGAACGCTCAGCTAATCTCACGGTCGAGAAGATCGACATGGCACCGAACGGCTCAGCTTACGTGAGCAGCGGCATGCAACAGTTAGTAAAACCCTTCGCGTCGGGCGTAACGGGCTGCCCGCTCCTGGTCGTACTTGTCAGCGTCGAAGCTCGACTCGGTCAGGGACCGCAGGATTTCGCCGTTGGACGGCAGGTCACCGCGATCGATGAACTTGTCTGGATTCCAGATCTCCGAGCGCAACGCTGCCTTCGAGCAGTGCGTGTACACCTCCTGGACCTCGATCAGGATTCCCAACTTCGGCACCTTCCCCTCAACCGCCGACGCGGCCAGCAACCCGCGATCGTCGGTGATCACCGCGGTTCCATTGACGCGGAACATCTCCGTGACACCAGGGATGACAAACAGCAGCGCGACACGCGGATCGTGAAGCAGATTGGTCAGCGAGTCGGCGATTCGGTTTCCCGGTCTGTCCGGCAACAGCAGCGTCTTCTCATCAAGGATCCTCACGAACCCTGCCGGGTCCCCCTTCGGTGAGATGTCGAGCCCACCGTCGGGCATTGATGTCGCCAGGCAGACGAACGGCGAGCGCTCTATGAACTGCCTCGTCAACTCGTTGACGAGGTCTGCGAGTTTCAGCAGGACGGTGTCAGCCGGCGAGCCGATCAGCTCGCGCAGTTGCTCCTCAGTGGAGATAACCCGGATATCGGAGGAGATGCTCATCGGGTGACCAATTATGGCGCGGGGTCGACACACAGCGGCAGCCTTCCCCAGCGGTGCGCTCACCAATCGCGTTGGCAACGATCCGTAGTCCTGGTGTCAGGGTGAGATGAGTGTCGCGCCGGGGATGTAGCTGGCGACACGGATTGGGTCTCGTGTGAGCAGCGGTCGTCCCGTCACAGCTGCGTGAGCGCCGATCAGGAAGTCTGGCAGGATCGCTTGTCGATTGCCGCCCGCCCGGCGGTACTCGGCGTGAGCGTGCCCAGCGAGGAAGCTCGCCGCGAGCGGGACCTCCTCGATCAGGCACATCGACGGCAGCGCGTCACGCAGAGCCTCGACGCGTGAGAACCGTGGCGCGATCTCGGCGATCACGACCGCGTTAAGCACCAGCGCGCCACGCTCGGCCGCCTCGACCAAACGCGCTTGTGACCACGTCAACCATGTGGGGTCCTCGGTGAAGAGGTCGAGCAGCACGCTGCTGTCGACGACCGTTCCCGCGGTTCGGCTCACCTGCGCGTGAGCGCGAGGATCTCGTCGGTCCCGAGATCCACGTCACCGGCGCCACGGCTCCGCTCGATCTCAGCTGCCGCTTGAGCGCGGTCAAGGACAAGGCGAGCGCCACCGGCGTCGAGCTCGAAGCGGACCTCCGTTCCCTGAGCGATCCCAAGCGCGCGACGGACCTCGAGCGGAATCGTGACCTGACCCTTCTGAGTCACTCTCATGCCGGTAATACTAACGAGTCTTACTGCGCCCCGTCCTACCTCGCGAGGCTTGTTCCGAGCGCAACACGAGCGATCTACCGCTTGGCGACGTCTCCGCGCTGAGCTACAAACCACTGCGGGTAACTACTACCCCGGGACCGTGCGAGACCCAACTGTCAGGCGGGCGCTCGCGGCGTAGGTTGAGTGCATGAACTCCGAGCCTTCACAGACTGACGTCCTGATCGTCGGGGGCGGCGTGGCCGCGCTCGAGGCCGCACTGGCGCTCCGGGCGCGCGGCGGCGACCTTATCCAGACAACGCTGCTGGCGCCGAACCCCGAGTTCAGCTACCGCCCCGTTCGAGTCGGCGAGCCGTTCGGCCACAGCGCGGCGCGTAGTTACTCACTGGAGCGGATCGCAACAGACCTCGGACTGCGGCGCTATGAGGATTCGCTCGACTGGGTCGATACCGAGGCGCGAATCGTCCACACCAAACAAGGTCTAGCGCTCGAGTACGACGCACTGCTGCTGGCGATGGGTGCGCGAACGAACTCGTCGTTCAAGCACGCGGTCACTCTCGATCCGGCGCGGCTCGACGAGCAGATGCGCGGCGTGATCCAGGACGCGGAGGGCGGCTACATCCACAGCATCGCCTTTGTAATCCCGAGCACGCAGTCCTGGCCGCTCCCGATCTATGAGCTCGCGCTGATGACGGCGACCCGTGCCTACGAGATGAACGTCGCTCTTGCGATCACGCTCATTACCCCGGAGGATGCGCCGCTGGCGGTCTTCGGAACCGCCGTCAGCGAGGAGGTCCGCAGACTGCTCGACCAGCGCGGGATCACGACACTGACCTCCAGCCAGTGCGTCATGCATGAGCCGCGCCAGCTCACGGTCCATCCGGCCAACAACCAGATCACCGTCGACCAGGTGATCGCGCTTCCCGAGCTCAGCGGGCCGGTGCTACCCGGCATCCCACGCACAGCGACGGGTGGCTTCATCTCAACCGACCGTCACGGGCGGGTGATCGGAGTTGAGCGGGTGTTCGCCGCCGGCGATCTGACTGACTTTCCGATCAAGCACGGCGGCATCGCCGCCCAACAGGCGGACGCGGCCGCCGACGCGATCGCGGCGCTCGCGGGCGCCGAGATCGTGCCCAAGCCCCTCGTGGCGACCCTCCGGGGCGTGTTGTGGTGCGGAGATCGCTCGCTTCACCTGCGGGCGCGCGTGACCGGCACCCACGGGAGCAAGTCAAGCGCCGTCACCGAGACGCTGGGGAAGGCAGGCGCAAAGATCGACGCGCGATACCTCGCGCCGTACCTTGAGTCGATCAGCCCCGTCGCCGCGACGGTGACCTAACAGCCACGGCGGCGCTACCGCGCATTAGCGAGGGGTACGCTTTACGAAGGGTGAAGGAAGACCACGGAAACGACCTGCCCCGCCGCACCACCGGCGAACCGCAGCACCACACTGTCGGCTTTCCGGCCGTTGCCAGCGCGATGCGGCAAGCGCTCACGCAGATGGGCGCCAAGCGCACGCTCAAGACGCTCACCAAGCTCAACCAGCGTCAGGGCTTCGACTGCCCCGGCTGTGCCTGGCCCGACCCTGAAGGGCACCGGAACACGGCCGAGTTCTGTGAGAACGGCGCCAAGGCGGTGGCCGAGGAGGCAACCAAGGCCCGGGCCACCGCGCACCTCTTCAACCGCCACAGCATCGCCGATATGGAGGCCCACTCGGACTACTGGATCGGCAAGCTCGGGCGGCTCACCGAGCCGCTCTACGTGGCCCCGGGCGACACCCACTACCGCCCGATCAGCTGGGACGACGCCTACGAGCTGATTGCGCGTCATCTGACGGAGCTCGACTCGCCCGACCAGTCGATCTTCTACACGTCCGGGCGCACGAGTAACGAGGCCGCCTTCCTCTATCAGGCGCTTGTGCGCGCCATGGGTACCAACAACCTGCCGGACTGCTCGAACATGTGCCATGAGTCCAGCGGCAGCGCGCTCGGGCAGACGATCGGGATCGGCAAGGGCAGCGTCACGCTCGAAGACATCCACGAAGCCGACCTGCTCGTTGTCGTCGGTCAGAACCCTGGGACCAACCACCCGCGGATGCTGAGCGCGCTCGAGATCGCCAAGAAGAGGGGCGCGAAGATCGTCTCGATCAATCCGTTGCCGGAGGCGGGGATGACGCGCTTCAACGACCCTCAGACCCCGCGCGGCATGCTCGGGCTGGGGCGCGAGCTCTCTGACCTGCATCTGCCGATCAAACTCAACGGCGACCTGGCCTTCTTCCAGGCTGTCAACAAGCGCCTGATCGAGCGCGGCCAGATCGACCATGGCTTCATCGAGCGGCACACCGACGGCTTCGAGGCGCTGACCGAGCATCTGGCCGATCTCGACCACGAGACGGTGTTCGCCGCGTCGGGCCTGTCCGAGTCCCAGATCCAGGTGTTCACTGCATACGCCGCCGCCTCGAAGCGCACGATCGTCTGCTGGGCGATGGGCCTGACCCAGCACAAGAACTCGGTCGCGACGATCCGCGAGATCGTCAACTTCCTGCTGCTGCGCGGCAACATCGGACGGCCCGGTGCCGGCGTCTGCCCTGTTCGCGGCCACTCGAATGTTCAGGGCGACCGCACGATGGGCATCTTCGAGCGCCCGGCCGAGAAGTTCCTGGACCGCATGGAGCAGGCGCTCGGATTTCCGATGCCGCGCGAACACGGTGTCGACGTGGTCCAGGCGATCCGCGCGATGCGTGACGGCAAAGCCCACGTTTTCATGGCGATGGGCGGCAACTTCCTCTCGGCCGCGCCGGATACCGAGGCGACGGGGGCTGCTCTGCGCGGCTGCCGTCTGACGGTGCACGTCAGCACCAAGCCGAACCGCTCACACCTGGTCCACGGCCGCGAAGGGCTGATCATCCCAACACTGGGCCGCACCGAGCGCGACACGCGTGGAGACAAGGACCAGTTCGTCACCGTCGAGGACTCGATGAGCGCCGTCCACGCCTCGCACGGCACGCTCGATCCGGCATCCGAGCAGCTCCGCTCAGAGGTACAGATCCTCTGTGACCTGGCACAGCACACGGTCGGTGACGTGGGTGTGCTGCGCTGGAGCGCACTGGCCGCCGATTACGATCGCATCCGCGACCTGATCGAGCAGGCGATCCCGGGCTTTGAGCGCTTCAACGAGCGCATCGCCGAAGGTTTCACCCTGCCCCATCCGCCGCGCGACGAATTGAAGTTCGAGACCGCCACCGGCAAGGCCCGGATCACGGTCAACGACCTGGCCGTGATCGAGGTGCCGGAGGGCGCGATCCTGCTGCAGACGCTGCGTTCTCACGACCAGTACAACACCACCATCTACGCGCTCAACGACCGCTACCGCGGCATTCACGCCGGACGCCGCGTAGTCATGGTCAACCCCGATGACATGGAAGATCTGGGCGTCTCCGACGGCGACGTGGTCGATCTGCTCGGGATCGCCGATGACGGTGTCACCCGCCGCGCCGACCGCTTTCGTGTGATCTCCTACCCGACCGCGCGTGGCTCCGCTGCCGCCTACTACCCCGAGACCAACTCGTTAGTGCCGCTCGACAGCGTTGCCGACGTCAGCGGTACGCCGACCTCGAAGTCAGTGATCGTGCGCATGGTGCCGTCTGCCGCGGTGGCGGCGGGCGTTGCCGCCACCGCCGGGTCCGCGGGGGACGCCGCGTGAGCGTCGCGTCGGAGCCCGTGCCTGCGCGTGCGCGTCCGGTTTCCGCGCTGCCGCCGGGGGTCAAGCTCCCGAGCTACCTGCAGGCCGCCTGCTTCCTGCTCTGGCGGGACAAGCTGCTGACCTATATGCGTCGCCGCTACGGGGACGTCTTCACTCTGAATCTGCCCGTCTTCGGCCGCTCGGTGATGGTCGCACGACCTGACCTGGTCAAGCAGGTCTTCACCGCACCAGCCGACGTTCTGGTCTTCGGCGAGATCAGCCCGCTCGGCGACCTGATCGGCCCAGGCTCCCTGTTCTCAATGGATGGCGCCGAGCATCTGCGCGAGCGGCGGCTGATCCTGCCGGCCTTCCATGGCGAACGCATGAAGGGCTACGAGGCGATCATCGAGCAGGAGGCGCGGCGCGAGATGGCCGCTTGGCCCGAGGGAGAGCAGTTCGCGACGATGCCGGGCTTTATGCGGATCACGCTCAACTCGATCCTGCGTGCCGTCTTCGGTGCTGAGGCCGACGACCTCGCTGACCTGGCGGACGTGTTGCCGCCGCTGGTCACACTCGCCTCACGCTTGACCCTGCTGCCGTTGCTGCGGCGCGACCTCGGGCCCGGCAGCCCGGGCCGGCGCCTCAACCGCCTGCGCGACCGCTACGACTCGATCATCGACCGCATGATCGACGCCAGCCTGGCTGACCCGCGCCTGGAAGAGCGTGACGACGTCATGTCGATGCTGCTGCGAGCGCACTATGACGACGGCTCTTCGATGTCTCGCGGGGCGATCAAGGATGAGCTGCTGACACTGCTGGCGGCTGGGCATGAGACGACCGCCACCTCGCTGGCGTGGGCCGTGGAGCGCCTGCGTCGCAACCCCTGGATCCTGCGGCGC
>Ga0224557_1004121_pt1 | contig 10830 bp, 10 predicted proteins | sample 714S31014metaG_FD_180677 | JGI IMG/M metagenome (GOLD analysis project Ga0224557, IMG submission 180677) | Peat soil microbial communities from Stordalen Mire, Sweden - 717 S3 10-14 | ecosystem: Environmental > Terrestrial > Soil > Wetlands > Peat | place: Sweden: Norrbotten County, Stordalen... | reverse complement strand
CGTCCAGCAATGCCAACGCGCGTCTCCGCCGGTCCTCCAGAAGACCGGCGCTTCCCTTCAGCCGGGGCATAGGTATTCTGAACCTCAATACCCATTATTGCATTATTTATGCAGGAGTCAATAAGACCACCGCAGTCGTGTAAGACCTGGCCGTGATGTGCGTTGCAGCCACCGGCCAATTCTGATCGATATCGCATGTAACGAATTCCCCATTTCATGACTTTGTTCTTGTGAATGCACATTCCAAGGACGTTTCTTTCCATGATTTCTCGTCTCCTTCGAGTTCTGTGCCTATCTCTCCCACTCTGTATGGGCGGAATGGTCGTCACAGCACAGGATTCTCTCACCCTGCGGCAGGCAATCAATCAGGCCCTGGGACAGAACCCCGAGGCAGCCATTGCGCGCGCAGACAATCAAGAAGCCAAATCGGCGGCCACCATGGCGCGCACCCAGCTTCTGCCGCAACTCAACTTCACTGAAGACATCTCCCGCGGCGACGATCCGGTCTATGCCTTCGGCACGCGGCTTCGGCAGCGGCAGTTTACGCAAGCTGACTTTGCGTTGAACGCGCTTAATCTTCCGCAGCCCATCGGCAACTTCTCCACACGTTTCTCTGGTTCATGGATGGCGTTCGATTCGCTCAAGACGCAGAAGGAGATCCATCGCGCGGATATGTACAGGCAGAGCGCTTTGTCCTCTGCTAAAGCTGTGGATCAGCAGATCGTGTTTCGTGTTGTGGGGGCCTACCAGCAGGTGCTCTATGCGCAACGGGAGATCGATGTTGCCCAGCATGAGCAGGAGACGGCTGCGGCGCTTCTGACCTCTGTCGATGAACACGTCAAGGCCGGCCTTGCGGTGGAGTCGGATCACATGTCGGCTGAGGTGAATGTGGCCGCACGCAAAGAGGAGTTGATAGCGGCGCAGGGCGACCTGGAACTGGCGTGGGCCCAGTTGCGCGAGGCGATGGGCAACCCGGAGCTGAAAGCAACTGAACTGAAGCCGATCCAGCCGCACACATTCCCGCAGAACACTCTGGAAGCGGAGTTGGCGACGGCCGAAAAGGCGCGGCCGGATCTGGCGGCGTTAGGACAGGAGCAATCGGCGCAGGCGTCTGCCGTGGGAGCGGCAAAGTCGGACTTCGGCCCGCGCGTGAGCGCCTATGGAAACTGGGAAGAAGATCAACCCTCCTTTACCGGCTCGGGAGGCAACAACTGGGTGGCCGGCGTGCAGTTTAGCGTGGACATTCTGCCCTTAGGCAGGCGCGCCCAACTTTCGCGCGAGTCTGCTGCCAAGCAGAAGATCGACGCGCAGGTGACCGCCTCTCAGCAGCATCTGCGGCTGGAAGTGAGCCAGGCGCACATTCACCAGAAGACGGCGGAACTCTCCCTGGAGACGGCGCGGGCGGCAATGGACCAATCGGCCGAGAGTCTGCGCATTCTGAAGAATCGTTACGGTGCGGGGCTTGCCACCATCACCGATCTGCTGCGGGCCGAGGATGCCGAGCGGCAGAGCCAATCCAATTACTGGCATGCCGTGTACGGAAATGCCATGGCCTATAGCGAACTTTTATATGCGACTGGGACACTGACTCCCGATGCGGCGGAGGAATTGCAATGAAGACTGTCTTACGGGCAAGTTTGCTAGCCGTTACCGCGGCGATGGTGGCCGGATGTCATGGTACCGACTCCGCGTCCCCTGCGGTTGTCGAGACCGTGCAGGCAAGGGTTGTTGAAAGCCAGGTGCAAGAGGTGCCTGTGAACCTGCGATCCACGGGCACGGTTCATGCCAGGGAAACCGCAGTTCTCTCCGCGCAGGTGATGGGCCGCATCCAGCAGGTGCTGGTGCACGAGGGAGACAGCGTACGGGCTGGGCAAACGCTGGTGGTGCTGGACGACGCGGCTATGCGAGCGGCTCTGGAGCAGGCACAGGCGGGCTTGAAGGCGGCGCAAAACGCGCAAGCTGCGGCGCAGACCAACGCCTCGTTGGCGACAAGCACGTTAAACCGGTACAAACAACTTGAATCCGAGAAGAGTGTGAGCCCGCAGGAGATGGATGAAGTCTCGCAGCGTGCCGCGGCTGCGGAGGCGAACCTTGAGGCAGCACGCGCGCAAACCGACGAGGCACGAGATCAGGTAAACGGCGCACACACCATGCTGGGGTATACGCGCCTGTCGGCGGCTTTCTCAGGCATCGTAACGGCGCGGATGGTCGATCCGGGGACGATGGCCGCACCAGGCGTGCCGCTACTTCAGGTGGATCAGGCTGGAGCGTTGCAACTGGACGCAACGGTGGATGAGTCGGCGATTGGCGCGGTTCACAAGGGCATGAAGGTGCAGGTGGCGATCGATGGCGCCGGTTCCACGGGCATGACGGGGACTGTTGCAGAGATCGTGCCCGCAGCCGATCCATCGAGTCATAGCTTTCTCGTCAAGATTGACTTGCCTTCTTCAACTCAGTTGCGCGCCGGCATGTATGGAACGGCTGAGTTTGCCAACGGCACCCGCCAGGCGATTCTGATTCCGCGCTCGGCGGCTGTCATGCGCGGCTCATTGGCCTGCGCGTACGTTCTCGACGGTCAAGGGATCGCGCAACTCCGTTATCTCACGCTCGGCACCGAACACGGCAATCTCATCGAGGTTCTTTCAGGTATCTCTTCCGGTGAAAAACTGGTTGACGCACCCTCCGACCGCGACCTCGCCGGAAAGCGCATCGAGGCATTGCCATGAAGCAAGACCTTGGAATCGCCGGACGCCTGGCCCATTCATTTCTCAACTCCAAGATGACGCCGTTGTTCATTGCCGCATCGCTGGCCATCGGAATCTTCGCGGTAACGATCATACCGCGCGAGGAGGAGCCGCAGATCCTTGTTCCCATGCTGGATATCACCACCGCCATGCCGGGCGCATCCCCGGCGGAGGTGGAAGAGCGCGTCACACTGCCGATCGAGACGCTCGTGCATCAGATCTCCGGCGTCGAGTATGTGTATTCGACATCTGCGCCAGGACAGAGCCTGGTGATTGTGCGTTTTCTGGTCGGCACGCCCCAGGAAGATGCACTGATCAAGGTCTACAGCAAGCTCTACTCGAACTTCGATCGCATGCCGCCGGGAGTTTCGCAGCCGCTGATCAAGGCTCGTTCCATCGACGATGTGCCGATCCTGGCCATGACGCTTTGGGGCGAGCACTATAACGGCTATCAACTGCGCGCCATCGCGGACGAGATGCAACACAACATTGCGCAGATTTCCGATGTATCGGAGACGACGATCATCGGCGGCCTTCCACGCACCATGCGCGTTGTGCTAAGTACGGAAAACCTGAGCGCCTACGGCTTATCGCCTATGGCAATCGTTGGACATTTGCAAGCCGCAAATGCGAGCGTGCAGGCAGGAAACTTCTCCGATAACAATCAGGAGGTCCGAGTTGACGCCGGCAACCTCTTCAACAGCCGCGAGGATCTGGAAGCAGTGGTGGTGGGCGTGGTGCGCGGGCATCCGGTGTATCTGCGCGACGTGGCTGACAAGATTGTCGATGGCGCCGCGGAGCCGTCGGACTATGTGGTCTACGGCACGACGAACGCGAGCGCCACAGCGCAACAGGGATTGCGCCAGTATCCGGCGGTGACGATTACCGTAGCCAAGCGCAAGGGAACGAATGCAACCGATATCTCGAATGCCGTGCTCAAGCGCGTGCATGAGATGCAGGGCGTGACCATTCCCAACGACGTAACGGTGACGACGACCAGGAATTATGGCGAGACGGCAAAGGCCAAGTCGGACGAATTGCTGGAGCATCTCCTGCTGGCCACGTTGTCCGTGACTCTGCTTGTCGCGCTCTTTCTCGGGTGGCGCGAGTCGGGTGTTGTCCTGCTGGCTATTCCAGTTACGCTCGCGCTCACCATGTCGGTGTTTTACTTCCTGGGCTACACCATCAATCGCGTTACGCTGTTTGCCTTGATTTTCTCGATCGGCATTCTTGTCGATGACGCCATTGTCGTGGTCGAAAACATGGTGCGCCACTTCCGGTTGCCTGAGAATCATGGGCGGCCGATGAGTGAAATCGCGGTCGAAGCAGTTGCAGAAGTCGGAAATCCAACCATTCTGGCCACTTTCGCCGTGATTGCCGCGGTATTGCCGATGGCTTTTGTCCGCGGTCTGATGGGGCCCTACATGCGCCCTATCCCCGTGGGCGCATCGGCGGCCATGCTCTTCTCGTTGCTGGTTGCCTTCGTGGTTTCGCCCTGGGCGGCACTCCGCCTTGTTGGCCGCCATCTTGAAGGAGCCAAAATACTGGAGCCCGAGACGGAGAACTGGCGGACCAGACTCTATCGCCGCATCATGACGCCTCTGATCCAGTCCGCGCGCAATCGCGTCCTTTTTTTCACTGGAGTGGTGGTGCTGTTTCTGATCTCGGTGGCGCTTGTACCGCTCGGACTCGTGAAAGTAAAGATGTTGCCGTTCGATAACAAGAGCGAACTCCAGGTGGTCATCAACATGCCCGACGGCACACCCCTTGAGCAGACGGCGCGCGTGGCCCAGGCGTTGGGAGAAGAGCTTGCGCGGCAGCCGGACGTGCTGAACTATCAGACGTACACCGGAACATCCGGGCCTTATAACTTCAACGGATTGGTGCGCCACTACTACATGCGCCGCCAGCCGAATCAGGCTGACATCCAGGTGAACCTGCTGCCTGCCAAGCAGCGCAGCGTGCAAAGCCATGCCATTGCCAAGCGTCTTCGTCCGCTGCTCGACGCCATCGGCAACGCGTATGGGGCGCGCATTCAGGTGAGCGAAGTACCGCCGGGGCCGCCGGTGATCCAGACGCTGGTTGCGGAAATCTACGGTCCGGACCTGGCTGGTCAGACGCAGGTTGCGCAGCAGGTCAAGTCGATCTTTCAGCACACCGCAGGCGTTGTGGATACGGACTGGTATGTTGAGGATCCGCAGCCGAGGCTGGTGATGCGTGTAGATGAGGTCAAGGCTGCGCAACACGGCATCGCGGTCTCCGATGTAACTCACGCCCTGGCGCTGGCTCTCTCGGGAGATCAGGTCGGCCTGATGCACGATCAGACATCACGGGAGCCTGTACCCGCAATTGTCCAACTTGACCGCGCCGATCGCTCTTCCGAGCAGGGACTCGAGAACATCCGCCTGCCCGGCGCCGACGGCGGCATGGTATCTCTGCGCGAGCTTGTCATTGTCGAGCACAAGACCATCGAGCCCAGCATCTATCACAAGAACTTGCGTCGCGTGGTCTATGTCACGGGAGATGTAGCTGGCGCGGTGGAAAGCCCGGTCTACGCCATCCTGAAGACGAACAAGGAGCTCGACCATCTCACGCTTCCGGCTGGATACACGCTGGCTCGCTATAACGCTTCAATGCCGGAGTCCACGGACCATTACTCGATGAAGTGGGACGGCGAATGGCAGATTACGATCGAGGTCTTCCGCGACATGGGGCTGGCGTTCGCCGCGGTGCTCGTTCTCATCTACGTGCTTGTGGTGGGCTGGTTCCGCTCCTTCATCGTGCCGCTGATCATCATGGCCCCCATTCCGCTCACCCTGGTGGGCATCATGCCGGCCCATGCCATTCTGGGCGCATTCTTCACAGCGACCTCGATGATCGGCTTCATCGCCGGCGCCGGCATCATCGTGCGCAACTCGATTATCCTTGTCGACTTCATTGAGCTCCGAATCAGCCAAGGGATGCCTCTTGCCGAGGCGGTGATCGATGCAGGCGCAACTCGATTCCGTCCTATGCTCCTGACTGCGGCGGCGGTCGTTGTCGGTGCAAGCGTAATTCTTACGGACCCTATCTTTCAGGGGCTCGCACTTTCGCTGATTGCAGGAGCGGTCGCTTCGACTTTCCTTTCGTGGCCGACCATTCCAGTGCTTTACTTCATGGTTCATTCGCGGCGTCAAGCCGGGCCTGGACATCAACCTGAAACCGAATAAGGAGATTCTCGATGACGGTCGAACGTGGTGTGCGCCTGATGGCAGGCGTCATGGTGCTTTTGTCCCTTGCGCTCGCGCATTTCCTTGCACTTTATTGGCTCTGGCTAACGTTTTTTGTTGGACTTAATCTGTTGCAGTCGGCATTCACCAACTGGTGCCCAGCCATGTCCATCCTGCGCGCCGTTGACCTGAAAGATGCTGCTTGCCGTTCCGGACAGTGAGCCAGTGATGCATGCCCGAACCCAAATTGCGCGACTTAAAGATGAGGTTTACCGCCAGATGTATCGGTTGGAGGAAGGCTGTTCAGGGGCCGAGCTGGGCCTCGCACTTGCCTTGTTGCGCGCATGGGTCGCCACAGACTCCAAACCGGAGGGCGCTGGAAATCGGGAGTGGCTTAGTAAGGTGTCTCCCATTTGCCTGCAGATGATTGAGACGGCCTTGAAGCAGAATGCCCCGACCCTTCCCTGTACGCAGTGAATCGGCAGGCTCCAGTGCAGGTGACTCTTCTTTCATTCACGCGTGAGAATATACTGGTCTGGCGCCCGATTCACTCAAACGATGCGACCTGAACTGATCCGAGCCACCGACCTCCTCCGCCAAGACACTCAGGAAGCTGTCGAGGAGGCAATCGGTCTACTTCAGAACACGGTTTATTCGTTCAGCATGAAGGTCTGCGGCCATCCGGAAGATGCTGAAGACACCATGCAGGAGGTGCTCTCCCGTTCCATCAGGCACCTTGCCAAGATCCAGACCCCGCAGCAGATGGCCGTCTGGCTTTACACCGTGACCAGAAACCGCTGCTGGCGCATGCGCCGCAAGCCTGCATACGCCCCGGCACACCTTCTCTCGCTCGATGAGCTGATGCCGGACGGTGACGAACTGGGCAGGCGGCTTGAGGATGCCGCGGCAGACCCGGAAAGGAAGGTCCTCGCCGCCGAACAGCACCACCTGCTGCATCAGGCAATTCTCCGCATTCCGGCCACATTGCGCATCGTTCTCGTGCTCCACGATATGGAGGAGCTAACCACCGAGCAGGTTGCGCAGGTTCTTTCGCTTCAGCAGGGAACGGTGCGGATTCGCCTCCATCGGGCACGTCTGAGCGTGCGCAAGGAGATGAGCCAGCTACTTAAGGCCAGTCCCGAGCTACCGAAACAAGCCAGACCCTCCGCGAGCAAGCCCAACCGCGCCCGAGCCAACGGCGCGCAACGCCCGGCTGAATGCCGCGATCTGTTCGCCAATCTCTCCGAGTATCTCGACGGCCGCGTGGAACCACTGACCTGCGAACAGATGCGCGAACACATCGAAGCATGCCCGTCCTGCGTGGCATTTCTGCGCGATCTGCGCACTGCCATCGATCGTTGCCGATCCTTGGAGATTCCTTGCGACTCGGCCGTCGCGCCGCGTCTGCGCGCTATCCTCACCAGGGAATACCTGCGCATGTTGGCGATCCCCATCGACAAAAATGCTCCCGCCATGATGTAACGAATAGCCGCTCTCGTGCCTCTTTTCTTATGTAAGAGGAAAACCACTATGGAAGTGAAGATTACGCATCTCGATCGAGCGAAGTTTGCCATTCACTCGCGGTCCCACACAATTCTTTGCGACCAACCCGCGGAAAATGGCGGGGAAGACTGCAGCATGACGCCCCCGGAATTGCTGGTCGCGTCGTTGGGCTCTTGCGTGGCCTTCTATGCCGTGCAGTGTTTGAAGACGCGCAATCTCGCTGAGACAGGCGTGGAGGTCACAGTGACCGCCGAGAAGTTGAAGCATCCGGCTCGGCTTGGCAACTTCCGCGTCCAAGATACTTATCCTGTTTCTCTTGCCGAGGAGCAGACAGAGGGTCTTATGAGGAGTGTGAACCACTGTCTCATTCACAACACCCTCTTGTCACAACCGGAGTTCGCGATCGAACTACGGTCAATGATCCCGGCGAGCCTTTTCGACAGTTTTCGATATTGAGCAATATCGTACAGACTATTGTGTCGCTCCAGGCGCACACATGGCATCATTACGACGGTCGCTTGACTTGGTGGATAAGTAGCTCAAATGACAAAGAATGCGAATAAGGAGGCTTCTGAACAACAAAAATCGCGCTGGTTCCGAATTGGACGGTTCCTGTTTGTTGTTGTCTTGGCAGTCGCCGTTTTTCTGCTTGGCCTAAGCATGGTGCATCACCGCTTCTTTCGAGGCGGCTATATCAACCAGCACGGCGTCCTCAAACCATAGCGTGAACTGCAGAGAGTCTCGGTCGCAGCTCCGAATGATGTCAAGCTACAGATTACTTGGCATGAAGATCTCATTCGAAAGGCGCTCTCGCAAAGTGTTATGCTACGCCATCTCTCGCTATCGTGAGCCGATGCGGTCGATCCCATACGCATCGAGCACATCCGGCAACGTGACGACACCTTCCAGCTTGTGCAGATCCGCACGATGGATGACCGGCAAGACATCGAGATGGTATTTGCTCATGCGCTCAAGCGCCAGATGCAGGGCATGATCTGCGTGGACGTGCGGAACATCAAGGGTTTCCACAAGACTCGCCAATGGCTGCTCTTTTCGTCCATCGACAAAGGCGACCTCAAGGTCGTCCTTATTCAGGATTCCGAGAAAGTATCCCTTGTCGGCGACGGGCCAGATGCGGAAGGGCCCGGAGCGAGTTTGTTCAACTGCCTCCTCAACGCGCATCTGCGAGGAGAGCATCGGCGGAGACTTCCGCATGATCTTGGCCACTGTGCGTTGGCTGCTTTCGTCACGAGTGCTGTAGCTGGGCAAATGAATGCCATCCTGATGGGCCAATGCCTCGTAAATGGGCTGCTTCTGGAATCTGGAAGAAATGAAGAAGCTGGTCAGGTTTGCGATCATCAGCGGCACGATGACAGCGTAATCCCGCGTCATCTCAAAGATCATCAGGACAGATGTCATTGGGGCACGGACAATCCCCGCGAAAAGAGCGCCCATGCCGACGAGAGCGTAAGCACCAGGTGTTGCGGTATATCCCGGCAACAAGCCATGGGCCACCGTGCCGATGGCGCCTCCCAGCATTGCGCCGAGAAAGAGGCTGGGGCCAAAGATGCCACCGGCGTTCCCTGAGGCATAACTGACAGTCACCCCAAAGAGCTTGAGAACCACGAGCAGCAACATCAACTTGAGCGCCATCGTTCCGTTCAGGGCGCTGCCGACATAGGTGTACCCGACACCCAGAACTTGAGGAACGAGCCAGCCCATTAGCCCAACCGTTACTCCGCCAGCAACGGGATGCCACCATCGCGAACTCCTGGGAAGATGTAGAAAGTACTTTCGCATTCCCAACAGAAGCTTGGTAAAGGCTACGGACAGAAAGCCGCCAGCGATGCCCAGCAGAGCATAGATGGCAAGTTCCAGCGGATGGACCAAAGTATATTGAGGCACTTGAAACAGAGGGTTATTGCCAAGCAGGAGGCGCAAAACCTCCCAGGAGGTGGCGGAGGCAAGCACCACAGATCCTAGAATTGGGGCGTGCATATCGCCCATGACCTCTTCGAGGGAAAACAACACCGCCGCCATCGGAGTATTGAAGGCCGCGGCAATGGCGGCGGCGGCGCCGACAGGAATTAGAGCCTTTACCTTTTCAGGGCGCAGTCCGAGCCAGCGGCCGAGTACCGATCCGATTCCGGCGCCCACCTGGACAGATGGACCCTCGCGTCCGAGTGGAATCCCACTTGCAAGCGTAGTAGCAGTGCAGAAAAACTTGCCCAGGACAGTGCGCAAAGAGATGAACCCATTCCCTGCGAAAAGAGCGGCCTTGGTCTGCGGCACGCCACTGCCTCTAGCATTTGGAAAGTAACGGTAGAGCAGGACGCCCATGGCCAGCGATCCTGCGACGGGCACTAGCACGCGTCTCCACGCGGCGCTGCCCACGGGATAGAGGCGCATTCCCAACCGCTCCGTGACCACAATAAAGGCGACAACGGCGAGCCCGGTCAGCGCGCCAATCAGCAGCGACAGAAGAAGAAATACCTGCTCTTCCCGCTGTTGAAGATGGGCAATCAAGCGTGACCGAAGACTCCTCCACCATCTCTCTTTCGATTGGTTCTCTGTGCTCGTGGCAAATGCCATATCAACAGTTTACGCGAGCGCAATCTCGCTCGATGAACATCACGATTACTATGCCCAATCGATGCGCCACAGAGAGCATGTGGCTGGACGAGTGGCAAGATAGGGATTCCTCAGGGCTTCGGCTCCCTCTTCGAGGAGGAGAATTACACGCTGAGAACCGGGCACAGCGATTCGCGAATGATCGCTTATCATTACGGCGGAACTGGTTATGAGCAATTTCAAACCGCTCGATGGGATCCCAACGCGGGGAAAGGAGGCTGTTCAAGCATTCAGGGAATACGCCGCATTCGTTGCGAACTCGCTAGTCTTCCTTTTGATTGGAATGCACGAGGCCTATCAGAATTTCATCGCAATTTGGCTTTCGGCGGGGCAGCTATTGCACTAGTAACGCTGAGCAGAGCACTAGCGATCTATCCCTGTTGTCTTTTCTTCTCGCGCTCCTTGCCTTGACCGCGTGCCTTCGTCAGGCCGGAACAGGCTACGACACGGCGGAAACAGGGTCACAGAAGAAGCATGGCATCGGAGCAATTGTTTTTGGTTCGGACCAGGGTCTCGTTGGAAGGTTCAATGAGGTGGTCGTGGAATTTGCCGTCAGGACACTCAAAGCTCTCCCCGGCACGATCACGAAGATATGGCCGCTCGGAGAGCGCATCCACGCCCTTCTGGACGATACTGGAATGCCGACCGCCGGGATCTTGCCCGTACCAGGCTCGGTCAATGCCATTTCTGGGCTCGTCGCCCAGATTCTGATCGACGTCGAAGCAACTCGGGAGCATGGTGAT
>Ga0224557_1004120_pt1 | contig 10831 bp, 9 predicted proteins | sample 714S31014metaG_FD_180677 | JGI IMG/M metagenome (GOLD analysis project Ga0224557, IMG submission 180677) | Peat soil microbial communities from Stordalen Mire, Sweden - 717 S3 10-14 | ecosystem: Environmental > Terrestrial > Soil > Wetlands > Peat | place: Sweden: Norrbotten County, Stordalen... | reverse complement strand
TGGTCGAGAGCTTCAGCTACTTGGTCATGGAAGCCTGGAGCGTCGGCACCCCGGTGATCGTGCACGCGGACTGCGAGGTGACGCGCCGCCACTGCCGGGAATCCGGGGGAGGTCTCTGGGTTCGCGACGTGGAGGAGGCCGTGGAAGCGATGCTCCTGCTCGGCGGCGACCCCTCGCTCCGCGCCCGGCTCGGCGCCGCCGGCCGCCGCCACGTCAAGCGGCAGATGTCCTGGGAAGCCACCCTGGATCGTTTCGAGTCCGCGGTGGCCGAACTGCTGCCGCCAAGAGGCGTGGCACGCGCATGACGGCGATCCACCAGCTCCTCCCCGTCCTCTCGCCCGGGGACGCCATCGGCCAGGCGGTGCGGCGGATGCGCTCCGCCTTTCTGGAGGCCGGCTTCTCCTCGGAGATCTTCGCCGAGGAGATCGACCAGCGCCTCGTGGGAGAGGCGCGGCCCGCGGCCGCGCTGGAGGCGAGCGTCGGAGCCGGGGATCTGGTCCTCTACCACCTGAGCATCGGAGCCAGGTCGGCGCGTCTCTTTGCCGGGCTCGGATGCAGGCGGGCGATGGTCTACCACAACATCACCCCCTCCCCCTACTACCGGACGACCAGCCCGCGGGTCGCGTACTGGCTCGACCAGGGACGGCGCGATCTGGCCCGGCTGGCCCCCGTGGTCGAGTTGGGGATCGGCGACTCCGCCTACAACGCCGCCGAGCTGCGGGCCGCCGGCTGCCCGGCGACCATGGTCATCCCTCCCCCCGTCGACCTGGCGCGTCTCTCGCCGCGCCCCGCCCACCCCGCCGGCCCCCCACGCCTCATCTTCGTCTCGCGGCTCGCCCCCAACAAGCGGCAGGAGGAGCTGATCCGGGTGCTGGCCGCTCTCCGTGCCTGCTGGCAGCCGGAGGCGACGCTGGTGCTGCCGGGTGGCTGGAACGACACCGAGACCTACGCGGCCGGGCTCCGCCGGCTGTCGAGGGACCTCGGGGTGGCCGGCGCGGTCAAGCTGCCGGGACGGCGCAGCGACCGGGAGCTCGGCGATCTCTACGCCGGAGCGACGGTGGCCGTCTGCGCCAGCGAGCACGAGGGCTTCGGGATGCACGTGCTGGAGGCCTGGGCGTTTGACCTCCCCCTGGTCGCCCGTGCCGCGGCCGCGGTCCCCGAGACGGTGGGAGACGCGGGCATCCTGCTGGACACCGACGACCCCCTGGTGTGGGCGGCGGTGGTCGACCGGGTCATCCGGGACGCGCGGCTCCGGAACCTCCTCATCGAGCGGGGACGCCGCCGGCTCGGCGACTTCTCGGATGCGGCTCTGGAGGTCCGGATGTCGGAACTGCTGGACCGCCTGGACCTCTCCGGGCAGGGCGCCCCCAGGGCGGTGCCACGCTCGTAGCCCCAGCCCTTCATGTGCCACTATCCCGAGCATCCGATCATGTTGGGAGCGGTGACCATGAAGTCGAGTGCAAGCGTTGACCACGGTGCGACCCGCCGTCTCTTCTCCGTCCTCACCGCAGTCTGGGACACCGACCTCTGGCGCCTGGAGCTGTGGGACGGGAGCAGCGCGGGGGAGACCGAGACACCGGAGTTCGTCCTCCGTTTTCGCAGCCGCAGGGGGCTCGACCGTCTCGTCGGCGACCTGCCGGATCGGGGGTTTGGCCGGGCCTACGCCGAGGGCAGCCTCGAGGTCGAGGGCCTCTACGCCTTCCTGGGGCGGGTAAGCGATCTCTCGATGAGCAGGATGGCTCGACTGCTCCCGCGCATCCTCACCACCGCGCTGGCACTGGGAGCTCGACCCGACCCCCGCCGGATCCCCGTGGAGGCGCATCTCCGCGGACGGCTGCACAGCCGCGTCCGCGACAGCGAGGCGATCCGCCACCACTACGACCAGCCCCCCGAGTTCTACCGGCTCTTCCTGGGCCGGACCCTGACCTACTCGTGCGCCTACTTCGAGACCCCGGACACCGACCTCGACACCGCCCAGGAGGCGAAGCTGGAGCTGGTCTGCAACAAGCTGCGGCTGCGTCCCGGGGAACGCTTCCTCGACATCGGCTGCGGCTGGGGAAGCCTGGTCTTCCACGCCGCCCAGCACTGGGGGGTGCGGGCGCTCGGGATCACCGCCAGCCCGCGTCAGGCGGAGTGGGCAGCCGAGCAGGTGCGCACGCTGGGGCTGGAGGGGAAGGCGGAAGTGCGGCTTGCCGACTACCGGGACGGCCTCGACGGCGAGTTCGACGCCATCGCCAGCGTGGGGATGGTCGAGCACGTCGGCCGGCGGGCGATGGCGGGCTACTGCGAGGCCGTCCGCGGGCTGCTCCGGCCGGAGGGCCGGGCCCTCATCCATGGCATCACGACGCGGCCCGGAGCCAAGGGGATCGGCGCGTTCCTGAACAGCTTCGTCTTCCCCGACGGCCAGCTCCAGGAGGCTGGGTCGATGGTGACCGCCCTGCAGGCGAGCGGGCTCGAGGTCCGCGACGTGGAGAGCCTCCGCGAGCACTACGCGCTCACCCTGCGCAACTGGGTTGAGCGGCTCGAGGCGGGGTGGGATGAGGCGGTAGCCCTGGTCGGAGTCCAGCGTGCACGGGTCTGGAAGCTGTACATGAGCGGGAGCCGGGTCGGCTTCGAGCAGGGGTCGATCGCCATCCACCAGATCCTGGCGGTGCGGCAGGGCGAGGCAGGAGAGTCCGGGCTCCCGCTCACCCGGGCCGACTGGTACCTCGCGGAGCGGGGGTCCGCGGTCGGGGTGTGACCGACCCCGCCAACGACGGCGGCAAGGCGGTGCTCTCGCCGCCCGACCGGGCCCCACGGAGCCGGCGCCGGCTCCGCCTGGTGGTGCCCCGCTACGGCCCGGACGTCAGCGGGGGGAGCGAGCAGCTGATCCGGAGGCTGGCCCACACCCTCCAATCTCGGCGATGGGACGTCGAGGTCTGGACGACCACGGCGGGTGACGAGACGACCTGGACGCCGGCCTTCCCCCCCGGGGACGACCTGGACGGCGCGGTGCGGGTGCGGCGGTTCGAGGTGATGGGAAGGCGGCAGCCCCGCCTCTTCCACCAGATGAGCCGGGCGATGTTCCGGCTCCCTCCGGGGCTCCGGCCCGAGACCGCGTGGCTCGTGAGCCAGGGGCCGTTCGCCCCAGCGCTGGTCCGCGCGCTGGCCACCGGGCCCGACCGACCGACCCTCTTCACCCCCTACCTCTACCACCCGACCATCTGGGGGCTCCCCGCCGCACCGCACCCGCGCCTGCTGATCCCCGCCGCCCACGACGAGCCGCCGCTCCGGCTCCGCACCGTCGGGCGCGCCGTGGCTGCCGTCGACGCCCTCTGGTATGGGACCGAGGAGGAGCGCACCCTGCTGGAGGCCGTGCACCCGGTCGCTGCCCGGCGTCCCTACGCCGTCGGCACGGTGGCGATCGACCCGCCGATCGGGCTCGACCGGGACGCCTTCCGGCGCGACCGCGGCCTGGGGTACTACCTGCTCTACGCCGGGCGTGTCGCGCGCGGCAAGGGCGTGGACCTCCTCCTCGACGGGTATGCCCTGCTGCGCCAGCGCCATCCTGAGCTCTCCCTGGTGCTCATCGGCGACCCCGGCCGGCTGGCCGCCCCACCGGAGGGGGTCCTCTCGCTCGGATGGCTCGACGACGACGAGCACTGGTCCGCGCTGGCCGGGGCCCTGGCCGTGGTCGTGCCGAGCAGCCTGGAGAGCCTCTCGCTGGTCACTCTCGAAGCGTGGGCGGCCGGACGGCCGTGCCTGCTCAACGCCGATTCACCCGTGCTTGCGGGTCAGGCGGATCGGAGCGGGGGAGCCCTTCTCTTCCGCGATCCCGGACAGCTCTCCGAGAGCGCCGAGCGTCTCCTGGCGGACCCTGACGAGGCGTCCAGTCTGGGGGAAGCGGGGCAGCGCTTCGTGGCACTCCACTACCGGTGGAACGGCGTGGTGCGGCGGCTCGAGGAGCTGATCACGACCATGGCGGGAACCGGGTGGGCGGACCGGCCGGCCGATCGGCAATGAGACCCGTCCTCATCGACGCCCGCCCCCTTCAGGGCGATTCGGCGAGCAGGGGCATCGGCACTTACCTCCGCGGTCTCCTCGATGGGATGGAGGAGATCGGCTTCGTCTCGCGCGTCAGCGTCCTGATCAGCCGGGGAGCACCCGAGCCGGCCGACCTCACCGGGCGCGGTCTCCTGGTGGGGGCGCGGACGCCCCGGCTGGAGCGCCGGGCCCAGGTCCTGGCCGACCCCTGCCTGATCGCGCGGGCACTGCGGGGCAACCCGGCCCGCCTCTACCACGCCGTCGAGTACGGCCAGCCCCGACGAGCCGCGATCCCGGTGGTCGTGACCGTCCACGACCTCATCCCGTTTCTCCTCCCCGGGTACTCCTGGAGATCGAGGCTGCTGCGCCGTCCGGGGCTGCGGCTGCTCCGCCGCGCGGACGCGATCATCGCCCCGAGCGGCGCCACCGCCCAGGATTGCATCCGGGTCGTCGGCGTGGATCCCGAGAGGATCCACGTGGTCCCCCACGGCCTGTCGCCCCGGTACCGGCCGGCGCCCCCGGAGGCGGTCGAGGCGGCGCGGGCCCGCCACGGCCTGCGGAGGCCCTACCTCCTCGGCGTGGGCACCTTCGAGCCACGCAAGGGCCTTCCCCACCTGGTGGATGTCACCCGCCGGCTGGGTCGGGACCACGACGTCGACCTGGTCGTCGCCGGTCAGCAGGGGCTCTTCGAGCCCGCCGTGCACGCCCAGATCGCCACCTTGGGCGACCACGGCCGGGAGCTCGGGTTCGTGGAGACCGCGGACCTGGTCGCCCTCTACGGGGGAGCGGCGGCCTTCGTCTTCCCGAGCTCCTACGAGGGCTTCGGGCTGCCGCTCCTGGAGGCGATGGGCTGCGGCGCGGTGACGGTGGGCTTCCGGAACAGCTCGATGCCCGAGGTCGCCGGTGAGGCCGCGGTGCTCGTGCCCGACGGCGACGACGCGGCGCTCCACGCCGCGCTCGCACGCCTCCTCTCGGACCCGGACGAAACCGCCCGGCGGCGGCGGCTCGGGCTGGAGCACGCGGCGAGCTTCACCTGGGAGGCGGCAGCCCGGTCCACCGTGGCCGTCTACGAGGCGCTGCTGGGTGAGCCGCTCCTCGATGGGGTCAGCGGGGCGGCCGACCGGGGCCGGAGCCAGCGCCGCTGAGCTCGACGGCTGACGCGATCTCGTCGAGGTCGGCCGGGCTCAAGCCGAGGTCGGCGGCGGGAAACCAGCCCTCGACCTGGGCCGCCGAGCGAGCCCCCACGATGGCCCCGGTCACGCCGTCGAAGCTCAGCACCCACGCCACGGCCACCGCGGCCACCGAGACCCCTTGGCGGTGGGCCACCGGGCGGAGCGCATCCCGGAGCGCGAGGTTGCGCTCCAGCCGCGGCGAGGTGAACTCGGGGCTGTCCAGACGCCAGTCGTCGGCGTCCATGGCCGCCACCCGCTCCGCCGAGAAGCTGTCGGTGAGCAGACCCGACTGCATCGGGCTGTACACGATGACGCCGGTGCCGTGGGCCGCGCACCAGGGGAGGAGCTCGGCGGCGGCCCCCCGGTTGATCAGTGAGAAGGGCGGCTGCAGAGAATCGACGTGGCCGACGCGCTCGCAGCGCTCCAGGAGCGCCACGTCGAAGTTGGAGACGCCGCACCAGCGGACCTTGCCCTCCTCGCGGAGCCGGAGCATGGCCCCCCAGCTCTCCTCGATCGGCACCCCGGTGTCGTCCGGCCAGTGGAACTGGTAGAGGTCGATGGTCTCCACCCCGAGTCGCGCCAGCGATGCCTCGCACTCGCGGCGGATCGACTCCGGCGCCAGCACCCGCCGGGGGAAGGCCGTGGGCTGTTCCGGGGCCCAGACCATGCCGCACTTGGTGAAGACGAGCGGACGCTCCGACGCGGGAAGCCCTGCCAGCGCTTGGCCCACCACCTCCTCGGAGCGGCCGAGCCCGTAGATCGCCGCGGTGTCGACCCAGTTCACTCCGAGTTCGATGGCGTGGTGGATGGCGGAGATGGACGCGGTGTCGTCCTGGCCCCCCCAGCCGAAGGCGTACCCCCCTCCGCCGATGGCCCAGGCGCCGAAGCCCACGTGGGTGATCTCCGGTCCGTTGCTGCCGAGTCGCCGACGAGGCAGTGCCATGGCGCGATCCTCCTCAGGTCGGCCCGGCGCGGAGGCGGCGCGGGGCTCCGTGAAGCGTAGCAACTCGCACCTGCGCCCGCTCCCCGGCGCCCGTGTACGGATCGGGGCCCATCCGTGCGCCACATCGAAGAAGCGCCGCTCCCGCCGCGCCCCGGGGCGCAGACGAACCCCCGGCGGTGGGTTGCCGAGTACCCGGTAGAATCGCAGGCCCATGCCGGACACCACCATCGATGGCCCCCCCCTAGGCGGAGCGCCCTCCGGGAGGCGGCTCCGGGTGCTGAGCGGCATGCAGCCGACCGGGCGGATGCACATCGGCAACTACCTGGGCGCGCTGCGCAACTGGGTGCATCTCCAGGACGACTACGAGTGCGTCTTCTTCGTCGCCGACTACCACTCCCTGACCGAGGCGACCGAGCCAGCGTCGATCCGACCGGCGACCGTCGAGATGGTGCTTGACTGGCTGGCTGCCGGGATCGACCCGGAGCGTTCCACCGTCTTCCTCCAGTCCGACCTTCCCGAGGTGGCCGAGCTTCACCTCCTCCTCTCCATGTCCACACCGCTCGGCTGGCTGGAGCGGGTGCCCACCTACAAAGAGAAGGTCGCGCAGTTCCCGGACAACCAGAACTACGGGCTGCTCGGCTACCCGGTGCTCCAGGCGGCCGACATCCTCCTCCCGCGCGCCGACCGGGTCCCGGTGGGCGAGGACCAGGCCCCCCACATCGAGCTGACCCGGGAGATCGCGCGCCGCTTCAACCATCTTTTTGGCCAGGTCTTTCCAGAACCCCAGGGGCTGTTCACCGAGATCCCCCGGGTGATGGGCACCGATGGGGTCAGCAAGATGAGCAAGAGCCGGGGGAACACCATCGGGATGCTGGACAGCCCCGAGGAGATCCGGCGAGCGGTGATGACCATGGTCACCGACGTGGAGCGACCGCGCCGCACCGACCCCGGCCATCCCGAGCGCTGCAACGTCTGCGGCCTGCACCGCTTCTTCAGCCCCGATCGGTGGGAGGAGATCTGGCAGGGCGAGCGGGAAGGGAGGACCGGCTGCGTCGAGGTCAAGCGCTGGCTCGCGGAGGCGATCGCCGACCACTTCGCCGCGATGCGCGAGAAGCGGGCCGAGCTTGCCGCCCAACCCCATCTGGTCGACGACGTCCTCGCCGACGGTGCCCGGCGGGCCCGCGTCGCTGCTCGGGAGACCCTCGACATGGCCCGCGAGGCCTGCGGGCTGGCCGTCTCCGGCACCGCGGTCTAGACTGGGGTCACGACTCCACCTCTGAGAGATCGAGGGCTTCGACGATGTCCAAGCAAGGTGTCCGCTTCGCCGCCGGAACCGTGGTCAGCCCGGGGGAGTACCGCAACGTCGAGACCGGTCAGGTCCGCTACTTCGACGGGAGCTCTCCGCTCCCGGGCCTGGTCAACGCGGCATCGTGGCAGCAGATCTCGGATCATTACCACGCCGGCGAATCCTCCGGCCCGGTGCGTCACACCATGCCCGACCAGGTCACTCACGAGGTCCGTTACGGGGCGGGCACGATGGTGAGTCCCGGGGAGTACCGCAACGTGGAGACGGGTGAGGTCCGCTACTTCGACGGCAACAGCCCGCTTCCCGGCAAGGCCAACTCCGCCTCTTGGCAGCAGATCTCCGACCACTACCACGCCGAGGCCGGGCATCCCGACTGACAGCGCCGCCTCCCGGCCGGAGCCTTCCCCCGACGTCGCCGAGGGCGTCGGCCAGGCGCTCTCCGTGCTGCGGGCCGCCGCTGCCCCGGAGGGGCTGCTCGCCTCGGCGGAGCTCCCCCATTACGCCGCCGTCTGGACCCGTGATGTGGCCTTCGCCTCACTCGGAGCCCATGTCTCCGCCGACCCCGAGCTGGTCGAGGCGGTGGCGCGCAGCCTGGTGGGCCTGGCTCAACTCCAGGCGGAGTCCGGGCAGCTGCCCAACGCCTGGTGGCCCCGCCGCGGCTACTGGGACTTCCACGAGGCAGGCTGCACCGACGCGACCTGCCTCTTCGTGGTGGCCGCCTCCCAGCACCTCAGCGCGCATCCGGATGGCCGGCTTCAGCGCCGATTGTGGCCACACCTGCGGCGAGCTCTACGCTGGCTGGCGGACCAGGACGCCAACCAGTTCACACTCATCGACTCCCCGTCCGGCGGAGATTGGATGGACTCGACGCTCCAGCGCTCGGGAAAGCTGCTCTACGTCAACGCCCTCTACCACCGGGCGCTGCTCGGGATGGCGGAGATCTTCCCGGGCGACGCCGAGCTGTACCTGACTCGAGCCGCACTGCTCCGCCGCAAGATCGACGTCCTGCTCTGGCCGGAGCCCGGCTCCGACCACGGCGGGCTCCTCGAGGGAGTCGGGCACCCGCACGGCTCCGATGCGGGCTTCCCCCACCCGGTCGGCCCGGCTGCGCGCCGCGACGCGATGCGCGAGGACCGGTGCCACTATCTCTCCCACGTCGACGGTGGCCGCTACGTGGACGAGTGCGACGTCCTCGGCAATGTCCTCGCGGTCCTCTACGGGATCGCCTCCCCCGAGCGAGCGCGGCTGATCATGGAGTTCCTGCACCGGAGCGCGGCCGCCGCCCCCTATCCGATGCCCACCTACACCCGGAGCTTCGAGCCTGGCGACCGCTGGGGGATGTACCGGCACGATCTGGAGCGCTTCCAGGACGAGCGCTGGCGCAACCCCCCCGGCCGCTACCACAACGGCGGCGTCTGGCCCTTCATCGGCGCCCTCTACGTGGTCGCCCTGCAGCGGGTGGGTATGGTCGCCGAGGCCGGCGCCGAGTTCACCCGGCTGACCGACGCGAACCGGCTCAACCGGGCGTCTGGACCTGGGTGGGGCTTCCACGAGTGGATCGACGCGCGCACCGGGGAGCCGGAGGGGGCACCCGGCCAGAGCTGGAGCGCGGGCGCGTACCTGCTGGCAGCGGAGGTCCTGAGCGGGCGCCCGGTCAGCCTCTGACCAGTCCGCCGCCTCGGGCGCCCCTCACTCCTTGTCGGTGACCCGGTACTCCAGGTACGCGCCGAACATCAGGCGGGTCTGCGCCTCCAGCGCGGGGATGACCGACAGCGCCAGGCCGACCACCGGATAGAGGAAGAGCTGGAAGTCGGCGTAGAGGCGGCGCCGCCTGCCCCACTCGGCGGGCTTGGGGCACATCGCACGGTCCACCACGATCAGGACCAGCGTGTTGAGCAGGGTCACGGTGAGGATGACGGTGGTCAGCAGACCAAGCGCGGTGGCCGCCGGCGAGAGGCTGTAGTCGAGGTCGATGAGCGCGGGGAGCGAGCCTCCGATGGGCAGCAGGAGGGGCAGCGTCGCCCAGGTGAGGTGGTTGAACATCAGGTAGCGGAAGCGTTGTGCCCGCAGTCTCCAGGGAATCTCCGGATGATTGAGCAGGCGCACGCAGACGTAGGGCACGTCGGTCGCACCCCAGGCCCAACGCTTGATCTGGTTGTACTGGCTGACGTGAGTGGCAGCGTAGTCGCGCGCCCGCGGCGCGTCGCCGAAGACGGGCAGGAAGGCGGGCCGCACCTGAAGGTCCTCGCCATAGCGGAAGAAGGCCTTCCAGAAGAAGCGCGAGTCCTCGGGGATGACGTCGCTGTCCCAGTACCCGGCCTCGGTGAGCAGCTTCATCGACATCGTGTATGAGGAGAACATGACGAGGCGCTCGGGATGCTGGTGGAGGAACATCTGCCACTGCGTCGCCGCCGTCGCCATGACCCGGACCGCCGCCGGCACCCGCCAGACATTGTTGAGGAAGACGGGCACCGGCTGCCAGATCGAGGTCAGCGCACGATCGACGTGCAGGAAGTTCCAGGTGATGTAGGCGAAGTACTCCGGGTGCAGGCGGAAGTCCGAGTCGAGGTCGGTGATCAGCGTCCGGGTGGGATCCAGCCCGAGCTCGTCGCAGTGGCGGCGCAGCACCGGTCCGCCGTAGGCCATCGCCGCCGACTTGCCGACCACGATGCCGGGCAGCAGCGGGTCCTTGATGTGGATGAAGGCGCGGAAGCGGTCACCCAGCTCCTGGCGCAGCCGGGCGACATTCTCACAGCCGGCCAGGTCGGTCTCACGGGTGATGATCGCGCAGACCTTGAGCTGGTCCGGGTAGTGCTGGGCGACGAGTGCGTCGACGGTGGCGCGCAGCACCTCATAGCGCTCCGTGTAGGTGGGGATGAGCACGCAATGGGTGATGTCGTTGGGGCCGGGCGCGCCCTCGGACGGCTGGATGGCCTCGCATTCGGCCCACCAGTCGGTGGCCTCGACGCGGCGGAGCTCGTGGAGTGAGCGCCACACGAAGTAGACGGTGACCGCGGTGCGGAGAAACCAGTAGGCATCGAGGAGCACGGCTCCCAGTCCGAGCACCCAGAGGTCGGCGGGATCGTTGAACCGGATGACGAAGCCGACGATCAGAGGGGTGAGCAGCACCGCCCAGGTCATCGCGCCCGGGGCGATCTCGAGGGCGCGCTGCTGAGCTCGGGGGGAGAGTGCCGTCCAGGTGCGAACCGCCATCGTGCCCGATTCTAGGCTGACGCCCGGGCGGGCCTCCGGCGACTCCCCCCTCCACGTCCGGGGCGGCACCGGGCTGGCGAGGCGGTATCCTCGCTCTCTCAGCACCTCATCCCAGAGACGAGAAGGGGAACATGCCTGGCGACCATCTCAACGACGAGCCCGCTGCCCTGGATG
>Ga0224557_1004119_pt1 | contig 10834 bp, 4 predicted proteins | sample 714S31014metaG_FD_180677 | JGI IMG/M metagenome (GOLD analysis project Ga0224557, IMG submission 180677) | Peat soil microbial communities from Stordalen Mire, Sweden - 717 S3 10-14 | ecosystem: Environmental > Terrestrial > Soil > Wetlands > Peat | place: Sweden: Norrbotten County, Stordalen... | reverse complement strand
CGGCGCCAAGCCCGTCATACCCACGTAAACACACGGTTTCTTCGGGTCGCGTTTCGGGTTTTCAGCCCGGACTTTTCGGATTTTGCCCACTGCCGGATCCAGCAGCACGACGTAAACGTTGTGGTGAAGCTCCGTTTGATGGCCGGGGCGGTGTCGCTTGAGGGTCCGTCGTTTCATCCAGCGTTCTCTCGATCTGAAATCAGGCCAGTCTGACCATCGATTACAATCTTCACCGTTTTGCCTTTCATCCGCCGCGACATTAACGGATGAGGGCGGCAGAATCCATCCTTGAACCCGGAAGCATTGTCGCCTGTTTTAACAAGTGCATCTTCAGGAAACGACCCCACGAGAAAGCGGGCTCATGCGTGCTTTGCGTAGGCCACCCCCTTGCATTCCCTGCCGGCTGCCTTCCTCAAGGTCAAATCGCCTGCGCTGCGCCGCAACCCCATCGCGACATAGCCGATATGGCCGCGCCCTGTCGAAGCGACTTTTGTATGTCGGGGGTGATTTTTATGTTGGAAAAGTCCGAAAACGCTGCAATAGTGCTCCAGCGCCTATATTCCTTGAACTGTACAGGCGGGACGAAATGAGCAAATTGACTTTCATAGATTTGTTTTGTGGTTGCGGCGGCTTCAGCCTCGGCCTGGAACGGGCTGGGTTGGGTGGGCTTGCTGCCATTGATTCCAATCCCGAGGCCATTGCGGTGTTCAAGAAGAATCTGCCTCAGATTCCATACATTCTGGAACAAGACTTGACCGGCTTCGCGCCTGCGGAATTGTCGAAGCTGATGGGCGTGGATGAAATCGATGTCATTGTGGGCGGCCCGCCATGCCAGGGGTTCAGCACGGTTCGGCAGGTGGACGGCGCGAATCATGGCAAACGTCTGGTGGAGGACGCGCGTCGGCATCTTTACCAAGAATTCCTGCACTACGTGAAATTCTTCGAGCCGAAGGTGTTTGTAATGGAGAATGTGCTGGGCATCCGCTCGGCGTCTGGTGGGGAGTATTTCACCCGCGTCCAAAAAGAGTCGCGAGCGCTTGGATACCGGGTCCACGCTCAGGTGGAAGACTGCCTCGAATTCGGACTGCCGCAAAAGCGGCGGCGGCAACTTTTCATCGGTACACGTCTTGACCTGCCGGATTACTTCCGCCCGCAACTCAAGCCTGCTCCCCGGATTGACGTCGGTCCCAATGGAACTCTGGGTTTGAAAGTCCCCCTCACTTTGTGGGAAGCAATTGGCGATTTACCACCTTTGGCAGCGGGGGCTGGAACAGAGGAGTCCGAATACGACGTGGATCGGTTCGCCAACCAACTGGAAATCTATGGCGGACGTTACATTCTTGATGTTTTGGAAGTTGACATTACCAAAACGCTCACTGCACACTGCGCCCGCCTACACAGCGAGCGTGATTTGCGGGATTTTGCACTTCTGAGGGAAGGGGAAAATTCCAAGGAAGCCATGCAGAAACGTGAGATCAAATTTGAGTTTCCCTATGACAAAGAAACATTCACTGACCGTTATACGCGGCAGCATCGCAACGAGCCATGCTCAACCATCGTGGCCCATCTGAGTAAAGACGGTTTAATGTTCATTCACCCGACACAGATGCGGTCACTCACGCCGCGCGAAGCGGCCCGGATTCAGAGTTTCCCGGACTGGTTCGAGTTTCCCATCGCCCGAACCCATCAATTCCGCGTCATTGGCAATGCGGTTCCGCCACTGGTGAGCGAGGCGGTTGGCGTTGCCGTGAAGAATTACATCGAAAATACCATGAAAAAATCCAAAACCATCAAGTTCGATCTGGCACCACTGCCGAAGGACGAAAAAGAAGCGGTAAATTGGCTTTTGCCGCTGCTGGACCTTGATAACCGCGCCTTGCGCCTTGTGCCGCAACACAACTTCAAGCGGGCTTGGTATTCCATTGCCTTCCTGTACGCCGGGCTTCACCCGGACAGTGCGTTGGAAAACGGCACCCGTATCGCGCAAGACATACAGGACTATCCAGCTGTGAGCGGCGTGGAACCTCGACTGGTCAAGCCTTATTACGAGCAAAGTGGCTGGCCTGTTGTGCTGGCACCTGTGGCGAAAGAGGCTTGGCGCCGGTACGAGAGCGGTGGTCTCAACGACGATGAGTTCTATTGTTCCGAGGCTCAGATGGCGGGCATCTGCCATCGGAGCCCCGCATTGGCCGAGGAAGTGCGGGAGGAGCAAAAACGCGAAAAGGAGATGCGTGCATGAAGGAAGCTTGAGGAGGGGCAAAGGAGATGGACCAATTCAGCAGTTACATAAAGGAACGGTTTGAACTCCTTGCATGCCTTCGCGTGGCGGCGAAGGATTCTCCCAGCGACTCAGATCCCTTGCCCTTATACTTGGGCATTCTGCTTGCGGCAATGGATTCGGAGAATAAGGCACCCTGCTGTTTCATTCTGCCACGGCGTGGGAAGACTGCCCATTTATCCGCCATTATCTTCGGGCTGACACAATTTATTGGCGACTACACCCGCATTGACCGACATATCGCGGAAACGAATTTCACTCCGGGCCAAAACGTTTTCGTTCGTCCGCCAAATAAAGTTTATCGCTATCTAGGAATTTATAAAGATAATCCCGCATGGATTCAGCTTGGCATTATTGGTAAGACTGATTGGGAAACTTTTCCACTATCTGATATTAGGCGATTGGAGGAGACTCAAGCTACACAGCCAGCAGGAAAGCTCGCACAAATACCTAGGGATGTTCGGGAGACGCCGTTCGACCGATTGATGCAGGTTAATACCGGAGGGAACTTTAGCGCATTTTTGAACCACGTTTTTCTTTTGGACTTCAAAAGCGAATTTGAAGACGTGGTGAACAGCATTCATCTCCAAAAGCTTCCACATATTCCGGACATGCCACTCTTGGGCGACCTGCTTCCTTTGGGTTCCATTTCTCAGCCAGATGAAACGGGAAACGTCAAAATGAACAAGTGGAACTTTCAGAATTTCATGTGTGACCCGCTGGTTGCCGTAACGTCATCGCATGAAAAGATGGTTGCTGCCTGCAAATCCATGACGCCGTACTCAAAAGTGGTCCTTGTGAATGGGTTGGGCTTGCTCGCGAGTCATCTACTGGCATACGATGAAATTGTTCGGACACAACGCTTGGTGATTGTAGCTGAACACGGGGAGCAGGAGCAAATGCAGCCACTCGCTGACCGCGGTTGCAAGTTTTGGTGGCTAGGACAGCGTGAGATTTTAATGGGAGCTGGCATTGACCCGGCAAGAGACACAACAGCCAAGGTTTTTGGTGCTGTTTTTGCTGCTGCAAGAAACGAGGCCAAGATGGAGATCGAGTCGGAGATTTGTGACAACCAACTACTTAACGACATCGCAGTCCAGCTTGTAAGCCTTGATGAAGCAGTAAAGGCCGACTCGACAGGCACGACAAAAGGTATTGTCAGCAGAACCTACAAATTATTGAATGAGGCCGCCAGTCTGGTTCAGATGTCCACGCGAGACGAGTCACGGAGGTTCACTGACCAATTAATCGTAATACGGCGCGAGCTTGAAAGAGACAAACACTGGATCGGAGATCCCGCTGTGACGCTCGCGGCGATTTGTCGGTCGTTCGACACAGCATTGTCGGATACAGGTCGTCTCGGTGAATCAAAAGGGGAATTGCTCCTGAAAGTCCTTCGCAACATGTACGAAAAGTCGGGACAGCAAACTGCAATCCTCGCCCGGAATAATAGCCAGGTCAAACAACTTCAGGAGTGGTCGCATCGATTTGGATTTGATGTCCGCATTTTTACGCCTAGCACCGTGCCTGAGGACGGTAGCTTTGGCTGTATTGTTTGTGTTGCATGGCCGGGTGGCGATGCGTTTCAGAGGGTGGCGCGCCGGTTTCTTGCACCCCGTATCAAAGTGATAGGCTATGCCTTCGAGAACAACTGGTTGAAGCAGTGTCATCGAAAACTTCGTCAGCGCCCAAGATTTCCTAATTTTACTCAAGCTGAACAATCCGACTTGATGAAAAATGGCAAGACTGGTCGCATTGTGTGGCCGGACGAGCCTGAGAAAACCGAAAATGAAATCATGCCGCCTGCAACAACGTTCTCGATATGGGCATTTGAAAACCGACTCAGGTCAGTCCGAAAAGGAGGGACGGCTTCGGTGATAACAACAGAGGACACAGTCGCGGCAAAGTATGTTGGTTTTAGAGGGGCCTCTTACGCTTACATTACTGAAGGCCACAAACTGCCCATTGTGACCGATCTGCTTGCGACCACAGAAGGGACACGCCAGAAAACCCCTATGAAGGAGATTGAGGGAGTTATGGTAGGCGATTTTGCAGTGTTCAGAGACGGTGGTAGCAGGGATGTAATTCAAGTGATTGCAGACAAACTGCTTCAACGCAACGGGCAAGATGCGGCCACGTTGCGCAAGCGCGCCAACTTATGGGTTGAGGCGTTGCGCAGCACGAGGATGAAGGCTGACCAGATTCTTGCCCGAATGTCCGCACTCGGACCTGGAAAGACTTTGATTACCATCCGTAATTGGCTTTCCAATGATTCGATGATAGGTCCGGGTTTAAGGACGGATTTGGACTTGATCGCAAAACTGACTCAATCGAAGGAATTAGAGAAAACAGAAGAGGAAGTATGGGCTGCGATAAAGCAAATTCGGGGAGCGCACCTCAGCGCAGGAACGTGGCTAACTAGTGTGTTGCTGCAAAAATTGCCTTCGTGCCTTGGAGAAATCGAGGAAGGAGGAACGAACATCAATATTGAAGATGTAGTGACCGCCTGGGTCGTGCAAGTCGAGGACATCAGTCCTCAGTTTGAGCAGTTCCCCCGGTCGTCAGTGAACCGCCTGCTTTGGGAACGTTTTGAGGGTGCTACCGATTTGCTTCTCTAAAATGGCCAGGATGATTCCATCGCAGTATGACGTCTCCACGGTGAGTGCCGCTGAGCGCAGGATATTCGATCTGCTGAAAAGCGACCCCAGCACGAACGGGTGGACGGTGATTCATTCTCTCGGCCTGACGCGGCGCGGCAGAAAGCCATACGGCGAAATTGATTTCGTTGTGTTCATTCCGGGGAGCGGAATTCTCTGCCTAGAAGTCAAAGGCGGACGTGTTGCCTGCAAAGATGGAGTTTGGACTACGACGAACCGAGAAGGGAAAACCTTCGAGATGAATCGCAGCCCCTTCATGCAGGCAATGGAGGGCATGCAAGCCGTCAGGAAAGCCGTCGAAAAAAAATTCGGCCTTGCTCATGCAGCAGCCACCGTTGTCTTTGGAAGGGGTGTAATTCTCCCTGACGTTCAAATGCCAGTCGAACCGTTTGAATGGGAAAAGTGGGAAGGGATAGACCACGACGATTTGCGCCAGCCTATTTCGGTCGCCTTGCAGCACATGGCTTGCGAGCAACGCAAGAAATTGGGGATACCTGTCTCTAATGCAGAGCCTGCATCCGCAACGCTGCGCCTTATTCAACAATTTCTTCGCCCTGATTTTGAACCCGTGATCACGAAGTCTGCACAATTGCATGAAACCGAGGTCAGCCTGCTCAGGCTTACAGAGGAACAATACGATGGCCTTGACCTTCTCGCAGAAAACGAGCGTTGCCTGTTTGAAGGTGCAGCGGGCACCGGCAAGACGATGCTGGCACTGGAATACGCCAGACGTTCGGCCAACGCAGGGCATCGCACGCTGCTGCTCTGCTTCAATAAACTTTTGGGGGAGTGGTTCCGAAGCCAAGTCGCAGAATTTGACCCCAAACAACTATTGACCGCAGGACGACACTATCAGCTCTTGCGGGAGGTGATCATTGAGTCTCCATTTGCGGCGGAATTTCAAGCTAAGGAAAAACAGGACAGCGGCCCGGAGTTATACGTGACGATATATCCATTCTACGGTCAATTGGCACTTGATGGTGCCGCCAACCCATTTGATGTCATCGTGATTGATGAAGCACAAGATTTGTTGAAACCAGGCATCCTCGATGTCTTGAACGTCTGGCTCAGAGGGGGATTGGCGGGCGGGCGATGGGCCATCTTCGGGGACTTTCAGCGGCAGGCTATCTTTGAGAATTCCACTGGAGATGAGATGAAAGCGCTGCTGATCAGCCGAGTGCCGTTGTTTTCCAAGGGTCGGCTTAGGCAGAATTGCCGGAACACCCGGAACATTGGCGAAGAAACCGCGTTGCTTTCGGGCTTCTCATCCCCACCTTATCGAATGGGCCAAATCGAAGGGCCGCCTGTTGACTACCATTACTATCAATCGGTTGAAACACAGTCGGCAACACTGGCAGAGGTTCTACGCCGGTTGTTGTACGATGGAGTCAAACCCGAAGAAATTGTTGTGGTGTCCAAACTGCGACTGGAGAATTCGGGCGTGAAGGGAATGGATGGCGGCAATGATTTTCGACTCGTAGAAGTTGCAGGATTCATTCCGGCCAAATCCCGAACACCGATAATTCCATTTGCCACCATCCAGGCTTTCAAAGGCATGGAGAGCAAAGTCGTTGTCCTGTGCGATGTCGAACAGGTTGCAGAGGGAGAGCCGCAGGCACTACTTTATGTCGGCATGTCGCGCGCCCGAAGCCTGTTGATCGTGTTGTTGCATGAGCAGACCAAGCCGTCCGTGAAACAAGCGGTCGCGCGCAAACTTCAGGAAGGATGGAACAAACCCGTATGAGCAGTGCCGCCAGTGTCAGAAGCGAAGTTGTGGATTTTCTCCGCCGTGAACTCGTAGGCCCCGACCCTGGGATGCCTGCCCAGCAATACAACCCCACAGATGCCACCCGGCATCGGCAGGAAATTCTCCGCGCTCAGGACCCGCCGAGGCTTCGCTACAGCGCGGGCGTCCTGTTTCCATTGAAAGCCGAGATGCAGTATGCCGAGGCCGCCACGGAAGAAGAAGCGCAGGCTGCGGAAAGCGCACCCGCCGAAGGCGAAGAGCCGGAGGAAATCACTCCACAGGGCGATTTTCGCGGTGAGAAGGAAGAAGGCGCTGAACAGGAAGTGAACCGGGCGAACGAGTTTCTTCCCAGCGCGATGGGATTGAGCGCACTGGTATTCCTGCCCAAGCGGTTGAAGGTGAAAGTGAACGCCGGGCGTTACGAGAAGAAGACAGTGACGGGGCTGGGGCGACAAGACAAAAACGGAAAGTATTCGCCCTATTATTGGCGAGTCGCGGTGGAGTGTGAGCAGTTGATCGACTGCACGCTTTTCAATCCCAAAAGGCCATTCACAAAATACTTCCCGTTGGAAACCGGAGAAGGTGGACCGAAGCTTTCGCTTCACGTCTTCAGCCGCCCGTATGTCCACGCGGCCAATCCAGACCGCGAGCGCATCATTACTTTCACCCTCATTAACCGGAACAAATCGGAAACAGGCAGTCCAAAGGACGAGCAGTGCTTTTTCCAGTGCCGGTTTGAATTAGCCGACGCTGACGGCGGTGACTGCTTTCTGGAGTATCCCGAAAAAGTCGGCGAAGCCGAGGATGCTGAAGAAGCGTCGCTTCGCCTTCTCTATCGCCATCGAAAGACCTTCGCCGTCGGCCACGGATGCGCCGCCAATTGGCCGGAAGGCGAGATGAGTGCGGCGGGAGTGATCTGGTCGGAAACACTTCCAGCCTATGAGATCAAACCTATTCTGCCCAACGAGATTCCCGGTCTGGAGCTTTCCATGCGCCTGCTCGGGGAAAAGGACGACGCCCAAGCGATTGAACGGTGCCGGCGACTCGCAGTTGAATACCTAGCTTGGATCGAGAGTGGGGAGAGCAAGGTCAACGACCCGTCATTTCCGGCGCTCCACAAATCCGCCGCGACCAAACATCTGGAAAAGTGTCGCGAGTGTCATCAGCGCATCCTGGACGGCGTGGCCCTGCTCGAAAGCGACGCGGATACACGTCAGGCGTTCGCCTGGATGAATCGGGCGATGTTGATGCAGCAGGTGCATTACGATCTTGCAGCCAACCACAAGCGCGACTGGTCATTCGAGCACGGTACACTGCAACTTTCCGAACCCTACCAAGCGCCCGACTTGAACATTCCCGGCAAGGGCCGGTGGCGTCCGTTCCAACTGGCGTTCATCCTGATGAATCTCCGTTCGATGACCGAGCGCGAAGGCGATGAGCGCAAGGTTGTCGATCTCATCTGGTTTCCGACCGGCGGCGGCAAGACGGAAGCGTATCTCGGCCTGACGGCGTTCACGATTTTCTGGCGGCGGTTGGAAGACCCGGAAAACAGCGGCACGACCGTCCTGATGCGCTATACGCTGCGGCTCCTAACGACCCAGCAGTTTCAACGCGCGGCCTCATTGATCTGCGCGTGCGAAATGATTCGACGCTCCGAGGCGGCACGGCTCGGAGCAGAGCAAATCTCCATCGGCCTTTGGGTTGGAGGCGACGTGACACCAAACAAACAGGCTGATGCCGTGAAAGCCTTGGGGAACTTGCTCAGCGGCGGCAGAGAAAATCCTTTCGTCATCATCAATTGTCCTTGGTGTGGCGTGCAGATGGGGCCGGTGCGGATCAACTTCGGTGCGAACAGAACACCGGGCTACGAGCAAATTGGAAACCGAGTCATCTTCCGCTGTAAAGACCCTGGATGCGAGTTCAGTAAGCCGGAAGGACTGCCACTTCATGTCATTGATGAAGCGATTTACGAACACAGGCCGACCCTGCTCGTTGGCACCGTGGACAAATTTGCCCTGTTGCCCTGGTATCCCCAGGCGCGAAGCCTCTTTGGTTTGGATTCGGAGGGCGTCATGTCGCCGCCCGATCTGATAATTCAGGATGAGTTGCATCTGATTTCAGGTGCGCTGGGTTCGATGGTCGGCCATTACGAAGGCACGCTTGAAGCCCTTTGCTCGACGCAGCAGGGCAAGAGATGGGGACCAAAGATTGTCGCTTCGACCGCGACGATTTGCCGCGCCGAAGAACAGGTTAAGGCGCTTTACGCCCGGCCCGTGTTTCTGTTTCCACCCCAGGGATTGCGCGCGGGTGATTCCTTCTTTGCGACGGAGAAAACCGACGTGGACGGACGACTCTACATTGGCGTGTTCGCATCCGCGTTGTCATCGCACGTCACGGCACAGATTCGCGTCATGGCCGCGCTGTTGCAATCGGTGAAGTGCAGTTCGGCGACAGAATCTGCCGCGCTCGATCCTTACTGGACGTTGATGGCCTACTTCAACAGCCTGCGCGAACTGGGTCATGCCGCGACACTGATTCGGGCGGACATCCGCGATTACTTGAACGCGATGTGGGACAGATTGAACATCCGCCGGCCTGAACCCGGCACCAAGTCCGTGGACAGACGCCGCTTCATCAATCGCGATTTGGAGTTGACCAGCCGCATCCAGAGCAGCGCGATAACCGAGGTTCTGCAACAGTTGTTCAACACTTATCCCGGCGGGGAAAATCACCGTCCGGTAGATGTGTGCCTCGCCACGAACATGATACAAGTCGGTTTGGACGTGCCGCGACTTGGATTGATGACTGTGGTCGGCCAGCCCAAAACTACGTCGGAATATATTCAGGCGACCAGCCGCGTCGGACGCAGCGCCACCGGCCCCGGTTTGGTGCTCGCGGTGTACAACGCGGCCAAGCCGCGCGACCGCTCGCATTACGAGCATTTTCGCGCCTATCACCAGAGCATCTATCGTTGGGTCGAGCCAACCAGCGTCACTCCCTTTGCGGTGCCGGTGCGCGAACGTGCGCTTCACGCTCAGGTCGTGACGCTCGCCCGCTATTGGGGCGACGACGAATTGCAAGCGCGTCCTCAACCGCCACCTTCCGATGCGCTCGTAAAGAAGATTCGGGATATTCTCATGGGTCGGGTTGCCGTGGTGGACACTCCCGAGGCGTCTTCCACCGAGGAAATGATTACGGAGATTGTCGCCGCCTGGAGGCTTGTACCGCCGCCGAAGTATGGACACTTCGGCCCGCCGCCGGACGAAACTCCGCTCATGTATCCCAGCGGCTCACAAAAGCGCGTCGAGTGGGCCGACCGCGCGCTGCCAACGCCAAGCTCCATGCGCAACGTGGACGCCAGCTGCGGCGCAGCTGTGATTCCAGAATTTCCCCAACCCTGAGATATGCCCGCGAATAAACCCATTCGACGCAGCCAGAACATTTCGCCATTCGGCGTTGGGGCGATGGTCGATTTTCCCAAGGATGAATCGCTGATGACCGCCGGGCTGGATGCCTGGCCGTTTGCCAAAGAGGCGTGCCCTGCCGACACGGGTTGGACGGTGATTGAGGAGCGGTTGCAGGCGCGTCTCGGAGTCGCTCATTTTCGCCTTCCCCCGGACCATCGCGATCCGGTGCCCGGCGAGAAAAATCCGAACAAGTACATTCCGTTCGTCCGCTTTCCACGCTGGCACTACTGCCACCACTGCGGCGGGATGGAGCTGCTGCCGCTCTTTTCTCCGATGGGTCAGCGTTGCGCCGGACGACCGTATGCCCAGCAAAGCTGCGCCACCAGACCTGAGAAAAAACGACCGTTCCTGATCCCGATGCGTTTCGTCGCTGTTTGCGGCAAAGGCCATATTCAGGACTTTCCATTCATGGAATGGGTGCATCGCGCTGTTCCGGCAACTGCCACATGCAGACTCCGGGCGCGCGCGGGCCGTTCGTCCGCCGGTCTCACCGGTATTACCATCGAATGTTCGTGTGGGCAGAAGCGCACGCTCGGCAACATTTTTGAATTCGACAAAGACAAGGGCGGCGCACTGCACAGGATTGGGTGCGACTGTCTCGGCCTGCGGCCGTGGCTGGGCGAATTTGAAACACAGACGGCCAGATGCGGGGAATTTCTGCGGGTGCTCCAGCGCGGTGCGTCGA
>Ga0224557_1004116_pt1 | contig 10840 bp, 6 predicted proteins | sample 714S31014metaG_FD_180677 | JGI IMG/M metagenome (GOLD analysis project Ga0224557, IMG submission 180677) | Peat soil microbial communities from Stordalen Mire, Sweden - 717 S3 10-14 | ecosystem: Environmental > Terrestrial > Soil > Wetlands > Peat | place: Sweden: Norrbotten County, Stordalen... | reverse complement strand
ATCTTGGGCAGCGTCATGGTTAAAGCTGGGACATAAGTAACCAGCAAGAGGACTAAAATAAGAATCGGAATAAACATCAAGATCGCCTTGACGGTACTTTCCAGCGTGCATTTTGCGATCGCGCAGCCCACAAACAGAGCTGTCCCGACAGGAGGATGGACCAAGCCAATTGCCAGGTTTAATAGCAGCATGATACCGAACTGAACAGGATGCATACCGATGCTCTGCGCTATCGGCAGGAAAATCGGAGTTAAGATCAGGATAGAAGCCGCCATATCCATGAAGAAACCGATGATCAGGATAAAAAGATTGACAATGAGCAGCACCAAAAACGGTTTATGGGTCACGGATGCGATAGCGGCGGCAACCGTTTGAGGAATACGCTGGTAGGCCATGATCCAGCCGAACGCGGAAGAAGTGGCGATCAGGAAGAACACCATGCCGCAGGTCAGGGCAACTTTCCTGATGATTTCCGGCAGTTGCGAAAACTTTAACTCACGGTAATATAGAGTGGTAAGAGCGAGGGCGTAAAGACAAGCGATCGCTCCGGATTCGGTGGCGGTAAAGACGCCGGAGACGATCCCGCCGACGATAATTACCGCCGCCAGCAGACTGAGGACCCCGCCTTTGAGCGCGTGCCAGCTTTGATTCCAGCTTTTGGGCGGTTCTTTTTGATAACCGCGCAGCAGGGATAAAACGAAACTCATTGACATCAGGCCCAGCCCGATCAATAACCCGGGAATATATCCGGCCAAAAACAGCGCGCCGATAGAGACCGTGCCGCCGGCAGCCACCGCGTAGATAATAGCGTTGTGACTGGGAGGAAGAATGATGCCGGTGGTAGACGCGCAAACCGTTACCGACACGGCGAAATCTTTTTCATAGCCTTTGCTCTCCATCATCGGAATGAGCACCGGGCCGATGGACGCCACGTCGGCCACGGATGAACCGGTGGTGCCGCCGAAAAACATACTACCCACAATATTGACCATGGCCAGTCCGCCACGCATGCGACCGACCAGGATATCGGCGAAATCGACAATACGTTTGGCAATGCCACCTTCGGACATAATATGTCCGGCCAATACGAAGAAGGGGATGGTCATCAAGGGAAAGGAATAGAGCGAGGCCACCATTCGCTGGCCGAGCGGAAGCAGCGGAATACCGGAATATAGGCAAGTAATCAAGGAAGCGATGCCTAAACTAAAAGCTATTGGCACTCTTATGATCATCAGCGCAATAAACGAGCCTAACAAAACCCATGCCCCTAGCCCCATCTCATTTGGCTCCTTGCTTGCCGAAGTACATGTTGTACGCCTTCTCGAGCACGTAAATAATGATCAGAGTCGCACTCACCGGCAAGGAAAGGTAAACATAACCAATACGAAGGTCCATGGCCGACGATATTTGGGGCATGGTCAGCCGGACCAATACGATCCCCTGCCATAGCAGTACGCTCACATATACGAGAACCATCACGTACTTGAGTATTTCCAGCACCGATTGCACTCTTGCAGGCATTTTATCGGCGAAGTAATGCAGAGACATATGCGTGCCGCGCCGCACTCCGGCAGCTATGCCGAGCATGCCGAACCAAATCATCAGGTATACCGAGAGTTCTTCCGACCAGGGCGGCGTGTAGTGAAGTACGTAACGTTCAAAGACCTGATAGCTGACCAGAGAGACCATGGAGACGGTCAGAATAACCATCACTATTTCAGTCACTCTGGCGAGGTGGCCGATTACGCCGGAGAACGATGGACCTTCATTTGGATTAGTCGATATCACCATGCCCCCGTGTTCCCGTGTGAAAACAAGCGATCAGGGTTCGCGCCATAAACCTCTGCCGGCAAGCAGCGATGAAGGACTGGTTCCCCGCCGCCTTCGATCCGCGAACCGGCGCCTACGCGTCTCACGATCCGGTACGCAAAGCCGTAAATCCGTGCTGCTTTGGGCGGGGTAATCGTACAACACTGCTCGCAGATTTTCACGCGGTAATTGGCGGATTTTAATGCGGCATTCGCCGCACGTTCAGCGCAACCTCCAAACCATGACGCGCCGGTTAGAGAGGAAGGTTCCGCCGGTCAATTCTCCGCTCTTGCCGCTCCCGCCTCAAGCTGCAGGCGTAAAGCTTTTTGCACACCTATTGTGGTAACTGTGCCGCTTTTGGTCTGATCTTAATCAGCCATTCACAACACTGTCACAAACGCTTGCTATCAGTGAGCCAGCACTCCTGAGTTTCTGGGCAGCGGCAACTTTCAAGTGCGAGCCACCCCCGTGAACACCCCAGCCTGGACAGTCTCGCTCCCGGCAGGTAGGAGTAGTCTGCAACGGCCCGGCTTGCGTTTGCACTTGTTACCCGCGACAGGATTGCGGGAGAGCTCTACATCCTTAAATCATACGGAGAGGGACAGCATGCCGCACAAAGACGAAAACGAACGGCCGAAGTCAACCGGCGTTAATAGAAGACAATTCATCACTCGGACGGCGGCAGGCGCCGCCGGCGCTGTCGCGCTGCCATCTGTACTGGATGCGTGCGGCGGATCATCCACGCCAAGCGCGACGCAGGCCGCGACCGACGCGCAGAACCTCAGTACCGGGGCATGGAAGTTCGGGGTGATGGCCGACACGCAGTGGACAACCCCTCCCGGCACAGTGTGGTCGTCGCCCGCTCAGGCCGCTCCAGGCGGGGGTGACGCGAGCGACCCTAATACCGTCGCTGTCGGCATTCTTAACCAGATTCAACAGCAATTCATCAACAACGGCGTCAAGTTTGTCGTCCACGTTGGCGACCTGGCCGACGACACGTCTTCCACGGTAGGGAATCTGGGCCAAGATACGCGTGCCCTCTATGCTCAGCCGCTGTACAACGCCGGCATCGGCTTTTTCCCGCTGCGCGGCAACCACGACGACGCCTACGCCCTCCTCAATAGTGAGTTCCAGGCCATCTATCCGCAGACACAGAATGGCGTCCACAACGCCACGCCATCCCGTGTGTTCACAACCTTGGCGACAGACCCGCAAGTCGGGTCCTCCAAGAACACTCAGCCCATCCCGGCCAATACTGGCTCCCAGTTTACCGTGGGTTCCAACTTCAGCAGCCCCACTGCCTGGAACAACGGCCTGGCTGGCATGTCGTATTCGTTCGACTACAACAACGTCCGCATCCTCATGCTCGACCAGTTCACGCCGGTGACGGGCAGCGCGACTCCCCCCGCGGGATGGGACGCCAACGGATACGGGGATGGCAGCCCTACCACGATCAGCCAACAGCAGGGCTGGATCAGTGCTCAACTCTCGGGGCGAGCCTCGGGCAGCCATGCCTTTGTATTTGCCCATAAAGGTTTGCTCACCTTAAATCACCAGGACACGCTTTTCAGTCAGTCGAGCTCCTCCCTTACCACGCTCGCCGCGGGGAATAACGCGAATCCCGCCTATAATCCCGTGCAACAGAACGCCTTCTTTAGCAGCCTGCAGAGCAACGGCGTGCGCATATACATGAATGGCCACGATCACATGTACGATCGCTCGTTGATTACCAGTCCCGACGGGAAATCGCAAGTCATGCAAATTGTGGCAGCTTCCGACAGCTCCAAATTCTATCCTCCGGTTGGTTCCGGCAACAATACAAACACGAACGCTCTTGCCGCTTTAGGTTCCGGCACCGATGCCAACGGAGTACCGTACTCTACTTACTCGAACGACCAATACTGGAACGCTAACCAGGCTGTCGCCGTGCCCGGCGTGGTCGTGCCGGGATTGCGCCGCGCCCCCGTTACCCAGGAGCTGTTTACCGTCGGGTATTACATTGTTACGGTGAATGGGGCAAACGTAAACGTAGATTATTACTCGGCGAGTGTTTCCACGTACCAGAGTGCGACTGACGGCGAGGTGATCGTCTCCAGTTCGCCGAGCCTCACTTTCGCCAAGCGGGAAAGCTTCGGCTACAGCCTGAATGGCCAGCAGTACCAAGTGGCGCAAGGCGCGCCTTACACTGTGGTTCAGGACAAGTCTTCGGCCGGGACCACGGCGAAGATTCTCAGCGGCAGCAACGGCGGCAGCGCCAAAGACGCGAATGGACTGGCTTGCATCAAGGTGGTCAACACCGGCTGGTTAAGCGCGTCGTCAGGCAGCGCGAGCGATATTCTGTTGCTCTGGGGCATCGATCCCTGCGTAGAAAGCGCTCAGCGGGACACCTTTACCCTCTCCATGGGTGCCGGCACAGCTTTGTCGAAGAGCCTTGCGATCTGCGCCTTGGATTCCAACGGCAACTGGAGTAACGCCGTCAACCAGAACTCCGGCGGCACCAAGAACTTCATGTATGGGCCATGGACCGCCAACTATGGGTTGGGCACATACGGCATAGATCCGACGACGAACACCGCTTGGGCAATTCTGAACTACGACGGAGTGTTCGCGATCGCATCTGGCAGTTAAGCGACAAAACCGGCACACGGCCCGCCGCAAGCCGAAGCGAGCCGCGGCAAGACGGGAGCTCGCGAGTTATGCGAGCTCCTTTTTTAAAGGATGGTTGCAAAGGATGGATAGAGGATCGGGAAACCCGGATTGCCTGAACTTGCAGTGATCTTCGCCATAGCGTTGCTGATCTTCGGCCCCTGTAAGATCGGAGAACTCGAAAAAAGCCTCGGCGAAGCTTGCCCGGCATGACACGCACGAAGGGTGTTGAGTTAAGCGGGAAATTTCCGGGACGCCACGCTCGTTACTTACCCGACCTCGTTACTTACCCGATGAGGATAGGCCCTGGTTCGGTTCCGCTTTGCGATAGTTGAAGTAGGTTTCATCCTCTTGTTGATTGTGATTGAACAGTAACAGGACCTTGGCGTTTGCCTTCATCGCAAAATGCTTGGGCAGCCAGACATTTTCGGCCACAGGTACGTTTTCCAATTCAAAGCGCGTACCCGGATCGACGCGGGCGAGGAAACCTTCAATCGACACGGGATGAACCACGATCGCTTCGACCTTCACCCATTGGTAGGTCTTCGTGTCGATCCAGAGCTGGCCTTCCATGCCGGTCAGCACTTTTGTCTGCAAATTCGGCGGCTGATAATTAGGGCGGGGCGTCGCCTGCAACCAATAGACTTCGTGGGGACCGAGCTTCTGTGTCCCTTGCAGCTTGAAGTCGAATGCCTCGGTGAGTTGTTCCATCAGCAAGTGCTCTCGCTTGCGATCTCTCTCGAACTTGGCGATCCTCTGCGCCCTTTGCCGCGGCGATTCTTTCCGGCGGGCGGCGACCACCTGCTCCAGCTTGTGCTGCTCCGCCTGCTGCTTGTCCGCGGGCAGGGGCTGCTCATTGACGGCCACCAGGCGTTCATAAGGCGTGCCCAGAATCATCGTCACCTGGTAGGTCTTGGTCCCTTGATCATTACGGTCCGTCTCGGAGTAATCGTATGCGGGAGATTGCTGCCAGTCCGCATTGTTGGCGCGAACGGAACGCTCGATGATGGTGTGTACGTCGACGGAATCTTCGCTAAAGCCAAAGAGAGAAAGAAGGGAAAGAAGCGGAAGCAGAATCGCGAGACCCATCATCGCGAAGCTTACGCGGGCGAACGGACCAGCCCGGCGACTGGAGCCGAGACCACCGCACCTGGTTCTGACTAACGCTCGAAACTCTTCCATACGGATCATCGACAGCTCCTTGCAACCATAGTATTCCTAATTGATGTTTCGCGATTGGTTGCCAGCCGCCTGGTTTGCTTCGGGGCAGAGTGCCGCGGCTTTTAGAGGTCCTCGTCTTGAACTGGGTCTTGAGCTGGCGCTTGAGCTGGCGCCGGGCGGCCGGGATCGCCATTGACGCGAGTCTGTAACTTCGCTAGGGTGATCTAACAGGCTGCTGAAAAACTCGTAATAGTGTCATCCTGAGGCCGCGCCGATTTTGCGCGACCGAAGGATCTGCTTTACTTCGAACGTGCGCAAACAGCAGATCCTTCGCTGCGCTCAGGATGACATCTCAGAAAACAGTTTTTCAGCAGCCTGCTAGAGTCCCCCGCATGACAGGCGAACGCCCTGGCTTTTCGCAACCGGGCAGTTCGGGTTCGGCGATGCGGTCAGGAAAAAAGTGAGCGCACCGAGCAGCGATTGAGGAGCGTATCTATGGCAACAGCACTAAAAATTGCCGTTCTGCCGGGCGACGGTATCGGTCCGGAGATCGTGGCGGAAGCGATTCGGGTTTTACGGGCGGTCGAGCAAAAATTCAGTTCCTTCAGCATGGACTTCCAGTTCCACGATGCCAGCGTGGCGCGCTATAGCCGGACCGGAGTTGCCATGCCTGAAGAGACCTTCAAAGACTGCCAAGCCGCCGACGCTATTCTGCTTGGCGCCATGGGCATACCCGAGGTTCGATTGCCGGACGGCACCGAAGTGCAGCCGGAAATCGTCTTGCGCCTCCGCTTCGCGCTCGATCTTTATGCCGGAGTGCGCCCGGTGAAGTATTACGAGGGAGTGAGCAGCCGGTTGATGGACCCCCGCATCGACTACGTGGTGATGCGCGAAAACACCGAAGGCTTGATCGGGGCGCGCGGAGGCGGCAACGTCTTCCATGACCAGGTGGCAACCGACACCATGGTCATCACCCGTTACGGCACCGCGAGAATTGTCCGCGCCTCGGCAAAACTCGCAGAGGCAAGGGCCCGCAAGTTTGGGCGTCCCGGCAAAGTGACCTGCGTGGACAAGAGCAACATACTTCGTTCCTACGCGTTCTTCCGTAAAGTGTATGACGAGGTGATGGCCGAATATCCCGGCCTGGAAAAAGATTATGCCTACACCGACGCGATGACGGTCAACCAGATTCTGTGGCCCGAACGATACGACGTCCTGGTGACTGAAAATGCCTTCGGCGACATTCTGTCCGATTTGGGTCCGGCGACGGTTGGCGGCATGGGCATGGCTCCCTCCGGAGACATCGGCGATCGACACGCCGTCTTCCAGCCCTCTCACGGTTCGGCCCCGACGATTGCGGGCAAAGGGATCGCCAACCCCATAGCCACGATTCTTTCGGCTGCCATGATGCTGGACTGGCTTGGCGAACGGCATCCAAACTTGAAGCTGAAAGAGGCAGCGGACTTGATCGACCATGCCGTCGCCGCATGCATCCGCAAAAAGCAGGGACTGACGGTCGACATCGGCGGCCATGGTTCAACCACCTCGACCGGCGATGGCATCGTCCGGGAGATCGAAAACACAAAGATCTAGCAGGCTGCTGAACACTGACAGGAAGAGCAGCGTTGCCAGCGAAAACCGCGATCCATTCGCCGCTTGCGGAATTGTTCTCCGGGCAGCGTTGCGGATTTGTTATTCTTCCAAGTAAGCGGTATTGGGCGACGAGTTGGCCGCACCGGCGGCAGCTCACCTGTGGGGACTCTGGATCCTTACTCTGGATCTTCTCTGTATCCTTACTCTGGATCATGCTTTGGACTTTGGATCCTTACTCTGGATTAAGGGATTCGTGATCGCTTCCATACCGCTAATAGCAGACCTTTGCGGTCGGTGCATGGATGGCCATCTATGATGAAAACCTTGCCCTCGAAAGTAGCCGTGTTCGACACCACGCTGCGAGACGGCGAACAAGCGGCGGGAACACGTCTTGGAACCCGCGACAAGCTGACCATGGCACGCCAGTTGGCGCGGCTCAAAATCGACATTATCGAGGCGGGATATCCCGCTTCCTCGCCGGGCGATTTCGAGGCCGTGAAGCTGATCTCGCAAGAGATCGAAGGGCCGATCATTTGCGCGCTATCGCGTGCCGTGCCCGGAGACATCGAGGCTTGCGGCAAAGCTCTGGCCAAAGCGAAGCGTCCGCGAATCCATACCGGCATCGGCGTCTCCGACATTCACGTCATGGGCAAGTTCAGGGACGAGCGCTACGGCAAGACTCTGGGCGAAAAGAAGGTCAGCATGGTGAAGATGGCCGTCGACGCGGTCAAGCGCGCCCGCAGCTACGCCAACGACGTGCAGTTCTACGCCGAAGACGCCGGCCGTGCCGACCCTGCCTACCTGTTCGAAATGCTCGAGGCGGCGATTGACGCCGGCGCGACCGTCGTCAACATCCCCGACACCACTGGCTACACCGTCCCCGAGCAGTTCGGCGATTTGATCCGGGCGATTCGCGCCAACGTGCCCAACATCGAGAAAGCGACGATCAGCGTGCACTGCCACGACGACCTCGGCTTGGCCGTGGCCAATTCGCTGGCCGGCATACGCAACGGCGCCCGCCAGGTGGAAGGCACGATCAACGGAATCGGCGAACGCGCCGGCAATGCGGCGCTCGAAGAGATCGTCATGGCCCTGCGCACGCGCAGCGACTTCTTCGGGACAACCACCGGCATCGACGCTCGCGAGTTTTGCCGCGCCAGCCGCATGACGGCCGACATGATGGGGATCGTCGTTTCCCCCAACAAGGCGGTGGTGGGCGTCAACGCTTTTTCCCACAGTTCGGGAATCCACGTGGATGGATTCCTCAAGGACCACCTTACTTACGAGATCATGCGGCCGGAGGATGTGGGCATGGGAGACAGCCGCGTGGTGTTGACCGCGCGGACCGGCCGGGCAGGCCTTCGCGACCGTCTGGTGAAGCTCGGGTACACGCTCTCCAAGGAGGAAATCGATCTTTCCTACCAGCGTTTCCTGGCCGTGGCCGACAAGAAGATGGAAGTCTTCGACGAGGATCTGGTCGCCATCATCCACGACGAATTGCACCCGGTGCCGGAGATTTTCCAGCTTCAGTATATGCACATATACACCGGAACCTCCGCCATCCCCACCGCCACCGTCCGGCTGCGGGTGAAGGACGAAGTTCGACAGGGCGCGGCCATAGGGGACGGACCCGTGGACGCCGTCTACAAGGCCATCGCGGCCTTGACCGGCAGCGCCGCCAAGCTCATGCGTTACGAAATCCGCGCCGTGACCAGCGGCACCGAGGCCATGGGCGAGGTTACCGTGCAACTCGAGGTTGGTGGAAACAGAGTGGTGGGACGCGGCGCTTCGACCGACGTGATCGAAGCCAGCGCCAAGGCGTACGTGGACGGGCTGAACCGGCTCGGACTCTGATAAAAGATAAACGATAAGCGATAAGCGATAAGCTAAGCCGCGTTTTTTGTTTCGGGGTTGCCGGGATTATCCTGTTGCTGACCACACCATGCTTGCTCTGGCTACGGTTACGGGTGCTTTGGCAACGTTGATCTGGGCATCTCTGATGCTTGCCCGGGGCGGTTTCTGGCGTGTGGGACGATCGATCGCCCCAGTGCCACGCGCTGTTTCTTACAGGCCTCGAGTAGCCGCCGTTATGCCCGCGCGCAATGAGGCCGAATTTATTGCCGCCAGCGTCGTGTCGCTGCTCCAACAGGGTGTCGAGGTTTTTCTGGTCGACGACCACAGCTCGGACTCCACCTCCGCTATCGCCCGCGCCGCCGCGGCTGGCGCCGGCAAAGCTGCCGCGCTCACGGTGATTACGGCCGAAGCGCTGCCGTTGGGCTGGTCGGGAAAGTTGTGGGCGGTCAAGCAAGGCGTGGACAGCGCGCTCAAAACTTCTCCGGATTTCCTGTTGCTGACCGATGCCGATATCGTGCACCAGCCGCGGACGGTCGCGACTTTGACCGCTTTGGCTGACAGCGGCTACGACCTCGTGTCTTTCATGGTGAAGCTGCACTGCCGGAGCCTGGCGGAGAAGCTGCTGATTCCGGCTTTCGTGTTTTTCTTTTTCCTGCTTTATCCGCCTGCGTGGATTCGCGATTCCAGGCGCGGGAGCGCGGGCGCGGCCGGCGGCTGCATCTTGATTCGTCCGCGAGCGCTCGAGCGCGCCGGGGGCCTGGAGGCGATACGCGGCGAGATTATCGACGACTGCGCCCTGGCCCGCGCGGTCAAACAGAGCGGAGGCCGGGTATCGCTCTGGCTCACCGCGACCAGCGCGAGCGTGCGTCCCTACGAGTCTTGGGCCGCCATCGGACGGATGATTTCCAGAACGGCTTTCAATCAGTTACAGCACTCCGCATGGTTGCTGTTCGCCACCGTGTTCGGCCTGATCATCGTTTACCTGTCGCCTGTGTTATTGCTGTTCGCGGGAAGCACGGCGCCGGTCGCACTCGGAGCGCTGGCGTGGGGATTGATGGCATCGAGCTATTTTCCAATCGTCCGGTTCTATGGATTGCACCCGGGCTGGGCGCTCGCGCTGCCTCTCGCGGCGGCCTTTTACGCGGGCTCTACCGTACACTCCGCCATCAGGTACTGGCGCGGGCGGGGCGGCGAGTGGAAAGGCAGAGTGCAAGACTCCCCAGCCGCCCATCGCCAGGGTTCGCCTGAAAAGTAAACCGGGCAACGGCGCTACGGCAAGGAAGTCCCCGCCAAAGAGATTGTTCTGAACAAGGCAGTGGCTCCGCCCGCCGCGGCCAAGCTGCTGCTCGACACGCTGAACAAGCGGTCGCCTAAGCATGAATAGCTAGATCGGCGGTTTCGAGAATGGCATATCCCATGAAGCTTGGCGCCGGGGTATGCCATTCCGCAGCCGCTCTAAGTTAAGGTAGAACTTTTCGAAGCGGGGGCGAGATAATGTCGAAGCTAACAATGTCCTCTGGCAGGGTGGCTCTGGCGACCTTCGGGCTCGCGATTTTGACACTCGCAATGGGGTTCGCTGCTAACCTCCCGGACATTTCTGGCAACTGGCTTATCAAGTGGGACAGCGGACCGCCAAACGCGCTCTTCCTCACAAATACAGGTGGTGATCTTTCCGGGACCTATACCAACGATGCCAAGCAAACCTGTTCGGTGACTGGACACTATAGCGCCGCAAACCGGGACTTTGCCGTCCACATTCAATGTTCAAATTACAATG
>Ga0224557_1004110_pt1 | contig 10847 bp, 13 predicted proteins | sample 714S31014metaG_FD_180677 | JGI IMG/M metagenome (GOLD analysis project Ga0224557, IMG submission 180677) | Peat soil microbial communities from Stordalen Mire, Sweden - 717 S3 10-14 | ecosystem: Environmental > Terrestrial > Soil > Wetlands > Peat | place: Sweden: Norrbotten County, Stordalen... | reverse complement strand
CTCCACGGTCAGAAACGCGGACTGTATCATAGTCGTCGACGGCGGGACTATTGTGGAGCAGGGTACGCATGACGAACTTATAGGAAAAAACGGGGTTTATACCAGGCTTTACAACCTGCAGTTCAGGTTAAATATTGATGCGGCGGCCGTGGAAAAATGAACAGGGCCGCTTTTATCGACCGGGACGGCAACCTGATACACGAGGTTGGATATATAAGCTCGCTTGACAGGATAAAATTTTACACGCGCAGCATTAAGGCTGTAAAACTGCTCAGTGAAAGCGGCTATAAAATAATTGTGGTGACAAACCAGTCGGGTGTGGCGCGGGGGTATATACCCGAAAGTTTTGTAAAAAACGCGCATAAAAAAATAAACGCCATGCTGGCGGAATACGGCCTGAAAATAGACGCTTTTTATTACTGCCCGCACCATCCTAAAAAGGCGGTGATAAAAAAATACCTGGCGGACTGCTCCTGCAGAAAACCGAAAACCGGTATGATAGAGGCCGCTGTAAAAAGATTCAACATAGACCTGAAAAAAAGCTTTACCATAGGAGACAAACTTACCGATGTCCACCTGGGCAAGAATGCCGGTACAAAAACGGCGCTGGTGCTTACGGGTTACGGCAAAGAGGAAAAAAAACTGATTAAAACGGATTACGACAGACCGGATATAGTCGCAAAAGATTTTTACCAGGCGGTAAGGATGCTGGTAAAGAACAAATAACGTAGAGAGGGGGCTTGCTCCCTCTCTAATAGTTACGAATATTTAAGGAGCTTAAAATGAATAAATACTCAAAAATTATAGATAAATTCAAGGGCAAAAAGATCGCCGTTCTCGGCGATTTTATACTTGACGAATATGTTTACGGCGAAACCGAACGCATTTCCAGGGAAGCGCCGGTTCTGATACTTAAATATAACAAGTCTGTTTATCTTGCCGGCGGTGGCGCAAACCCGGTAATGAATATAGTGGACCTGGGAGCGACGGCTGTGCCGGTATCTATCGTGGGAAACGAGGAATATTCCGACATATTGCTGGGAATGATGGAACAAAAAGGGGTTGATATTTCAAATATAGTGCGGGTCCCAGGTTATTCCATACCTGTAAAAACAAGGGTGATGGCGGGTTCGGTTCATACGGTAAAACAGCAGGTGGTAAGGATAGACAGGTATAACGGGGGAAAACTGGACAAACAGGCGGAGGATAATTTAATAGCCAACTTGAATTCGGCCGCAAAGGATATTGAAGTAATCCTTGTTTCGGATTACGGCAGCGGTATGATTACCGATAATGTCATACGCGCGGTAAACGCCCTGGCAAAAGCGGGAAAAAAAGTGGTCGTTGATTCGCGTTACGGCCTTAAAAAATACAAGTATGTGGCCGCGGCGACGCCGAATGAGACCGAAGCCGGGCCGGCTGTGGGACACGAAAAATACGGCGAGCAGGACGTGGAATTTATTTTAATAAAACTCTGGAAACTTATGAAAGCCAGGGGAATGATAGTGACCCGCGGCAGCAGGGGCATGATGGTTGTTGAAAAAGGAAAAATTTCAAAGGTGGCCCCTTTTGGAGGCGATGAGATAGTGGATGTATCCGGAGCGGGCGATACGGTATCATCGCTTGTATGCGCCGCGCTTGCATGCGGCGCGCCGCTTAAAGACGCGGCTTATATCGCGAATATCGGCGGCGGACTCGTGGTAATGAAACGCGGAGCCGCCACGGTAACCATAAAGGAACTCAAAGGGGCGCTTGAAAATGGGAAAGCTTAAAAAAAGGGATTTGCTGGCAAAAACAATAACAGCGCTTAAGAAAAAGGGCAAAACAGTCTCTTTCGCCAACGGATGTTTTGATATAATGCATGTGGGGCACGTGCGGTTCCTTGAGGCCGCAAAAGCAAAGGCTGATGTGCTTGTCCTCGGCCTTAATTCCGATTCATCGGTGAGAAAATTAAAGGGAAAAGGAAGACCCCTTGTAAACCAGGATGAACGCGCGGAAATACTTTCGGCATTTTCCTGCGTTGATTATATAGTGATATTTAACGAGCTTACGGTTGACAAAACGCTTGAGGTATTAAGGCCGACGTACCACTGCAAGGGGACGGACTATACTGCTGATACCGTCCCGGAAAAAGATATAGCTAAAAAGCTCGGAATAAAGATAGCCATTGTGGGGGACCCGAAGGACCATTCGACGAAAGATATAATAAAAAATATAGTTGAAAAATATAATTAGGGTAAAACGGGCTTATTGATACTGCCGAAAAACCAGTTGCGCGGTTTATCCCGGGTATATGGTATTTTTCTTGGATTCCTTCGACAGGCTCAGGATGCTGAGTTTATCGAAACATGTCGCCCGGTATAATAAAGACGGCCTCTTGCGAGGCCGTCAGATGAGCGGCGCAAGGCCAATAAAAATGCCATATACCCCCGGGATCACGCGGCATTGTCGGGGGGGTTCGGCAGTATCATATTTCAGGTTTGGACCGGCGCTATAAGTTAAGGGTTGGCAGACGCAGTCAAAAAAGAGGAAAAATGGAAAAAATACTTGTTTCCCGGACAGACGGCATAGGCGATTTACTGTTGACCACGCCGCTGTTCAATGAACTGAAAATGAAATTCCCAAAGGCACGCATATCCGCGCTTGTGAGCTCATACGCATCTCCGCTGCTGGTCAACAATCCGTTCGTGGATGATATTATTATTTATGACGCCGGGCAAAAAGATACCGCCGGAATGCTGAAAGAACGGGGATTTGACGCGGTGCTGGCGGTTTATCCAAGGCCGGCCCTGGCGTGGGATTTTTTCAGGGCGGCGATACCTTTAAGGTACGGCACCTCTTCAAGGTGGTATTCCTTCCTTTATAACAAAAGGGTGAAACTCTCAAGAAAGTCATCGGAAAACCATGAATCAGATTACAACCTGATGCTGGCCAATGAACTCATCGGCGAGGCAAGGGGGCAGAAGGAATATTATTTTATATCTGACGATGAAAGAGCGGCGGCCGACGCCATATTAAGGTCAAAGGGATTAAACGGCGGTTTTATCGCGGTTCATCCGGGCTCAAAAGGTTCCGCGTGGAATTTAAGCGAGGCAAAATACACACAGCTTACAGAGGCGCTTGCCGCAGCCGGAAAAAAAGTCCTGCTCACGGGCGGAAAGCAGGAAAAAGATATGATAAGGCGCATGGCGCTTAAAATAGCCCGCGATTCGGTACACGTCCTCAACGAGGAACTGGGGCTGCGTGAATTCGCGGCGGTGCTTGGCCGCGCAGACGTGCTTGTGAGCGGGTCTACGGGTCCGATGCATATAGCCGCTGCCCTCGGGGTGAAAACCGCGAGTTTTTTTCCGCCCGATTCAATCCCGGCAACGGCCCCGAGGAGATGGGGGCCGCTTGGAAATATACATGAAATAATACAGCCGGAAGGGCCGGGCGAAAAGGAAGAGTTGATGGAAACCATAGATACGGCGGCAGTATTGGATAAAATAATCAGACTGGCCGGAAATTAATATGAAAAAAACCGGCGTTCTATTCCTGGCGCTTCTATTTTTAACCTCATGCGCGTCGGTAACAACCCAAAAAGTATTGATTGTCGCCGTGAGCGGAGACGAGGCTCAGATGAGAAAAGAGGCGGCTGATGACAGCGCGCGGGCGTTTGAAAACGGCGCAAAAACGGAAAAAAGCGTCCCGGCGCGGGATGGAAATTCATATATTGTAAAAGCAGGCGACGTACTTTCTGAAATTGCGGTGAAAGAGGCGGGCGGGTATTCCAGGTGGAGGATGATAGCCGGAGAAAATAATTTAAAGCCGCCATATATGATTCTGCCGGGAGAAAGGCTTGAAATTAAGGCAGAAGATCAACCGGCGGCCACGGCTGAAAATGCGGCAAAACCTTTTGAATACAGGGTGATACCCAACAGGGCCTTTGGCGCGGGCGAAAAACTCATTTTTGCGGTCAAATATTTCGGCATAACAGCCGGAACGGCCACGCTTGAGGTAAAGGACATAGAGGAAATAAACGGCAGGAAAGTTTACCACATTGACGCGACGGCCAGGACGGCTCCGCTTTTCGAGCGTATTTACAGGGTCAAGGATGTAATAACTTCATATATGGATGTGCTGGGGCTTTTTTCCTGGAAATATGAAAAGAAGCTTGAAGAAGGCGGCTACAGAAATGATACCGCGATTGTGTTTAACCAGGAAAAGGGGTTTGCGGAAAAGAACGGGAATCAGAAATGCGATATTCCGCCCTTTGTCCAGGATGTCCTTTCGGAATTTTATTATTACCGCAGCATCTATAAAGGCGACGATGAGACTAAAATAGACGTAACGTCCGATGAGTGTAAAACCTACCAGATTGTGGTAAAAAAATTAAGGAAAGAAAAGGTAACTATTGACGCGGGCGAATTTAACTGCGTCGTGGTGCAGCCGTTTCTAAAGTACGAGGGGATATTCAGGCAGAAAGGGAATGTCTGGATTTGGCTGACCGACGACGCGAACCTGACCCCGGTTATGATTAAAAGCCAGATAGCAATAGGTACAATTGATGTTGTACTTCAGTCGGCTACAGTGGTGAAGGCGGAATAAACGGTTATTTTCCCGTTGACTAATGGCTCTTATCCCTATAAAATTATGTATCCCAGGATATCAGGAGATAATATGGCAGATTATTTTGAAAAATCGGTAAGGGAAAGCTGCTCGGTAAAGCAAAAAAGTTTCAGGGCATTAAGGTTAAAACTCCTCTCGGTAGTGGAATCACTTTACATGACCCTTAAAACGGGGCGCAAAATACTTCTGTGCGGAAACGGAGGCTCGGCCGCCGACGCCCAGCATATCGCGGCTGAATTTGTCGTCCGCCTTAAAATGGAGAGGCGCGGATACCCGGCCATAGCGCTCACCACGGACTCATCCATACTGACTTCATGCGGCAATGACTACGGCTTTGACAGGATATTCCAGCGGCAGATTGAGGCGTTGGGCGGTTTCGGCGACTGCCTTATTGCCATTTCCACTTCCGGCAGTTCAAAAAATGTGCTGCTTGCCGTCAGGGAAGCCAGGGCAAAAGGCATGAAGGTCATAGGCTTTACCGGAACGGGCGGCGGGAAAATGGCTGAATTGTGCGATATCATCATAGATGTCAGGTCCAAAAACACCATGAGGATACAGGAAACCCATATTATGTTCTTTCATGCCATCTGCGATATGGTGGAGAAAAAACTTTCCGGAGAAAAAATTTGAAGAAAAAAGTCGCCTCTGAATTAAATAAAATAGTGAAAAAATTCAGGAATAAAAAGGTGCTGGTGGTCGGCGACCTTATGCTTGACCAGTACATATGGGGGAAGGTTTCAAGGATATCCCCGGAAGCGCCGATACCCGTGGTTGACGTGACAAGGGAGGATTCAAAGCCCGGCGGCGCGGCCAATGTGATATTGAACCTGGTATCCCTCGGGGCAAAAGTTTACGCCGCGGGTGTAATCGGCCGGGACGATAACGCATCTAAACTGACGGCGTGCCTGAAAAAGGAAAATGTAAATATGTCAGCGGTCGTGACGGACGCTGTCAGGCCGACGACCGTAAAAACAAGGGTGATAGCGCACAGCCAGCAGGTGGTTAGGATAGACAAGGAACATAAAACGGATATTCCGCCGAAGACAGCGCGCGCAATAATAGCAAAAATCGCAGGGATAATTGATGATATGGACGCGGTTATATTTTCGGATTATGACAAGGGGCTTTTGACCGGGGAGCTTGTCTCCGGGATAATGGCGGCGGCGGGTAAAAAGATAGTGACCGTCGACCCGAAACCCTCGAACATGGCGATATTCAGGAACGCGACGCTTATTTCCCCGAATAAAAAAGAGGCCGCGGAAGCATCAGGAATGGCCATAGAGACGGAGCAGGACGTCATTACGGCGTCGGGGATATTAAAGGAAATAACAGGCTCAAAAGCCGTGCTCATAACGAGGGGTGAGGAAGGCATGTCGCTTTTTACCGACGGGCCGATCATAACCATCCCCACTGTGGCAAGGGAAGTATTTGACGTAACCGGCGCCGGGGATACGGTAATAAGCGTGGTAACCCTCGCGCTCTGCGCGGGCGCGTCGTTTGAACAGGCATGCATAATTTCAAATATAGCCGCCGGCCGCGTAGTGGCCGAAGTGGGCGTGGTGACACTTTCGCCGAAAGAACTCGAGGCCGCTATAAATGAAAAATAATCCCAAGGTAATTCCGGACAGGAAAAAGCTTCTTGCCGCGGTCGGGGCGCTAAAAAAACAGGGTAAAAAGATTGTCTTTACCAACGGATGTTACGACCTGCTTCATGTGGGGCATGTCCGGTTCTTAACCGCGGCAAAAAAACTCGGGGACGTGCTTGTTCTGGCTTTAAACAGCGATTCGTCGGTGAAAAGGATAAAGGGCCCAAAAAGGCCGGTTGTGGCACAGGCGGAGCGCGCTGAACTGCTGGCAGCCCTTGAATGCGTGGATATCGTGACTTTTTTCGGGGAGGACGATCCGTATGAAATCATAAAACAGGTTGTCCCGGATGTGCTTGTAAAAGGCGGCGACTGGGCCGTCGGGAAAATAATCGGCGCGGATGTTGTGTCCGCGGCCGGAGGCAGAGTAAAAAATATCAGATACATAAAAGGCAAGTCGACAACAAACGTTATCGCGAAGGTCTTAAAATATTACAAGTAAAGGTGGCGCATGAACATTATCGGAGTGATACCGGCAAGGCTGAAATCAACACGGCTGCCGGAAAAAATGCTGGCAAAGGTAAACGGCAGGGCTCTTATTGAGCTTGTTTACTTAAACGCGAAAAAGGCATCATGCCTGAGGGAACTTTATGTGGCAACCGACAATATAAAGATAAAAAAAGTAATTGAAGCGGCGGGTGGAAAGGCCATAATGACCCCGGCGGCGTGCAAATCCGGAACCGAACGCATCCGCGAGGCCCTGAAAACCATACGGGTGAACATAAACGATGTTGTGGTAAATATCCAGGGCGACGAACCGCTGCTGGAACACGCAAGCATAGACAGGGCGGTGCGCGCCCTTGTGAACGACAAGACATGCGACGCCTCGACTCTGGCATCGGTCATTACGGACGAAAAGGATATTAATGATCCGTCCGTGGTAAAAGTAGTCGCCGACAGGCGCGGCAATGCCATGTATTTTTCCAGGGCGGCGGTGCCATACAACAGGGATAATGCAAAAAAAGTCAAAGGGGCCTACCTGAAGCATATAGGCCTTTATGTATACAGAAAAAGCGTCCTAGACCGCTGGCTGAAGCTTGAAAGCGCATATGAGTCCGTAGAAAAGCTCGAACAGTTAAGGATGCTTGAAAACGGCTTGAGGATAAAAGTTGTCACTGTAAAAAGCAAAAGCATCGGGATTGACACCAAAGAGGACCTTAACAGGCTCATCAGGTTAACCGGCAAAAAGAATACGGGCAGGTAATTTTTTCCGGGAGAGGCTGATTAAAAATATTTGTGAGGTGGAAAATGGCTGAAAAAAAGTACATATTCGTAACGGGCGGCGTCGTATCTTCACTGGGAAAGGGAATTGCGGCTTCGTCGATAGCGGCTTTGCTCGAGGCTCGCGGCATTAAAATAACCATGCAGAAATTTGACCCTTATTTAAACGTAGACCCGGGAACAATGAGCCCTTTCCAGCACGGAGAGGTTTATGTGACCGAGGACGGCGCTGAAACCGATCTTGACCTGGGGCACTACGAGAGGTTCACCAACGCGCGCCTTACCAGGGACAACAACGTCACCACCGGAAAGATTTACTCGCACATCATAGAAAGGGAAAGAAAAGGGGCATATCTGGGGAAAACCGTCCAGGTGGTTCCGCATGTCACGAACGAAATCAAGGACAGGATGAAAATATTCTCCAAGGCAAAAGATGTCGATGTGGTCGTCATAGAAATTGGCGGCACCGTGGGAGACATAGAATCCCAGCCCTTTTTGGAGGCCATAAGGCAGATGCAGCTTGACGTGGGCAGGGAAAATGTGCTTTACGTCCACCTGACGCTTGTGCCTTATATAAAGGTGGCGGGCGAGATAAAAACAAAACCCACGCAGCATTCGGTGGCAAGCCTGCGTTCAATAGGCATCCAGCCGGATATTTTGCTGTGCCGCACCGAGATAAAGATATCAAAGAACGAGAGGGATAAAATAGCCCTTTTTTGCAATGTGAGGGAAGAGGCCGTTATACAGGCGCTTGACGTGCCGACGATTTACGAGGTCCCGCGTATGTACCACCAGCAGGGGCTCGACGACCTGATATTAAAAAAACTGGGGTTGCGCGCAAAAAAAGCGGAACTCGGCGTATGGGACAACATAGTAAAAAAGATACTGCATCCGAAAAAGTCGGTTACAATCGGCGTTGTGGGAAAATATGTCGATGTGCAGGATGCCTACAAATCCATAAAGGAAGGCATACTTCACGGGGGCATTGCGAATAATACGCGTGTTAATATAAAATGGATAGATTCGGAAAAAGATGTTGAACCTCTCGTAAAAAAGAAGGCGGTTTCCAGGATACTAGCGGACTGCGACGGAGTCCTGGTCCCGGGGGGGTTCGGCGACAGGGGCATAGAGGGCAAAATCGCCGCAATCCAGTACGCCAGGGAAAAAAAGATACCATTTTTTGGCATATGCCTGGGTATGCAGATGGCTTCCGTAGAATTTGCCAGGCACATGCTCGGAATGAAAAATGCCAATTCAACGGAGTTTGATGAGAATACGGCATACCCTGTAATATCCAAGCTTGAGGAGCAGAAACATATAGAGTATATGGGCGCGTCCATGAGGCTCGGCGCCTACCCGTGCAAGGTAAAACCGGGTTCAAAGGCATATTCGGCTTATAAAGAAAAAATTATTTTTGAGCGCCACAGGCACCGTTATGAATTTAACAGCCTGTACAGGGACAAATTCGAGGAAAAAGGGTTTGAGATAACAGGCACATCGCCGGACGGATTTCTCGTGGAAATGGTGGAGTACACGAAACACCCGTGGTTCGTCGCGGTCCAGTTCCATCCGGAATTTAAGTCAAGGCCGCGCGCGCCGCATCCGTTGTTCCGTGATTTTGTCAAAGCGGCGCTCACAAAAAAAGGAAAATAAAAATGGCTGAAACGGAAAAACCTTCCAGGGAAATGCAGGAGGATCTTTTAAAATTCGCACAGGCGAAATATAAGTCCGCCCAGGACAAGTACAACGCCATACAGGCGCTGGCCAAAAAGCACAACATGCCCCTGGAAAAGATGATAAAAAATATAATCATGGAGTGGATGATAGATGACAAGAGCCAAAAGTTCGCGGACGCCGGCAAAAAAGCCCCTTTCAAAAAGATACTCTGAAAGATACTCTGAAATAACCTCGGGCGGCCTGTTTTTAATAGCCGGGCCGTGCGTGATTGAAGATGAAAAGATGGCCTTTGCAACGGCAGAAAGGCTGAAGGAAATAACCTCACGGCTTGGCATGCCTTTTGTTTTTAAGGCCTCGTATGACAAGGCCAACCGCACTTCCATAAAAAGTTTCCGCGGTGTGGGCGTTGAAAAAGGGCTGAAAATATTATCGGGGATAGCAGAGGAATTTGATGTCCCGGTGATTACCGATGTCCATTCGCCCGAAGAGGTAAAAAGGGCCGCGCAGTCGGTGGACATTCTGCAGATACCGGCTTTTTTGTGCAGGCAGACGGATTTGATTGTAGCCGCGGCAAAATCAGGCAGGATAGTCAATATTAAAAAGGGACAGTTCCTGTCTCCGCAGGAGATGGGGAATATAACGAAAAAAGCGGAAGCGGCCGGGAACAACAGCCTTATGCTCACGGAACGCGGATTTTCCTTCGGATATAACAATCTGGTTGTGGATTTGAAATCGATAGCCTATATGAAAACCCTGGGATATCCGGTGATAATCGACGCCACCCATGCCGTGCAGCGTCCGGGCGGAGCCGGGGATAAAAGCGGCGGCGAGAGGCAGTATGTGGAGGCGATAGCAAAAGGTTCAGTAGCCGCCGGAGCGGACGGTGTTTTTTTCGAAGTGCACCCGGATCCGGACAGGGCGTTATCGGACAAAGAGACGCAGTACAGGTTGGATAAGGTGGAAATATTGCTCGAATCACTTAAGGATATTTACAACGCGGTGAATAAATAAGGGAAAAGTTTTTGTAACGCAGCCGCTATACAAATACTATGTTTTTAAAGCGTTTTATTGATTTTGTTGTTAAAATATCGGTTTTTCCATATTGCCTTATGTTATTTTATCTGTTATATTCTTTAGGTACTAAAAACCCATTAAAAATAGGAGTATTTTATGACTGATACGGCCAAATTTACCGCTTTTGTGGATGGAGCATCCAGCGGAAACCCCGGACACGCAGGCATCGGGGTTGTAATTTATAAAGGCAAGGACCAGATACTTATGGAATCCAAATATATCGGCGAAACTACAAATAATGTGGCGGAATATTCGGCGCTTCTTCATCTTCTGGATATGGCGCAAAAACACAAGATTAAAGAACTTGATATTTTTTCCGACAGCGAGTTGATGGTGAAGCAGATGTGCGGAGAATATAAGGTGAGGGATGAGAAATTAAAAGAACTGGTCGCGCAGGCATGCGCATCTAAAAAACATATAAAATTCACCCTTACCCATGTTCCCAGGGAGAAAAACAAGGAAGCGGACAAACTCTCCAGGGAAGGCAGCAAAAGAGGCGGGGACATCAGGCATGTATGAGTTTCTTGCGGCGGTATTTGCGATAATATCGGCCCTCTCGGTTTATGGAATGATAAGGTACGGGTTTAACGTTGTGTTCCTGTACATCCTGGTATTTTCACTCGT
>Ga0224557_1004106_pt1 | contig 10850 bp, 9 predicted proteins | sample 714S31014metaG_FD_180677 | JGI IMG/M metagenome (GOLD analysis project Ga0224557, IMG submission 180677) | Peat soil microbial communities from Stordalen Mire, Sweden - 717 S3 10-14 | ecosystem: Environmental > Terrestrial > Soil > Wetlands > Peat | place: Sweden: Norrbotten County, Stordalen... | reverse complement strand
TACTGGCGTCCGTCAGTCCGTGTGACGACGGGAACAAACGGCTCCACTCTGGCCCAAAACACATCCGAAACTGTCCATGATTTCACCCAAACATCATATCACTTATTTACGGATAAGTTCTAAGTCCCGCCCCTTCAGGGCGCGGAGTTTGTCCGCATTATGTAAAGTCGCGCCCCTTCAAGGCAATCGCAGCATCAGCCGGCGGCGAGCTCCCGGGCGCGCTCGGTGGCCCGCTTGACGGCCTTGATGAGGGTGACGCGCAGGCCGCCCTCTTCCAGTTCGAGGATGCCGTCGACGGCGCAGCCGGCGGGGGTGGTGACGGCGTCCTTGAGCAGCGCGGGGTGGTAGCCGGTCTCCAGCACCATGCGGGCGGAGCCGTAGGCCGTCTGCGCGGCCAGCAGCGTGGCTACATCGCGTGGCAGGCCGACGTTGACTCCCGCCTCGGCCAGCGCCTCAATGATGATGTAAAGGAAGGCGGGGCCGGAGCCGGATAGGCCGGTGACCGCGTCCATGTGCTTCTCGTCGACCACGACCGTTCGCCCTACAGTGGAGAAGATGCGCTGGGCCAGGGCGATCTGCTCGGGAGTGACGAAGCGGCCGGAGCAGAGCGCGGTAGCCCCGGCCGAGAGCAGCGCGGGCGTGTTTGGCATGGCGCGGATGACGGCCAGATCGCAGCCCGCCGCGTCCTCGATGGCGCGCGTCCTGACCGAGGCGGCGAACGACAGCAGCATCTTGGAGGGCGTCAGCGCGGGGAGTATTTCGGCGATGAGCGCCGGGACCTGGCCCGGCTTTACCCCGAGCAGGATGACGTCTGCCTGGCGGGCGGCGGCGAGGTTGTCCGTGCCGACGTTGACGCCGAACTGCGCCGAGAGCGCCAGTGCGCGGTCGGGATGCTGCACGGTCGCGACAAGCTGGTCTGGGAGCAGAAGATTGTTCTTGAGGAAGGCCTGCAACAGAATGCCGCCCATCTTGCCCGCGCCCAGGATGGCGACGCGCAGGTTGGGGAGTACAGACGCGGGGACTGGAAGTTCGTAGGTGTCAGCGCTCATACCCTCAGGCTACCAGAGTCGGCATTGCGGGCGCAGGGGGAATTGCGTGCGGTGAGGGAAATGCGGGTGGAGGGTGCGATGCGCAGACAATCCGGATGTTGAACGCAGGCGCGAAGAAACAGGCGGGATGCCGAAGCGGTAAAATATCGCTGGAGTACTTGTTCGCGTGCGATAAAGGGTTCCAATCGGCGCGCATGAGGCATAGGATTCTGCTGGTAATAGTTTTGGCCGACTCCATGGAGGTTTGCGATGCTGAAGCTGCTGTTCGTTCTCCCCTCGCTGATGTTTCTAGCTCTCCTGTCGCAGGGGCCGGCTGCTCCTTCTGCTCCGGGTGCGCCTCCCGCCCAGACTGCGCCTCCCGCCCAGGCCGCGCCTCCCGATCAGACTGCGACTCCCGATCAGGCTGCGCCTCCCGCACAGGCCGCGCCTCCCGCACAGGCCGCGCCGCAGAACAATCCGGTAAAACCCACGGCCGAATCGCAGGCCCACGCCAAAGAAACCTACAAGATCGATTGCGCGATGTGCCACGGAGAGAACGGCAACGGCAAGGGAGACCTCGTCGGCGATATGGGGCTGAGCCTCAAGGACCTGCGCGACCCGGCGACGCTCGCGGACAAGTCGGACGGGGATCTCTACACGCTCATCCACGACGGCAAGGGCAAGATGCCGGCTGAAGGCGACCGCTCCAAGCCGGACGACGTGTGGAACCTGGTGGTCCTGCTGCGCTCGATGGCCAAGAAGTAGGGCAGACGGTTCGGGCTGGACGCACACGCATCGCAAGGCTGCACTCGTGCTCATCGCATGAGTGCGCGATGAAGGGGGCAGCCTCCGTTTAATGGGTTGTCTTCTGCGCGGCGATCCAGGCGTTGACCTGGGCTTCGAGGATGTCGAGGGGGAGCGCGCCGGAGTCGAGGACGACGTCGTGGAAGGCCTTGAGGTCGAACCTGGGGCCGAGGGCGGACTTGGCGCGGTCGCGCAGTTCGAGGATTTTGAGCTGGCCCATCTTGTAGCCGAGCGCCTGCGCGGGCCACGCGATATAACGGTCCACCTCGGACTGGATGTTGGTCTCGTCCAGGCCGGAGTATTGATGGAAGTAGTCCACCATCTGCTGGCGGGTCCAGTGCTGGGAGTGGACGCCGGTGTCGACGACGAGGCGGATGGCCCGCCACATATCGGCCTCCAGGCGGCCGTAGTCGGAGTAGGGGTCCTGGTAGAAGCCAATCTCCTTGCCCAGGCGCTCGCTGTAGAGCGCCCAGCCCTCGGTGTAGGCGGTGTAGTAGCTCTGCTGGCGGAAGGCGGGCAGGCCGGTGAGCTCCTGCTGGATTGAAATTTGCAGGTGGTGGCCGGGGATTCCCTCGTGGTAGGCGACGGCCTCGACATCGGTCAGCGAGCGGTCGGCGAAGTGGTAGGTGTTGACATCGACCTGGCCGGGACGGCGCCCGTCGGGCGTGCCCTGGTCGTAAAAGGCCTGGGGCTGGTTGGGGGCCATGTAGTCCGGCATGGCGACGACTTCGAGGCGGGCCTTGGGCAGCGTTCCGAATAGCTCCGGCAGGCGGGGTTGCATCTGCGCGACGTAGCCCCTGTAGGTTGCCAGCAGAGCGTCGGCGGAGGCGGGGTGGAGCTTGGGGTCAGCCTTGAGCGCGGCGTTGAAGGACTTCTGATCGGCGAAGCCTAATTTGTGCACGATGGCGAGCATCTCGGCCTGATCGCGGGCGACCTCGTCGAGGCCGATCTTGTGAATCTCCGCGGCGGTTTTATTCAGCGTGGTGGACTGGCGGATGCGGAAGGCGTAGTAGGCGTCGCCGTCTGGCAGCGACGAGATGCCGGGATCGGTGCGGCAGTTGGGAATGTAGGCGACGGCGAGGAACTTGGCGAAACGCTGGTAGGAGGGGAGAACGTCGTTGGCGATGGCGTCGAGCACGGCTTCCGTGATGCGCTTCCGGTCTTCCGGGCCGACGGACTTGGGAAAATTTTTGAGTGGCAGGGCGAAGGGGCTGTCGGCGGGCTTCTGCGTGGCGATGGCCTGGGTCTCGTCGAGGGCCTTCTGCATGAGGAACCGCGGCGGTGTTCGGCGGTCGTCCAGGCCGGATTGCAGGTTGGTCATGATCTGCGAGAAGGCGACGGGAACTTTGGCGAGGCGGGCGATGTAGTGGTCGTAGTCGGCGACGGTGTCGAAGGAGGTGTGAGCAGCGAGCTGGGGCAGGTCGAGTTGCAGGCCCTCGTACTGGTTGACCGGCATCTCCCATTCCTTGAACTGCGCGGCCTCCTGGTCGTCGCTGAGCGAGCGCAGCATGAGCTCGGCGGAGAGCTGGGCTTGATGCGGAAGGTTGGTGGTGTCGATGGCAGCGAGCCGCTCGATGAAGGCGCGGCCGCGGGCGAGCGAGTCGTTGACGGCGCGGGGAGAGAGGTCGGAGAGCTGGTCGTCGTAGCGCTTGTCGCCGAGGGCGGTGGCATACTCCGGCTCGTGGCGGAGCTTGTCCTGCCAGATGTCGTTGAAGAGACTATTAAGTTCGCGCGAGCGGGCGGCGATGTCCGGCGAGAGGCTGTCGGCGGGGACGGCGGCTGGGGTGGGCGCGGGCGTGTGGAGCTGGGCGTGGAGTGGGAGCGCGGCAGATGCGCAGAGCAATAGGACGATAGCGAGATTCTTCATGTGACTTCGAACCCTCGTGGCGAAAAGACGCCTGCATCGAGTGTATCGAGGTTGAGAAAAAGATTCTCATTTGACATTATAGGAGGCGCCGTACCCGGCATAGGCTTTAACGTTGGAGAGGTCTCCCGTCCTCTGGGGGGCCACGGATATATCCGAGATGATTCTGCCCGCGAGCTAAATCTTTCGGATAAGTTGACTAATCCCGTTTTCTAAAACGGCGATTCAACACTCCTATAGCGAGCGTTGAATCGTTTCATGATTGGAGCAGACCTTGTTTAAAGCTATTTCGGTGGTGCTTATTTTTGCCTTATCTCAAGCGAGTATCGCCCAGCAAACCACTCCGCTTTCAAAAAGCGAGGCAGCGGTCAAGCAAAAAGTTGAAAAACTATCTCCCCATGCTCCGATCAGCGTGGTGCAATTCCATGCGGAGGAGGAATTTGGGACTTTTGTTTCCAGTGATCAGGCGGGGTTCACTTTTTACGACATAGACCGAAGAACGAATGTGACTGTCAGGTTTTCCGATGTGCGAAAGATCAAAGATGGATATGGTGGTTACAATTCAATTCAGAGAAGACATACAGATCGCACGAAATCCATTGTTATCATCTTGATCGTTGTAGGAGGTTTAGCGGCTCTTATAGCTACAGCTGCGGAATCTAAATAATTCAGGGCTCTAGCCGGCGCGGGATTCGCTGGAGACGGAGCTGGCGTCCAACATGCGGTAGAGGGTGGAGCGGCTGATGCCGAGCAGCTCGGCTGCGCGCAGCTTGTTTCCGCCGCAGCGGGTGAGGACGGCGAGGACGTGCTGCTGGATGACGTCGTGCAGGCGCTCGATGTGGATGGCGGGCGGCCGGGGTGGGGCGGCGGAGGCGGGCTCGACCAGCGCCAGCAGGTGGCGCGGCTCGACGACGGTGCCCTCGGCCAGTGCGGCGGCCTGCGCGATGACGCGTTCCAGCTCGCGCAGATTGTTTGGCCAGAGGCGCTCCTGTAGTTGGGCCAGGGTGGATTTGGCGAGCAGCTTGGGGGCCTGGCCGGTCTCGTCGGCGATCCTGCGCAGCAGCCACGCGGCGAGGACGGGAATGTCCTCGCCGCGCTGGCGCAGCGGCGGGACCAGGATTTCGACCGCGGAGAGGCGTGCGTAGAGGTCCTGGCGGAACTGGCCGATGGCGGCCAGAACGCGCAGGTCGCGATCAGTGGAGGCGAGAATCCGTGTGTCAATCCGTGCCGGCTCGTTGCGGCGGAACTCGCTTCGGCTGGCTGGCTGTGGGACGTTGCGCCGCTCCTCGCAGGCGCGGATGAAGCGGAAGAGCGCGGCCTGTAGGGTGAAGGGAAGCTCTCCGACGCTGTCCAGGTAGAGCGTGCCGCCGTTGGCGGAGTTGAGCAGCGAGGCGGCGGTTGGCGAGGATGCGGAGCGTGTTGGTTCGCCTTTGGCGATGGATTCGGCGAGCGCGCTAGCGTTGGCGACGATGAATGGGCCGTCGGGACCGGGCGAGAGGGCGTGAATGGCGCGCGCGATGAGCTGCTTGCCGGAACCGGTCTCGCCGCGAATCAGCGCGGTGCGAAAGTAGGGGGCGATGCGCTGGACCTGCGAGCGCAGGCGGCGGATGGCAAGGCTTTCGCCCAGCAGAACCGGGTCGCGCTGGATGTTGCGGGAAGCGGAGGCGAGCGCGGAGCCTACAGGGTCCGAATTCTGCGAATCGGAGAGCGGTTGCCGCAAAGAACTCGCGGAGATGAAGTGGCTGCTCGACATAGCTTACAGCCTTCATCGGCGCAAAACGTGTTTCAGATGAGTGGGGAGAAAGGAAAATGGAGGGGAAACAGAGTGCAGGCAGATGCGGGTCCATGGTTAGAGATTTTTAACCGGGCACAGTTCTTCCGGCGGCGATCAATCGGCCACCGAAGACGGGTTTTCGGCTGATTTGAGGGAATGCGTGTACCGGGCGCTACGCGGCTGCGGTGGCGCAGTAGGCGTCGAAGGCGCGGGTCAGCTCCTGGGCGATGGCGGGCGCCGTAGATCTCTCGATGGCGGAGCGCTGCATCAGGTAGACGAGCTGGCCGTCGCGCAGAATGGCGACGGCGGGCGAGCTGGGCGGATTGCCGGCCAGGTAGTCACGGGCGCGCTGGGTGGCCTCGCTGTCCTGCCCGGCGAAGACGGTGACGGCATGAGTGGGCGTGGTGGCGTGCTGCAGTGCCATGCGCACGGCGGGACGCATCTTGCCGGTGGCGCATCCGCAGATGGAGTTGACGACCAGCAGGGTGGTTCCGGGCTTGGCCAGCGCGGAGTCCACCTCGGCGGCGGTGCGCGCCTCCTGAATGCCGGCGCGGGTCAGTTCCTCGCGCATGGGGACCAGCATGATCTCTGGGTACATCGACGAACCTCCTGGGAAACGCGGCTGTTGGTGAGCTGCTGCCGCTTCGTGCTCTGTTGCTCCCGTATTGAATAGATGTCTGGCAGGAAGCGCCGGATGCAGGAGTTGTTGCAATTGGCTGGATGCAATCGGCGAGTTGCTCTACTCTGAAGGCGTGACGATTCTGGAGAATGTTTCGCTGGCGCAGTACACCACGCTGGGCGTGGGCGGCCCGGCGCGCTGGTTTGTGGAGACGGGCGACGAGGAGGAGATACTGTCGGCGGTGCGCTTTGCGCGGGCGCGAGGCGTCCCGTGCTTCATCCTGGGCGGGGGCAGCAACCTGCTGGTGAGCGACCAAGGGTTCAACGGCGTGGTAGTGCGCGTGGCGGGCGGCGCGCTGGATTGGGCGCAGGCGGGCGACGGGACGGCCAGCATTACAGCAGGCGCGGGGGCCGAGTGGGACGCGGTGGTGCGGCTTGCTGTGGAGAAGAACGGCGCGGGCGTGGAGTGCCTGGCGGGGATTCCCGGCAGCGTGGGAGGAACTCCTGTGCAGAACGTCGGGGCCTACGGGCAGGAGGTCTCACACAGCATCGTTCGCGTGCGCGCGCTGGACCTGGCGGCGGCGAAGGCGGTCGATCTGGTGGCTGCGGAGTGCGGCTTTGGCTACCGGCGCAGCCTCTTCAATACAACCGAGCGACGGCGTTACGCGATTACGCGCGTGGAGTACAAGCTTGCGATTGGGGCCAAGCCGTTGCTGGAGTACCGCGACGTGAAGAATTATTTTGCGGAGCACGGAGTTGCGCAGCCAACGCTGGCCCAGACGGCCGACGCTGTGCGGGAGATTCGCGCGCGCAAGGGGATGCTGCTGGTGGCAGACGACGCGGACTCGCGCAGCGCGGGATCGTTCTTCAAGAACCCGGTGGTGCGTGTGGAAGAGGTGCGGCGGCTGGCTGCGATTGCGGGCTGCCGCGTTGCGGATGTGCCGCAGTTTCCGGCTGGCTGGGGATTCGAGCCGGAGGATTGCGTGGTGAAGCTGTCGGCGGCGTGGCTGATCGAGCTGGCGGGATTTCAGAAGGGATTTGCCATGGGTCGCGCGGGGCTGTCGACGAAGCATGTGCTGGCGATTGTGAACCGCGGAGGAGCGACGGCGGCGGAGATCGTAGCGCTGCGGGACGCGGTGATCGAAGGGGTGTGGGCGCGGACGGCGGTGCGGCTGGAGCAGGAGCCGGTACTGCTGGGATTTGCGGCGGCGGGTTGATTCGGCTGGAACAGATGGGCGCTGTGGACAGAGCGTGGGGTAGGGAAGAGCGCGGCGGTTCGTTGGGAAGATTCCACCTCATGCGATAGGCTAAAGGCAAGACAATGAGCGCGACCCATCAACTACGATGCACAACCTGCGGCGCAAGGATTGCAGGAGACGCTGTTCGCAGCGATTTTCGCTGCCCGGATTGCAATGGGCTGTATGAGGTGATCTACCCGTGGAGCCAGGGATGGAGCGCGGAGAAGACGGCTAGCGCTGAGGTGCGGCTGCCGAATCCGGGCGGGATGCGCCATCTATGGCAGGAGCGCAGGACATCGACGATGCCGGTGGACCAGAGCGGGGTGTGGCGATTCCGCGAGCTGCTGCCGATTGTGCGCGACGTGGAGCGCGTGGTGACGCTGCGCGAGGGGAATACTCCGCTGTACGAGATGCCTCGCTCGGCGGAGCTGGCGGGCGTGGACTGGCTGCTGGCCAAGCACCAGGGAATGAATCCGACGGGCTCGTTCAAGGACACGGGAATGACGGCGGCGCTATCGGTTGCCATGGAGCGCGGCTTCCAGTGGGTGGCCTGCGCGTCGACCGGAAACACTTCGGCGGCGATGGCGGCCTATGCGGCGCGCGCCGGGCTGCGATGCATTGTGTTTATTCCCGAGGGCAAGATTGCGTGGGGCAAGCTCTCGCAGTCGATGGACTATGGCGCGCTGACGGTGCAGTTGAAGACCGACTTCGACGGATGCCTGAAGCTGCTGACCAAACTGGTGCAGCAGTTCCCGATCTATCTGCTGAACTCGGTGAACCCGTACCGGCTGGAGGGGCAGAAGACCCCGGCGATGGAGATTGCGGAGCAGATGGAGTGGCAGGTCCCGGAGCACCTGGTCGTGCCGGGCGGGAACCTGGGCAACTCGTCGGCGCTGGGCAAGGGATTTCTGGAGATGAAGCACCTGGGGCTGGTCCAGCGCGTGCCCAAGATCCACGTGATCCAGGCCCAGGGCGCGAACCCGCTCTACCGCTGGTTCGGCGACGAGAACCGCGAGATGAAGCCGGTGAAGGCGGAGACGCGCGCGACGGCGATCCGGATCGGCAACCCCGCAAGCTGGAGGAAGGCCTCGCGCGCGATCGAAGAGACCGGCGGATGGTGCGAGCAGGTGAGCGAGCAGGAGATTGCGCTGGCCAAGGCGGAGATTGGGGCCGAGGGCGTAGGCTGCGAGCCCGCGTCGGCGGTGACGCTGGCCGGGCTGAAGAAGCTGGTGGCCGCGGGCCGCGTGACGCGCGAGGAGCGCGTGGTCCTGGTGCTGACCGGGCACACGCTGAAGGACCCGCAGTACACCATCGACTACCACAAGGGCGAGCTGCTGACGGCGGCGGAGATGGCGGGTGCGACCGAGGCCGAGCGGGTGAGTCACGCGGCGCTGCGCAAGCCTCCGCTGGTGCTGGAGGCGGACGAGTCGGTGGTGCTGCGCGCGCTCGAAGAGCGCATGGCGAAGGCTGATGCGGCGGGGACACAAGCGACGCCCGGAAGTTCAAAATGAGCGAGAGTGAGGGGCGGGACTTGGGTCGGATTTTGAGTGACAACGAGGGCGCATTGGCTGGCGGAATCCGGCTGCGTCTGCCCGCCACCAGCGCGAACCTGGGGCCGGGATTCGATGCGGTGGGAGTGGCGTTGGCGATTGCGTTGACGATCGAGGCGAAGGCGTTGCGGGCGCCGGGGGGGACTGAAGAACGCACGGAGCTGACGATTGCGGCCACCGGGCGCGACGCGGAATGCTGCGCGCGCACCCGGGACAACATGATCTTCGAGACCTATCGCGAGGTGCTCGCGGGCGCGGGCCGCGCTCTGGTTCCGCTCGATCTGCGCATCCACAACGAGATTCCACTGGGCATGGGTTGCGGGTCGAGCGCGGCGGCGCGGCTGGGCGGAGTGATGCTGGCCAACCACTTCGGCGGGCTGGGCTGGGACCAGCGCGCCTGTATCGAGGAGGCAACGCGGCGCGAGGGCCATCCCGACAATGTGGCGGCGTGCGCGCTGGGGTATATCACAGTGTCGGTGGTTAGCGGGGATTCTGATCGCTCGGTGCATTCGGCCACCTGCGGCCAGCAGTTGGCGTGGAAGCTGCTGCTGGCGTTTCCGCCGGTCAGTCTGGCGACCGAGAAGGCGCGGGCGATGCTGCCCGCCGAGTACACCCGGAGCGATGCCGTGGCCAACGTTCAGCGGGCCGCGCTGATGGTTGCCGCGTTCGCGCTGGGACGGGGTGATCTGCTACGGGTGGCGATGCAGGACCGGATGCACCAGCCGTTCCGCATGGAGGCCTGTCCGCTGCTGGAACGGCTGCTACCAATGGCGGGCGATGCGGGCGTGCTGGGCGTTGCGCTGAGCGGCGCCGGGCCAGGAGTGCTGCTAGTGGTCGAGGCGGACGCCGCGACCGCGGAGATTGCCGAGCGGATTCGCCAGGCGGCCGGAGACGCGGAGCTGGAGATTGTTGAGACAAATATCGGCGCGGGCGCGAGCGTGGAGTTGCTCTAAGTGGAGGATGACGGCTTCTCAATGCCTCTGAGCGATTTGAACCTTGCACAGCACTCGCGCATCTATTATGAAGAGAGATTGAATCGCGCATTTATGATGAAGTTGGATTGAATCTCAAGTTTGAGGGAAGACGCCACCTCGCCCGTTGGGCGGAGTGGCGGGAGGAGTAAGTGATGGCTGGACAGTTTGTGACGGCGGTAAGCGACGCGGAGTTTGAGAAGGAAGTGCTGCAATCGGAGCAGCCCGTGCTGGTGGACTTCTGGGCCACATGGTGCGGGCCGTGCCGCGCGCTGGCGCCCATCGTCGACGAGGTTGCATCGTTCTACAACGGCAAGCTGAAGGTGATGAAGATGGATGTGGACGCCAACACAGCCACGCCCATGCGTTATGGCATTCGCGGCATTCCCACGCTGCTGCTCTTCAAGGGGGGCAAGGTCGCCGAGCAACTTGTGGGCTTTGTGCCCAAGGACATGATCGACAAGTCGATTGTGAAATTGCTGGCGTAATTTTCGTTCGCGCCTGTGCTGGCGTTTTTGTTTGCGGTTTCGTCTGCGATTCCGTCTATGCATTGATCGCGTTTCAATCCATGGAGAACTGCCCGGTGGCCGGTAGCGCTGCCGGGCAATTTTTTGCCTGCGCGGAGATGCTTTCGCCGCGAAATGCTAGACTCAGCACGGAATGCTGGAATGGATGATCTTTCGCGCGGTGCTGGTGGCCTTCTTCATTTTGGCCAACAGCTTCTTTGTGGCCGCGGAGTTCGCGCTGATCAGCGTGCGCCAGACGCGCATGGAGCAGTTGCTCGCCCTGGGCCGACACGGAGCGCGCACCGCGTTGCATCTGAAGCGCAACCTGGACGATTTTCTGCCCGCGGTGCAGTTCGGCGTCACCCTGGCCGCGCTCGCGCTGGGCTGGATTGGCGAGCCAGCCGTGGCCGGAATGCTGCTGGCCGCCGCCGGGCGCTGGCTCGCCGTGATGCCGCCGCACGCGCTGCTCTACGCGCACACGGCTGCCATTGCGATTG
>Ga0224557_1004105_pt1 | contig 10853 bp, 13 predicted proteins | sample 714S31014metaG_FD_180677 | JGI IMG/M metagenome (GOLD analysis project Ga0224557, IMG submission 180677) | Peat soil microbial communities from Stordalen Mire, Sweden - 717 S3 10-14 | ecosystem: Environmental > Terrestrial > Soil > Wetlands > Peat | place: Sweden: Norrbotten County, Stordalen... | reverse complement strand
CTCGGCATGCGCCCGCCGGCCGAGTTCGAAGCCGAGTACGCTCAGCAGGAGCCGGCCCCGATGGCCGCTTCCCAATAACCAGAGCCTCTATGAAACCCGCGGTTCAGAGCGCTCCTCGCCGACGCGGTTCCACGCATCTGGAGCAAAGAGGGCTCGTGGCTTGACATAGGAGCAACGGGACGCATCTCAGCGAGCTGCGGAACCCCAGTGAGCGGCGGCGAGCCATCCATGGTGACTATGCTTGATGAGGTGAGTTTGGATGTGGTGGCACGCGCCCAGCGGCTGCGACGAGGTTTCGGCTGGGGCGACGTTTTTGTGGTGGCGGCCATCATTATCTGGGGCGTCAACGTGGTGGTGGTCAAGCTGGCCCTCACCGACAGCGGACCATTCACCTACTCTGCGATCCGCTACGTTCTCGGAGGGCTAGCCCTCTGCGGCTTGGCGCGATGGCTGGAAGGTCCCCTGGTGCGCCCGCGAGGTACCGACGCGTGGCTGATCGCAGCCGCCGCGGCGGCGGGGGTCCTGGTCAACCAGGCCAGCTTCGCCGGGGCGCTGGCTCTCACCAACGCCGACAACATTGCCATGATCTCGGGGACCAGTCCGCTGATGGTTGTCGGCTGGCTCGTCTGGCGGAACCGAGAGCACTTCGAGGCCAAGGTCTGGGGCGGCCTCGGCCTCGGCCTGGTCGGTCTGGTGCTGGTCGTGGGGGGGGCAGGGGGCACTTGGTCGAGCTGGCTGGTTGTCCTAGTCTCCCTGGCCAATCCGCTCGGCTGGGCGGTGTATTTGCTGTTACTGCCCAGGCTCCTGGGGCGCTACCGCCCCCTCACTCTGGCGGCCTGGGTCACCGTGGTGGGGGCGGTGATGCTGGTCCCGTTCGGGGCCGTGGAGGCCCTCATCCGCCATCCGCATGTCACCGGGCCCTGGCTGGGGCTGCTCGCCTACAGCGCCCTGGCGGCGGTAGCGCTGACGGCCTGGCTCTATCTGCCCGGGGTCCGTCGCTTGGGATCCGCCCGGACGACGGTCTACAGCTACCTGCAGCCCTTCGTGACAGTGGTGGCAGCGGGGCTGCTGATAGGGGAGCCAATCCTGCCGCTCCAGCTCCTGGGCGGCGTGATCATGTTGGTCGGAGTTGCGATGGGTCGGCCCCGGCCACATCCTGGGCCCGCACCTCTGGGCGACGAGCCGACGGTCGTTGCCGATGTTATCGCCGAAGACTTGGCGGAGCGGGTGGGGACTCAGCAGTGCGCTGCTCCGTCAGGAGGCTCGCCGGGTCAGCCGACGAAGGGGGACTCCCGTCTAGTCAACATGGAAGGACCGGCGCAATCTCACGTTCGGTCGTGAATTGCGGACCGAAGCCAGATCACAGCGAGGTCGGGACAGCGTGAGACGAGACTCGAACTCGCGACATCCAGTTTGGAAGGAAAGGGGGCACCGCGCGGCCACCGTGCGTATTCAAAAAGGCCCTTGACGCCGACATGGCGCACTTTCTGTGGCTGGCGAACGTCTTTCTCTGAGCCCTCCACTGAGGTGGCTTGACGGCGCACAGGATACTCCGCGCCACGAAGAGGTCAAGGCGGCCGGCGCAGCGGCCGGCGTCGCATGCGTACCCGCTCTTCGTGGGCCCGCGAAGCTGCTAACCGTTCTCCCAGCTGTCGAAGAGCCCCCTCGCCCTTGATCAGGTCACATGCCTGCACGCGTGGGCTTCTCGGGCTAGGCGTGGAAGCACTCGGCAACTCGCCAGCTGATCAAGGGGAGCACGTCGCCTCCTCGCCTTCGATCGCACTCTGACCGGCTAGCTGCGCGAGCGACCGCCCGCCACAGGATCGGAGGTGGTGACGCTCGTGGGTCATCGTCGGACCCGGCATCGCTACTCGTCGTCAGGGTAGCAATACAACGACCAGCCACCGGTAGCGCTTCCCTGCATCGCTAGGGAGCGAGCTCTGGCTCCCTATTGGTCGGTATCCAGGCCTCAACCACCGTGCCGCTGCCCGGGTGGTTCATCCGGAGCCAGCCGCCGGCCTGCTCGGCGCGCTCTGTCATGCCGGTGACGCCGATGTGGAGGGCGTTGTTGGTCGCCGGAGGAGCGCCGGTCAAGCCCACACCGTCATCGGCGACGCGCAGCTGGATGCCCCCACCGACCTCCTCAAGAGATACCGAGACTGAACGCGCATGCGCGTGCTTTCGCACGTTGTTCAGCGCCTCCTGTCCGATTCGGAAGAGAACAACGCGCTCCTCGGCATTGGGTGGTGTTGCGAGGTTGCTCGTCACGGTGACGCTGACGTTCTCCTCTGCAGCCCAGTCGAGAACGGACTCTCGGAACGCGACGTCGAGACCGTCGCGGTCGAGGGATGGTGGCCGAAGCTCGAATACAAGATGCCGCAAGCTCTCGATGGAGCGGGTAAGCAACGATGAGAAGTCGCCGAGCCGTGCGCTGAGTGCGGGGTCCGTGATCCCGTGACGTATCGCGGCCAAGCGCATGACCGCAGCGGCAAGCATCTGGATGGAGTCGTCGTGAACGTCACCGGCCACGCGGCGCCGTTCCGCCTCTTGAGCGCTGACAATCGCGCCAAGTAGGCGCCGACGCTGCTGGTCGGAAGTCCGCAGCTTCTCAAGCGAAGAGCGAGCCTGGTCGGTCTTGAAGCGGAGCTCCTCATTGGCGCGCTGGAGTGCGATCGCGGCGACCTTCGCCTCGGTCACATCCTGGCAGACACCCAAGATGTGACCGAGCCGGGCGCCGCGCGAGGCTGGTACCAACTTGCGGATGTATCGGATGTCTCCGTTCGGGCGCACGATGCGGTGCTCAAGGTCGATAGCGTCGCCCGAGAGCATCCGATCGAAGCCCTCCATCACGGAGGCTCGGTCGTCCGGATGCACCAGGTCCAGAAATGCCTCGCGTGTGCCCCGCCATTGGTCGGGCGCGATTCCATGGATGGCGAACATCTCCTCGGCCAGCCAGTCCATGCGGCCGCTGGCCAGATCCCACTGCCAGTGGCCCACATGCGCGATGGCCTGTGCCTCGCGGAGCAGCGCTTCGCTCCGGGCCAGACGCTCGGCGTCCCGGAGCCGCCCAATCCCGTACGCCAGGTCAGCGGCCAACTCGCTCAAGGCCGCGAGTGAGGCCGGATCAAAGTCCCAGACCTCAGCGCCGTAGATCATGATGACTCCGATCGCCTCGTCACTCACAATGAGTGGGAGGGCGCACCCGGTGCGAAAGCCATACTGATCGGCTGCGGCTCGCCACGGAGCGAACCTCGACGAGCGGTGCATATCCTTCAGGACCTGAACTGAGCGGGTTCGGATCGCCGTGCCTGCTGGGCCAGACCCCAGCTGATCCTTGCCCCAGCCGACGCGTATGTGCTTCAGATACTCGGTCCGCCCCGCCGACGCGAGCGGGCGCACAGTGTGCGCGCTGTCGTGCTCGGCGTATCCCACCCAAGCCAGCAGGTATCCGGCTGCGACGATTGTCTCGCACGCGTCAGCCAGTAGCGAGGCCTCGTCGGTGGCACGCACCACCACCTGATTGCCCTCAGTCAGGGTGCGCAGCGCCCGGGACAGGTTGGTCTGCTCGGTGACGTCGTGGGCATTCACCACGATCCCAGCGATGGCTGGGTCTCCAAGGCAGTTCGTCCCAACTGCCTCAAGAGAGCGCCAATCGCCCGGTGCCGTCTTGATTCGGAAGACGACCGCTCGGTGGATTCCAGGCTGATGGGCACCTTCCCGGAAGGTTGCTGTGATCGCGTCGCGATCGTCGGGATGGATCAGCTCGAGTGCACTGCGTCCGACGCGCTCACCCGGCACGAAGCCGAGCATGCGTTCGGCGGTGGGATTGACGTAGAGCACCCGCCCTTGCTCGTCGAGGACGGCGATGAGGTCGCTTGAGTTGGCCACCAGCATGCGGAACCAGCGTTCGCGGGCTGCCGATTCTCCATTTGCGCCATGGTGGGTCGGCTCCGCCGCAGAGGCGTCAGGGAGAAACTCGTCAGGAGTCATGGATCCGCCCAGAACAAGGGGTACTCCAACTCCGGCGGAGCCGTCCCTGATTCCGACGGCGACCGTCTGCTTCGTGTGCACAGAGCCCCGCCGACTTCTCCGACGGAGGCGCCACCGCCGTGTGGCGGAGCGGTCGGCGTGCGTCTTGAGCCAGGTGGGCTCGCCCGTTCCCCCACAGCGAGGCGTGGGGCCGTGCCGTTCACGATGTCGTCTCCCTTCTTCACTCTGTCGCCCGGGGTCATCGTCGACAGGTCCCCAGTGGGTTCATGCGCTCGGCCAGGGTGCCCTATGACTCCAATACCGTGTGACGCGTTGGCATCCTGAGACTGGGCTAGCTGCTAGATGTGACGGACCGTCGTCTGTCTGTCACAGGGGAAGACGGCACTGGGCGAAACTGAGCGGACCTGCTGGGCGAAAGTGACCAGGGTCTGAGCCGACGACGACTCTGAGCCCACGAAAGAGGGGGGGCTATTCGGAACTCTTAGCACTGGCGCAAGTCCGAGGTCCCGTCCGCCTCAGGCGTTCCTGAGCGCATCTATTTCCCGGGCAAGCCGGATTACTACCGTCTCAAGGGCGTCGATGTGCCGAAGCAGGAAGCTTTGGACGGCATCCAGCCTTTGGGTGAGACTGGGCATCTCCTCCCCGAGGTTGGCGAGAGAGGGGCGCTGGGAAGCATCGGTAGCGGCGACTAGGATCTCGGCAATCTCACGTTCGAGCGACTTGCTCTCCATGCGTAGTGCATCGTACATCCGTCCTTTACAGTCAAGGGATACTCGCCGTACCGACTACCAGGCCGGCCACCAGTGGCAGCAGACGAAAGCCGGAGCCCTGCGGGTCGACGCGGAAGATCGCCTGAAAGGACTGGACCAGCGCGAACATCCCACCGAAGAGTGCGAAGACGCCGAACGCGGTGCAGATCGTGCCCCAGGTGAAGCTGCGTGAGCGGAAGAGGCCCAGATCCACCAGGGCGCCCGCATCCGCCGCAGCAAGACCGACCCTGAGGCCCATGGCGACGAGGAGGAGGGCCGCGGCGCCGCCATACACCAGGAGCGTCGCGCGCCGGCGGGATGCTTGTGAGGTCTTCCCGGGCACTCGGACATGGGAGGGATTCTGCCGCGTCATCCCGGCTCGACGACGTGGGCCTCGCTGAAGCGTGATGCCCCCCGCGACAGCCGTCACTATTCCATCGAACGATGTCCCCGTTGACCCTCGCCGCTCTCATCCAGCAGCAACTCAGCGTGCGCGTCATACAGCAAGCCACCGGGCCCTGGACGCAGGTGACGCTGGGGCACGTGCATGGAGGATCCCGCTTCCTTCTCACGACCGAGCTCGCCGCCCGGCTGTCTCCATCGCACTTCGACCGCGAGCTGGCTGCGAAGATCAACCAGGCGAACCGTGAGAAGGGACGTGTGGTCTTCGCTGTCGACCTAGCGCTCAACGAGGTGGTCGCAGCCATCGCCTACCACATCCCCGAGGACAGCTCCTCCCCATTGCTCATCACCGCCATGGCGCCTCGGATCGACGCCGTCGCCCCCGTCGGTCGGGCGTGCGTGCTGATGCTGAAGGCCTGCCTCCACGAACTTGGCGCCTACCTTGGCCAGGGCGGCCAGCTCGGGCTCCGACCCGGCGGCGCCCCCATCGACGAGGCCCAGCACCTCTTTGGATTCCGGCCCGCCCCGCGCGGAACGGGCCGCCTCGAGGTCGTGTTGGTGCAGGACGCCCCCCACATCGACGAGCTGCCTAGCCCAGGCCGATGACGCCCCGTTCTGCCGTCCCCATCGTGGCTCGCTCGACCTGCCGATAGAGGTCGGCGGGTAGGTGGCGGCGAGCCAACTCGAGGAGCTGGGCGACGTCCGGAGGAGTCGAAGGGTGACCCGCCAGGTAGGTATCGATCTCGGCTTCGACCGCCTCCACCTGTTCCTCCGCATGCTCGTGGGCGTACTCAACCAGGTCGAAAGCCACCTCATCGACGACGCGCCGGCGGTACTCTCGGGCCAGGCGCATGACCGTGGCTGGAGAGAGGCGGATCTCCTGCTGGCCCACGCGCTCCCCATGAAGATCGTCGCGGCGCGAGAGCGTTGACTTGTCGACGCCGAGAGCGCGGGCGGCGCGGCTCAGCGAGGGCCAGGCCCGCACGTCCGGGCCGGTGAGCGTCGTGAGCATGGAATACCTCCTGCCGCAGTCTATCATCCACGCGCAACGGTCGCAACGGTATCCAGCAGGGAGACCGCGCATCGCCCGGCGGGCCGACGCTTGCCCGCCCTACGACACGAAACCTCTGCCCCGACCGTCTCCAGGAGGCCGAGAGTGCCTCGACGACCGATGCTTGTCGCTAGTGGGACACAGCCGTGGTTTCGTCGACGCCCACACGTCGTCCCCCCTGGAGCGCTCACCGGGGCCCGTTTACACTAAACCGACCTTTAGTGTATGGCGCTAAAGCTCCACGCCCTGACCCTCGACGCCGGCCACCGCCCGTATGGCTCCCCGGCGGAGACGGGCGGTGCGCTCCTACCCCGTCCAGCTCAACCGCCGGGCCGCTCGTCACCCACTGGAAGCTGTCGAGCAGTTCAAACAGCTCTGGGGCGCTCCACCGTCGGTCCCGCTGGGCGTCGGGCTCGTGCCGGCGCAGCACCCCGCTCGCCTCAAGCCGGGAGACGGCCTCGTTTGCCGCCTGGAATGAAACGCCGAGCTCCGCTGCGGCTAGCCGCACATCCAACACGGGGATGCCGGGGAGCAGCTCGATGAGCCGCCGCGCACTCGAATCGCGCCGCGGGAGCCCGGCCCGCTCCACCCAGGCGCCCTGCAAATCGCCCACCGCGGCGAGGAACCGCTCCGTCCCCCGGCAGGCAACCAGCGCAGTCCGCGCGGCGATCCCGAGCCACGCCTCGCAGTCCCCCGCGCGGAAGCTCGTCAGACCGCCGATGTAACTGCGCGGGTTCGCAGCCAGCACGATGCTGAGCGGCGGGGTATGGCGCTGCGCGAGTCGTCGGCGCTGCAGCACCGCGTGGATCAGGGCTCTGCCGACCCGCCCATTGCCGTCCTCGAAGGGGTGGATGGTCTCGAACTGAGCGTGGGCGATCGCCGCCTGCGCCAGCGGCGAGACGTCCCGCCGAGCCAGGAACGCACACAGGTCCGACGTGAGCCGCGGGACCTCGTCCTCCGGCGGCGGGATGAACTCCGCCGTCCGTGGCGACATCGACGACGCCGGGCCGATCCAATTCTGAACGGTCCGAAATCGTCCGCCCCCGCTCGCACCCGCACCCAGCAGCGTTCTGTGGATGCTCAGCAGCACATCGGGGGTGAACGGCGCCGCGCCCGCCCCAATCTCGATCGCCGCGCTGATGGCCCGGACGTTCCCGACCACCTCGCGCGCCACCGCGCGCGAGTGCTCCGGGTCAAAGAGCGCCTCGGCGAGCTGACGGTGCCCGACAACCAGGCCCTCGATGCGCGACGAGCTGATGCCCTCGGCGCGGAGGAGGAGACGCGACAGCGCCTCCAGCGACGCGACCTGTCGAGCTCGACCGTCCAGCTGGCGGATCGCCTCTTCCGCGGCCTCGATCGCCTCCCCCGTCTCCGGGGAGGTGCGCACGTCCAAGTCCGCGATAGGGTCGGGAACGAAGGCGCGGAACCGCACGCGAACTCGGTCGCGACGGGGCAGGATGGCGCCCGCCTCGCTCGGAGGCTCCCAGATCCGATCGACGTACTCGGGCATCGGCGCCTTCCTTGAACAGCTTCGTCGACTATTCAACCTTAGCACGCGAACCTGAATATCGCCGCCACCGTCCTCCACCTTCGACACGCCGCCAGTTGCGGGGCCTGCCAGCCGAGCTGGGCGACCAGGCGATCGCAGGCGCCGCGGAGGGCGGCGATCTCAGGGAGCGCCGGGTCCTCGTTGGCCAGCGCGGTGGCCAAGAGGACGTCGACCCGGCGCAGCACCGCCCGGGCGTCGCGGAGCAGCGCCTCGGTGCGCTTCACCGCCTGCCCTGTCGCGATAGGGTCGTCCCCGGTCATCGCCAGACCCTCTCTGACGCCATCACCGAACGCTCCGTACGCTCTTCCCCGCCTCCACGCTCGCCTGCTCTTGCGTTTGCGTCGTTCATGGATACCGTACCCTATGCACCTATGGTGAGCGCATAGGTCCGACCGGTCCTCGGCGCCCCCTTGATGCCCTCCCCGCGGTCGCCCCGGAGGGGCCCGGAGGCACGGTGGACGGGCAGCGAAAGGAAGGGGGCGGGGGGCTCAGCGGCCGCATGCGGCGTCCAGATGTCAAGCGGTCGAGGGCCATCCCGCTCCGGGCCTCCCGCCCCCTCCTGCGGGCACGGGATTGACTGGCACGGAGCGCCTGGCGTGATTGAGAGATCGGCTGACCCTCCGGAGCCGAGGGTGCCTTACCGACCAAACCTCCGCTGGCGAGGCAGGTACAGGTCCCCGTCTCCCGGGTCCTGAGGAGGCTGCGCCTCCGCTCCCGCGAGCAGGCCGGCCGGGGGACGGGGCAATGGAGCGGGGACGCCTGCTCCCGCTGTACCGGGCCCAGAAGGGGGACCAGACGAAGCTGGAGACCGGCGCACAAACCACCAGTCGAGCAAGCGACCGATGAGATTCCAACGGGCCCGCGAGGTCCGAACGTGGCCGCGGTGGGACCTGCTCACCGGCGGCTGCGCGCGCCACCGGAGGCCGCGGGCCCGGCCGCGCCGATCTCGAGGTGCGCGCCCACCGCGGCGGCGAACCGCACAACCGTGGAGATGCGGGCGTCCAGCCCTCCGCCCTCCATCCGGGCCACCGCGGACTCCGAGGTCCCCATCCGAGCGGCGACGGCGGCGCGGCTCAGCCCCGCCGCCTTCCGCGCAGCCTTGAGCCGGGTCATGATCGCCAGCCGCTCCTCCGCAGCGACCAGGGCAGCGGGGAAGGTTGGATCCGCGGCGCTGAACTCCGCGATCAGGGCCTCGACGTCGTCGGGCTCGTCCTCGCTCTCCATGGTGGCCGTCTCCTTCATGTCTGATTGAGCATACCTCATCTGGTCTGGTCCCCTTCTTGGCCCGCGGCCGCCAGTCGGGCAGGCGCCGCTCGGCCAGTCGGATCGCCGTCTGCGCTGAGGCCAGCGAGCCGCTCACCTATCCGCGCCAGCAGTGGCCGATCGGCTGCTACGTGATCGCGGTATTCGGGCCGGAAGGACTCCACCGCGACCGACTCCGGGTCGGCCTCCAGCTGCTGCTCGACTCAGCTGGCTGCTCCCGCCCCTCGACCGTCAAGCCTGACGGCCGCGCGACCCCTGACACTCGGCGCCGCCAGTGGCCTACCAGGGCTGCTTCCGGCGACGGGCGTCGATGACTTCGAGGACAACCATCGACTCGCGCTCGACTCGGTAGACGACCCCCAAGGGCGGAACGGGCCAGTAGCGGGCGTCAGTACCAGGGATGCGGCGGCCGAGGGAGAAGCCTGTCTCGACCATCCACGTCATGGCGTTCACGACTGCCTCGGCCTGCACCGGAGACCAGCGCGCCGCCCCCTCAGATCCTCGAGGGCGTGCTCGGTCCAGAGCAGCCTCAATCGGAGCCGGGCCCCAGTCCCAGTCGGCGGCGAACATCCTCGGTCGTCAGGAGCTCCTCCTGCTGGACCTCACCGGCGGCGAAGCGGCGGTCCCACTCCTTTATTCGCTCTAGGAGACCGGGATTCTCGGCAAGAACGCGCTCGATCTCTTCGTCGATGGGATCTCGATCTGGGTTGACGGCCATCTCGCTCGGCGAACTCCTCTAAGCCGCCCGCTCACAGCTGGCCCGGAGCAGGACTTCGGAGCCCATACCGGCGGCCAGCGCGACGACCGCTGTCCCCACGACTTCCCCCACGCCACGTAGGTCCACCACGTCGAACACGACGTCCGTGACCCGTCTCACCACGGCCAGCCGGAAAGCCGGGTCGCGGGGTCTCCACTCAGGGGGCCACGTGATCTCGTCGCTCACGCCATCACGCTACTACGCCCCCGAGGTCGAGGGGGGAGATCAGCCCGGGGGGAGGCAAGCCCAGAACCGCGTGCTGGGCGATGTCCCGAGAGCCGTCTTGGCGGCCGCCTCGCGGCCGGGCTTGTAACAAGACAGCAACGGTGTCGGATCGCCCACGACGCGCCCGTAGTGGCAAACGGAGCGAATAGAACGAGCCTGTAGTTGCGAACGCCCCGAACGGACGCGTCTGTAGGGGCAGTCGCGTCGAAAGAATGCCGGTGTGTCCGCGGCGTCTGCCGCGTAGTGGGCGATCACTGCTGTGGCCCTTAACGACTCCTACGGGATCCCTACGGCCTCCCTGGTACCCATGGCGCATCCATCCGCTGCCCACGAGGACCAGCAGCATGTGCAACCTCATCGACCTGTCCGGACCCTCCGAACCCACATGAGTCGCGACACCCGCCGCACGGAAGCGGCCTGAGTCGATCGGTGGTGACGGAGATGACGCTCCCCGACGGACGCGTGTCTCCGTTCACGCCCGTCCACGACAAGCGCTGGCGACCCGAGGCTGCCGACCCACCTGTGCTGCTCACCAAGTCAGACGCCGCGAGGGTGCTCACCGTCAGCGTGCGCCAGATCTCCCGCTGGCTGGCCGACGGCTCCCTGACCCCTGTCCGCTTGGGACCCCGGCTGGTGAGATTCGCTCCGCAGGAGTTGACGGCCTTCGTTGCGCGTCAGAGCGCGCCTCCGTCACCGCCGGCTGAGTGGCCCACGAGGGCCAGCCGCCAGACCCTGCGGCGGACAGCCTAGTGTTCGACCTGATGAGGAGACGCCAGCGACAGGGAACGGGCACCGCCCGCCAGCGGGGCAACCGCTGGGAGATCCGGATCTTCGTCGACGGGCGCCGGCTGAGCGTGTACGGGGACG
>Ga0224557_1004102_pt1 | contig 10861 bp, 10 predicted proteins | sample 714S31014metaG_FD_180677 | JGI IMG/M metagenome (GOLD analysis project Ga0224557, IMG submission 180677) | Peat soil microbial communities from Stordalen Mire, Sweden - 717 S3 10-14 | ecosystem: Environmental > Terrestrial > Soil > Wetlands > Peat | place: Sweden: Norrbotten County, Stordalen... | reverse complement strand
GTCAGGGACCGGCGGACGCCAATCCCACGGTCCTGCGCCTAAGGCGGTCCCTGACTCTCTGGGACCTTGTCCTCTACGGCATTATCGTCATTCAGCCCACAGCGCCCATGCCGGCCTATGGGGTCTTCAGCAACGCGGGGCAAGGCCACGTTGTCACCTCCATCCTGATCGCCATGATCGCCATGGTCTTTACGGCGATGAGCTATGGCCGCATGGCGCGGGTATATCCCAGCGCCGGTTCAGCCTATACCTATGTGGGCCGCGAGCTGCATCCATCGCTCGGTTATGTGACCGGCTGGAGCATGACCATGGACTACATTCTCAATCCATTGATCTGCACGATCTGGTCGGCCAAGGCGATGGCCGACCTGTTGAGCGGAACCCGATACCAGATCCCTTATCCGGGCTTGCTCTGGCCCGTGTTCTTTGCCGTGCTGTTCACGGTGCTGAACCTGCGCGGCGTCAAGTCGTCGGCTCGCATCAACGAGATCCTGTGCGCCATCATGGGCGCTGTTATCGTGGCCTACTTCTGGTGCACCATCCGTTACATCTTCCATTTGCCGCAATACCCCGAGGCGTATTTTCTGCGCCCCTTCTATAACCCCGAGACTTTCACCATCAACGGGGTGTTCCACGGCACATCGGTCGCGGTGCTCACCTACATCGGATTCGACGGCATTTCCACTCTGTCAGAAGAAGTGGAAAACCCTAAGCGCAACATCTTTCTGGCTACCGTTCTGGTCTGTGTCGTTACCGGGCTTCTGGCCGCGGCAGAGGTCTACGGCGCACAATTGCTCAGCCGCCAGTACATGTTTCCAGCCAGCGAGGTCGAGAACGCCTTCAGCCACGTTGCGGCGATTGCGGGCTGCCTGTGGCTCACCAGGATCATCAGCCTCACGCTGCTGATCGCCACCATATGATCCGGCATCGGATCGCAACTGGGCGCGGCACGCCTGCTTTACGGCATGGGGCGCAGCAACGCAATTCCCATCAGGTTCTTTGGGGCTATCCATCCCAGAACCCGGGTTCCTGCCAACAACGTGATCTTTGTCGGCATGATCGCGCTCACAGGCGCCTTCCTCATCAGTTATGACAATGGGGCCGAGCTGCTGAACTTCGGCGCGCTGATCGCATTCATGGGCGTTAATCTCGCGTCGCTCACTCACTACTACATCCGGGGCGCGGACCGCAGCCTGTGGCAATTGATTCCGCCGGTGTTGGGCTTCCTGATTTGCTTATTCATCTGGATTCACCTGTCGAAACTGGCGATGATCGCGGGCTCCATCTGGATGCTTGCGGGGATTGCCTACGGGGCCTTCAAGACACGAGGCTTCCGGAGCGACTTAGTGAACTTCGATGTGCCCCCGGATGAAGCCTGACTGCGAGGAAATCCACGATTGCTAATCGCGGCTTGGTGTTATCGGCGGCGAATATGCGGCCATAGCTCCAAAGCTCGACGTTGCATAACTCCGACAGATCGAGTTCCGGGCGCCAAATTCTCGTCCAGGGTGTGAACGGCATGGTTGCGGCTTGAGCAATCGCATCTACTGGCCCGCTTCGCCGAACCCGCTATCTCGTCATGGCCGCAAGATGCGTGGCCACACCTTGACGAAGATCTTCTTCCGCGCGTTCTGTAAAAGGCGAAGTTGACGGTTCGTAGCCTCCGTCCCGGAAAGCCTGGCCGGTCGGCAAGTAACCGAGCCAGCCGTCCAGCAGTCCGAAGTAGAAGGTGAAGGGAAAGCGCGAGCGATCGCGCACGTCCATGGCGACCTGACAGAATAACTCGAGGGGAGCACCCCACAGCACGGCTTCGCGATTGATTTGCAGGAAGCGAACAGGTATCCGAACGAGAGTTACTCCCCCGGGAGCGGCGCGAACATACTCGCCAAGTTCAGGGGGCCATGCCAGGCCGGCGCGGAGCGGTGTCTCTATCGCCGCCACGCTCCCGGTCAGGACCACGTCGGAGGTCATTTCGACGATACGCTGATTGGCTTGAAGGATACGATCGCCAAGCAGAAGTCGAAACTCACCCAGATGGCCTGAAACGGGATCGGGGTAAACGCTGTAGATCGGCGCCAGGTCTCCCTCGGCGCCATTGATAAACAGCATGGGTACGCCCAGCTTCTCTTCCACGTACTGCGCCGCAACGCCGGGCGCGTCGCCACTTATCGCATGGTTGGGCGGCCCTAGGACGGTTCCGTGGATGGCGTAGTTCGCAATGAGACCGATCAAACCGCCGTTCAGGTTCTCGATCCGAATAAGGCCGATCTGGCGGTCCACAGGACCGTCGGGATTCAAGCCAAGGCTGACCTTGCCATCCACGTCTTTCCCCCGGCGATTGATATTTGCCGTCGAGAAGCCAAGTCCGAATCCAAGCCGCGCCGGCTGTAATTTCTCACGGGCCAGACGTAGACCCTCAATGAGTTTCGCCTCGACGAATTGCGTGTATTCGGGATTGGAATCTCCTTTTGCGGCCTGCTTATATCTCTCCGGCATAAATGCCGCTCCCACTCCTGGCGGTCCCGTTTCAGGAGCGGAATGCGTGTGTGTCACCGTCCACCAAAGGTTTTGCGGAGGTATCCCCACCTCGCGCTCGACGTCTTTCGCCACCTTGTCGTAGTATGCGGGCGAAATCAGGCATAAGTCGGTAGACACAAGATAGATGGTCGTTTTTCCATCGTCCAGCGCCGCGATACGGTGAAAGAGCCTGTCATGGATACTGTCAGACTGCCTGGCATCATATCCGAGCAACCATTGCGGACTGCCTGGAGTGATATCTACTTTGACCGCGGAGGCGCGGAATTCCGCGGCATAGCCAGACGCAGCCAACTTACAAAGGAGAAAAAGTACAAGTCCGATTCTTGGGATCATGCAGTTTGGCTCTCCCAGCCTGAGACCTGCCCCGGTATTGGTTCAGCTTGAAATGGAGATAGAACGGTCTCCGTGAGTGAGGGTTCCGTCCTGGAGGGCGGGAATTTTCAAGACATCAAGGTCTGCCGGTCCGATGAAGCTCCGGAAGCACGCAACCAACAAGCTCCAGCCAGCCAGTCATCGTTTCGGCAAGCGCACCAAGTTATCCCTCAGCAAGTTGCGTTCCCGCAGAGCCCGCTTCCGTTTCGCCCGGCAGGATCATTGTAGCTCCACTTGTTCCCCGCCAATATTCCATCCGGCCGAGACATTGAACAGACGTCCCGATGTCTTAACGGTGAAGAGTTCGTTGGGGCGTCCGATTCGTGCCAGCTGCAAAGGTATGAAAATAAAGGCAGACGTAATTTTGGCGAGGGACAGCAGCCCAGGACTGCTTCTTGCGCGTATTTTCGCATTTACATCAATTCCAGGGCGAGGCTCACATCAGCACCTGGCTTAACAGTATCGTCAGGAACTGCTCCCTGATGCTCCTAAGAAAGAGAAGAAACAGACCTGAGGTAAAGATTGAGAACTCGCCCGACCCCAATAGCAATCCAGCGTTGTTTGATCCGCCTGATAGTCGGCCGGATCAACTAAGTTGTGTTGTACGCAGAGAGATTCGAACTGCTCGTCAAGTCCATCGCGGATCTTCCGACCACCCTTCGTACGACCGCCGATCTCATCATCCTCAATGGCCGGACCCTTAAAGAGACAGGTCAGATTCTTGAAGTCTCTAGCGCCAGCGTGAAGTCACGGTTGACCAATGATCACCCTGCGCGATGCCCTTCCACGGTATGTAATGTCTCGAAAGCATGCGGTCTGCCTCTTTGAAGCTGGCCGAGCAAGCCAGTCGGCGCTTCCTCGATCTCTGCAAGGGGGTGGATTACGATCAAGCATCCACCGAAGACAAGGAACGAGGCAGATTTCATCTTAAGAATATCTTCCCTTCAAAATGGCTCAGCTCCAGCCGGGCCCATCAGATAGATGAGGAGGACCACAACGCGTGTTTGATGGAGTATTTACCTTACCCTGAATATCGCCGCGCACAACTGTTAGCGCTCGGATATGACCCCGAGAATCTGCCTGATCAAAGTTCGCTTCTGGGCGGATTGTCGTTGTTTACGGGCAAGGATGGCTATCTGAGCAAGAAGGCGGGCTGCTTGCCGGCTCAACTCTCGCTAACTCCGCAATTCACCCGAGATTGCTTTTGCCGCATCGTTCACTGCTGCTATGAGCCGTTCCTGATTGGTGAAGCGCATCTTCGGCATGGAGATGCTAATCGCCGCCACCGCCTCGCTACCCTTGGCGAAGATGGGGGCGCTTACACAGCACCCACCCAAGGCACTCTCCTCAAGATCCATAGCGTAGCCTTGCATTCGCACCAAATCGAGCTCCTTGCTCAAAGCAACTTCCTCGACAATGGTGCTTGGAGTGAACCGGGCAAGGCTGAAAGACCGCAAGAGTCTCTCGCGCCGCACATCGGGCTGATAAGCGGTAATGCACTTTCCCAGAGAACTGGCATGGGGGGGAATGAGATCCCCGATCACGTTGCCCATCGCCACGCGTTGTGGGCTGTCAATCACAGCCGCAACTTCAATGTGGTTATCGTGCAGACACGCGAGACTGATGGTTTCACGAAACTCCTGGCTAAGGTGCTTCATCCATGTTTGCGATGCTTCGACAACCTTGTTCACCATCTGGTTGAGCAGGAAGCCTGTGCCAGGCAATATGGAAAATCGTTCTCCATCGAGGCGTTGCACATAGGTCGCAATCTCCAAAGTGCGCAGAATGCGAAATGCGGAGCTCTTCGGCAACGTTGCCTGCCTTGAGATTTCGGCCAAAGACAGCGGCGTGCGGCTCTGCTGCAGCAGCTCGAGGATACGGAGCGCATTTCCGATGGTGCGGGAAAAATAGCGATCGGGCTTGCCCGCCGCGTGACTTATATTCGAAGCGGGCCTTTCATCCTTCATGGCCATTGGGAGTTCTCCCACCCAAATGAATCTCTGTCATCGCGCTCTCGGCAATCCTTCATGCGATGACGCTGTGCATGGGCATGCCACAGAGCTTGGTGCTCGAGAGGTTCACCGGTGAGAGCCTTCATCCCTTGCTTCGATGGATGAATCAGCCCTCGGTTTGGCGCATTGAGGCCGGCCGTTCGTGCCTCCTGATCGAGCCAGACCCTGAAACGGACTTCTGGCAGCAAACGCATTACGGATTCCGCGCCGACAATGGCCACTTCCTTTTTGCCGAGGTTGCCGGTGACTGCATCGCGACAGCAGAATTTCATTGCTTCCCTTCCCATCAATTCGATCAAGCCGGCTTGATGGCGCGCTTTTACACCGATTGCCGGATAAAGATCTCTATCGAATTTGAACCGGACGGTCCCATCCATCCTGGTTCGGTCGTGACAAATGCCGGCTTTTCCGACTGGGCCTTTCAGCAGTTTCCGTATGACCATCCGTATGACCATATGCAACCGGGTGACAGATTCTCTTACTGCCTGCGTCTGCGCCGGGAGGGCCGTGATTTTCTCGTCGTGCATGCGCCTGCCGAGGCTGGTCCCTGGACCATTATGCGCATTGCCCGGCTGGCTGCCGACCAGGAACGATGCTGCAAAATCGGCCTTTAGGCTTGTAGCCCCAGAGCAAGCGGGTGCCGAGTAGAGGTGGAATCCCTTCGCGTTGTTCAGACGTTAGACTCAATCGGTGCGCTTTCCGAATCGCACTTAAGTCTATCACTTGCCTATTCCATCTATTTTCTCGGTGAAACGTTGGCCCATATAACGAGTGACATACTTGTCCCTATCTCCAATAGGGACGCTCTATTGTTCCATATATAAAACGATGTTTTATTTATTGCATTAAGGTTCTACGTGTCGTACGATGAGTCGATTGGATGTTATGGCGTCACCGATGAACCTTTCCCTATCAGGTGTTTTTGCAGCCTTGTGCACACCGATTGACGACCTCGGCCGGCCGGATGTTGCCGCATTTGACCGAATCATCGAGTTCGTTATGGAGCGTGGTGTCGACGGCATCGTCGTCGGAGGAGCGACTGCGGAGTTTCCGCATTTTGACCTCGAGGACCGAGCCATTCTGTTCGCTCGCGCCGTTCAGAGAATGAGCGGGCGAGGACGCGTCATCGCATGCGTGGGGACGTCGTCGATTTTTTCTACGCTGCAACTGGCACGGAAGGCGTTCGACTCGGGCTGTGACGCATTGCTGTTGCCTATGCCTTACTACTTTCGTTACAGCCAGGAGGACCTGGCTTCCTTCTGTGAGACCGTCTGCGCTTCCGTCTCAGCCCCATTCCTGCTGTACAACCTTCCGTTATTTACGAATCCAATCCGAGTTTCCACCGCACTCGAACTACTTGCGACAATTCCAAATCTGGTCGGAATCAAGGATAGCAGTGGTGAGGTTGCCCATCTCGCACCGCTCGGCGCTGGACGAAAACAGTTGGGATTCTCGCTCTTCGTTGGCGACGACAGCCTTCTACTTGGCGCCCTGCAAGCTGGCTGGGACGGAGTTGTTTCAGGCATCGCCGGCTTCGCTCCAGAACTCGTCACAGCCGTGTATCGAAGCTATCGAGCTGGCGATGTAGAACCGGCTATTACCAGCCAAGCCATCCTGGATGAAGTGATTCAAAAGCTGGTGGCTCACCTGCCGATCCCGTGGGGGGTTCGTATCGGATTGGATGCACGCGGAATTGGAAACGGGCCGATGCATCTTCCGCTTTCACCGGCGCGTCAGCGGCAAATCCACGAGTTGCACGGTTGGCTCATGAATTGGGCAGAGACCCGGAGCCTCGAGATGAAACAGATCTGGAAAAACATCGCATAGTTGGGACTTCGCGAGCCATGAAATCGGGAGTTAATCAAGATGAAAGTAATTGGAGTTATACCGGCGCGCTATCATTCGACCAGATTGCCGGCCAAACCGCTGGCGGATATTCTCGGAAAGCCCATGGTGCAGCGAGTCTATGAGGCAGCGCAAAGAGCCAGGTCGCTCGACATGGTTGTCGTAGGCACGGATGATGAGCGCATTGCTGCGGTGGTAAGGGAATTCGGAGGGCGGGTGGTGATGACAAGTGCATCGCACGCATCGGGCACGGATCGCGTGGCGGAGGTTGCCGTCTCATTCGATGCCGACCTTGTGGTGAATATTCAGGGAGATGAACCACTGCTGGATCCAAAGATGATCGACGAGTGCGTTGAGGCACTCAAGGCTGCTTTACTTGAGGGAGACGCGGTTGGGCTTTCCACCGTGGTCAAGCAAGTGGGCGAACAGGGCTTTCATGACCCCAGCGTGGTTAAGGTGGTTCGCGATGCGCGGGGCCGGGCGCTCTATTTTTCGCGATCCTTGATTCCTTATCCCCGGAATCGGACGGAGACATTTGCAGTCTTCGAGCACGTCGGCCTCTATGCCTATACCGCGGAATGCCTGGCGCGGCTCTCGCAGTTGCCACCTGCACATTTGGAGCAACTGGAAGGGCTGGAGCAGCTGCGAGCTCTTGAAAATGGGATCCTTATTCAAACGGTGGAAACCAGGTGCCAGGGGGAACTTGTCTCCGTGGATACCAGGGAAGATTTGGAGAGGGTTCGCATGATCTTTGCCAAAGGGGTGAATTGATGAGGCCCTCCGACGATGCGATTGCGCAGCTTAGGGCGGCGCTTCCCTCTTCAACCCAGGAACATCTGAAGCAAGCCATTGCGCGGATCGTTTCAGCGAAACGTAAGGGTGGACGAGTAGTGGTCGTTACTGGGAGCGGGCCCAATCTCCACGAAGGAGTGACCACGCAAATCGCCGAATTGATCCGCCACGGTTTGGTGGACGGAGTGATAACGAGTTCCGCGGTCGTCGCTCATGAAATGGCTGGGACGCTGGATCGGGTCAAGCGCGTGCGCATCGATCCAGAAGAGAATTACGGTTGTCCTGCCCATCTGCTCCCACGCGGCAGGGTATTTGAGATCACGGCTCTCTCTGACGCCCAGCGGCTCGATATGGAGGGGGAAATTCCCGGGGGCGGTTGGGATCTCTATGACAGGCTTCAAAAGGCACCGGGCACACTTGTCATCAAAGCGGCAGGAAACATGGCGTGGCCTCTCGGTCTACGCACCGAACGCCTGGCCCAGGAGATTCGCAACGCGGCGAACCAGTACGGTGTTTCACTCGAGCACTTCGCAGGTCTCGGAGCGAGCCCGATGACCATGATCGGAGCCGGCGCCCGCAAAGGAGTTCCCGTACTGGTGTCGATTCCCCAACTTGTGGGCGGAGGAGCTGTTGGAATATCGATCGGAGACTCGATCTCGATTGCGCGCCGGTCCCGATCCATTGCGGAGATGCTCTCCGACGCGGACGTCATCATCGAGTCGGCGATCGCACTTTCCCAGGAGATTCATGACGGGCCTCTCGAGACTTATACCGGACACGGCATCTGGACGGGCTGGGACCGCCTCAAGACGTACAGTTTGGAGGGAAAGACGATTATACGAATTGATCTCGATCCAAACCTGGAGCGCGCCTGGGAGATGGAGCGACAGGATGCGAATGTGCAGGAAGCGATCGATAAGGGACTGCCAAAGACCAAGCGGACCGGGATGCCGTTTCGCATGGAGATGTCAGGATTCGCGCGTTTGGAAGGGAGCATTCCGGTCACAGGCGATATCGGAGCCATATGGCCGTTGATGGTCTGCGCAGTCGAAGAGGAACTCGGCATGCGGCTCGACTTTGTTTGTGCGCCTCAGGAGACCGACGACGGCAAGCGCATGCGCGATTGGATCGTAGAGGAAGTTGCCTACATTGACCGTCGAGGAATGTATGAGGCGGCCCAGCGAACATTAACAGGCTCACGCACGGCCAACTCGTCGATAGACGGATAACGAGTGGCGACTATGTCCAAGATTCAATTCAGCAAGCACTACAAATGGTATGTGGTGGGCATGCTATGGTGGATTGCTTTCTTCAATTATGCGGACCGACAATCTGTCTTTTCACTTTTTCCGCTACTTTCGCGGGAATTCAGCTTGAGCAACTTGCAACTGGGGCTCCTTGGATCGTCCTTTGCCTGGGTGTATGGACTGTCCAGTCCGCTTGTCGGCTTCTTCGTCGATCGCATCCAGCGCAAAGCCTCCATTCTTAGCGGGCTTCGTATCTGGAGCATTGTCTGCATGGCGACCGCAATTTCGCGGTCCTTCGGTTATCTGCTATTTTTCAGAGCGGCGGAGGGCCTTGGAGAGACTATCTACTTTCCAGCCTCGATGTCGCTAATCAGCGATTACCATGGCAAGGCGACCCGCTCACGCGCCATGGGCACGCACCAGACCAGCGTCTATGTCGGTACCATTGCGGGCGGATTCTTTGCCGGGCTCATCGGTCAACACTATGGCTGGCGGGCTTCCTTTGTCGTATTTGGCGCAGCCGGTATCCTGCTCAGCTTCGTTCTGAACAGACTGCTGTTTGAGCCGGTGCGCGGCGCGGCCGATCTGGCCGATCTTGGAACCGATATTGTGCCGGCGGGTGTAACGCATCGCATCACCATCTCCGAGTTTCTCAAGCTCATTGCTTCCAGGCCCACGCTTGCCCTTTGCATGGCGGGATTCATGTGCGAGAACTTCACCACGATGGTCTTGTTCACCTGGATGCCGATGCTGCTCTATCAGAAGTTCCACCTGAGCTTGGCCATGGCAGGCCTGACCGCAACCCTATATGTGCAAACAACCAGCATGATCGGGTCGCCGATCGGCGGATGGCTAGCCGACACACTGCGCAAGCGAATTCCTGGAGGGCGCATCCTCGTTCAGGCCATCGGCATTGGACTGGAGGCGCCATTCGCAGCATGGTGCGCCTTGACCGGATCGTTCGGTTGGCTGGTATTCAGTTTGCTTCTGTGGGGAATTTTCAAAGGATTCTACGAGGCGAATATCTTTGCCTCGGTCTTCGATGTTGTACCGCCTGAAGCGCGTGGGACCGCAACGGGCTTCATGAATATGATGGGCTGGCTCGCGGGCGGCGGCACAGCTCCGGTGGTGGTCGGATTGCTGGCGGACCGCATCGGGCTGAGCCACGCAGTTGCTGACACCGCCGCTTCCTATGTGGCTGCCAGCATCTTGCTTACCGCTGCAGCACTCATCTTTGCTCGCCGTGATACTCAATCCATGGAGGCGCTGCTCGCCTCTGAAGTATTGGCGGAAATCTGATTGACTGGAGGGGGAGATGCGCCGTCTGCTTTTGCTCGTGGTACTTGTTTCGGTCTGTTGTAACTGCTCCGTTCATGCGCAGGATCCGATCAGGATTGGAGACAGTGCCGGTCCAGTCGACCTGGTATCACCAGAAGGCTTGCACGTCACGATGAATAACTACAGCGAGCGTCGGGGAACTGCGGTGTTATTCTTGTCAACTCGCGACGAAGGCTCCATCGCAGAGGCCGGCCAAATCACTGCACTGAACGAGAGATTTCGGCATCACAGGATTCTGCTGACGGGGGTTTTTCCGGGGCGTGGCCTGACGGGTGCGGAGGTAAGGGCATTCTGCCAGGCGCACGGCTTCAATTTTCCGGTGTTCCTCGATCCCGAGAGCGCGGTGACAAGGTGGTTTGGGGCCCGTGTTACGCCGGAGGTTTTTCTCCTCAACAGAACGGGGCAACTTGCATACACAGGTACAGTGTCCGGCTTGGCGGCCGCTTTGCCTGCATTCGATTCAGGCACCGCGCTGCCCGCGTCCACCGCAGTTACTGGCACCCCCATCGGCGAAGATCTTCCCGCGCGGCCAATCGAAGATCCTTATGGCCATATACGGTTCTCTTCAGAATTGATTTTTGACGACATACCGGGGTATCCCGTTCATCACTGCTCATCGATTACTGTGGCTCCGAATGGTGACCTGCTTGTTACCTGGTACGGAGGAAGCTACGAATCCTCAGACGATCAGGTGCTTTTCATCTCCCGGCTCAAGAA
>Ga0224557_1004098_pt1 | contig 10878 bp, 9 predicted proteins | sample 714S31014metaG_FD_180677 | JGI IMG/M metagenome (GOLD analysis project Ga0224557, IMG submission 180677) | Peat soil microbial communities from Stordalen Mire, Sweden - 717 S3 10-14 | ecosystem: Environmental > Terrestrial > Soil > Wetlands > Peat | place: Sweden: Norrbotten County, Stordalen... | reverse complement strand
CAGGTATACCGGCGGCAGTCCGAGCCAGAGCACACAGATGGTCTATCCATGGGGCGTCGCGCAGACCCAAGCCGTGACAACCGACTGGCCGGCAGACACCTACACCGTCAGCGACCCGGCGTTCACGCTCTACCTGGTGGTCACCCCGTTCACGCCCTCCAACACGAGCCCCTACGCAGGCGATCAGGGCTACGAGATCGGCTGCTACCTCGACCGATCTGGGACCGATGTATTCCCCGGCACCATGACGATCACGGGCCCGGGCCTCGGTGGTGCCGACTATGGCACGGTCACCGCACCGACCCCTGGCGCGGTCTACGTCAACAGCGAGTTTCTGAACGTGCCTGGCGCCGTCGGCGGCAGCGGTTACACCAATCCGCTCGGCCCCGCGAGCTGGAACGTCTCCACTGCCTGCGGTGGGACGACCATCAGCACCACCTAGAACGAGAAGCCGATCGGGCGACGGGGTCCGCCGCCGCGCAAGCGAACATCTAGGCATGACGATCGCCACCAGAACGCCATGACGACCGGAACGCGTAAGCCCGCCAAGGCCCGCGATGGGCGCGGCCGGATGACACGCACGCCTAGCGATATTGAGCGGGATCTGAGGGCGGCAGAGCTGCGCTCGAAGTCGCTTAGCTACCGGCAGATCGCCGCCGAGCTTGGCGTGTCGGTCAGTAACGCGCACGCGGCGGTTGAGCGTGGCATCCGTGAGATCCCGACAGAGGGAGCGGCCGAAGCTCGCCAGGTCGAGTTGGCGAAGCTCGACACCGTGGAGCAGGCCGCGTGGTCGATCCTTGAGGCGCACCACTACGTGATGCTCGAGTCAGGACCGAAGGCAGGCACGATCATCTATCACCCTATGCGCCCTGAAGAGCCGCTGGCTGACTCGGGGCCGGTGCTCGCGGCGATCGACCGCATCCTGAAGACGAGTGAGCGTCGGGCAAGGCTGATGGGCTTGGACGCGCCACGCCAGTCGATCGTGAACGTGATCACTGAAGACATGGTCGATGCCGAGATCAGGAGACTGACCGATGAGCTTAAGCGCAACGATCCAAGCGCCGCTAGCGAAACTTCAGCTACTAGCTGATCTGCGTGAGCGGGCAGCGGCCGTTGAGGTCAGGCGGCTCGGTGCGTACCGCGACAACCCGGTCGGTTTCGTCTCAGACATCCTCGGTGAGCAGCCTTGGTCGAAGCAGCGAGAGATCGCCGATTCGGTCGTCACGCATCGCCGTACCGCGGTCCAGTCGTGTCACGCCATCGGCAAGAGCTACCTAGCGTCGAGGTTGGTCGCGTGGTGGCTGTCAGCGCATGAGCCGGGCACAGCGTTCGTTGTGTCGACCGCCCCGACGTTTCAGCAGGTCCGCGGCGTGTTGTGGCGAGAGGTCGGCAGGGCGCACCGCAAGGCCGATCTCTCTGGCCGCGTGAATCAAACGGAATGGTGGATCGATGATGAGTTGGTGGCGTTCGGTCGCAAGCCGGCCGACACCGACCCGACAGGCTTTCAGGGCATCCACGCCGAGTTCGTGCTCGTGATCTTGGATGAGGCGTGCGGCATCCCGCTGGACCTCTGGACCGCGGCCGGATCACTCGCGGCTAACGATCGCTCAAGGATGCTGGCGATCGGCAACCCTGATGATCCCGGCTCGCACTTCGCGGAGGTCTGCAAACCGGGAAGTGACTGGAACCTGATCCGGGTCGGGTACATGGACACCCCGAACTTCAGCGGTGAGGAGATCCCGGAGAAGCTCAAGCCGTTACTGATCGGGCCGGTATATGTGGACGAGATGCGGCACGACGTTGGCGAGGACTCGGCACCGTGGATCTCGAAGGTGCTCGGCGAGTTCCCCGATGATGCTGACGACGGCGTGGTGAGACTGAGCGCGGTCAGGGCTTGTATGGCGCCCGACCAGGTGCACGACGCCACAACCCCCGTAGAGCTGGGCTGGGATGTCGGCGCCGGCGGTGACAAGAGCGTCGTATGGCTCAGACACGGCCCGAAGGCGGTCAAGGCGTTCTACCCGCGCGGCGGTAGCGACGCGATGCAGCAGGTCGGTGAGGTCGTGAAGATCATCAACGACACCGACGCAACCTCCGTCAAGGTTGATGTGATCGGCATCGGCTGGGGTGTTGCCGGCCGACTCGAGGAGCTCCGCAAAGAGGGCACGCACAAAGCGAGGATCGTCAAGGTGAACGTCGGTGCCGCGTCAATGCGTCCGGCCCGGTTCCCGAAGCTCCGAGATCAGCTGTGGTGGGAGGTCGGCCGGCAGCTGTCCGAAGACGGTGCGTGGGATCTGTCAGCGTGTGATGAGGCCTTGGTGGCGCAGCTGACAGCCCCGAAGTACGCGCCGGACTCGGCGGGCCGCATCAAGGTTGAGCCGAAGGCCGAGACGCGGGTTCGGATTGGGCGGTCACCGGATGACGCCGACGCGCTGTTGCTGGCGTTCTATGCCGGGAACGTGCAGACGGCGACGATTCACATCCCTCGGGGCAACTCGAGACGCGGTTTCGGGGCCACTGGGAGGATGTGAGATGTCGGCATGGGCAGCTCATGGGCAGCTCGGGTTGTCGACGGAGGTCGTCGCTGGTCACGAGTGTCAGCCGAAAGACCCTTTGGCTATGGGCGTTCAGGCGACTCGTCACGACTGCTCACAACCGGCGATAGCTCACTTTCACGCAGGAGATCGCGGGTTCGAGTCCCGCTGGGGGTACTAAGGACATACTTGGTAATCGACTGTTTTTTGCCTCGTATTTGAGCGCCAGGTCGCACGATTTGCGTTTTGGGTACCGGTGCACGGCTCTGGTTTGCGAGCTAGCAGTGCTAGCATCGACAGCATTGCTAGCTGCATGGTAAGGAGCGGTTACGGATGTCAACTCTCACGGTCCGCAATCTCGATGACGAACTGAAGACGCGACTACGCGTTCGCGCTGCGCAGAACGGACGGTCGATGGAAGCCGAAGCAAGGGAGATCCTCCGAACGTCGCTGAGCACCCAGCCGCGCACGGGTCTGGGAACTCGAATTCACAACCGATTCGCTGGCCTGGGTCTCGACGAAATCACGCTCGCGCCGCGGGATGAGCTCCCGCGCGCGCCCGATTTCGCGGCGTGATCGTTCTCGACACAAACGTAGTCTCTGAACTCGCCAAGCCGACACCGGACCTGACCGTAGTTGCCTGGGTGGACGCCCAGGTTGAGCTGGCGATCGCGGCACCGGCCTTGGGAGAGTTACGGTTCGGCGTCGCCCGACTTCCCGAAGGTAAGCGAAGAACAGCCCTGGGCGAGGCGATTGACCGGTTCGTAGCCGACGATCTCGGCGGCCAGGTACTAGCGTTCGACGCCGAATGCGCCGACGCGTACGGCCTGATCGTCGCCGCCCGCGAAAATGCCGGGCGCCCGATCGGGATCGCCGACGCACAGATCGCGTCGATCTGCGCCGTTCACAACGCCGTGCTCGCGACGCGGAACGTCAGAGACTTCCTCACCGCGGGAATCGAGCTGGTCGACCCCTGGATAACCCTCGCACTGCACGGTGAGTCGCGCCCCCCAGTTCGCGTTCGAATGAGCGAGGATGGTCGCGTATGACGTCGACGCTCCGCAGAGCGACCTAAGCTGGACCGGCGCGAGCGTTTGGTCGCCGAAGTGATCGCGTCTTGATGGTTGCGCCGAGGAACGAAAGCGATCGCCGGCTAGGTCAGGCTTCGACCGGTGCGGTCCAACTGTGGCGGCGATCCGGTGATCGCTGCAGTGCGCCAGTCGGCGTTGTCGCGTGTGCCTTACGCTGCCTGTCGCGCTTGGCGTCATAGAGAGCTTTGTCGGCGCGTCTCATGAGCCGGTCTGAGACTTCGAGGGTATCCCACGTCGCGACTCCGATCGAGCAGCTGTGGGGCCTTGGCATCAGTGCCCGCAGTCGTCTGATGACTTCTGGGGCTTCGGCGTGGGAGCAGTCGGGGATCAACACAGCGAACTCGTCTCCACCGACACGGGCGAGTCGATCATCTGGGCGTAGCATCTCGGTCCAATTCTGAGCGATCTTGATGAGCAGCGAGTCCCCACCGGGATGGCCGTGAGCATCGTTGACGGCTTTGAAGCTGTCAATGTCGACGAGCGCGACGCTCACCGGCCCTCCGGTGCGGCGTGCGCGAGCCAGACCCCGATCGAGTTCGGATTGCCAGGCGCGTCGGTTAGCCAGACCGGTCAGCGGATCGGTATGAGCAAGATGGTCAAGCTCGGCCAGGAGCTGGTTGTGTTCGCGCTCCTGAGCCCGTACGCGACGTACGAGCGCTTGAACAGTCGTGCCCACGATGCCGGAAAGGGTGACGAACAGTATCCCTGCCCGCCACGCGCTCGGAGGGTAATTCGCGCCGCCGACCAGCATCAGCGGGACCACGAACACTAACCCCACCCCGACCAAGAGGCACCACAACTGCGTGCGCGTGCCAAAGAGGGCCAGCCAGAAGACGGGGAGCAGCACCATCGCCGCGACGCCAGACGGGCCACCGGCAGCGCGCAACAGAACCACCACGATCAGGTAGGCCCACGCGAGAGCAGATGCGCTCCAGGCTGGAAGACGTTCCCACACCGCGCACAGCGCGAACATGCCAATCGCGACCGCCAACACCGCGGCAGCGACCAACGGAATCAGACGCCAGTGACCCGGCGGCAACCACAGCAACGCAAATGGTAAGAATGCGGCCAAGCAGGACGGCAACAGGGTCCGCCGCAATCCGTCGGCCAACGATGGCTGTTCTCGCATCACCGACGTATCGGCATCACATATCCAAACCGTGAGTCATTGGCGCCACCCGAACCGGCAAGCCACAGCACGCAGTTTCGCGTTCACGAAAACTCAGCCTTATCGAGTAGCTCATGGTCGTGTCAGCGGCCGGTGGCGCGGTGAGTATTACGACTCGGATATACGGCTGGGGTACTTACGAAATCGGTACGGGCTTGCGGTTGCATGGCGGTGGCCTTAATCTCTCTCAGCGTGGGTTGGGAGATCGAGCTGACAGCGCAGGCTGACGAGTGGTTCATGTCGCTGGATGCCGGCGACGCCGACCGGATCGCGGCCGCGATCGACCGACTGGAGCGTGACGGGCCGAAGCTCGGCCGGCCGTTTGTCGATTCGATCAAGGGCTCGCGTCATCACAACCTGAAGGAGCTGCGCTCGACCGGCGGCAACCTGCGCGCCCTGTTCGCGTTCGACCCTCGGCGGCACGCGGTTGTGCTGTTGGGTGGCGACAAGACCAACGATTGGCGGGGCTGGTATGAGCGCAACATTCCGGTCGCGGACCGGATTTATGACGACCATCTAAGGAGCCTGGGAGGAGGGAGAGAGCAATGGCGAACACAAAGAGTTGGCGAGAGGTCCGCGGGCAGCGAACGCTGAACGAGGACCTGGTCGAGATTTACAAGAGCCTGATGGACGCTGAAGTCCAGCTAGCCGAGCTGGGTGCTCGCCGTGGCCTCAGCCCGGAGCAGATCGCCGAGGCGCTCTCCGTGTCACGGCCGAACGTCTCACGGATCGAGCAGGAGGATGACGTCTACCTCTCCACGCTCACGCGCTACGTTGCCGCGCTCGGCGGCCACATCGAGGTGCAGGCCGTGTTCCCGGATGAGACGGTCACGCTCCACCGCACGAACCACTCGGCTGACGGCGACGCCGCCGACTAGACGGATTTCCCGGCGAACGGCACGAGTTCACTTGCCCCATTGGGGCTGTCCTACTGCAGTGCGGGCGAGCCGGCCTATGCCACGGCCGGGCTCACGTAGCCGGCGAGCGTGGCGTCGTCGCCGTGACCGGTGTCGGCCCGCACCTGATTGGTCCCGGTCTCGACAACGGAGAATCCGGTCCGATCGCCATCGCCGTTGATCACGTCGGGGCCACGCTGGCCGGGCTGGTCGGAGGTGACGATCGCAACATGCGCGGCTGACGGATCTGGCCCGAGTGAGAGTCCGTAGATCGCGACGTCCCCGGCCGCAGCCTGGTAGCCGCTGGTGGCCGGATGCCACCTGCCGTTGGCGACGCCCCACTCGTAGAGGCTGACGGACCCACCGTTGATCTCTGCGGCACCGTAGCCATAGGTGAACTGCACCCCGGCCTTCTGCCAGGCCCACGAAGCAAAGTCAGCGCACCACTCCTCGGACCGTTCCTCGCGCGGGCAGCCCGCCGCACCGGCGTCCCAGTGGGCGCTGAACTTGTTGCAGTATGAGTGGGAGGGATCCGCGCTGTACCCGACCTGGCTGTTGGCTACGGCCACGATACGGTCGCGCAGACTCAAGCCGGCGAGCGTGGCATTGCTCGGCACCGTGAAGGAGTTAGAGCTCCCGAATACCCCGTGCAGGGTCGCCACCAGGAGGACCACGACCATGCCCGCCCCGAGCAGAAACACGAGCCGGCGCCGTGCCCGGCGGCGCGATCGGACAGCGCTCGCCCGACGCCTCCCAGAGTCGGAGGACCGCCCGCCCACCGGCGACGGCCGCTGTGACCCACGCAGCTCGTCCGTGCGCCGCAACTCAGCGACCTCGCGTCTGAGCTCACCGATCCCCGACTGCTCTTGCGGCTCCGGTCGCAAACTCTGATCAGCGTCCGCCTGGGGAACCTGCTCACGTCGCGTCGAGTACTTCCTCGGTTCTGACATCTGGATCGACTTCCCTGCCCGAGGTCAAAACCCTCGTTTCCGCGAGAGATCGCCAGCACGACAACCCTAGGTTGCCATGACAACTGGGGGTTGTCACTATCGGCTCATGGTCAAGCACTTCGAGTCGGCGACTCACGTCGACCTCCTCGAGGATCTCAAGCAGGTCCGGGCTCGGGAGTTGGCTCGGCAGCACCGCCGCGGCGGTGAGACGCAACGGAGGCCCGACGCCTCGGCTTCCAATCCGCGTGATTACTCAGCTGAGGGGTCAGAGCTGCCGAAGACATGGCGCTCGAGCCAGGCGTTCCTAAATGCGTGGTCCGGGTCGAAGCGCTCAGCCAGCGCCGAGAACTCCTCGAGCTTCGGATATCGATCGCGGATGTCGTCGCTTTCCGCGAGAAACACCTTTCCCCAATGCGGGCGCGCCCCGAGCGGGAGCAGGACACTCTCAACCACCGTGAGCGCGGCTTCTACGAGCTCCGGCTCAGGCCTCCAGGTGAAATGGATCGCGAGCGAGTCACGTCCGAATGAGGGGCTCATCCAAAGCTCATCACCGGCGACTGCTCTGACCTCAGAGATCAGCAGTGCAGGCCGTATGCGATCCCCGATCGCCCGCATCGCTTCAACCGCATCGGTCGCTGCGCTCCAGTCGACCAGGAACTCCGACTGCAACTCGTCTCCACTACTCGGCGTGAAGCCGATACGGAAATGCGGCAGCCGATCAAACGACGGACCTTCCACACCCAGTTGCGGTGTGCAGTTAGCGGTGTCCAGGTCACCGACCGGGTGCAGGTCCGTTTCAGCGGGACGTCCATCGGCGAGTGCCGGATGCATGGCGACGCTGTCGTCTGCCACCCGCTGCTTTACCCAGGCCTGGCTGACACTGTCGTCCCAGCGTGTGAACAGACTGACGCTGTAGGCCGAACTCATCACCGCCCCTAGGTCCCTGGCCACTGAGGACCACGGAACGTCCTGCATCACGAACTGCCTCACGGTATAGGCGGGCTCGATGTTGACTCCCACCCGCACAACTGCCCCGAGCGCCCCAAGTCCCACCACGCATCCGGCGAAGTCAGCGTGGTCACGCTCGACATACACGGACTTTGCATCAGCCGTGATGAGTTCCAAGGACATGACAGATGTCCCAAGTCCTCCGTTCTCGGTGCCGGAGCCGTGGGTTCCCGTAGCGATCGCACCCGCGACCGTGATGTGGGGGAGCGAAGCGAAGTTCGCCAGAGCCATGCCGTGACGATCGAGCTCTTGCGCGAGCGTCCCGTAGGTCGTGCCGCCGCTCACCATCGCGATCCGTCGATCGACATCGATATCGATCGACTCCGGGAGGCTCCGCATATCGACCAGCACGTCGGAATCTGCGATCGCGTTGAACGAGTGTCGAGAGCCGAGGAATCCCACCTTCTGAGAGCTCGAGATGACCTCGCGAAGCGCGTCGACCGACTGAGGCCGCGCGATACGCCCCTTGTACCGGTAGTTGCGCGCCCAATTGACCTCGTAATCCGGTTCTGCAAGCCCTTCAAGGCCCTCTTCAATGCGCTCGAAGTCCGTGTCGGAAAGATGCTCGCTGGCGGCCGGCGCTCCTAGCGAACGCCCCTCGCCGGCCATCTCGTCAGATGTCACGTCGCCCATACGAGGCGGCATCCTCTCACACCACCTTGAAGCGGGCAAAATCATGGGATGACGGCACCGCCCAGCGGACAGTCACGCGGCGAGAGCAGTCGGGCACAGAGCTCGGGCTCCAGCTCAGGTCCAGGCGGCCTGGAGGAGTACGGGCGCCGGCGTAACTTCGCGGCTACCTCGGAGCCGCAGCCGGAGCCGCAGCCGCAGCCGGAGCGGCAGCGGGCAGTCGGAGCGGCCGGTGATCTACCGCGATTCGTGGTCCATGAGCACCACGCGCGGCGGCTCCACTGGGACCTGCGGCTCGAGCACGATGGCGCACTCGCCTCCTGGGCCGTGCCGAACGGAATTCCGGACGACCCCAAGCGCAACCGCAAGGCGGTGCATGTTGAGGACCATCCGCTCGAGTACATCGACTTCGCGGGAACGATCCCGGCCGGTAACTATGGCGCGGGCGAAGTCAGCGTCTGGGACACCGGCACTTATACGTGTGAGAAGTGGAGGGCGGATGAGGTCATCGTCGTCTTTCACGGCGAGCGGCTGACCGGACGCTACTCGCTCTTTCACGCGGGTCGTGAGCCTCGTGATTGGATGATCCACCGCATGGATCCTGCGGCCGATCCCGAGGCGGAGGAGATGCCGGAGTTCGTCGCGCCGATGCTCGCGGGATCCGCAGAGATTCCCCGTGACGAGTCAAAGTGGGCCTTCGAGGTCAAGTGGGACGGGGTCCGGGCGATCGCTCATTCCGAGCCGGGGCGCATCCACCTGCTGAGCCGCACCGGCAACGAGATCACCAGCGGCTATCCGGAGCTCCGGGCTCTGAACCGCGAGCTCGGCAGCCGTCGGGCGATCCTTGACGGGGAGATCGTCGCGTTCGACGAGCACGGCCGGCCGAGTTTTCAGGCGCTCCAGTCGCGCATGCACGTGCGCGGCGAGACGGCGGTCAGGCGGCTCAGTCAATCGGTCCCGGCTACCTACCTGATCTTTGATCTGCTCTGGCTCGACGGCCACTCGCTCACGGGGCTGCCGTACACCGATCGCCGCGAGCTGCTGGAGGCGCTCGATCTTGATGGGCCTCACTGGAGCGTTCCGGAGTCCCATCGCGGCCAGGGGGCCGCGCTGCTGGCAGCGACTCGCGAGCAGGGGCTGGAGGGCGTTGTCGGCAAGCGCCTGGATTCGCGATACGAGCCGGGCAGGCGTTCGCGGGCCTGGATCAAGCTCAAGAACTTCTCGCGCCAGGAGTTCGTGATCGGCGGCTGGACGACCGGCACGGGCTCGCGGGCCCAGGCCTTTGGCGCGTTGCATCTGGGCGTCTACGCCGACGGGGAGCTGCGGTACGTGGGACGCGTGGGCACCGGGTTCGACCAGCGCGAGTTGGCACGTCTTGGCGAACTTCTGGAGCCGCTTGCGCGCAACACGACGCCATTCGCCGGACGTCAACCTGCGAAGGGCGCCCATTTCGTCGAGCCGGAGCTTGTCTGCGAGGTCGAGTTCTCCGAGTGGACCCACACCGGCACCTTGCGCCAGCCCTCCTACAAGGGTCTGCGCGACGACAAGCCTGCCGCCGAGGTGGTGCGCGAGCGGACCGTGCGCGAGCCGTCGGTAGGCGAGCCGCCCGGGAGCGAGCGACCCGTGGCTGCCGCTCCCCGCGCCCCCAGCGCGGGGAAAAACCAATCACCGGACATCGACGCTCTGATCGCCGTCGGTCGCAAGGTGCGGGGCGGGCTCGAGATCGAACTTGAAGGCAGGGTCCTCAAGCTCACCAACCTGGACAAGCTGCTTTATCCCGAGGCCGGGTTCACCAAGGCCGATCTGATCCGGTACTACGCGAGCGTCGCCGACGTCCTGCTGCCTCATCTGCACGACCGGCCGCTGACGCTCAAGCGCTATCCGGACGGCGTCAGCGGTGAGTACTTCTATGAGAAACGCTCGCCGCGACACCGGCCCGACTGGGTGCAGACGACGTCCGTCCTCAGCGAGCGCGGCCGCGGTGAGATCGACTACACGCTCTGCCAGGACCTGCCGACGCTCGTCTGGCTCGCGAACCTCGCCGACATCGAGCTGCATCCGTTCCTCTCCCGGGCATCTGCGGTCAGCCGGCCCACCGTGCTCGTCTTCGATCTCGACCCGGGCGCACCGGCCACGATCGTGGAGTGCTGCCAGGTCGCGCTCGAGCTGCGCGACCTCTTCGCCGAGCTGGGCCTCAGCGCGTACCCGAAGACCTCGGGCTCCAAAGGGATGCAGATCTATGTTCCCCTGAACGACCCCGAAGTGGACTACGAACAGACCAAAACCTTCGCGCACGCGGTTGCGACGCTGCTTGAGCAGCGTCACCCCGAGCTGGTGGTCTCCGCGATGGCAAAGGACCAACGTGACGGCAAGGTGCTGATCGACTGGAGTCAGAACGACGAGCACAAGACCACGGTCGGCGTTTATTCGCTGCGCGCCATGGGCATACCCACGGTATCGACGCCGCTTGCGTGGGACGAGGTGAGCGCTTGCCTGCAGCAGCGCAGACCCGAGCTGCTCTGGTTCCGCGCAGATGAGGTTGTGAGCAGAATCGTGCAGAGTGGGGACCTGTTTTGCGATGTACTTTCGGTCCGGCAGATC
>Ga0224557_1004093_pt1 | contig 10888 bp, 16 predicted proteins | sample 714S31014metaG_FD_180677 | JGI IMG/M metagenome (GOLD analysis project Ga0224557, IMG submission 180677) | Peat soil microbial communities from Stordalen Mire, Sweden - 717 S3 10-14 | ecosystem: Environmental > Terrestrial > Soil > Wetlands > Peat | place: Sweden: Norrbotten County, Stordalen... | reverse complement strand
AGCTCGCCGCCAACATTGCCGTAGATCAACGGTTTCACATAACCCTTGCCGGAGTTGCGCCCCAGCACCTTGACCAAGCAGTGCGTAGTCACTGCGTGACCGCCAACGGAGCGAAGGTCCATGATGTGTCCCCGCGCGCCGCCCGAGCTCAGATATTGCTCCAGGTGTTCCTTCGTCCAATCCTCTCGCGCTGCTCGAATTGATGCGGCGTCCGCGTCGCTCATAGATCGTTCCTCCCCGCTTGACTACACAACCGCCTCAACCTTCGATCCTGAACAACGGGCACAATGGGACACAGCCGTATTCGACTTAAAGATAACTGGGCGGGGCAAGTGCATCGCAGGTTTAGCGGCCGTCGGCGAGCCACAGCGTTGGTTTAGCTACGGTACAGCGCCGGGAACAACTGCTTGAGACCGTCCAGCTTGGGAATGTCGTTCGCCACGATGTAGGGGTTCGACGGGTTTAAGTTGAAGAAGTCCTGGTGGTATTGCTCGGCGGGGAAGAACTCGGCCTTCGGCGGTACGACGCTTGTGACGATCGGGCCGGGAAAAACAGCGGCCTGGGTCAGCTGGGCGATGTAAGACTGCGCGATTCGCTGCTGCGTCGCGTCCTGCGCGAAGATCGCGGATCGGTACTGAGTGCCCACGTCGGGACCCTGACGATTGAGTTGTGTGGGGTCTTGCGCAACTGAGAAGTAGATCTGCAAAAGTTGGCCGTAGGTCACCTGGGTCGGGTCGTAGGTGATGCGCACAGACTCGGCGTGCCCGGTGGAACCGGTGCTAACCGTCTCGTAGTGGGCTGTCGCTCCGTCCCCTCCGGCGTAACCAGATTCCGCCTGGGACACCCCTTTGACATGCGCGAACACCCCCTGGACGCCCCAGAAACATCCGCCGGCCAGTACCGCGGTCTCGGGTGCGGCGGAGGCCGACGTCGGTTCATCGACATTCGGCGCCGGAACCATGATCGACGTTGCCGCACCGCTCCGGGGCTGCAACGCTGGATCTACGACAGTGAACACCGCCGCGGCGAGGACAACCAGTCCGAGACCGGCTGCCAGGATCCACCCCCAGCGGGATGTCATGGTTCGCACATCACCCTCCAACCGCTTTCAGCACCGTGCCAGCAGTGCACTCCCAGAACTGCCGTTGACAGCCCCTCCTGCCGACAGCCTAGTCAGCAATCGGTAAGGCCGGTTCTTACCCGGGCTCAGGCGGCCGAAGATCGTTGTGTCTGAGTGGTTCTCGTCACCCGGCTGGATTCCGTTAAACCAGGGATGCTTCCACCGTCGGTCGTTAGCAGTGGAAGTTGTTGAGCGGTTTGGTCATACATGAATAGACGGAGACTGCGGTCCAATCGATCAGGGTCATGAACACGCCGACGAGCATCGCCCACAGCACGCGCCAGGGTCGCGTCGCCGGACTACTCATGTCACTCCCGCGGCAGTGCGACTTCACCCATGGACCGACCCTAGACGGTCGTGACGCACAGGCGGGTTGATCGTTCGCGGTCAATACACGTTCATCCCGCGACGCTCCGGCCGCCGCGTCGGCAACGAAGTCGCCGGTTTAGTGCGGTATGGGCAGGCCGGCGTTGACGAGGACGGTGCCAGCCACTGCAGCGGCCAGCAGGGTCAGCACGATGCCGCGGCGGCCGACCAGCAGCGCGACCGCGGCAACCGCAAGGACGGCGTATTGCCACGGCTCCGTCAGTACGCGGGCCAGGGCGACCGCCGAGCCCAGGATGGCGCCGATGGCAGCCGGCCCGGCGCCGTCGAGAAACGCACGCGCGGTGGGATTGGTGCGCAGCTGCGCGAAGTGGCGCGCGCCTACCAGCACGAAGATGAACGACGGGCTGAAAGCGACGACGGCAGCAACGACGCCACCGAGTAGCCCGGCAGCGGCATATCCCACGACGGCGACAGTCTGCACAACGGGCCCGGGGGTGATTTGGCCCAGAGCGACGGCGTTGAGGAACTGCCCGCCGGTCATCCAGTGGTACTGGTTCACGGCGTCGTTTTGCATCAGCGGGATGATCACAAACCCGCCTCCGTAGGACAGTGCGCCGACTTTAAACGCCACCCAGATCAGGGAGGCGAGCGTGCCGGCACTCAGGGCCCCGATTGCGAGTAGCGGCGTGGGTGCGATCGCGGCCGGCCCGGCAGTATCGCGGCGCTGCCGTCGGATGGCGATCTCGAGCGCGCCGCAGGCCAGCAACACCAGCACCAGCCAAGGCCCGATGGTGGCCGCACCGATCACACCCAGCACCACGTACACGACCCAGCGCACCCGGGAGCAGCGGCCGCTGTCGCTGGCCCGCCGCCAGCTTGCCGGCAGCAGACTGGTCCCGGCGTGCACCGCGACCGCGGCGACCGCTGATCCGGCGCCGGCCCCGGCGGCCAGGACCGTGCGCGGTGGTGCGCCCTGGAGAAACAGCGCGGCCAGCGCGAGGATGAGAATCAGGCCGGGAATGATGAACGCGGCTCCGCCCAGCAACGCGCCGGGGCGACCACGGACTCGCCAGGCACAGAAAATCGCGAGCTGAGTCGAGGCGGGCCCGGGCAGTAGGTTGCAGACGGCGACGGCGTCTTCGAATTCGACGGCTGTCAGCCATCGCTTGCGCTCGACGCACAGATCCCGCAGCAGCTTGATATGGGTGGGCGGACCGCCAAAGCCGATACACCCGATGCGCCCCCACTCCCGCACCACCCCGGCTAGGCTCGGCGGCCGTTCGGCCAATGCGTCCGAGTGTGCGTCGCTCATCGGGCGACGCCTAGGGGCTGTCCACCGTGTTCGTTACTGTCTTGGGACACCGGCGGGCCCCTAGCGGCAGCAGTTCGGGTCGAGCACCGTGCACAGTGCCATCAGGGACTCCCGGCGTGGGCGGTGGTAGACGTTCATGCCCCGGCGTTCGGAATCCACCAACCCTGCCCGCCGCAACTGCGACAGATGGTGACTCACGGTCGATTCGCTCAGATCGACCGCTACGGCCAGGTCGCAGTTGCACACCTCCCCCACATCAGAGCTGAACAGCAGCGATACGAGTTTGACCCGTACCGGGTCGGCTAACGCCTTGAGCCGCAGTGCGATCTCCAACGCGGCATCGTCGTCAACGAGGCCAGCAGCTACCGGCGAGCAGCACACTGGCGCGGACATGTCCACCACCGGCAATGTCTTCGGCATGGGCACCATCTTGCCAGAAAGATTGACATATATCGAAGAGGTGGCATCATCGGCTTAGGAAGAAGTTCGACATAAGTCACAGAGGTTGGAGTCGTCATGACCCGCGTACAACTCGCCCTTAACGTCGATCACTTGGACGAGGCGATCACGTTCTACTCGAAGTTGTTCGACACGCCGCCGGCGAAAGTCCGACCTGGCTATGCCAATTTCGCGGTGACCGAGCCCCCTTTGAAGCTCGTCCTCATCGAAAATCCCGGCAGGGGCGGGACTCTCAATCACCTCGGAGTCGAGGTCGGGTCCAGCGACGCGGTACGTGCCGAGATCGCACGCCTAGGTGACGAAGGAATGTTCACCGAAGAGGAAATCGGAACGACATGTTGCTTCGCCACCCAGGACAAGGTCTGGGTGACCGGACCTGGCGGCGAGCGGTGGGAGGTGTACACCGTGCTGGCCGATTCGGAGACTTTTGGCACCAGCCCCCAACTCCTCGACACCGCGGCACCGAGCCAGGTCGCCTGTTGCGGTACCAGTGCCCAAGACTCGGCTGGCTCGTCAACACCGTCGTGCTGCTGACCCGCCAACAGCGCTAACCACATTGGGAGACTGGGGTGACTAGACAATCTGACACGCATACACCGACTTCCACCCGGCTGTCAACGCTGGACCGGTTGCTGCCGTTGTGGATTGGCCTGGCGATGGCCGCCGGGCTGCTGTTGGGCCGTTGGGCACCCGGCTTCAACACCACCCTGGGCAAGGTCCAAGTCGACGGGATTTCGTTGCCGATCGCACTTGGCTTGCTGATCATGATGTACCCGGTGCTGGCCAAGGTCCGCTATGACCGCCTCGACGCCGTCACCGGGGACCGTAAGCTGCTGATCAGTTCGTTGCTGCTCAATTGGGTTCTGGGGCCGGCGTTGATGTTTGCGTTGGCGTGGCTGCTGTTGGCGGATCTGCCCGAATACCGCACGGGGCTGATCATCGTCGGGCTGGCCCGCTGCATCGCGATGGTGATTATTTGGAACGATCTGGCCTGCGGGGACCGCGAGGCCGCCGCGGTCTTGGTCGCGTTGAACTCCGCATTTCAGGTCGTCATGTTCGCTGTCCTAGGCTGGTTTTACTTGTCGGTGTTGCCAGGCTGGCTGGGCCTGCCGCAGACCACCATCACCACCTCGCCCTGGCAGATCGCCAAGTCGGTGCTGATCTTTCTGGGCATCCCGTTGTTGGCCGGCTATCTGTCTCGCAGGCTGGGCGAAAAGGCGAAGGGCCGCGACTGGTACGAATCCCGGTTCCTGCCATGGGTAGGGCCGTGGGCTCTGTACGGACTGTTGTTCACCATCGTGATTTTGTTTGCGCTGCAAGGAGATCAGATCCTCAACCGGCCTCTAGACGTTGCACGTATCGCGCTACCTCTGCTGGCCTACTTCGCCATCATGTGGGGCGGCGGGTACGCACTGGGCTACGCCATCGGCCTGGGCTACGAACGCACGACGACGCTGGCTTTCACGGCCGCCGGCAACAACTTTGAGCTTGCCATCGCGGTCGCGATCGCCACCTACGGCGCCACCTCCGGACAGGCGCTGGCCGGCGTTGTCGGACCCCTGATCGAGGTGCCGGTTCTGGTCGCCTTGGTGTACGTATCCCTGGCACTGCGAGAACGTTTCCCACATCCGGTACCACCGCTTAGGCAGGATTAACCGTGACCACGCCCAGTGTGCTGTTCGTCTGCGTACATAACGCCGGCCGATCCCAGATGGCAGCCGCGTTGCTGACCCACTTCGCCGGGGACCGCATCGAAGTGCGTTCCGCCGGCACCGAACCCGCCGAACAGGTCAACGCCGCGGCCGTCGCTGCGATGGCGGAAATAGGCATCGACCTCTCCGCAGCGACCCCGAAGGTTCTCACCGGCGAGGCGGTGCAATCCAGCGATGTCGTGATCACCATGGGGTGCGGAGACACCTGCCCCTACTTCCCCGGACTGTCTTACCGCGATTGGAAACTCGACGACCCAGCCGGCCAACCCCTCGATGTGGTGTGCGGTATCCGCGACGACATCGCCGGACGTGTCCGCGCCCTCGTCGACGAACTCCTATCGAAGGGTGGCAGCGCCTAGGAATAGGCATCGACAGAATGGCCATGCAGACAGCGCGATGGTGGCTCAGCGCCGAACCGATGCCCGCCCAATCCGCGCCCGCAGCCACCAGGACTTCCGGAGCCGCCACTACAAATGACATCGCCTGCACCATCCGGCTGCAAACACGTCGGGCGTTCGAGTCCATCTGAAGGGGCAGCCCGCGTACCTATCGGCCACTTGACCTCGACCCGGGCATCGGCACCACGGCTTCGGCGACGATCGCTGGCAGCGTCGCTTGCTCTGGCCCAGAGCGCGTCTCGAATCTAGATTCGGGAGTGATCAGATCCTTCACAGCAGCGGCTTAACAGCTCAGAGTCGCAGGTCGCGACACCGGCCCGACGGGTCCCGGGTGCGGCGGCGCCAAACCTCGATCCCGCCAACCCTGTCCTCTCCGGTCGTAGTTAAGGGTGCGGCACCACGCGGGTCTGCGGCATTGAGACCGCACTTGAGGGGCGAGCGAGGAGCCAAGCGCTACAGCACATTCACGGTGCGCCGCGGTAGGTGCCAATTGTCCAGGCGTTGCCTTCGGTGTCTCGCAGGCGGAACGTGTGCGAGCCGAAGTCGGTGTCGTGCAACTCGGCGGTGATTTCAGCACCGGCGGCCGCGACTTTGGCGTGGATCTCGTCGACATGATCGGAGACGACATAGACCGCGCCGGTCCCGGGCTTCATCACGTCGTGTACGCCGTCAGCGGGATGGCCGGTACTCCCCAGCATCACTGCACCACCTTCGGGCCAGCGCAGTTCGGCGTGGGCGATGGAGCCCTCCGGGCCGGGAACGACCAGGGTCTCGGTGAAGCCGAGCACGTCGACAAGGAACCGGACTGCCGCCGGTGCGTCCGCGTAGCGCAGGGCGGGCCAGACAGTGGGGGCAGGTGTTTCAGTCATGGCTTTTAGTCTTGACCGGCGAAGACGCTGTCGTCTTGGAGGAATGGGAGCTCTTCGACGATCCACGTCCGGGGCGAGCATCCGGCCAGCGTGCGCCACTCGTTGCTTAAATGGGCCTGGTCGTAGTAGCCACATTCGACAGCGAGCCCGGCTAGATCGAGATGTCCACGACGCAGCAGCGCCCCGGCGCGCTCGAACCGCAGGATGCGTGCGGCTTGTTTTGGCGCTAAACCGATTTCGTCGCGGAACCGTTCGCCGAAGTGCCTCCTGCTCCAACCGATCTCATCGGCAACATCGGCAATGGGCACTCGCCCACCGGTGCCCAGCATCAGCCGCCAGGCCTCGCCGAGCTCCGCGGCGACAGACAGCGGTTCGGAAGCCTTCGCCGCCAGCACGTCATCAAGGATGCCGAACCGTTCAGACCAGGTCAGCATCGACGCCAGCCGGTCCGGCAACTCTGCCAGCGCGGGCCAACCCAGCTCATCGAGTCCGACGACGCGACCGCTGAGCTCTGCGGCGCTGACCCCCAACAAGGTACGCACGCCAAAAGGATGGAGCTCGATGTGGATGCCGCGCAGCGTGCGATCCTGGCTGATCAGAACCGGCTCGGTGCGCAAGCCGCCGACCAAGCCCTGCATGCTCACCGGCCCCGCTCGACCCGACATCCTGACCGGATCCTGCAGGCTGATAATCAGCGTCACATGACGCGACGGCAGACCGCGGTGCACGGACAGGGCGACATCGTGCTGCTCGTAGCCGATGTATCTGCTGACCAGCGGCTGCAGCACGGGATGCGGCGGACGAATCGCCCAACTCACGCTCACCCATCCAGGCTAGGCCCACTGCTATCCGAAAAAGCGTCTGCTCGACCTCTCGAGACAGCGTGTCCAGGCCCGGCTGGTACCCGCCGACGTGCCGCGCTGCATCGGGCGGTCCCCCTCAGGCTCCTCATTGTCGAAGAGACCGACAAAACGCCATACGCTTCTACGCAGCAAACGGCTTCGTCGTCACCTACATCGGCGAGAAGTGCCCGGTGCCGAACGCTTCCGCGTGAACCTGGATGCGCTTGCCAACCCAGGCTGGCACACAAGCACTTGACTCTTAATCACATCGGAGGTCTTGTCTCACGGAAGTGAGTAATCGATCGTCGATCGTTACCGCTGCTTTGCGGCTGTGCCGCCCGTTGCCTTGCGGACGGCCGCGATCACCGCGTCGGCCTGGCACAGCGTCACCCCGATGTTGGTCATCTCGGTGCGTCCCCGCTCGTACAGCCCGGATACGGCATCATCGACGAGCACGACCCGATAGTCCCGCTCACTTGCCTCGTAGATCGATGTGCGCGGGCAGTTCGGGTAGTTACATCCGGCGACAACCACAGTGTCCACGTGATTCTCGCCGAGGTAGGCGTCGAGCGTGGTGCCGAAGAATGCTCCCCAGCGAGGCTTGTACATGACGATCTCGCGCTCGCCCAGCCGCTGAGCGTGTCCAGACAGCAGCAGTTCATCATCGAGCCGTGCCGTCGGGTCAGGCGCCAAGCCCGGCGCTAACAGCCGTCCCGGTGTGCCGGCGCGCAGCACAGGGACTGAGCCGGTGACGAGCGTTTTACGTACCGGCTCCGCATTGCTTCCATCTGCCCGGTAGATCCGTACGATGTGCACGATCGGTAGTCCAGACTCGCGGAACGCTTGACACAGACTGGCCATGCGAGGCACCGCCGCCGACGTTCCCGGGATCTCTAGCGGCTCGCCATCGAGCGTGTCCATCTGAACATCGATCGTCAGCAGAGCCGCTGAAGCTAAGTGCGGCTCGATGAGGGCGTGCATGATCACAGCATAGGTAGGCACATCGACGCGGTTCCGACCGCTCCTGCAGTGGCAGCGCGTGCATGACCCAAGCCGGTGAGCCGCCGAAAGGCATTGCGCCAGAGCGCTTCGCGGGCAGCTCTGGACAGGAGACAGATGCCACCCACTACGATGATCGAAGCGTCCTTAGATGTTGATATCCGCGTCGGGCGCGTGATCAGGGCGGAGGAATTCCCACATGCCCGAAAACCCGCGTACAAATTATGGATCGATTTCGGCGAGCTGGGCATACGCGCAAGTCCAGCGCGCAGATCACCGACCTATACACCGTTGAGGAGGTGAAGAACCGATTGGTGCTGGCAGTGGTCAACCTCGCGCCGCGACAGGTCGCCCACTTTAAATCAGAGGTCCTAGTGCTGGGAGTGCCGACCAACGGTGACCGCGGCGTGGCGCTTGTCGGCCCGGATCGGGAGATACCGCCTAGTCTTCGGTTGCTCTGAATTGCTGCGGGCCAGGCCCGTGCAACTACCGCGGCACTCCTCGCGGTTACGCAGGAACGAGATACGTTCCGTGCCCTTCGATGACCACATCGTCGTTGAATCTCAGGACTTCATTGACCAGGTGATCGTCTTGGTTGCGGTACATGATGACGATGGTGTCGATTCCCTGGTAGACGCCCTCGATGACAAACCGAAGGTTGGGAATGCGCTGCAATGCCACGGTCCAGTAGCGCCGGAGCGCGGGCTTGCCGTGAACGATTCCTGTCGTTTCCGGCAGGAGCTTGGCGGCCACCGGTGAAGTGAACACCACGTTCTCGTGGAAATGCTCAAGAACGGACTCCACGTCGTGGGCATTCCATGCCCCCACCCATTGCTTACTGAAGGCGACCGCATTGAGGTTCACGGTGGGCACTGTAATGGCGGCAGGGCTAGCGGCCCGCTCATTTTCACGACTGGTGCCCGTCGCCCTGCGCCCGCGTCACGGTTCTAGACATTCGGGACGGCTTGATTGCTGTCTCATGTGGTCGGGTGCGGCGGTGGCGACAAAGGGCGTCAGAGGTGGCGGTCGACGTCCATGCGTTGGTGCAGGACGCGCACGACGTCGATGACCGCTCCGGCGGTGACCCGATAGAACAGGGTGTGTGACCCGGCGGCGAGCTTGCGATAGCCGGGGCGGATCTCATCGCAGGCTCGGCCGATGCGTGGATTCGCCGCGGCGCGTTCGATGGCGCGTTGAAGTTCGCGCAGGTACTCCTCGGCTTGGTCGACGCCCCAGCGGCCGCGGGCGTAGTCCCAGATCTGCTCCAGGTCTGCTTGCGCGGCAGGTGAGAGAAGGTATTGGCTCACCGGCCGGGCGAGGCCTCGGCCCGCTTGCGGTCAAGGAAGGCGTCGAAGTCAAACGGTGTCGAGGTGCCGCTGCGTTCGCCGGCGGCGAGGGCTTCGCGCAGTGCCCGCAGCTGGGTTTCGCGGTCTTCGAGCAGCCGCAACGCGGAGCGGACGACATCACTGGCCGACCGATAGCGGCCCGCGGCGATCTCGCCGTCGATGAAGGCGCTGTAATGCTCATCGAGACTGAAGGAGGTGTTCTTACCCACGAACTCACTGTACCAACAATTGGTACAGTGAGTTCGTGTCCGCTGGCGGCAACGTCGCACTGACCTGGGTTGACGATGCGGCCTAAGCACATGCCCGGGCCTGACGCTGGGGGGGCCGTCTCGCGTTGTTGATTCTTCCTTGCCCGAGCACCGGGCACCAGAGTCCAATAACGACTGGACCACTACGGCGGACTCACCTCACCCCAGGGTGTGGAGGCTGATGAGTCCGTCACCGTTGCGCCGGGGCGTTATCTCGATTTTGAGATCGTGGCCCACGCACTCCGTGCCGGAGATCGCGCCGGCTAGCGGTGTTCGGTCACGAACTGACGGATGGAATCGTTCACCTCGTCGGGGAGTTCGGCCGGCAAAGCGTGTGAGGCGTTGGGCCACAGGTGACGTTGCCAATCGGGCACCACCGACCCAATCCGCCGAAGGCCCTTTCCGGAATCGTGAACAGTATTGCCCGCCAGAAGAACTTGGACCGGAAGATGGATTGAACGCAGCACACGATCGCTGATCAAACGTGGCGGCGGAGTTCGTACAGGTGGTGCAAAAGCAGCGAATCCCGCCACAAACAGCCCCGCAAGCGAATCTATGGGACTGTCCGGTGCGTGGTGACCAATTATCCAGGCCGCGGCGCGTCCAGCTCGCACGGAACGGGGGCGCCACAGCAGGAGCGCAAGACTGCGCCAGAACCTTGCAGATGGTCGAGCCACCGTGCCAGCCGGGTCAACCAGTGTCACTGACGCCAACCGACAGGGCGCCCGCGCCGCCGTATGCGTGGCAAGCCAACCGCCATAGGAGTGCCCAACCAGATGTACATTGCGCAGCCCTAGCCCCTCCAAAACCGCGTCAATGCAGCGCGCGGAATCTGCGGGGGTAAACATCGTTTTCGACTGAATGCTTGCTCCGGGCTGGCCCAACATATCCATGACATAAACGGTGAAATCGCATGTCAAATCCGCGACTTGCTCCCACCACATCGCCGAGGTCAGGAAGAAGCCGTGTATCAGAACGACGGGTACACCGCGATCTGGCCCGTGCTGATACATCCGAACGGTGCCGAACTCGGTCGGAACATCGTGCATGGCATCCGGCTGCGGACTCAATGCGCGTAACTCGTCATACCGTGCCAAATAACGCCGTCGTGCATCTGCGCTCTTAAACCCACCGTCAGCTAAGCCCAAAGGAGCCCCTCGTTCGCTCGGAATTTTTCAAGGTGGATGAGTCCAGTGGGTGTTAGGCGGCTGTCGTGTCGGTCTCCTGGGTGGGGTCTTGGGCTGGTCGGTTGATCC
>Ga0224557_1004088_pt1 | contig 10906 bp, 2 predicted proteins | sample 714S31014metaG_FD_180677 | JGI IMG/M metagenome (GOLD analysis project Ga0224557, IMG submission 180677) | Peat soil microbial communities from Stordalen Mire, Sweden - 717 S3 10-14 | ecosystem: Environmental > Terrestrial > Soil > Wetlands > Peat | place: Sweden: Norrbotten County, Stordalen... | reverse complement strand
CGCTTGCAACGCGAGTACCAGAAGGCGGTGCAGACCTCGTACCCCAACCCGGAACGGCGTGGTTGCCTCGGAACGGATATTCTTCGGGACCTCGCCGCCAGATCTGCGCGGTTCGAGGACATCGAGGAGGACCAACAGTGGAGGCATGTGATCCACTGTGCGCCATGCTACCAACGATATCTCGACTTACGGGAATCGTGCCGGCTTGGCGATGAGGCCAGTGTGGATCGCGAATCGCGGTGAGCCCGGCACAGTTGACTCCGCTGCCGCGCCTTTCGTACTACCCATCCCCCTGCACCGGGTTGACCGTGTCGGCACAGCATTGTCTAGAGTGGAATGCAATTTCAGCGATCCTCCAGCACCGCTTGAGTCGCTGACGCAGCTACTGGACTACAAATGAGGTGGTCGCCGTTGCCGGTCCACCTCCGGGCTGGTTGGCATTGCTGACCTGCAAGGTATAGGTTCCCGCCGCCGCCGAGAACGCCGATGTCGTGATGGTGTTCCACGGAACCGGGGTCGAGGGAACAGTTGCCTCGATCAGGTTCGTTCCGGTCTGCACGATCGTGTACGTCGTACCGTACATCAGACCACTTCCGTTAACCACTAACTGGCAACTCTGATTCGCTTGGCACGGCTGGCTGCTGTTGTTCAGCACCGCATTCACGCTGCTCAGCGCCGGCACCGGATCGTAAATCGTCAACGTCTGATTGGTGTTGCTGATTGCCGTGTACGGCTGCACAATCTTTACTGGGTACGTCCCTTCGTTTAACGGTCCCAGTACGCTGCCGGTTTCGGGTGCTAGCGTGAAGGAGAGCGCCCCCCCGCTGAAGGTCGTCGGCACCAGGGCCGAACCCACGTATACCTGGCCGGTGCTGCGAATGTTATTGCCGCTTACTGTAATCGTGTGAGATTGGCCGTTCGCCACCACTGTCGGTGGATTCACGGCGGTGATCTGCGTCGCCGGATAGTAGGCCGGCAGACAGAATTGCCCGGAGTTCCTCTGCCCCGCGGAGTCCGTAACCTGTACCTGGAAGTACGTCGTCGGATACTGACTGCCGACCCAGACATCCGGCCCGCTCGGACAGTCATTGGCCACAGTGCTGGTCCCACTCAGCACACCGCCGGAGGACAGTTGCAGGGACGGGTCTGGGGAACTGCCCACAAACGACCACTGGTACCCACTCCCGCTCCCACCGGTCGCTGTGAACGCAAAACTGTAGGATTGTCCCACCGTGGCTAGCGTGAGGTAGGTTGACGTAATCTGCGGCGGCGTACCCGCGTTGATAATGATGCTGTATGACGGTTGCAGTGTATCGTTCAGCGAGTCCGTGACTTTGACGGTGAAGTTGAACGTTCCTGCTTGTGTGGGCGTCCCGGAAAACAGAAAGCAACCCGTTGCAGGCGCGCAACCGCTGGGAGTCGTTGCCGTCAGCCCCGGCGGAAGGGACCCTTGCACGGTCCACTGGTAACCCGCGTTGCTGCCGCCGCCCGCGTTTAGAAACTGGCTGTAAGCCACGCCCACCGTACCCGCGGGAAGTGTCGCCGGGGTGATCAGCAGAGGCGTAGTCACTGCCACAAGGCTAAAGTTCGCAGTGCCAGTTCGCCCCGTAGAGTCAGTCGCTGTGATCACCGCCGGAAAGGTCCCTGGCTGAGTCGGTGTGCCAATGATTATCCCGCTGGAATGGTCAAAACTCAATCCTGCCGGCAAACCTGTCGCGCTCCAGGTATACGGAGCGGTTCCCCCCGAGGCCTGAAATGTTATTGAGTTATTCCCGTTTGGCGGCTCAACGTACGCTATCCCCACAATGAACTGGAAGCTGGTCGGCACGTTGTCCATAATGCTGATCGGCGGCTGAACAGTAAGCGTGAGGTTAGCGGAAGCCGTCTGACTTGTCGAATTGGTGACACCAGCGTCGAAGGTGAATGATTGCAGCGAGCTGGCAGTTGGCAGTGTGCCGCTGATCAATCCTGATGAGGACAGAGTCAGGCCGGATGGCAAAGAACCGCTCTGCAGTGTCCAGACGAAGCCGCTCCCGCCGCTCGCCTGTAGCTGGAAACTGTACGGCTGGCCCCATGTGGCAACAGGCAGAGAGGTCGTTGTCACCTGTAGCGGAGTGAGAATCGTCATCGTTACCGAAATAGTGATCGGGGAGTTGGTCGCGTTCGGAGACGTGACGGTCAATGTGCCGGTATAGGTCCCTGCAGACAAGGCCGCCGGATTCGCCGTCACGTTCACCGTTTCGGGTGCCGTCCAGCTGTACGATGTGCGCCCGTCCACCGTCAGCCACGACCCGCCGCCATTCGTGATGGCAGTTATCGAGCCGCTCAAAGCCCCTCCGGCCAAGTTGGCAATCGCAAAGCCCACGGTCGCTGGTGTAGTGCTGCCCGCGGTGAAGGTCGGCTGAAACACGTTTGGAGTAACGGAAAGATTACCTGCGGAGGCGATGCTAAACTGAACAGTCGCCGTTGCCGGTCCACCTCCGGGCTGGTTGGCATTGCTGACCTGCAAGGTGTAGGTTCCCGCCGCCGCCGAGAACGCCGATGTCGTGATGGTGTTCCACGGAACCGGGGTCGAGGGAACAGTTGCCTCGATCAGGTTCGTTCCGGTCTGCACGATCGTGTATGTCGTACCGTTCATCAGACCACTTCCGTTAACCACTAACTGGCAACTCTGATTCGCTTGGCACGGCTGGCTGCTGTTGTTCAGCACCGCATTCACACTGCTCAGCGCCGGCACCGGATCGTAAATCGTCAACGTCTGGTTGGTGTTGCTGATTGCCGTGTAGGGCTGGACGATCTTTAGCGCGTACGCTCCCTCGTTGAACCCGCCCAGCGCGCTGCCGGACTTGGGTGTCAGCGCGAATGAAAGCGCCCCCGCGTTGAAAGCGGTCGCCATCGAAACCCCGCCCATGAGTATCTGGCCGGTGCTGCGAATATTGTTGCCGCTCACGGTAATCGTGTAAGATTGTCCGTTTGCCACCACAGTCGCCGGATTCACGGAGGTGATCTGGGTCGTGGGATAGTAAGACGGCAGGCAGAATTGGCCGGAGTTTTTCTGCCCAGCCGAGTCGGTAACCTGCACCTGGAAGTACGTCGTCGGATACTGACTGCCGACCCAGACGTCCGGCCCACTCGGGCAGTCGTTAGCCACCATGCTGGTTCCGCTGAGCACGCCTGCCGAAGACAGTTGCAAGCTTTGGTCCGGGGAATTGCCTACAAACGACCACTGGTATCCGCTTCCGCTCCCGCCGGTCGCCGCAAAAGCAAAACTGTAGGCTTGCCCCACCGTCCCCAGCGGAAGATACGTCGATGTAATCTGCGGTGGCGTTCCCGCATTGATAATTATGCTGTATGCCGGTTGCAGGGTGTCGTTGACCGAGTCCGTGAGTTTCACGGTGAAGTTGAACGTTCCCGCTTGTGTCGGTGTCCCGGAAAACAGCAAGCACCCTGTCGCAGGCACGCACCCGCTCGGAGTTTGTGCCGTCAGCCCCGGCGGAAGCGTTCCCTGTACGGTCCACTGGTATCCAGAGTTGCTGCCGTTGCCCGCATTTAGAAACTGGCTGTATGCCACACCCACCGTTCCAGCCGGAAGAGTCGTTGGAGCGATGAGTAGTGGCGTTACGGTCACCACGAAGCTAAAGCTCCCACTGCCGGACCTTCCCTGCGAATCAGTCGCCGTAATCGTTGCCGGAAAGGGCCCAGCCTGGGTCGGGGTGCCGACGATAAAACCGGTCGCAGCGTCGATTCGCAACCCGGGAGGCAGCCCAGAAGCAGCCCAGGTGTAGGGAGCAGCCCCACCCGAAGCGAGATACGAAATCGAGTTGTTTGCGCCAGGAGGCTCCGAATACGTTAGACCGAGCGTGAACTGGGGACTAAGAGCGCCGTTTGTGGTGACTGTAATCGGCGCCTGAACAGTAAGGGATAGGCTGGCGGCAACCGATCGACCGGAAATGGCATCCGTCAAGACGACCGTAAAGACGAAGACCTGGCCACTGAAGGAAGTTGGCGGAGTCCCGCTGATGAGGCCCGACGGGGAGAGCGTCAGACCGTTGGGCAAGTTGGAGCCGAGCTGCAGAGCCCAGGATGTGCCGCTTCCACCAACCGGCTGAAGCTGATAGCTATATGCCACACCACCGGTTGCGGTTGGCAGAGGAGAGGTAGTCGTAATCACCAGGGCGTTTCGGACCGTCATGGTGACGGGAATCGTGGTCGTGGGGTTCGATGCCGCCGGAGCGGAAACCGTGACAGTCCCCGTGTACGTTCCGGCAGAAAGTCCAGCCGGGTTCGCGGATAGGCTCTCCGATGTGCTGCCGGACGGCGCAGTGGTCCATGTATCCGAAGTGCGTCCGCTGACTGTCAGCCATGCACCCCCGCTGTTTGTGGTGACGCTCGTCGTGCCGTTGATCGTAGCGCCGTTCTGAGCGGTAATGCTCAATGGGATCGTCGCGGCAGAATCGCCAACCGTAAAGACAGGCGGCCAAGCGGGGGGCGCGACCTGAATCTGATTTGTGCCTGCGCTTGGATTCACAGTCACAGTCGCCGATTTGGTCACGCCACCGAAGCTGGCAGTGACCGTGACAACCGTGGTAGTCGCCAACGATCCCGCCTGAACGGAGACTCCATTGGTGCTGTACCCGGACGGAATCGCGACCGACGAGGGCGCCGGATACGCCGCTTGGTTGCTGCTCTGAATCGACACCGCAGTGCCGCCTGGCGCGAGACCATTCACCGACACACTAAGTGTGGTGAAGGACCCCGCCGTAACGGTGGACGGTGTAACGGACAAGGAGCTCAGGGCGAGTCCGCTGCCCGTACTTGCCGCGACGGTGACGCTCGCGGACAGGCTGCCACCGTTATACGTCGCCATCACAACAGCAGTCGCGGTAGCGGTGATCGTCGTGCTGGATTGCGCGGAGACGCTTGTAGTGCTTTGGCCGGCAGGCACCGTGAAATTCGACGGCACGGGAAACGCCATGTTGTTTGAGGAAAGGCTGATAGTCGCGCCTCCCGATGGCGCTGGCGCACTCAGCGTGAATGACAGCGTCGCGCTTGCGCCGCTCGCAACAGTGCTCGGGTTGATCGAAAAGCCGGTCAGCGTAGGAAGGCTAGGCGTTGCCGGTGTCACCGTGACGCTGGCAGTCTGCGTTCCACCGTTATACGTCGCCGTCACCGTGGTGATCGTCGTTGAAGTAATCAACGCGCTGGACTGCACCGAAAAGCTCGTAGTGCTTTGACCGGCTGGAATCGAGTAGGTCGCCGGCACGGGCAACACGGCATTGTTGGAGGAAAGCGTGATTGTTGCTCCTCCCGACGGTGCGGGTCCGGTCAGCGTGAACGACAGCGTGGCGTTTGCCCCGCTCGTCACCGTGCTCGGGCTGATCGAAAAGCCGATGAGTGTCGGAAGACCGGGCCCGGTCACAGTCACCGTGACGCTGGCAGTCTGGCTGCCGCCATTATACGTTGCCGTCACGATAGTAGTTGTGGTTGCAGTGATAGTCGCGCCGGACGACTCCGAGAAGCTCGCGGTGCTCTGACCGGCAGGAACCGTGAGAGTCGACGGCACGGGAAAGGCCATGTTGCTCACGGAGAGACCTACAACCGCTCCTCCTGACGGTGCTGGGCCGCTTAGGGTAATCGTAACCGTGGCGCTGGACCCCGCGGTGATGCTAGAAGGCGATATCGTAATCGACTGCAGCGTCGGCAAAGTTGGTGGGGCTTGGCAGATATTCGAGGGCACAAGGACAGTGCCCGTGTTGGAATCTGTAGTGCCGGCAATGTTCTTCGCCCGGACGAAATAGGAGTACGTCTGCCCTGCCACGACCCCGGCATTATTGTAGAAGGTCGTCCCGCTCACACTCACGCCCGCAGGTGAATACACGGCGCCATTTCGATAAACGTCATAGTTGGTAGCGTTGCTCGCGAGCGTCCAATCAAGCCTAACGGCGGGACCTGTAGGTGCAGTTTGATCACAGACCGGTGCCTCAAGCGTCAACGTGAACGGCCCCGGCGGTGCCGACTCAACACTGAGATTGACCTCGCCGGTTGCTGACGCGCTCTGACCGGCAGCGCTGGTCACGGTCAGCTTGACCGAATTGGTTGGTGTGACGGACGAAAAGGCGTAGGAACAGGTCGAGCCGGAACATGGCAGAGCCGTCCCGTTGTTCTGCCACAACCATGTCTTGATGGATCCGGAACCGGCAGTGCTGGAACTTCCGTCGAATGTAACGGTGACAGTTCCGCCTTGAGCAACGCCAAGATTCAGCGCGTCGCCGCTCTGGGCGCTCTGGCCACCCGAGTTCATGGCAAAGCTCGCTATGGGTGAGGCAAGAATCGTGATCGGTGCGGACGCGGACTGGCTCCCGTTGATCGAACTGGCGAAAACGCTATAGTTGCCGGGAGATGTTCCAGCCGGAAAACTGACTGGTTCCTGAAATGTGCCATCTGATCCGCACAGCACTGTATTTGCTAGAGACGTGCTTTCCATGTTGCCTTGGAGCGACACGTTCAGAGTGGTGCCCGGCGCAAATCCTTTGCCGGAAAGCTGCATCACATCGGTCACGGAGTAAGAAGACCGGTCAGTGGCGACGTTCGGCGGGGACACGTTTCCGAGAGCAATCAACGTCGCGGTCGGCGGATTGGATTGGTCGTAGAAGAGAAGTCCTCCAGGGCCCGGATTAAATGTTACTGAGCTGGTACCAGTCGCAGTCGGCTGCACGAGGCTTATGGTTGAAGTGTCTGAATCCTGGCAGGCCAGGGAGAGTTTCGTGCTCAAATCTCCGTTGAAGCTCGTATTCAAATCCATCAGGCCGAGTCGGATAGTTCGCGTGGCGGGCGCCGGGAACGGTATCGTGGCGACGTAGTCGCTCACCTGTTGAGTGATTAGGTTTTGGAAATAGGTGGACAGGTCTTGTGCCAGACTGACATACCCTTTCGCGCATCCAGCGCAAAGGAGTGACAGGTTCCCGGCATCGGTGTCAATCTGATCCTGCGGCGGCATGACACGCCCGATGATATCAGACACGAAAGCCTCAATCGCCTGGTCAGTGGTGGCCTGCCAACTGCGGGCAGACATTTGGCCAGTAACACTGAGCGGCTGTGATGGGGTTCCAGAAGATAGCGAAGCCTCGGCGGGGTTCGTACCGTTGATCTGCATCCCTTGGAGGAAGATCGCCTGTCGCTGCATCACAAGATCCGCGCCGAGCGCCGTGTAGTTCGCCGCTTCCAACACGAGGTCGACAAAACCCTCCATCTTTGAGACCAATGCCGCGGCGTCGTAACACGCCCCAGTCAGCGCGCTTTGGCCGTCACCCTGGATTGCCTGGAGACACTCCTGCAGGATGGTGCTTGCCGCGTTCTGTAGCCGATTGATGATGTCTTCTTCACCCTGGATGTCCAGGTAGTTAGTCCTCATGCTTTGCGCCCAGGCCTCATCGGAAAGCCCACAAGTCACAGAGTCCTGCGCCCTAGGCGAGGCGTGTTCGGCGGCATTGGGCGCCCCACTGACTGCCGCACCGGTCGTCTGTGCACCGACGATCAGGCTCTCAATCTGCCCAATCATGGGCAAGTCAAGCACGATGCTCGTCGTATTGCCGTCGAGGTCTGCGACCTGAATCGAATCGGGATGGCCAGCAGTCGCGTCGGCGATCCGTTGCTGCAACACTGCGAGCCCCTCTTGCGCGGATGCCGTTACCGCCGCTGTGACCGCGGGATCCAGATCTGGGGAAAGGGCCGCCAGGGTGGTGCTGACTTTCGCCTGTTCGGCACTCAATAGGGCCGCTCCCACGGGCTGGCCCGTCGGGGGAGGGCTGATAATGGAGATACCATTAGGCAAACAAGATCTTTGCAAGTCTAGAAGGGCGCAAAGCTGGGCGGTACCGTAGTAGTAATTGCCGGAGCTATCCAGTGGGATAGAGGGGACTACTACTTGTCCGCCCAGAACCGTCGCATTGCTCAACTTTGCGGAGACCTCAAGGCCATTGGGAAGGTCGAACACGGCGTACTGTCTAACTGAAGCCTGAAAACTGGTTGAGTCGAGGAAACCGGTGCCGCTGAGCCCGATGGTAGCCCCGGGGCTGGCCGACGCAGGCAAGGCGCTGGTGACCAAGAGGGGTGTGGAACGTTGCAGCCACAAATACACAGAATTTGAAGGGGTCGAATCCGCGAAAATGGTCAACTTCAGGTCGCTGGTTGTGTCAAGGTTCGGCATGAGTTGGACGTTGATCTGGTCGAGGCCCTCATAGCCGGGGGCGGGACCGGCGTACGACACGGGCAGCGTCCAAGTGATTCCGCTGGGATTCGAGACCTGCGCCGTCACGTGGCCGGAGACGTCGCCAGATTGGCTTGATACGGCGGTGCCGCCGGCAAAACGGAAGCCGGTTCCAAAGACAGCGACAATGGTTGTCACCTGGCCCGCAGCTTGCGTCACGGTGGTGAGGTTGAACGGCGGTTGGGTGAAGTCAATCGCGTTCAAAATCGCGCCAAATCCCGTTCCGCTAGCGTCGGTAGTAAATACTGCGGGCGCTGTTGGCGCGACCTTCGCGGTGCACGTCGCAGTGGTTTGGGCACCCGACCCCACGACGACGTTCAACGATCCGTACTGGCTGACCAAAGGGACAACGAAGTTGATCTGGCTCGGCGAAACGTAATAAAGGTCCGCGTCCGTACCGCCGACAGTCACCGTGGTGCCGCCCAATTGCTTGGGATACGATCCGTCGGCGGCGGGGCTACTTGTGACTGTCTGCTGCGCCAGATTGCTGCCGAACACAGTTGCCAGCGAGCCGGGTGCGATGGTGTCCTGATAGCTTGCAGCCGACACGACGGCCGTTTGCGCGACCAGTCGAGGCACGGAGGTGGCAAAAACGACAAAAACAGCCGGCACCGCCAAGCCACAAATTCTTAGCGCTCTGGCTGGCCAGAAGGCCAGCCGAGCCGCTTGATCGCGCCGTATATCGACCATAGGTAAACTCATTGAAGGCCTCATCTCCATTCCACCAGTCGCTAAGAGCTGAAAACCTAAACGCCTTGGGCGAGCACCTCACTGGGCAGCGTTGGATTCTTCCTGCGTTCTAGGCCGGGGTTTCCGTTTGCCATTCCGCTCAGCATCAATTCTGGGCTCAACTTCATAAATCAGATCTTGTTATCCTAAGCATTCTTAATCCTAGCTCACGCGCCGACCCATCGCAGTAGTACCCGTAATAGGAAAATGCCGGGGATAGCGATAGTTTTCGAGAGCATTTGGATGAAACGTGCTCTGGACCCGCGAGGCGAGGCTGAGGTCGTCCGGATCATGGAACACAAAGCTGTGGACATTGTCCCCATGTCAGTGGCGGTTGTTCGATAGGTATGGTGACCCCGACACCATTCGCAAACTCAGGCTACGCCACCGTTGGCCTTTCGGCCTTTCATTTTTTCGGAAGTCCCGGTCCACCGATCCGGCTTTTTTCGATGTTTTTCACGATGCGTTCCACCATCCGCTTCGCCGACGCCTGCGCACCGCCTGAAACCGTAAGGGATGTTTGCTCTTTCCAGAGCGATGCGCCCTGCGGGTCCCAGCACTCCACGATGAGCGCCGGCCGTTGGCGCGGAGCGATGTCGGAATTCACGTAGAGCAAGCTCACTGCCCCGTTCGTCGGAAGCTTTTCGTTCTCGGCGCGCCGGGAGGTCTCGCCGGGGACGACCTTGACGGGCACGCCTCCTTTTTCGAGGGCGTTCGCGATAATGTCAATCGCGGTTTCGACCTGAGTCCCGGAACCGGCGATCACGACCTTCCCGACGAACTCGCCCGTCCGCGCGCCGCTGTCAACGCCCTGTCCCCATGCCGCTCCCATGAAGAATGCGGCCAAGATAACGCTAAAGAACTGCCCTGATGCCATCGTCTTGCTCCCTGTCGGTACCTGACCTGCCTGGAATCGGCGGCATAACGCGGACTGGCATCCACGAAAAAGCGCTGGCGAAACGTCGCCACGCCGCTTGGTATTTGTGGCCCCGAGTGAGAAGTCTACGCCGAATGACACTTCAGCCCAAAACGCAAAGATGCGCAAGATGCGCAAATGCAACCGGCTCCCTATGATTCAGCAGTTTGTTATCCTGACTACTTCTCCAGTTGCGTTCCGGAACCGCGCTATGCCTGAAGACGCTACCTCAACCAAGGAACTCCACGGCTGGAAAGGGATTGCGGCGTACCTGCTGGTCAGCGTGCGCAAAGCCCAGGATCTCGAAAAGGAGCGCGGGCTTCCAGTGAGGCGCAGCGTCGGCCCGAAGGCCCCCGTTTTCGCGCTTGCTGTGGAGCTCGACGCCTGGAAGTTGCAGGGGCGTGCCGGAACGGCAAGAACGGACCTTACGGATCAGCCTTCCACGGGACCACGCGTCCCAGTTGTTGCGCCGGAAGCCCCGAGCCAGGCGATTACCAGTTCACCCCTGCACGGCCTCAGCCGGCGGGTCATGCTCCTTGGGGGCGGCGGTGCGCTGGCAACGGCGGCTGCCGTAGGCCTGACCAGGATTCTGCGGCCAAGCACCCCGGAAATCGTCCGGGCCGGCGTCATTGGAAACGCGCTCTGTGCGTGGGACGCAAGCGGTGCTCTCGCATGGAAGCACCAGCTTTCGGAAGCGCTGCGGGCGGACTGGCCGATCCACCTAGCAATCCCTGAAGAACAGAGGATACAGATCGTCGATCTCGGCGGGAACGGGAACCGGCAGGTTATCTTCGCGGCAGTCCTCAAGAACGCGGAAACGCCCCTTGTGGGAGAGATCTATTGTTTTTCCTCACGAGGAGAGATCCTATGGCGGTATCGCCCGGAATTCGGCGTGCGGTTTGGAAATGACCGTTTCGACGGGCCTTGGAGCATCCTCGACATCGTTTTCGTTCCAGAAAGGCCGAAGCCCGTTCTCCTTCTCGCAGTGTCCCACT
>Ga0224557_1004087_pt1 | contig 10907 bp, 9 predicted proteins | sample 714S31014metaG_FD_180677 | JGI IMG/M metagenome (GOLD analysis project Ga0224557, IMG submission 180677) | Peat soil microbial communities from Stordalen Mire, Sweden - 717 S3 10-14 | ecosystem: Environmental > Terrestrial > Soil > Wetlands > Peat | place: Sweden: Norrbotten County, Stordalen... | reverse complement strand
CTTCTACGCAGAGCGGATCAGATAGTCAGCGACAAGCGTAGTTCGGATCGCGATGTGTAGCCTCTCGACTCTATGAAGACAACAATCATCACCGGTTCGAGTGGGCTGATCGGGTCTGAGGCTGTTCGCCACTTTGCCTCGTCCGGCTATGACGTCATCGGCCTTGACAACGATATGCGAGCACAGTTCTTCGGGCCTGAGGCATCGACGCACCAGGTGACCAAGGACCTCCAGAGCGAGTTCTCAAACTTCCGGGCACTCGACGTGGACATCCGCGACCGTGAGGCGATCAACCGCATCTTTGCGGAGCACGCCAAGGAGCTGGAGCTGATCATCCACACCGCGGCGCAACCGTCGCACGACTGGGCCGCCCGAGACCCGCACACCGACTTCAGCGTCAACGCCGTCGGCACCATGAACCTGCTAGAGGCGACACGTCACAACGCGCCCGACGCCACCTTCATCTTCACCTCGACCAACAAGGTTTACGGCGATACACCCAACTACCTGCCGTTGGTCGAGACCGAGACGCGGCTCGAGTTGCCCGAGGACCACCACTGGTACGGCGGTATCGACACGACGATGTCGATCGACCACACGACCCACTCGCTGTTCGGGGTGTCCAAGGCCTCTGCCGACCTGATGGTCCAGGAGTACGGGCGCTACTTCAACATTCCCACAGTCTGTTTCCGCGGCGGCTGCCTGACCGGCCCCAACCACGCGGGCGCGCAGCTCCATGGATTCCTCGCGTACCTGATGCGCTCCACCGTGTCCGACACTCCGTACACCGTGTTCGGCTATGACGGCAAGCAGGTGCGCGACAACATTCATGCCAATGACGTCATCACCGCGTTCGCGGCCTTCCATGCGGCCCCCAGAGTGTCCGCAGTCTACAACCTCGGCGGCGGACGTTTCAGCAACTGCTCGATGCTCGAGGCGATCGAACTCTGCGAGCAGATCTCCGGTAAGACCCTGGACTACACGCTCTCCGACCAGGCTCGGATCGGTGATCACCGCTGGTGGATCTCCGATCTCACGGCCTTCCACGAGGACTACCCGAGCTGGGAGCACGAGTACGACCTCGAAACCACGTTGCGTGAAATCCACGACCGCAACGCGGATCGCTGGCTCGCAGCGGCATAGCCGATCAAATGTTCGAACGGGTTCTGATCACCGGCGGTGCCGGCTTCGTCGGCGCCAACGTGGCGCTGGCATTTGCGTCACGCCACCCTGGGTGGGAGATCATTGCGCTCGACAACCTCAAGCGCCGCGGCAGCGAGCTGAACCTGCCGCGGCTTCGCGAGGCCGGCGTGAACTTCGTTCATGGTGACGTCCGCCAGCTCGCGGACCTCGATGGGGTCGGTGAGTTCGATGCGATGGTCGAGTGCTCGGCCGAGCCCTCGGTGCTCGCAGGCCTCGACGGCAGCCCCGATTACCTGATCCAGTCGAACCTCGTCGGCGCCTACCACTGCCTGGAGGTGGCACGGCGCCGCGGAGCCTTTCTGGTGTTCCTCTCGACTAGCCGGATCTATCCCGTGCGGCCGCTCGAAACGCTGAAGCTCGAGGAGGCGCAGACGCGCTTCGAGCTTGCGGACTCGCAGCCCATCACGGGGGTCTCGCGCCTGGGGATCAGTGAGGACATGCCCTTGGCGGGAGCCCGCACGCTCTACGGGATGACGAAGCTCTCAGCAGAGATGCTGATCGAGGAGTACCGCGCGACCTATGGGCTTCGTGCCGTCGTCAACCGCTGCGGTGTGATCGCGGGGCCGTGGCAGATGGGTAAGGTAGACCAGGGGGTCTTCACCTACTGGATGCTCGCGCATCACTTCCAACGGCCGCTCAGCTACATCGGTTTTGGCGGCTCCGGCAAGCAGGTCCGGGATCTACTTCACGTCGATGACCTTGTCGACCTGATTGACGGACAGCTTACGAATCCAGATCACTGGGACGGCGTCACCGCGAACGTCGGCGGCGGACGTGAGTGCAGTCTCTCGCTCGCGGAGACGACCGCTCTCTGCGCAGAGATCACCGGGCGCAGCCTCGAGGTCACCGCCAGCGGCGGCTCGCGGCCCGGCGACGTTCCGGTTTACATCTCGGACTGCTCAAAGCTGTTCGAGCTGACATCGTGGCGTCCGGCACACGATGCCCGGTCGGTGCTCGCTGATATCCACACGTGGGTGCTCGACAACGAAACGGCCATTGCTGCCGCCCTGTAGTCAGCGCGAACCGCGCAGTTCGACCTGCGCCCACATCCGGCTTACTCAGCCGCGGCGCCCGACACCACCAGCGGCTCGGCGTGCACACTGGTTCCAGCCTCGTCCTTGCGCCGGTAGTCGCCGCGACTCAGATGTTGCTCGAGCCAGATGTAGAGCACGATGAACGCGTAGCGGCTGCCCATCTCCCGTACGTGCAGCTTCGAGACGCCGTGTGTCCGGTTGGTCCAGCTGACCGGCACGACCGCGAAGTTGAAGCCACGGACTATGGCCTTCAACGGGATCTCGACGGTGATGTTGAAATGGTTGGAGAGCAACGGCTGGACCTGGTCGATCACCTCACGGCGGTAAGCCTTGAAAGCGTTGGTGGTGTCGTTGTAGCCATGCCGAAAGAGCATTCTGATGCCAGCATTGGCGACGCGGTTGAGAAGGAGCTTGAACTTGGGATAGTCGTAGGTCTTCCCGCCACGTCCGAACCGAGTTCCGAAGGCACAGTCATAACCGGCCTCGAGCAGCCGGTAGTAGAGGACCAGATCCGCCGGCGAGTCAGACATGTCGGCCATCATGATCGCGACCGCGTCACCCTCGTAGAGGTCCAGCCCGGCCCTGATCGCATGGCCGAAACCGGGAGGCAGGTGAGAGTTGGCCCAGCGCACCTCCGGGTACCTGGTAGCCAACTCGCGTAGGACATCAACCGTGCCGTCCGTGCTGGCATCGTTGATCACCAGCACCTCATGGTCAATGCCGTGCCTGCTCAGCTCCTCAGTGGTGCGGATTACCGTCTCCCCAACTGATCCCTCCTCGTTGTGCGCAGGAATGACAACCGAGATTTTCACAACCGGGAATTTAGCCCAAGTCCGCGAGAATCAGCTCCAACCTCTCAGACAAGCTGACCTGCTGGCGCCAGCCCAAGCCGCTTTGTGCGCGCGAAACGTGGAGACAGCTGCGCTCGACCTCCCAGACGGCCCGTTAGAAACGCGGGTTCCGCGAGCAGCCGCGCGCGCCGACCGACGGACCGAGCGCAGCGCTTCGAGGAAATAGAGCACCGAGGTCTCCTGCCCGTGCCCGACGTTGATCGGTCCGGTTATTTCGCTCCCGGCCGCCAGCATTTACCTCTACTAGGGGCCTTGTCGCCAACGCCTAGCGAGCGGCGGTAGTCCGTCGCGCTCACCAGCGCGACGGCTCCACAGCGATGAATACCGAACGATGCAGCGCGCTGCCTGGATCGCGTCCTTCCAACCGATCTTCTTGCCGTCGGCATAGGTACGACCGTGGTAGCTGATCCCGACCTCATAGACTCGCCAGTTGCCCCTTGCGATCTTGGCAGTGACCTCTGGCTCGAAGCCGAAGCGGTCCTCGCGTAACTCGATGGCTTGGATCACGCTGCGGCGGAACATCTTGTAACACGTCTCCATGTCCGTGAGGTTGAGGTTGGTGAAGACGTTCGATGCGAGCGTTAGCAACTTGTTTCCGACCGAGTGCCAGAAGTACAAAACCCGTCTCGGGCGGTCCGTTAGGAAGCGCGAGCCGAAGACGACATCAGCGTCGTCAGACAACAACGGCTGTAGGAGGTGGCCGTACTCACCCGGGTCGTATTCAAGGTCCGCGTCTTGGACCACAACGTATTCCGCTGTCGCCTCGGCGAAGCCACGCCGGAGCGCCGCACCCTTTCCAGAGTTGCGCGGCTGCTCAAGGAGCTTCAAGCGCGGATCATCGAGCGAGCGGACAATCTCCACGGTCGAATCCGTGGAGCCGTCGTCCACCACGATCACCTCAGCAACGAACTCGGAGGCGAAAACTCGTGTGAGGACTTCCCGGACGGTTGCTTGCTCGTTGTAACAGGGCACGATCACCGATAGGCACTGCAAGGCGACTCCAGTGGTGAGTTCTTTACGGTCACGTGACGACGGCTAAAACTACCCGATCGGTTCTCGCCGTCGACGCATGGCATCGGCTGCCGTGCTTACCGAGAGCCGTCGCGCTCGCACATGCTTACGAACTGGTAACCAAAGATCGTCGGCGCCAGCGTTACGAGTGATGTGCCGACGATCGGCAGGGCCCGTGATGAAGTCAGTCTCGGGAATGGTCGTACGCGCATGCCCGACGGATTGCTCTAGAGTGTCGCGCCGGTGAAGCGCGCAGTCCTCATCCCGGCCCATACAGAGGAGGGCTCGGTAGCCCAGACCGTGGTCCGCACCGTTGACGAGCTGGACAAGTTCGAGATTGAACATGAGATCCTGGTCATCAACGACGTCTGCAGTGATGGCACGCTCGATGTTCTGCGCTGGCTAGCCATTCCCGGCACTCGGCGAAAGCAGGCGCCAGTTGTTGCCAGGGATCAGAATTGAGCATCAGCCAGTGTCCCGTGTCTATGGTCTGTATCACTCTGCGTGAATAGCGCACTGCATGAACGCGACGTCTCGCGACGGTCATTAGTCGCGTCCGGGAGCGCCTGCCTCCTGTGGCTCAAGAGCAACCGTATGGGATGGGAAGCTCTCCTCATCTACGCGTTGTTGGCCGTTGTGTTTGGGCGCCACTCGGTCGCCCACCTCGGCTCGGTCTGCTCATGCAGCCAGATGCCGGATTCATGGCAGTCCTCATGGCCGTTCGCATGGTTCCCCTATGCCCTGACCCACGGCCTCAACCCCTGGTACACGCACGCGATGTGGAACCCGCCGGGCTTCGATGTCGCGGGTGGCACAACATTTCCGCTGGTGGCGATGATCTTCTGGCCCGTCACCGCGATCTGGGGTCCGCTGACGTCGGCAAACACGGCAAACCTTTGCGCCCCGGTTCTCACTGCGTGGGCCACATACCACCTCTGCCGGTACGTGAGCAAAGACCGAGCTGCGGCACTCGTCGCTGGGGCGAGCGTGGGCTTTGGCGGTTACGTAATCCAGCAGATGTGGTCTGGCCACCTCTTCATGACGATGTTTATCGCCCCCCAGTTCGCCGCTCTTGCCGCTCTGCGGTATATGGACGGTGCAACCGGCCGCCGCCGCGCGATCGTCGAGCTCACGGTGTGTCTGGTCGCGCAGATGTTCATCAGCAGCGAGGTCTTCGTCACGATGACCATGTTCGGCGGTGTTCTGCTCTTGGTCGGCTACGCGTCCGGCACGAAGCAGATCCGCGACCGGCTGAGGAGCCTCATCGTTCCACTCGCCGTCGCGTATGGCGTGACGGTCGTGCTCTCAGCCGATTACCTGTACTGGCTTATCGAGGCGCCCCGGTACGCGATCGGGCTCGGGTCGGGATACCCAACCACTCTGGCCTCGTACGTGATTCCGACTCCGCCGGCCTGGGTAGGCGGCTTAACCTTCCTCTCCTCGTACTACTCGTTGACCTACAACATAGGTGAGAACGCGTATATAGGAGTGCCACTGATCCTGATCGCCGCGGCCTGGCTCTGGTCGCACCGCCGCGGGCGACTGTCACGGTTTTTTGCGGCGGCGACCGTAATCAGCGTTCTCTGGGTACTCGGGCCCACCCTGTTCCTCGTTGGAAAACCAACCGGGATCTGGTTGCCGTACAGGCTCCTGTACAAGCTCCCAGTCTTCAACCTCATCATTGAAGACCGCGCAGCCGTATACACGGAAGTGCTCGTTGCCGTAGTGCTGACACTCTGGCTCGCCGATCGTCGCCGTAGACCTGTGATCAAGTGGATAGCGGCTTTGGCGGCGGTGGTGTGCGTGCTTCCCAACCTGCTCCATATCGACCCGGGGTGGGACACTGACACGGGCCAGGTCATGTACCCGTTCTTCGCGACGGATATGTATAAGAGGTACATCCCGCGAGGGGGGACAATCATGCCGATACCGTGGGGCGGGGGCAGCTCGGACCTGGTTTGGCAAGCCGAAGATCACATGTATTACAACTTGGGGAACGGCTATTTCATTCTCGGATCGCCGACAGGCTGGACAGGCAGCCAGATACTCAACGATCTGGGGGTGAACATCCCGCGTCCGGGTGATGGCGCACGAATGAGAGCCATGCTGGTCAGCAAACACATCGATGACCTCGTCGTGTTTCCGGTGGACCTGGCCACGTGGCAGCCGACCTTCCGCCAGGCTGGCCTGGGACCCCCGATCTACGTGGGGGGCATCTATCTCTATAGGGGCCCGTGGCGGGCGAAACGCTTAGAACCGGTTTCGTAATGAGTTGAGTCGTCGCCAGCAGAGGATTGAGCAGGCCAGGATGAGCAGGCCTGTGTGGATCTCCGGGTCGCGTTCGTAGCGGATCCGGAGCCGTCTGAAGTTGTGCAGGTGAGCGAAGCTGCGTTTCACGACCCAGCGCTGGACGCCGAGCCCGGAGCCGTGCTCCTGCCCGCGCCTGGCGATCAGCGGCTCGGTCCCGCGCTGCCGCCGCAGGCGGCGGTACTTGTCGTGGTCGTAGTCTCGGTCGGCGAGCACGAGGTCGGGTTTCTGTCTCGGCCGGCCGTGTTTGCGGGCGACCGGCCGGGCGTGAAGGCCGTCGAGCAGCGGTGGCAGCTGGGTGACGTCGTGCGGTGCCCGCCGGTCAGCGCGACCGCTAGCGGGATGCCTGAGGCGTCGACCAGCAGGTGGTGCTTTGAGCCCGTGCGCCCCACGATCTACTGGGACGGCCCCGTCAGGAGTAGCGATCGAACCGGAGAGATCGCCGCGGACCTGGTCGCCAAGTACTACCCCACGTGAGGCTGCCACAGCACCACGTGAACCAAGGCTAGGGGCGGGGATCAGGACTGGCTTCAGCCGCGCGCTGTACGAGTTCGTCTTCTACACCGATTCTGACAACCAGTTGGACGTCGGCGAGCTCCGTCACACGCTGCCGATGATACGTGACGCTGACGTCGCGGTCGCCTTCTGCGTCTATCGGTATGACCTCCCTCTGCGGGCGGCCATGTCGTGGTGGTAGACCCGGCTCGTTCGGCTTCTGTTCCGCGTCAGAGTCCGCGGATTGCGCGTTCAAGCCGTTCCGTCGGGAGGTCGTGGACAAGCTCACGATCGAGACTGACGGTCAGACGACCTGGGATAGAATCCGTCGCAGTCCGTCGGCCAGTGAGACGGTGGCACTCCAGCGCATCTCGCTCCGCGCTCTGCTCACATCAAGACAGCTGCGGCGCACCTCACCGAGCCGCTCGGGCCGGAACTGCGGCTCGGGCAATTGCAGCCCCCTCTCCGCCCCTACCTCACGCAGGGCCTCGATCAGGTCGAGCACCGAAGTCTCCTGCCCGTGACCGATATTGACCGGCCCGGTGATGTCATGGTCGGCGGCGAGTAGGTTCGCGGCGACTACATCCGAGACATCAACCCAATCGCGAGTCTGGCGCCCGTCGCCATAGACGCGCGGGGCACGCCCGTCCAGCAGGCAGCCGCAGAAGATCGCCGCTACGCCGGCTTCGCCATGCACGTCCTGGCGGGGCCCATAGACGTTGCCGTAACGCAGAGAGACGGTGGGCAGGCCGTGGACGCGGGTGTAGAGCTCGCAGTAGCCCTCCGCGGCGAGCTTGCTCTGGCCGTAGGGGGCGAGCGGACGGATCGGGTAGGTCTCAGGCGTGGGCAGCACCTCAGCGTCGCCGTAAAGCCCGCCGCCGGTTGATGTGTTGACGAGTTTGCGAACACCTACCGTCCGCGCCGCCTCGAGCACGTTGATCACACCGAGGACGTTGACCTCGGCATCGAGCACCGGCTGCTCGACCGATACGCGCACGTCGATCTGGGCGGCGAGATGGAAGACCAATTCCGGGCGCACGCTTGCAAAGACGCGCCCGACGGCGGAGCCGTCGCGCGTATCCACCTCGTGCAGCTCCGCGCCGGCCGCGAGCGCACCGGCCAGGTTCTCCAACTTGCCGCTCGAGAGGTTGTCGATCACCGCGACGCGGTCACCACGAGCCAGCAAAGCATCGACCAGATTCGAGCCGATGAAGCCGGCGCCGCCTGTAACCATGCAATCCATTGGACGCGGGACGATAGGAGATCACCGGCTGCCGCGCTGCCGGGGCCGGGCAGCGTCAGCGCAGAGCACGGGCGAACAAGGTGCGGCGCATCAGGGGCGGCCCGCTGGCCGCCCCCACGCTCACCTCCGCGAACCCGAACCCTTCGAGCAACCCGCGCAGGGAGCGCGCTGTGTACAGATGCAGGTGGTCACCCTGCGGGTCCGAGTAGCGCTCGATCCCGTGCAGCAGCAACCGCAGGCGGCCATGCGCCGGAGTCGTGAGCAGCAACCGGCCGCCCGGCGCCAAGACACGGCGCGCCTCGGAGAGCCAGGCCGCGGTGTCGGCCACGTGCTCGATCACCTCGCTCGCCCAGACCAGATCGAAGCTGTTGTCGTCCAGCGGCAGCGGGCCGTCGAAGGGGACGCGGCGGAAGTCGAGGTCGGGGCACGCCGCACGGGCGCGCTCCAGCGCCGCCTCCGCGACGTCCACGCCGGTTGTTGAGGCGCCCGAAGCCGCGGCGAGGGCGCTGAACGCACCCGCTCCACAGCCAAGGTCCAAGACGCGGTCCCCGGCGCGCAGCTCCCGCTGGAGCAGCGCGCGTCGAATCTCCCACTCCGGGGGTTCGAGGTCCGCCGGCAAGCGTCGCCAGAGGTCTTCGTAGTAATCCCTCACCGGCGGCCTGCCGCGTCAGGCAACGGAGAGCAGTTTCTCCATCGCCACGTGTTCGATGTCCGCCTCAACGAACTCGCGGCCACGGGCGATGTAGCCGGCCTGCTCATACAACGAGCGCGCATAGGTCTGCGCGTGCAAGACCAGGCGATTGGCGCCGCGTGCGCGCGTCTGCTCGTCGGCGACCCGCAACATGGCGGCGGCGATCCCCTGGCGTCGCGCCGTCCGCGCGACCGCGAGGCGACTGAACTGGACTGTCGTGCCAACGAAGACGAGCCGGCAGGTGGCGACCACGGCGCCGTTCTGCACAGCGATCAGATGGGTGGCGTCATGGTCACGACCGTCCCGCTCCTCGCCGCGAGGTACGCCCTGCTCAACACAGAAGACTTCGTATCGGAGTACGAGCGCCGCCTCCATCTCGGCACGCGTTGTGATCCGTCGGATCTCAAACTCCGCGGTCGTAGGCGACGTTCCGGTGTGGGTCACATCCACATGCTCAAGCTTGCCACAGACGGGTCCGTCCGCCGGTCTGCTTAAATAAGCGTTATCCTTTTGCCCAGGCAGTGGTGACGAGGATGCCGCTGTTCCGAGGAGTTCTCTCAGAGGTTCAGGCATTGGCCGTGAACCGTTTCCTGAGCCGCCGTGACCAACCTGGCGGTTCCGAGTTGTCCCACACTACCTACCCAAATCTTCTTGATGGGTGATCCCACCCCTTTCCCGAGTTCTGCGGCGATCAGGCGCGCGGAACAGCTCACGCGTGAGCAGTTCGTCTTTGAAGGCGAGGCGCTCCAAGCTGCCCTGGCGCCCGGTTCGGCGCGGCGGCGCGCGCTCGATGCCGCGCTGATTGAGGTTGGGGCGAAACTCAAGGTCCCGTCGCTGGAGTGGCGCCAGGAGTACTCGCTGCTGCTCGGCCTCGAGCGCGTGCTCTCCGAGGAGGAGCCGAAGCTGGTTGACGGGACCGTGCTCTCAGCGCACCAGGTCGACGCGCTCTCGGGCACGCTGACTGCGCTTCTGGCCGGAGTGCAGGCGCCCGAATCGGTAGTCGCTGGAACCGTTGACGGTGAGGTCGACGATGAGGACGACCTCGATCCGGTGATCGGGGTCGACGCTGAGATCGATGCCGATTCCGGGGCCGAAGCGGGAGACGACATCGAGGCGTACGAGGAGGACGACGACGTCGACGACCCGGACGACGAGGAACCGGACGACGAGGACGAGTCGGACGAGGACGAAGAAGACGAGTCCGTTGACGACGATGAGGACGACGAGTCCGAGGATGAGCCGGACGACGAGGACGAACCGGTTGAGGACGAGGAGTCGGAGGACGAAGAGCCGGAAGAGGAGGAGCCCCAGGACTGGCAGGAGGACCCGCCTGACCTGGACGAGGACATCTCACCGGAGGGCGCCGCGGACGACCCCGGAGCGGGCCGGCGCTTCTGGTTTGAGCACGCGACCGGTGCCGGCAAGACCGTGGCTGCCGTCGGCTTCGTCGAGGCTTCTCGCACCGGCGGAGTGCTGATCCTGACCCACCGCCGCAACCTGGTGGATCAGTTCATCGGCGAGCTCAAGGACCGCGGCTACGCCGACCGCCTCTGCAAGCCGCTGCTGATCGGCGAGGACTCATCCAACGGTCCGGTCACGGTTGAGACCTACCAGTGGTTCGTGCGCAACGCCGGCAAGATCTCAGGCGCGTACACGATCGTGATCTGCGACGAGGCGCACACCGCACTCGGCGAGAAGACTTCCGCTGCGATCCGCAAGTGGCACCAGCCGATCTGGGTCGGGATGACCGCCACCGGCGCGCTGATCGCCCGCCACGTCACCGACCTTTTCCCGACGCAGACGTCGCGCTTTGACCTGGCACAGGCAGCTCGTCGTGGCGTGATCGCGCCGCTGCGCTGCATCCGCATTCCGCCTGGTCCTGGCGTACGTACGATCGCCAAGGTGCCACTGCGCCGCGGCGAGGTTGACGTCGAGTTTGACCAGGAGATGCTGGCTGAACTGCTTGACCAGACGCCGTTCAACTATGCGATCGCGGACCTCTACAAGACCCGCTTCAACGGCGTTCCCGGCGTCGTCTATGCGGCGGGCGTGCGACACGCTTACAACGTTGC
>Ga0224557_1004086_pt1 | contig 10909 bp, 7 predicted proteins | sample 714S31014metaG_FD_180677 | JGI IMG/M metagenome (GOLD analysis project Ga0224557, IMG submission 180677) | Peat soil microbial communities from Stordalen Mire, Sweden - 717 S3 10-14 | ecosystem: Environmental > Terrestrial > Soil > Wetlands > Peat | place: Sweden: Norrbotten County, Stordalen... | reverse complement strand
GAGCCTCACCCACCAGCATCAGACCGGCGACGCCCGGTGTCTCGCTCATCATTCACTCGACATCCTGTGGTCCGCCGCTTGGCCGCTGAGAAACGCACCTCGTCAGATCCGAATCGCTTCCGAGCTCCGACTCGCCTACTCTGAGCCCCTGAGGGCGCCGGCTCAGGTATACACCCCAAAGTTCCGCTTGGCCACATACCGGATCGTTGCAAACGAAACCCCGCCGGTTTCCGACGATCCCCCCAACCCGGAGGCATCACCGTGGAGCGGGTGCAGCCCGGCGACCCGGCGGACGCCGCGAACGGCGCAATATGATCATCCGGCAAGGCGTCTGACCGCCGGCGGACCTTCCGGGCTGGCGCCGCTGAGAACGACGGAGCTCGTCCGCCATTCTCCTCACCGTCGCCGGGTCCGCTCAGGCACAGGCGTCCGCCACCGCCAGCTGCTCTTCGAGGTGCGGCGTGGCACAGGAGCAGGGCGCGGGACGTCCGAAGAGGTACCCCTGGGCGGCGGTCACCCCGAGCGTGATGAGCGTGGCCCGCTCCTCCTCCAACTCCACGCCCTCGGCGATCACCAGCGCCTCGGCCTGCCGCGCAAACTCGGCGAGAGCACCCACCATGGCACGGCGCATCTTGTTGAGGTGGATGTCGCGCACCAGGGAGATGTCCACCTTGATGACATCGGCTTCCATGTTGACGATGTGGCTCATGGACGAGAAACCCGAGCCCGCGTCGTCGACGCCGATCGCCACCCCGGCGGCGCGGAGCGGGGCGAGCGCGGCGGCGAGTGCCGGATAGTCGTCGATCCGGGTGTGCTCGGTGATCTCCAGAATGATCCTTCCCGGCGCGATCCCCTTGAACAGCAACGCCAGCTCAGGGGACATTGCCACCGCCGGCGACGCATTCACGTGCAGAGGACACTCATCGGGAAGGTGGGAGAGATGGGCAAGCGCCAGGCGGATGGCGTGCAGCTCAAACTCCAGGCCCAGATCGTTGTCGGCCGCATCCGCAAACCAGTTGTTCGGCGGCCGCCGCGGCGGGAGGTTCACCCGGCAGAGCGCCTCGAAGGCGATCGGCTCGCGAGTCTCGATGTCGACCACCGGCTGGAAGACGATGCTCATGAGGTCATGGTCGAGGACGTGGCGGAGCAGGATCACCTTGCCTCGCGCCTCCTCCCCCTGGCCACGGAGCTCGGCGCCGACCGCGGTGGCGGCCGAGGCCGGCATCGAGGCCTGGCCGCGAATCGCCCGGTGGATGCCGTCCAGCACCTCATCGCCGGCTGTGCCCTTGACGATGTAGCTCATCGCCCCGGCGCGGATCATGCCCATGATCGTATCCGCGTCGTCGGAGGCGGAGAGGGCCACCACCCGTGTCTCGGGCGCAGAGCGGCGCGCCTCGGCCGCGACGATCTCGCCGCCACCGCCCGGGAGGCGCACGTCGCAGAGGCAGACGTTCGGCCGCAGCAAACGCACCATCGCGGCCCCTTGGCTCGCGTCCGAGGCCGAGCCGACTACCCGGAGCTTGGGGTCGATGCCGATCAGATCGATGAGGGCCCCGGAGAAGCCGGGGTCGTCGTCCACGACCAATACCGTGTGGGCAGACCTGAAAGTGTCTGGCGCCTCTGCAATCACCATGCTGGAAACTCTGGGCGCTTTGGTGCGACTGGGACAGATGCATCTGCCCCATGCTCGGCCGGGGCAGATGGTCGACTTTAGAGTGGAAGCGGCAGCTGGCCCGGGTCCACACCCGCGTCCAGCCGAGGCTCGACATCCAACCCGAGCAGTTCCCCCATCTGGCGGCGGGCGGCGATGTCCGCGAGGTCATGCACCGGGATCTCCCGCGACCTCGCCAGGCATATTCCGCTCCCCGTGCCACCGCGCCCCCTGGCCCCCGGCGTCCAGCAGACCACCATCTCGACCGGTGACCGGAGGTCGGCGCCGAGGATCTGGTGGGCGTTGCGGGCGTGCAGCCGGCGGCTGCTCTTGGGCAGCCGCGCAAAGACGGGGTGGATCCGCGCCATGACGTCGTATGCCTCCGGGGACGCCTCGACCAGGCGAGCCTCGAAGTGCTCGTTGTACCCGGGCCACGGCAGGTAGATCTCGCATCTACCACCGACCTCCCGTGCCCCTTTCTCGAAGGCGCTGTCCGCCCCGACGGCGCCGCCCGACCGGAGCGTCCAGCCGCGCCGGGCCAGCTCGGCACCCAACCGCTCCATCAGGTGGCAGATCCCCGCCGGCGTCGCGCGCGACCCGACGCCTGCGTAGGCGCGGCCCGGGACGGGTGGGGTGGTCACGCCGGTATTGTGAACCGAGGTGGCCCGCTGCTTACTGAGGGGTGCCCCACTTCCAGTCGCGGACCTCGGGAAGGTCCTGACCGTGCGCGTCGACGTAGCGCTTGTGCTCGACGAGCTTGTCATGGACCATCTGCTTCAGGTAGCTGCCCTTCGCGCCCAATTGAGGGAGCCGGTCGATCACATCCTCGACCAGGTGGAACCGGTCGATCCCGTTCTGGACCCTGAGGTCGAAGGGCGTCGTGATCGTGCCCTCCTCCTTGTAGCCGCGGACATGGAGGTTGTGGTTGGCCCGGCGGTAGGTGAGCCGGTGGATCAGCCACGGATAGCCGTGGAAGCCGAAGATGATGTGCTTGTCCTTGGTGAAGAGCGAGTCGTAGTCGGCGTCGGACAGCCCGTGCGGGTGCTCGCTGCTGGGCTGAAGCTTCATCAGGTCGACCACGTTGACGACCCTGACCCGTAGCTCGGGCAGATGGGTGCGCAGCATCGAGACCGCCGCCAGGACCTCGAGCGTGGGCGTGTCGCCGCAGCAGGCCATGACGACATCGGGCTCGGCCCCCTGATCGTTGCTGGCCCACTCCCAGATGCCGATCCCCTCCGTGCAGTGCACGACCGCCTCGTCCATGTTCAGCCACTGGGGTAGAGCGTGCTTCCCCGCGACCACCACATTGACGTAGTTGCGGCTGCGCAGGCAGTGGTCGACCACCGACAGCAGGCAGTTGGCATCCGGGGGCAGGTAGACGCGGACGATATCGGCCTTCTTGTTGACCACGTGGTCGAGGAAGCCCGGGTCCTGATGGGTGAAGCCGTTGTGATCCTGCTGCCAGACATGCGAGGCGAGCAGGTAGTTCAGCGAGGCGATCTCCCGGCGCCAGGGCAGTTCCCTGGTGACCTTCAGCCACTTGGCGTGCTGGTTGAACATCGAGTCGACGATGTGAATGAACGCCTCGTAGCAGTTGAACAGACCATGACGCCCGGTGAGCAGGTAGCCCTCCAACCATCCCTCGCACTGGTGCTCGCTGAGCATGGAATCCAGGACGCGACCGTAGGGTGCGAGGAACTCGTCGTTCTCCACCGTGCGGGCATCCCACTGGCGGCTGGTCGTCTCGAAGACCGCACCGAGGAGGTTGGAGAGCGTCTCGTCGGGCCCGAAGAGACGGAAGTGCCTCTGCTCCTGGTTCGCCTTGACAACCTCGCGAAGGAACTGGCCGAGCACCAGAGTGTCCTGGGCGTCGACCGCACCCGGCGACGGTACGGTCACGGCGTGGACGGCGAAGTCCGGCATCCGAAGGTCGCGCAGCAGGATGCCGCCATTGGCGTGCGGGTTGGCACCCATGCGCCGGTCGCCCACGGGTGCCAGCTCCGCCAGCTCTGGCTGCAGCCGCCCCCCCTCGTCGAAAAGCTCGGCCGGTCGGTAGCTCCTCATCCAGGCCTCGAGGAGCGCGACATGATCGGGATGGTCCGAGTCGACGAGGAGCGGCACCTGGTGCGATCGGAATGTCCCTTCGATGGGCAGGCCGTCGACCACCTTCGGCCCGGTCCAACCCTTGGGCGACCGGAGAACGATCATCGGCCAGCGTGGCCGGGCGGGATCGCCGGTTCGCCGGGCATCGCCCTGCAGTGTCTTGATGTCCTCTATCACCTCGTCCAGGGTGCCGGCCATCAGCTGGTGCATCTGCTCGGGGTCATCCCCCTCGACGAAGTGCGGGGTCCAGCCGCAGCCGCGAAGGAACTGGTCCAGCTCCTCGGGCTCGATGCGGGCGAGCACGGTGGGGTTGCTGATCTTGAAGCCGTTGAGGTGCAGGATCGGGAGCACGGCCCCATCGGTGAGCGGATTCAGGAACTTGGTCGAGTGCCATGCGGTGGCCAGGGGGCCGGTCTCCGCTTCGCCGTCGCCGATCACACAGGCCACGACCAGATCGGGGTTGTCGAAAACGGCCCCGAAGGCGTGGCTGAGCGAGTACCCGAGCTCGCCGCCCTCGTGGATCGATCCCGGCGTCGTCGGGGCCACGTGACTGGAGATCCCACCGGGAAAGGAGAACTGCCCAAACAACCGCCTCAGCCCGGCCTCATCCTGACTGACGTCAGGGTAGATCTCGCTGTAGGTGCCCTCGAGATAGGTGTTGCCCACCAGCGCCGGGCCGCCGTGGCCGGGACCCGCGACATAGAACATGTCCAGGTCGTACTTCTTGATCACCCGGTTCAGGTGGACGTAGATGAAGTTCTGCCCAGGCACCGTGCCCCAATGCCCGACCACCAGCGGCTTCACGTCCTTCAGCTCCAGGGGTCTCGTCAAGAGCGGGTTGTCGCCGAGATATATCTGCCCGACGGACACGTAGTTCGCTGCACGCCAGTACGCGTCCATCCGCTGCAGGAGTTCCGGTGAGAGCGTTGGAGTCGTCATGGCAGAAGCTCCGGTTGGCAAGCTGGGCTAATCTTGTTTGAGCGCGATGGATTGATGGTCACACATCGCGCCCCCTCGCGGCCGGCGACGCCAGCGTCGCGTTGGTTTCGGAGGAGGAGTGCGGGAATCGAGAGCTGTGCCGCCAACTCCGCACGACATGCCAAAGCCGGCGACGATGGCCGAGCGCAGCTCGGCAGACCTGCCCCTGCGCGCGCGTCCGACGGCACGTCATGATGACATCGACGATCGCTGCGCGTCGGTACCCTTGCGCACCAAGTGATGGGCCAGTCGTGCCACATGAAGAGTCATTCATGACCACGAAGCTCCGCCCGCGCGGACCGCGTCGCGTCGCGTCAGGCGCTGTGCCATACTGCTCGGCGTGGAACTGGGTAGCCTCGTCGCGGCTGCCACCTCATGGCGTGACGTCGATCCCGACCCGGTGACCCGCGCGGAGCTGGATGACCTCCTCCAACGCGAGGACGTCGCAGGGTTGGCGGAGCGTTTCGATGGTGCCCTCGCCTTCGGGACGGCCGGTATTCGCGCGGCGGTCGGGGCTGGACCGATGCGCCTTAACCGACTCGTTGTTGCCCGTGTGGCGACGGGACTGGCTCGTTTCATCTGGACGCGGGACCGGGCGGCGAGCACAAAAGGGATCGTGGTTGGCTACGACGGACGTACCAACTCGGCCGTCTTTGCCACCGACGTGGCCCGGATCCTGTCGCGAGAGGGCATCAGCGTATGGCTGCTGCCGCGAGCACTGCCGACTCCTGTTCTGGCCTTCTCCGTGCGCCACCTCCGGGCGGCGTACGGACTGATGATCACTGCCAGCCACAACCCGCGCCGGGACAACGGACTGAAGCTCTATGTGCGAGACGGCGCACAGCTGCTGCCACCGGTCGACGCGGACATGGCGACCTTCATCGACGCGGTCGACCCGCTGAAGCTCCCCCAGGGCTGGTCCGAAGGCGATTTCACCCACCGCTCGGCGGGCGCCAGCGCCGATGCCTATGTTGAAGCGGTGGCCGCCGGCGGAACGCCCCCCGACGGTCCGTCGCGCCTCACCGTGGTGCACACCGCGCTTCACGGCGTGGGAACGGAGTCGTTCCGAGCCGTGCTCGCACGAGCGGGATGGCCGATGCCGGTGTCTGTGACCGCACAGGAGTGGCCGGATGCCGCCTTCCCGACCACGCCCTTTCCCAACCCGGAGGAGCCCGGCGTGCTCGACCTGGCCAGGGCCACCGCCCAGAAGATCGGCGCGGACCTGGTTGTGGCGAACGATCCGGATGCCGATCGCCTGGCGGTGGTCGTTCCCGGCCCCGACGGGTGGCACACATTGAGCGGAGACGAGCTCGGTGCCCTGCTGGGCAACGCCGTGCTGACCCGCCTGAACGAAGGCCGTCCGATCGAGGACCCTCAAGGTCGGGTTCCGGTCGTGGCGACCACGGTGGCGTCGGGTTCGCTGCTGCGGCGCCTGGCCGCGGCCGCCGGGGTCCGGTGTGTCACCACCCTCACCGGGTTCAAGTGGATCGCCCGAGCTGCCGGTCCTGAGGATCGCCTCATCTATGGCTACGAGGAGGCAATCGGCTACGCCGTGCGCCCGCAACTCGTGGCCGACAAGGACGGGATTAGCGCCGGCCTGCTGGTCATCGAGCTGGCGAACACCGCGGCCCAGGCCGGCCGCTCCTTGCTGGACCTCCTCGACGATCTGGCCCTTACGCACGGGCTGCACCTCACCGGGCAGCGGGCCATCCACGCGCACGGGCCCGACGGACTGGACCGGCTTGCGCAGGCGCTCGAGCGAATCCGCAAGGCGCCGCCCCGGCGGCTGATGGATCAGCGCGTGACGGTGACAGACCTGCGCCGGAGGGATCGCGGGGAGGTCGACCTGGCCGGGGGACACGGGGAGCGCTCTCCGGACCGGCCGCTTCCGGCGGCCGATGTCCTCATCTGGCACGTGGGGGACGATGCCCGCGTGGTGCTGCGACCCAGTGGCACCGAGCCGAAGTTGAAGGTGTATCTCGAGGTGGTGGGTCCGGTCGCTGCCCGTTCCGACCTGGTTGCGGCCCGGTCTGCGGCCACCGTCCGGTTGCAACTGCTTGCCACTGAGGTCGTCAGCGAGCTCGACATCGATGCGCCGCCAGATGCGGCTCTCTCCTCCCCGCCCCTGCCACTGCTCAGGAGTCATCCTTCATGACCAACGCCATCGCCCCCCTGACCAAGGCCGAATTGGCCCGGATGATCGATCACACCCTGCTCAAGCCTGAGGCGACGGACGATGACGTGACCCGGCTGTGCCAGGAGGCGTCCCTGCTCGGCGTGGGGGCGGTCTGCATATCTCCATCCCGGCTGCCACTCACTCCCGGCGCCCTACGCCCGGGAATCGCGGTGGCAGCGGTCGTCGGCTTCCCATCCGGCGCACATCCGACCGCGGTCAAGGTGGTCGAAGCCGCCATCGCGGTGGCGGCCGGGGCCAACGAAATCGACATGGTCATCGACCTCGGTGCGGCGTGCGCGAGCCAGTGGGACGTGGTGACCGCAGAGGTGGCCGCCGTACGCGCCGTGCTCGGCCCTGCCATCGTTCTGAAGGTGATCCTGGAGACCGCGTTGATCGGCCCTGACCGCATCGCGGCCGCCTGCAAGGCCGTTGAGTCCGGGGGAGCCGACTTCGTCAAGACCTCGACGGGATTCCACCCGGCCGGCGGGGCGACGGTCGAGGCGGTGGCGGCCATGGCCGCCGCGGTCGGCGGCCGCCTGGGGGTCAAGGCGGCAGGTGGCGTGCGCACCACCGAAGACGCACTCGCCATGGTGGCCGCCGGGGCCACGCGGATTGGCGCGTCGGCTACGGCCGCGATCCTTGCCGGCCTGCCCTGACCCGCCCTCGTCTTCCGTCGACCCCTGATCGCCGGGGAGCCCTCCGCCAGCTGGGCACGCAGCTTCCCCGCCATCGCGACATCCAAGTTCCAGGAGAAGGACAGTGCAAGCGGAACGGCAACATCATCTTCAGGTCACAGCAGGAGACGTCGGAGAGTACGTCCTCCTTCCCGGGGATCCCGGGAGATGCGAGGCAATCGCCCGCCGCTTCGACTCGCCGCGGCAGGTGGCGTCCAACCGCGAGTTCAACACCTGGTCCGGCCTCCTTGACGGTGTCCGCGTATCGGTGACGTCGACTGGCATCGGCTGCCCCTCCACAGTCATCGCGGTCGAAGAGCTGGCGCGAGTGGGGGCAACCACGCTGGTTCGCGTGGGCACCTCCGGTGCGATGCAACCGGACATCCATCCGGGCGATCTGGCAGTGGTGACCGCGGCCATCCAGGACGAGGGGACGACCCTGCACTACATGCCCGTCGAGTTCCCCGCCGTGGCCGATCTGGACGTGACCAACGCTCTCGTCAAGGGGGCGAGGTCGGTCGGGGCCACCGTGCGTGTCGGCATCTCCCACTCCAAGGACTCGTTCTATGGGGAACTGGAGCCGGATCGCATGCCGGTGGCGGAGCGCCTGCACGCACGCTGGAAGGCATGGGTCGCCGGTGGAGCGATCTGCTCGGAGATGGAGGCGGCCGGCATCTTCATCGTCTCGCGTGTCCTCAGGGTGCGAGCCGGCGGCATCATGCTGATCGCCGGGAACGACGAGGGCTGGCTCAAGGCGCAGGAGGGGCCGGCGGCGGCCGACAACCTCGAGCTGCTCATCGACGCGGCCATCGCCGGGATCCGGGAGCTCATCGCCTTTGACCTGCACGCAGCGAAGCCGCAACCTGCGTGATCGAGCATTCCCGTGCGGGAGGGTCCTGATGGCTCCGTGCGCAAGGGTACTGACGCGGCGGCGCGGACCATGCCAAGCTGCCGTCGGCAGGCGCCGGTTCGGCCGTCGAGTCGCGCCCGAGCCGGGTATGAGCACGCGGGAAGGGAGTCCATGCCTACAGATCTGTTGAGCGACCCTGTCACAGTCCACCGCTCGGTGCTCCAGCGCATCAATGGCGAGATTGAGACGGTCGGGGTTGAACCCGTCCCCGAGAAGCAGCGCACGACCACCCCCTACCGGCTCTTCATCGTCTGGTCGATGGCGTCGGCCTCGGCGACCACCCCACTTGTCGGCGCGCTGCTCTTCAACATCGGCCTCTGGTACATGCTCGCCGCCATCGCGCTGAGCTGGCTGCTCTTCTTCATCCCCCTCGGCGTGGCCTCGGAGATGGGCCGGGAGCTCCCGCTACCCACTCTGCTCATGGCGCGGCGCAACTTCGGCTGGCACGCGACCTTCATCTTCTCCCTCCTCTTCACCTTCGTGAACATGGCCTGGTTCGGGCTGAATTGCGCGGTGGGCGCCCAGATCCTGGCCTCGCTCTCCCACTCCAGCGCCGCGCCGTGGTACTGGCTGGTTGGCGGGGTGGACATCGTCCTGGTCGTCTTCGGATACAAGTGGCTCGAGTACTTCTATCGGTATACGGCGCTCCTCTTGGTCGCCTGCTATGGCGCCCTCACCGCCTACCTCTTCCTCCACTTCTCGCTTCACGTCCCGCGCCAGACCGCACCGGTCGAGTGGGGCCCCGCGATCACCACGGTGTCGGGCTTCGCGATCCTCGGCTGGGCATACGAGGTCTCGACGGTGTCCCGCTTCTGCCGGCCAGCCCTGGACCGCGCCGCCACCAGCGGGCAACCGGCGAGCAAGGCCCCGCCACGGCTCTGGTACTTCCTGATGCCATCGATCGGCATCATGGTCCCGGTGGTGCTGATGGCTGTCATGGGGGCGTTCTCCCAGGAGGCCATCGGAACCTGGAACATCGCAACGCTCGGCGCCAGCATCTCCGGGTGGGGCGCCGTTGCCGCATTCGGGGCGACGCTGGGCGTACTCCACACCAACGCGATGAACCTCTATCCATCAACGGTGGACCTGCTGGTGGCGATGACCACCGTCCGGAAGCCCAAGAAGTGGGAGCAGCCGCTGTCAACCGTCATCCTGGGTCTGATGGGGACGGGACTCGCCCAGGCAGGCATCCTGAACCACGCAGAGACCTTCGTCAGCGATGTCGGATACCTGCTCGGCCCGTTCATGTTCGTGATGGTCATCGACTGGCTCTGGGGGCTGAGGAACAAGCGGGATGTCGAGAGCTACTTCCGGAAGCCGCGGGGATTTGCGGAGCAGTGGCGCCTGCCGGCGATCATCAGCTTCGCGGCCGGATTCGTGGTCTCCTTCTGGGGGACCAACTTCCTGCCACTCTGGCTCACCAACGACATCCCGCTGGCGCTCACCGGGTCGGTGGTGTCGGGGATCCTCTACGGGGCGTGGCTGTCGGTACGCGGGCACGTCGGGATGGCTCCCGACGCCAGAGAGGGGCTCGCTCCCGAGCCTGCCAAGGCGGCGTAGGCCAGGTTAGACGGCGCACTCTCCCTCACCGGTCTTGCCGGTGAAGGCGGTGTCCTGATCTCAGTCGGGGGGCGCGGCGCCGCCGGAGGCTGTCGATGGGGCGGCAGGTACCACGTCGGGGGCAGCCGCCGCCTGGCCTGGCTGCGCCGCCCTCAACAGCTCGGCGATCTCCGGGCGGGTGAACTCGGCCGGCAGCGGCTCGCCCTGGACGAGCAGCTCGCGCACCCGCGTCCCGCTCAGCACCGAGCGCTGCTCGGCGGGATGCGGGCAGGTCCGGGTCGACGCCATCCCCCCGCAGGCCCGGCACCAGAACGAGTGCTCGAAGCGCAGGATCTCGATGCCCAGCTCGCCGGGCTCGTATTGGTCGAAGATCCGCTGCGCCGCGTAGGTGTCGTAGTAATTGCCAACTCCGGCATGATCTCGTCCCACGATGAAGTGGGTGCAGCCGTAATTGCGCCGTATCAGGGCGTGGAACACCGCCTCCTTGGGGCCCGCGTAGCGCATCCACGCCGGGTTGGTGGCGAGCAGCACCCGCTCCGACGGGAAGTAGCCGGCCAGCAATTCCTCGTAGCAGGCCATCCGGGTCGTCGCGGGAATGTCGTCACTCTTGGTCTCTCCCACCAGCGGGTGCAGGAGCAGCCCGTCGATGTTCTCCAGGGCCACCTTCTGCAGGTACTCGTGGGCACGATGCACCGGGTTCCGGGTCTGGAAGCCGACCATCGTCACCCACTCCCGCTCCGCCTTGAGCTTGCGCACCTCCAGGGGAGTGAGGTCGTACTCGGGAAAGCCGGTCTCGGGGCGGCGGAGCGTGGTCACGCCGCCACCCACCGCCCAGCGCCCGGAGGCGCGCAGCAGGC
>Ga0224557_1004084_pt1 | contig 10919 bp, 10 predicted proteins | sample 714S31014metaG_FD_180677 | JGI IMG/M metagenome (GOLD analysis project Ga0224557, IMG submission 180677) | Peat soil microbial communities from Stordalen Mire, Sweden - 717 S3 10-14 | ecosystem: Environmental > Terrestrial > Soil > Wetlands > Peat | place: Sweden: Norrbotten County, Stordalen... | reverse complement strand
GCGTCGCCGATCGCCCACGGCGAGCCGGGATCGTTAGGCCCGGCTGTCAGTGCGTTGTCGCGGCCCTTGCGGTTCGTTTGGCCGATCGGGTGGATCGGCGGCAGATAGATCACGTCAAAGCCGAGCTCGGCGAGCGCCGGGAGCTGCGCCTCGACACCCTTCAGCCCACCCCACGAGCGTGGGAACAGCTCGTACCAGCTGCCAAAGCAGGCGAGCTCTCGCGCGACCTCGAGCTTGAGCGGCGCCTCGAGGTTGGTCGCGTCGCCACGGGGCTGCTCACGCTCCACGAGCTCATAGAGGTCGCCCTGCAAGGCGACCTGACACCGCAGCTCTTGGTCGAGTTGGTCGTCCGCGAGGATCGTGAGGTCGCGCTCTATCAGCTTGCGGGATTTCTTGGTGGCGCTGTCGGCTAGCTGCCGCAGCAGCAGCACCCCCTCGGACAGCTCGCCCGAGAGGTCCGGCTGTCCGGCGGCGACCTTGCGCTCGAGCTCCTCACGCCAGGTCCCGAAGCGATCGGTCCAGGCCTCAACGTCATAGAGCCAGACGCCCGGGCGGTCGACGACGAAGCGCCCCGACCAGCGAACGCCGTCGAGCTGCGCATCGATCGGAGTGAGCGCGGCCTCCTGCCACTTGCGTCCGTCGGGCTCCTTGTAACGGACGACCGCCCGCACCAGATCGTGGCCGTCGCGGAAGATGTCAGCGGAGAAGTCGACGGTGTCGCCGACGCAGCGCTTGGTCGCGTAACGGCCGCCGTCGACCACCGGCTCAGGTAGCTGAATGACGATTCGCGAGGGTGGCGCACCTTTTGGGCTCACGCTCTGAGGCTAACCCGACACCGCCTTCGGGTAAACAACCTTTCATGCATGTTCACAAGCGCACCAGCGGGGTTCAGCTGCACATCACCTCGTTGCCGAGCCACACGCTCGGTCGCGACGCCTACCGATTCGTCGACTGGTTGCACGAGGCGGGGCAGAGCTGGTGGCAGGTGCTACCGCTGGGACCGCCCGATCGCTACCGCTCTCCGTACAAGGCGCAGTCTGCGTTTGCGGCCTGGCCGGGGCTGCTTTCGAGCCGGCGTGACCCAGTCCGCGGCGCCGAGATCTCAGCGTTTCGCGAGCGTGAGCAATTCTGGATCGGCGACTGGGAGCGCTTCGCGGGCCCCGGCGCGATTGAGGATCAGGTGCGGTTCGACCGCGAATGGCGCGCGCTGCGCGAGTACGCCGCCGAGCGAGCGGTGCGGCTCTACGGCGACCTCGCGATCTACGTATCGCCGGGCGGCGCCGATCACCGCTCGCATCCGGAGCTGTTCCTCGACGGTGTCCAGGCCGGCGTGCCACCGGACGCCTTCTCTGCGACCGGGCAGCTGTGGGGCAATCCGCTCTACGACTGGCCGCGGCTGCAGCGCACGGGTTACAGCTGGTGGGTTGAGCGGCTGGCCCGCACGACGGCGCTGTTCGACCTCGCGCGGCTGGATCACTTCCGCGGCTTCGTCGCGTTCTGGGAGGTTCCAGCCGGCGCGCGCACCGCCGTCGGTGGGCATTGGCACCGCGGCCCGGGCAGGGCTCTGTTCGACGCTTTTGAGCGCGGGTTGGGGTTTGAGCCGTCGGCTGGGGTTGGCAGGGGCGCGAGTCTGCCGCTGGTGGCCGAGGACCTCGGAGTGGTCACGCCCGCCGTGGAGCGGCTGCGTGACGATCTCAGGCTGCCCGGAATGATCGTGCTGCAGTTCGGATTTGACCCGGACAATCCCGACAACCCGCACCGCTTTGAGAACCATCTTCAGAATCGCGTCGTTTACACGGGCACGCACGACCACGACACCGCGCGGGGTTGGTACGAGTCGCTCGATGTGGGGCAACGCGAGCAGGTGAACGCGCTGCTGCGCGCGCACGGGATCGCCGAGCCTGACCCGTCGTGGGCACTGATCGCGCTCACGCTCAAGTCAGCGGCGGCCACCGCGATCGTCCAGGCGCAGGACCTGCTCGGACTGGGCAGCGAGGCGCGAATGAACGCGCCCGGGCGTGCTGGCGGCAGTTGGCGCTGGGCGCTCGAAGCGATGCCATCTCGCTCGCACGCCCGCAGGCTGCACGAGCTGACAGAGGCGGCGGGCCGGCTCGGCGCTGGTGCTTAGCGAGCCTTGAGGCGGATCCGGAGCTCCTGCTTGAGCGACCGCCAGGCGTAGGTGAGGGCCGCGCGGCGTCGGGCTTTTGGACCATCATCCGGAGAAGCGAGTGTCTGAGGCTGTACTCGTGCCGACAGCCCGTCGGCGTCGAGCACCGCAAGTGCGCGCGTGGCGATCGCGATCTGGCCCATCGCCGTCGGGTGCGCGTGGTCGAACATCATCAGCTCGCGACCGCGGAAGTCTCGTAGGTCGAGCACCAGGGAGTTGGTATGCGCGGCTTGACGTTCGATTGCGGCGTTGGCCTCTGGTACGAGCGCGCCGACCGCAGGGCGCCCAAGCTCCAGCGGGATCGTGACCGCGAGGACGCGGTCGCAGAGCCCGTGAAGGTATGTGAGCCCTTCGGCGAGATCGCGCTCGTAGCGCGCCGGATCCCAGTCGGTCGAGCGCACGTCGTTGACGCCGATGTAGAGGCATCCGAGCTGGTACCGCGGTTGCTGGATTGCGTTCAGACGCTGGTGGGCAGGGATTTGGCGGGTGACGACGTCGGTGACACGGGCACCGTCGACTGCATAGTTGGTGAACGGCAGCCCCAGTCCGCGTGCCAGCCACTGCGCCCACGATTGCAGCGCGACGCCCCACTGCAGCTCGCCGCCGCCGTTGGTGATCGAGTCCCCGAAGGCCAGCACGCCCTGGTGGTCTGCTGTGGTCACAACCGCCAAGGTACCGGTAGTCAGGGGGTCCGGAACGGTGGTGGGGCGTCGGGAACGGCAGAACTCCCAGGGCCAGTCGGAAGCCGCGCTTTGGAGCTCACGCAGCTTGCGATGGCACAATGGTGTCTATGGCCGAGCACTATCAGCGCCCGGGGTGGTTCACCACCAACGTTTTCAACCGGCTAGTGGCCGGGCTGACTCGGCTCGGTGTGAGCGTGTACGGCTCGCGTGTGCTCGAGGTGCAGGGTCGCAGCTCCGGCGAATGGCGACAGACCCCGGTGAACCTGCTCCGCTACGGAGGCGCCGAGTATCTGGTCGCGCCACGGGGTCACACGCAGTGGGTCAAGAACCTGCGTGCAAGCGGCAATGGTCGGCTACGTGTCGGTCGGCGGGTCGAGCCATTTACGGCTGTGGAGCTATCCGACGATGAGAAGCCGTCGGTGCTGCGGACGTATTTGAAGAAGTGGAAGTTTGAGGTCGGGGCGTTCTTCGGCGGTGTCGGGCCTGACTCCTCGGACGACGAGTTCCGCCGGATCGCACCGGATCATCCCGTGTTCCGGCTTTCCAGAGGCTAAGCGCCTTCTCAAAACGACGCTGCCCGTAGCTGGACCCGCCTCGCGCGGTAAAGGCGGGCGGATCAGCCGAATGTGCGGCGCAGATCCTTGATCAGGACCATTAGGTGAAGTAAGTCGGTCGGTGACCGAACGAATCCGAGCCGCTCGTAGAAGCTCGCAGCTCGGTCGTCTCGCGCGTGGACGAGCATCGCGCGGGCGCCGACGAGATCGGCGGCTTGGAGCGTCCGGATGGCGGCATCGGCCATCAGCGCGCGTCCGTACCCCTGCCCCTGAAGAGATCGATCAACAGCAAGGCGTGCGAGCAGGATGACGCCGATCGGATGGGCGGGCATGCCCTTGGCATGGCGTTCGGGAAGGTCGCGGCGGTCGACTGCCGCAGGCGTCAGCGCGTAGTAGCCGAGGACTCGCTCGCCATCGGTCAACACATAGGTCCGGGCGGTGCCGGCGGCGTCGGCGACCCGAGCGAAGCGGCGCAGCCACCCATCGAGCTCGTCCGCGCCGCTGTCGAACCCATCGAGCCGATGATCACGCTCCAGCGATCCGATCCTGAGATCTGTCAACAGGCGGTCAGGCGGTCAGGCGCTCACGCAGGTCGCGGCCGCGCCGTAACTCGGGCAGATCGCGTGCCGGGCGATCGAGCTCAGCGACGAACAGATCCCAGGCCTCAGAGCTGAGCACGAACTGGCGCCGATCAGCCAGTACCGCGTCGGCGGCAACCGACGCCGCACGTTCAACGAACGCGCTTGTGCTCACGCCGGAAACTGCAGCCGCCCGACGGATCCTCTCGTCAGCTTCGTCAGCGAGCCTCAGGTTCATTCGCGCGGTCCTCACCATGACACACATTGTATGCGGCGGTGTGAAGGACTATCGCGAGTTCGCCCCTCAGACATCGCCATGAGCCTGTCCGCAGGCGCTAGTCGGGATTTGCCGCTACCAACGGCACCGAGTGCGGCTGAAGGGAGTCGAACCCCCACGCCCTTGCGAGCACAGCGACCTGAACGCTGCGTGTCTACCAGTTCCACCACAGCCGCAGTGGATGCCTGAAGTTAGCAACTGGAAGCGGAGCACGCCCGGAACGTGGCTGCCTACTCGAGCTCGGGAGGTCGAGCCTTCGGTCCGTCCGGGCATGTAGGACACGAAAGCCCATGCGCGAGAGATGTTATTCCTGCCAACTCACAACATCGTCACAACCTGGCCCGGATATCTGGGTAGCCCCGCAGGGAGAGGACCTGCGACTGATGCATGCCGGGGTCCTGACCGACGATTCATAGAGGAGCATGGGAAATGCGGCTACCTGAAGATCTCCACGGCAAGAACCTGACGCGACGTCAGCTGATGACTTACTTCGGCATGGCGGGCGTCGGGGCGGTGCTGGCCTCTCCGGCGGCCTCATGGGCGGCTCGGGGCGCGGGCGCCCACATCGTTGAGCGCGCGGCTGCGACGGCCGCGGCAGGTTCTGACCTCGGCGCGGTCGAGCACATCATCTTCCTGATGATGGAGAACCGCTCGTACGACCACTATTTCGGCGACTATCCGAAAGGTCGGGGTTTCAACGACCATCCCTCGGGGTCGCTGGGCGCGTTCGCGCAGAGCTACCCGGGCGGGGTCTCGCTCGTGCCGCCCGATCTCCTGTTGCCGTTCCATCTCGACAGCACCGCAGGCCTGGAGTGCACCGACGATCTGACCCATGACTGGGGACCGCAGCACCTGTGCTGGGACGAGGGCAAGATGGACGCCTTCGTCTCGACCCATACCTCCTCTACGTACGAGGGCGCGAACGGCGCGATGACGATGGGCTACTACACGCGCGCTGATCTGCCCTTTTACTACGCCTTGGCGGACGCATTCACGCTGTGCGACGGCTATCACAGCTCGATCCTGGGTCCGACGCATCCCAACAGGCTGATGGCAAACAGCGGCACGATCGACCCCGCCGGCCTGCGGGGCGGCCCGGTGGTTGAGACCTCGGCCACGCCCGACCTCCTCTGGGACTGCACCTGGACGACTATGCAAGAGGTTCTCCAGGACGCCGGCGTGTCCTGGAAGGTCTACAGCCCGAGCAATCTTGGCGTGACCGGTAAGTACGCGTCGCTGGCTGAGTATCCGACCTGGAGCCCAGCGCTCTACAACCCGGTGACCAACCCCGAGATCATGGCCGCCTCAGACCACGTGCTGCCCTACTTCACGGCCTTCCGCGACCCACTGTCACCGCTGTACGAAAAGGCGTTCACGCCGACCTTCCCGAACGACTTCGTCTCCGACATCGCGTCCGGATCACTGCCGAGCGTCTCGTGGATCACCCCGCCGCTGGGCTTCGACGAGCATCCGTCGTCATCGCCCGCCAACGGCATGTATTTCACCTCCCTGGTGCTTGACGCCCTGACCTCCAACTCAGAGCTCTGGTCCAAGACCGCGCTGTTCCTGATGTACGACGAGAATGACGGCTGGTTTGATCACGTCCCACCGCCGACGGCGCCGGCTGGCACGGCCGGTGAGTACCTCACCGCCTCACCTAACAGCGTGCTGGAACCGGAGTGGTCGTCACAGGGACTCGGCATCGCCGGCCCGCTCGGACTCGGCATGCGAGTGCCGTGCCTCGCGATCTCACCGTTCAGCCGCGGCGGCCACATTGCCACGGAGACGTTCGACCACACCTCGCAGCTGCAGCTGATCGCAGCTCGCTTTGGCGTCGAGGTCCCCAATGTCTCCGCCTGGCGGCGCAAGACGGTCGGGGATCTGACCTCGGCGATGTTCCAGTCGGCGCCGAACACGACGGTCCCGACGTTCCCCGCAACCACGGTGCTGATGCCGCTTACCGGCACCTGCAGCGCAATCTCACAGGACACGGAGTCAGGCGGCGCCGATCCAACCGTTCCCACGAAGCAGACGATGCCTGTGCAGGGCGGCGGCTCGGAGCCTGCTGATAAGTACTACGCGACGACAGCGGAGCAGGATGCGATCCCAGACGACGAGCGCACCTCGCTCGACTTCGCCTCACCCGGTCCGCAGACCCTCAAATCGAGCTACAACAGGCTGATGGGAGAGTTCGTGAACGTCTGAGCACGCGGAGGCCGATGATGCCGGCGCCGCCCCGCAGCGGCCGCTCGTTGTGGTTGCTCAGTAAGTTGGTCCATCCGGGCAGTCGGCCATTTGGTCCACTTGACAGCCTAGAGTCATGGGCATGCTCCGGCGATTCGTGACGCTCGCCTTGCTTCTTGGCTGTAGCGCTCTGGCTTTTTCTCTGTTTGTGCCGATCACAGCAGATGCGAGTGCTTGCGGTGCGTCGAGTCCCGACCCGGGCAAGATCAGTCTCGCTCCGCCGAACGCTGAACTGCCTGTGGGGGCATCCGCGACGTTTCAGGCGACCGTTTGGAGGGCGGGCGTGATCCCGGAGGCCAACCGGCGTGTGTCATTTCGGGTGGTTTGTGGACCAAATCGAGGGCAAGCTGTGGCTAAGTCCACAGTCGTGCACCGGGGATCCGCTTCGGGCGCGCCGAGCGCCTACTTCACGGAAGCAGACCGCAAGGGGGGTGGGACCGACCTGATTTCGGCGAGCACGATCATCGACGGGAAAAGGGAGGCCGCGACGGTATCGGTTTCCTGGGTACCGCCGATCAACTGCGGGCAGCCACTCAAGAAGCTCGGTTACCTGCTGGCGCTTCAGTGCAAGCTGAAGGCAGCCAAACCCCTGCTGAAGACCGTGCTTGAAGTGGGGCAGTGCGGCGTCGGTGTCGCGACGTTTCTCGCACCAGAAGCGAAACTGGCCGATCTCGTAGAGGACGCCGACAAAGTTGAGACGGCAACGCAGCTGGCGAGGGACGCGGGGGCGGGCACGCCGCTCGCAAAGTTCGCCTTCGATCTGTCAAGGATCCAGAAGCAGGGCATAGTGAGCTTCTCTCAGCTGAAGGACACGCTCGAAGACGCACATTCCCTCCCCGGATTCCTCCACAGGATCGCAAGCCTTCTTGGCACGATCCCTTCAGGAGATGTCAGCCAGATCGCGCTCGACGTTGCCAAGCTCACAGGACTCGGCCCGTGCGTAGGTCTGCTGTCAGACATCATCGCTACGAGCAGCCAGGGCACCGGAACCAAACCAACCGTTGAGTCCTTCACGCTGTCGATCTTTGCGGGTATCCCGGGCGACTCAGATGTGCCCGCACCCGGAGATGCGACGGAGAGCCCGCTTGGCCAGCCGTCGGACGTGGCCGTCGACAGCCGCGGAGATGTGTACATCACCGACGTTGACAATGACGTGGTGGAGAAGGTCACGGCAGCGGGTCAGCTCTCGGTAGTCGCTGGCGAAGTCGGGCAAGACGGCTCCACAACTCCGGGACCTGCGGTTGACAGCAACCTCGATCTCGATCAGGACAGCGAATGTGGCGGCATCGCGATCAATGCGGCGGGCGACGTCTATGTCGCCGACTGCGGGAACGACGTTGTCGACGAAATCACGCCGTCGGGACAACTGTCAATCGTGGCTGGAGAGGTAGGCGAGGCCGGTCCGCCGACACCCGGTCAGGCGACCGACAGATCCGGTCGGCATCGCGGTAGATAGCTCTGGCAATCTCTATATCGCAGACAGCGGGAACGACGTCATTGAGAAGGTCACTCCGGCAGGTCAGCTCTCCATCATTGCCGGCCAGGTTGGCGAGGATGGCGCACCGACGCCGGGGCCCGCGACTCAGAGCGCCATCGATCCGGCCGATCTTGCAGTCGACGGGGCGGGCGACGTATACGCTGCTGACAGCTCGAATAACGTGGTTGAAAAGATCACGCCTGCCGGCCACCTGTCGATCGTCGCCGGCGAGGTCGGTGAAGGCGGAGCGCCAACAGCCGGTCCGGCTACCGCGAGCGACCTGTCATTCGAAGACTGCGGCGGTCAGGTCGCTGTATCCAGTAACGGAAACCTCTACATCGCAGACTGCGGCAACGCCCTGGTGGAGGAAGTTACGCCCTCAGGCCAACTGCAGATCATTGCCGGTCAGCTCGGCCAGTCAGGTAGCCCGACGTCGGGGCCAGCGACCAGCTCAGAGCTGGTCGATCCGACTGGTATCGCGCTCGACGGTTCAGGGAATGTGTACGTGGCCGACGCCAACAACGCCGTCGTTGAGGAGCTGAAGCCCTCCGGCTGAGCCGTGTGGGTCGCACAGATCGCGCCAAGCGTTCGGCATCACGATGCGTTCGCTACCCTAAGCTGCTGCACCCCGCGCCGCTATCGTCTAGGGGACTAGGACGCCGCCCTCTCACGGCGGTAACCCGGGTTCGAATCCCGGTAGCGGTACTCAGAAAGCCCTGCAATTCGCAGGGTTTTCTCGTTCTCTGGCTCCTGTGCCACAGGGTGCGCCACAGTCGGAATTTGCGTCGGCTCGCCCAGGTAGGCGTCAAGCCGCTCTCTGGCGGCCGCTTCACCGCCGGGCACGAGGTGCCCGTAGCGGTTCCAGGTCTGGCGCACATCACCGTGTCCGGCCCAGGTGGAGATCTGCTTCCAGTCCAGGCCGGCGGCGATGAAGTAGGAGATCGCGCAGTGCCGTGCCTCGTGCGGTGTGAGCGGCTCAAGGCCCGCTTCCTTCCATGCCTTGTTCGCGCGTGCCTGGACCGTTGACGCGAAGGGCGGCTTGGTCGCGGTACGGCCGAAGACGAGATCCGTGCCGCTGCGGCCGGTCCGCTCCTGGTGGTGGCGAAGCTCACGCCGAACAACGAATGCCATCGGCACCGCCCGCTCCCCGGCGCTGCTCTTGACTTCGATGGGGCCCTTGACCGGATCCCATGAGCGCTCAACCCGGACCACGCCGGCTTCGTAGTCGATGTTGGTCCACTGCAGGCCGCAGAGCTCACCCCGCCGCAGTCCGCAGAACAGGGCGACGGCCCAGAACGCGCGCTCACTGTGGGGCAGCGCGGCGAGCAGCTCATGAGCCACTTCGGGCGGCTCGATCCTGTCGCGGCGGCCGCGGATCGCGGGTAGCTCGAGGTTGGTGGTTGGGTTGAGCACGAGTTCGTCGCGGCGGATAGCCCGGCGGTAGATGATGCGCAGCGGGTCGATGATGTTGGTGATCGTCGAGGGGGAGAGGCCCTGTGCGCGCAGGCCGTCGGCGAAGTCCTGCACGTCGCGGCGGTGCAGCTCCGTCAGCTTCCGGCCGCCGAAGGCAGGGAGCACATAGGTGCGGAGCAACTGCTCATAGCCGCGAGCGGTCGAGGGCTTGTAGGGCTTGCCGGCCCGGTCGAGGATCGTTCCGTCGTGCGCGCCCTTGATCAGGAACTCGGCCGCCTCGGCGATCGTCGTCGCCATCGGCGCGCGCATTGTTCCGTGCCTGAGCGCGACCTGAGCGTCCTGGCGCCAGTTTCGCGCGGCGGCCATGGTCGGGAAGGTCCGCCAGACCTGGCGTCCTGTCCGCGTGTCGTATGCCTGAGCTTGATAGGTCGGCTTGCAGGCGCAGCTGCCTCCCTCGCGCGAAGCGCAGTTACGAGAGTGACGGACGCGGATACCGGTGACCATAAGGGCGTCTGATCTTAGACCCGGCGCGGACGGGCGAAGAGCGATTCGGCGCTGTCGTTGGCAATCGCTGTCAACTGCACTCGGTGCGAGCGGTGAGCAGCGAGTCCGTGTGACGCATCCGTTCCACCCGTGGGTGGGGCGAGAGTTCGTGATGGTCGGGATCCGGCAGGCGTGGTGTGAGGATCGGGTGTTCTTCTTCGACGAGCACGGCGTCCAGCGTTCGTTGCCGACTGGGTGGACCGATGCCGCGGTGAGGCAGGCCGGGTTTGACGGAGGTTTTGAAGCGAGGATTTCGGTCCTCGAGCAAGGAACTCCCGGTTATGCCACGACCGAAGAAGTATCCCGTTGAGCTGATGGACCGCGGCGTTAGGCTCGTGCTTGAGTCGAAGCGTCCGATCGCTCATGTTGCTGCCGATCTCGGGGTCGGTGCTGAAGCGCTGCGTAAGCGTGTGCGTCAGGCGCAGGCCGATGCCGGCACCCGTCCGGCGTTGTTGAGCACCGAGGAGCGTGAGGAGATCCGTGCGCTGCGGCGTCAGGTTGCTGAGCTGAGTCGCGCGAACGAGATTTTGAAGTCAGCGTCGGTGTTTTTTGCGAAGGAGCTCGACCAGGACCGAACGAGGTGAGCGCGTATGTCGATCAGCATCGCGACCGCTTCGGGGTCGAGCCGATCTGTGCGACTTTGGGCGTGTCGGCGTCCGCGTACCACCTGCGGGCAACCGGCGGACGGTCAGCTCGTGTGGTCGAGGATGAGCAGCTGTTGGCGGTGATCCGTGATACGCACAAGAAGAACTATTACGCGTATGGGTACCGGCGGATGTGGAAGGCGCTCGCGCGTGCGGGCGACATCGACGTGCCGCGTTGTCGGGTGCAGCGGTTGATGGCCACCAACGGGATTCAGGGCGCGAAGCGGCGCGGGAAGCCGTGGCGGACGACCACGCCCGATGACGGGGCGCTCAGGGCTCCTGACAGGGTGAAGCGGGACTTCACCGCCCCTGGCCCGAACCGCTTGTGGGTGGCCGATT
>Ga0224557_1004081_pt1 | contig 10921 bp, 7 predicted proteins | sample 714S31014metaG_FD_180677 | JGI IMG/M metagenome (GOLD analysis project Ga0224557, IMG submission 180677) | Peat soil microbial communities from Stordalen Mire, Sweden - 717 S3 10-14 | ecosystem: Environmental > Terrestrial > Soil > Wetlands > Peat | place: Sweden: Norrbotten County, Stordalen... | reverse complement strand
TTAAGGATTGTTTAAGGAAATTTTGCCGCTGTGAAAGAACGGATTCCTGGGTTCGGGAGCCGCAGGCACGGGAATGGGAGACGGCAGTGAACTGCCTGCGAACCAAAACCAGGACAGCAAGCGAACTCCCCTGCACCGAGTCTGCCAAAGTCTTCATAAAATCACCGATGGGTGGAAATGCGGTCGGGCCAAACCACAAAACCTCTTACCAAAACTAATTACCATTGTTATACTAGTTCACGTGGTGTGTCAATTCAGATTATTCCAAATGGCGTGACGTGACGTGATGTCTTGCATTGGCTTAAAGATCGCTGGCCTGCGGACAACCGGGCGCGCGACGGGTTTGCCGCGTCTGAATGGTCGTCGGGCGTTCGACACGACGCCGGCCAGACGTGGGTGCGCATTGACGACGACCAGCACCAATACGGCAGCCGACGTTCCGATGATCGTCGGCGCCCCGCGCATTTATGGCCGGGTCTATGTCACCACCGGCGGACGCGGCGTGATTTACGGCGACATCAGCAGCGCAAAATAATTTGTGACCCGCGCAAAATAGTATAATTCCTGGTTTCGCAGAGGAATTTTGCCCGCCCTCGTAATGGGATTTTACGCCAGGCCAGCTTTCGGGAATGCAGACGGTGGCAGCTACTGCGTCTGCACGATGCGGAAAAAGCGTTGCGGGTCGGTGCTGTTCACCACATTCGTCGCGGTAAAGGAGAAAATTCCGCTCACGTTCAAGAGGTTGGTCGCCACTGGTGTCCACGGCCCGAGCGCCAGATTGGTGGTTGTCAGCGTTTGATAGGTTCCGCCGGATTGTCCGTTATTCCCGTTGAGCACCAGATTTGTTCCGGACAGGCTGATGCCGGTAATGACCGGCGGCGGGCTGGCTGCGTTCAGTTTGATGTCGTCCAGATAAAATGCCGGCTCCGCCGTGCCGGCAGAGTCCTGGATGGCAAACCCGGTGAAGTCCGTTGCGTTCGCCACATCGAGGGACGACAAGGAAACGGTGTATTTCTGCCAGGTATTGGCAACCGGCGTGGTCAGATAATAGCGGGCGCTCTGGGCGGCACCTCCGCTCAGAGTGCCATACATTTGGAGATGTTGCCCGCCAATGGGGCCGCCGTTGAGCCAGAAACTGATGCTGGCGAGCCCGATGTCGGACATTTCAACATGATACAACTGGATGCCGCCATAGGCGCTGGTGATGGTCGCACTGATGGAATCAATGCTTCCGGGATTAGTGGGTGAAGTATTGAAGTAGTTCAGCGCGACATTATAACTGGCGTCCTGCCAGCCATTGGTCAGCGTTTGCGCGTAAATCTGCGCAATCGAAACCACGCTCAAAATGCCGGTGCTTGGATTAAAATTGTAGGCGAGACCTGGTCCCGGCGAACCCACGATGTTGGCGAAGTTTTGAAATGATTGAACGAAGTTGAACAATTGGAAAGTGTCGCCGACTGCCAGCGGAGTCCCGTCCGAAGTGATGTTGGTGATGGTTAGATAGCTGTTATAATTCCCATAGCCAACGTAATAGTTATAGTCCAGATAGCTGTTGGAGACAATCCGGTCACTTGTCTTCACGCCGCCGGTCTTGTTGATGCGCAAGGTGGTGTTGCCCGCCAGGTAGATATAGCCACCATTCACGGTCAATGTGCCGACCGCTCCCGCGTCGCCCGCGCCAAGATTGCCCGCCGGATAGACATACAAATCACCGGTGATGGTGCCGCTGCCCGCCAGCGTGCCGTTCGTCACCAGGGTGGAAGTGTAAGTTGGCGGCCCGCTCACTTCAGGGGTGTAAATTCCCCCGTAAGTGTTGTAGCCGTCAAGGAACAATGTGCCGCTGCCTTCCTTGAACAGCCAGCCGCCGACCGTCGAGCCCGGGGCGATGCCGCAACGGATGGTGGCGTTGCGTCCCGCCGTGTCAATGAACGCGCCGCCGGCATTGATTTGCACGGAATTTAACGCATGAATTATAAGCTCGGCAGCCCCGGTCCCGGTTGTCAAGTTCGCGGACTGAAACCAATTTGTCGCGTCGTTGATGCCATCCGTCATGAGCGTGCCGCCATCGAAGATAAAATTGCCCGACGAAGCCGTCGGCGCGACCGTGTTATGAGCCGTGTCGAAATTCGCGCCGACCACGATCTGCCGGCTCGTTGCCAGCACTCCGTTGGTTAACAGGTCAATCGTGCCGGATGTCGGCGCGCCGGCGTCGGCAGCTGCATTATCGTTAAGACCCAGACGAATGTAGCTGGCGGCGGATGTTCCCAGCGCGGCGGTGACGGTGCCTCTGATGTTCAATATGCCGTTGTTGACGTTGAGGTCGCCGTGGCCGAAGTTATAGCCAATTACAAAATTTGCCGTGGAATCAAGGGTCCATGATGCGCCGCTGTTCACATTTAACGTCGCGTTCGTCGCGGTGGTGCTGCCGCCGTCCTGTCCGATGCCAAAATAGCCGCCGGTCCAGCTCACATTCGCCCCCGAAAGCAAATTAACCGTGGTGTTGTTGCGCATCGTGAACCCCGCCGCGCCGCCATCAGCCGTTTGCATCGGGTTGGTAAAGGTTACTGATGATCCGGAGAACTGATAGACGGCCGGCGTGCCAGTCGTGGCGCCGGCGACGAAATTCAATCCATTGCCCGGACCGGTCGCGCCGCGGGCCACGTTGCCAGCGAACGTCAGCGAGGCGCCGCTGACAGCCGTGGCGGTTCTGGCAGCGGTTCCGTCCCAGATGATGTTGTTGTTGATGGTTTCATTAACTCCAGCCGCGTTGTCGGTAAAATTGCCCGCAACCGTGAGGGGATTGCCATAAAGGTTGAACGCGCCCGATCCGGCGCCAAAAGTGATGCCGGTGACACTGGTGACGAAATCGTTGGTGTTTTTCAAACCGACCGAGTTGGTGAAAATGGCCGTGTTGCCGGTGGTCGGCAGTGCCGCCGAAGACCAGTTTGCGGCGTCCGCCCCCGCCGACCAGTTGAAATTGGGAGCGCCGCCGCCATTCCATGTGCTGTTGGCCGCCAGAACATTCACCTCGCCCACAACGATGCCCAGACACAGGGCAAAAATGAACCGCCACCGGCGGTTGAAGGCGGATGGCGGGTTTGAGGGTGTCGAACGGATTGTGGATGCGGATTTCATTTGGATCCCTTGCTTTGAGTTTGAATGCATTTCTGTTTTATTGATATGGCCGATCAAAAAATCCTTTGTCTCGCCGAGCCGGCGCTTTCCTCTGCCGGCGATTTTACATTTCTCTAAAATTAACTTCAACTTAAAAATCGAATTAGCTGAACGCATAAACACGCCGCCGGCAGAGCGGGCAACCGGAAGCCATCTGGACCGGAAGGACGGGATTTTCCGCGCCCCTTCAGGGCGCACAATCTCGCGCGGTAATTCTCCGGAGATTTCATTTCCGGTTAATATCCTACGGCCCTCCGGGCTGATTTCCGGCAACGAGGACGATGGGCAATCGTTTCGCCCGGCCGGCGACTCGACCCCTCGGCGCACAGCGGCGACACGGCATTTTCCCATTGCAATTTCCCAGACATTTTTTGTTATGTTGAACATCAAAAAATGTTGTATGTTGGAACGGAAGCTGTTAATCGCTGACAACTGAATTTTATGAACAGCCGGCATAACGTGCAGGCCCAACCCAACGTGAACCGTGAGTTTGGCCCGTTTCCGGCGAATGAACCGGGGAGATGATGGAACATTCGATGCAACCGGGTGAAGACCGTTACCGCGAGGTGGTCGAACTTAAGGCCGCGCTCGACGAGCATGCCATTGTGGCCATCACCAATCCGCAGGGGAAAATCATCTACGTCAACGACAAGTTCTGCGCGATCTCCAAATATCCGCGCGGGGAACTGCTGGGGCAGGACCATCGCATCATCAATTCCGGTTACCATTCCAAGCAATTCATGCGCGATATGTGGACGACGATCACGCAGGGGCGGGTCTGGAAGGGGGAAATCCGAAACAAGGCCAAGGACGGCATGTATTACTGGGTGGGCACGACCATCGTGCCGTTCTTCAACGAGCAGGGCAAACCGCGCCAATATATTGCCATCCGCACCGACATCACCGCCCGGAAGCAGGCGGAAGAATTGCTCGCCCGGCAGGCGGCCATCATCGAATCGTCGGACGACGCCATCGTCAGCAAAACGCTGGATGGCATGATCATGAGTTGGAACCGGGGCGCGGAAAAATTGTTCGGTTATCCAGCCAGGGAAGCCATTGGTCAGCCGGTGCTGATGCTCTTTCCGCCGGAGCGGCTGGCGGAGGAAAAGGACATCCTGACGCGGATTGCGCGGGGCGAAAGCGTGGATCATTACGAAACCGTGCGGGTGCGCAAGAACGGAAAACGACTTGAGGTTTCGGTGACCATTTCGCCCATCAAGGACGGACGGGGCAGGATCATTGGCGCCTCGAAAATTGCGCGCGACATTTCGGAGCGCCGGGCGCTGGAGCTGGCCGTGGCGGCGGCGGCCGAGCAGGAGCGCGGACGCATTGCGCGGGAGCTGCACGACGGCCTGGGACAGCAACTGGGCGGGCTGCGTTTTTTGATGGAGGGATTGCGCCGCGATTTGGAATCGGCAAACGCGCCGCAAGCGGAAACCGCCGCGCAACTTTCCAAGGAAATCGCCATCGCCCTGACACAGGCGCGCACCCTCTCGCACGAATTATACGCCGTGCCGCCGTCACCGGACGGGCTGCAACAGGCGCTGGAGAATCTGGCCGAGCGGGCCAGCGAGCGCGGTGCGAACTGTGTCTTTGGCGGTGCCGCGTCCGTGATGATGCCCAATCAAGTGGTGGCCAGTCATCTTTACCGGATTGCGCAGGAGGCGGTTCATAACGCCATCAAGCACAGCCGGGCGACGCGGATTGACTTGGAACTTGTCGAAGGGACCGACAGCGTGGAATTGCGGGTGAGGGACAACGGCGTCGGTCTCCCGGCCACCACCCATTCGCGCGGCCTCGGCCTGCACACGATGCAACAGCGCGCCCGGTTGATCGGCGGGCGGTTGATGGTGATGAACCAAGCCTTGAGCGGCGTCGCGGTGATTTGCTCGGTGCCCAAAGCCGCCCTGGAAATGGCGGGCGTTGCCGGATGATGCTGCCGATGCCCAAAAATATGCCCGCCAAAAAATCATCCGCCGCCGGCATCAAGCGAAAGAAAATCTTGCTGGTGGACGACCATCCCCTGATGCGGCGGGGACAAGCCGATTTGCTGGAACGCGAAGCGGACCTGACCGTCTGCGGCGAGGCCGGCACGGCGCGCGCGGCGATGGAGGCCATTGCGAAACTGCAACCCGACCTCGTGCTGGTGGACATGGCGTTGCCGGACAAGGACGGCTTGGAACTAATCAAAGACATTCAGGCGCTTCATCCGGGTCTTCCGGTGCTGGCGATGTCCATGCAGGATGAATCTCTCTATGCCCCGCGCGTTTTGCGGGCGGGCGGGCGGGGCTATGTGATGAAAGGCGACGCGCCGGAGCTGCTGGCAACGGCGATCCGCACGGTGCTGGGCGGCCGGGTGGCGTTGAGTCCGCGCATGGCCGCAAAGATGCTGGAATCCATGGTCGGTCCGGCAGGCCAAACCGGCGAAGGGCCGGAGGCAAAATTATCGGATCGCGAATTGGAAGTGGTGCGGCTTTTTGGCGGAGGCTGGAGCACGGACGAAATCGCCAAACGACTTCATCTCTCCCCCAAAACGGTGGACGTGCATCGGGCGCACATCAAGGAAAAGCTTGGATTGAAAACCACGCCGGAATTCCAGCGGTTCGCCATCCGATGGGTGGCTTCCCAGGGCGGGCCGGATGCGTAAGGCATCGCTTTAACCGGATAAGCATTTTCCGTATCCGCCGCGTTTCCCCTGCCCTACGCACGCGTGTCTTTCCCGCCAATAGGCAGGAATTCATTTTCGTTTTAATCTGCTTCCATGAATGCAACAAGAATATCGATTGAGTTTAACGAGTCTGCCCCGCGGTTGCCAGTCGCCCTGCGGCAGATGACGCCCATCGCATCCCGCCCGCCCGCCGCAGTCGTGATGAACTTGAACCGCGCGCCCGGCAACTTCACGAAGGTCACCAATTCCAACCGGCGGCTGGTCGAGGCGCTGGCCGGTTCCTCGATCTTCCGCGAATATCAACAGGCCTTTGAGGAGACCACCGGTCTGCCGCTGACCCTGCGGGCGGTCGAAGGCTGGCAACTGGCTCATCACGGGAACCGGCGGCAGAACGGTTTTTGCGCCATGATGTCGAAACAAAGTCACTCGTGCGCGGGCTGTTTGCGGATTCAGCAGCGGGTTTGTGACGGCGTCAATGGCGTGCCCTGCACCATGCGTTGCTCGTTCGGCCTCAATGAATCGGCCGTGGGCGTGAAAATCGGCAAGGAGATTGTCGCCTACCTACAGACCGGCCAGGTTTTTTTCAAGGCGCCGAAGCCGCGGCAAACCGATCGCGTCCTCAAGCTGCTCAAAGAATGGGGACTCAAAGTGGATCAGCGGGAGGCAGCGCGGCACTATAGTGAAACCCCCGTTGTCCAGCCTGGCGAATACCAGGCCACCATCCGGCTGCTCCAGTTCTTTGCCGACCAGCTTGGCGCGCTGGCCAACCAAATCCAGTTGCAACAAAAGCAATCCGAGCCGCCACAAATCACGCGCGCCCGGCAATACATCGAGGCGAATTCCTCGGAAGAACTTTCGCTTGCCGGCGTGGCCAAACAGGCCGGGATGAGCACGTTCTACTTTTGCAAGGTGTTCAAGAAAGTCACCGGAGTGAATTTCGCCCACTACGTTTCTGGCGTCCGGGTGGAAAAAGCGAAGACCCTGTTGCTGAATCCGAACTACCGGATCAGCGAGATTGCCTACGAGGTCGGTTTTCAGTCCCTCACCCATTTCAACCGCGTCTTCAAGACCATTGCCGGCCAGTCACCCACCGAATACCGCCAGCAATTGTCAACGAATTGAGCGCAAACCAATGAACCCGGATCAGACCACCCTTGATCGGCACGAAAGTCAGTTTGCGAAGATTCTCCGGAAACTCGCCAGCTTTCATGTTCAGTCCCGTGAAGCGTCGCCTGCCACGGTTCGTGATCCCGCGCGCGCGCCGGACAAACCGCAAGGCTTGAAGAAGCGGGTATTCTTGGTTGAAGACCACGCCCTGATGCGCCGGAGCATCGTCGGGGCCATCGAACGCGAGCCGGATTTGACCGTGTGCGGCCAGGCGGAAGAAGCGGTGGCGGCACTGGCAGCCATCCTCTCGCTCCCGCCCGACATTGTGTTGACCGACATCCGGCTCAAGTCCTCCAACGGCTTGGATCTGATCAAATCCTTGCGCGCCCGGTTGCCGGCGCTGCCCGTCGTCGCCACGACCATGTTTGACGCGCGGCACATTGAACGTCTCGCCCGCGACGCCGGCGCCCTGGGGTTTGTCTCCAAAGGGGACGGGCCGGACAAAATGATTGCCGTCATTCGCGAGGTGCTGGAACCGGGTGAACGCGACGGAAACTCCTGAAACTCCGATTCCGCCGCTGACCGTGATTGCCGGCAAACGACTTCCAGATAAACGGATTCGCCGCCGGGCGTTCCCTCAATTGGCGGGTAAGGTCAAACGACCGGCGGCATATCCACGACGCAGACGCTATGCAGCCGATCACCAGGATCAAGACCGGTGCCGAACCCGCCAAGAATAATCGTGGCGGGCGTGCTAGCGGTGGGAACGACGGACGGAGTTCAGTTTTTTGTTTTCAGTGGCAGAGAATGTAACCCGTCTGCTTACGACGGGACTCTGCCTTCTCATCTAATCTTGTTAGGCATCACGGTCAAATGAGCCTCTCTCTCGCCAAATTACTCAAATAATCTCGAAACTTGGTGAACCCTGTCGTGTCACACTTTGAAAATCTACGAAACCAGCTCTTCAATGCTGGGCGTAATTCGGCAGATAACAAATGGCTGACAATCTCCGCAACTTTGGGAGATTGGTCGCCTTCCATCGTGTCGAACCAAAAATATGCACTCGCCAAAGCGGACACTTGGCGCTCCTCGTCAGAAAAACCACGAGTGAGAAGGGTGCATGCCATGCCTTGCTCACAAGCCTGCTGAACATCTTGGTGCTGAAACGTCATCGTGGTGTAGTGATGCCTAACATTATTATTTTACCGCACGGTGCGGTGCGATTTTCTTCAGGGGTTTGATGATTATTTAGACTTTCCGTTTTGTCGGTATCAAATTAGCTCTGGCTTGTTTATTTTGAAGCAGGATTTGCAGGATTCATTTTTCACCAGCGCAACAACATGGTGGCTTTGCCGCCCACCGGCACGGCGGCTAAAAGCCGGCCGGTCGCGTGGTCGTGCTGGAACGCGACGCTCTTGCCGTTGACGGTGACGCTGGCCGGCGGTTTTTCGGTCCAGGCCACAAAGTTCCCGCCGTCGCGAAGGCTCACCTTGAGGCTGCCGTCGCTGTTCCATTTTTTGTCCGTGACGGCACCGGTGCTGTTGAACTTGTCCGCGAGGCCGAGGATGGCGACGCCACGTTCCACGGGCGCGAAGGAAACGATGTCCCAACCGCCCTCGGCCAGTTGCACCGGCTGGCGGTCGTCCAGGCGGCAATGCCAGACGCGGTTGCCCTGCTGCGAAAACGCCGCGAAGTCCGTTCCCTTCAATCCCGGCGCGTCAGACGACGACACGGTGCCAGCCAGCGTTTTCTGGTCGGCGGCGTTGGTGTGGTAATTGGCGTTGAAGATGCCGATGACGGCGCAGTCGCGGTTGTAGTTGAAAACTTTCAGCAGCACCGGGTCGCGCGTGACATCGGCAAACAAACAGTCCCGCGTGGGCCGGCCAACGTTGTCCGCCCGCAGCACAGTGCCGTCGGAGAGGACGAGTTTCCGCAGCAGATCAAAGTTGTGTCCGTCCAACTCGTCGGAGCAATAAACCGGCCCGCCCGACACCGCGCGCCCGGCGGCGTGGAACGCTCCCATCGGATGCCCCGACTGGAACATGTCCCAATCCGGCTGCATGAATTCGCCGAACCAGACGCCGACCTGCGCGTTGCAATAAAGATGCTGGCCGTGGGTTTCGGGCCGCGTCGGCCAGAAATCAATCGAGGTGCGCATGAGCGTGGAACGCGGCGAGCAGTAATAGGTTTCCATCGCGTTGGCCATGCAGTTGATGAGCCGCCCGTCGAAATACTTGTTGACCGATTTCTCCAACCCGGCGCGAAACGCCTTGGTGACCGCCACCCGTCCGCCCAATCCCGCCGCCATGCCTTCGATGGCGGACTGGCTGTCCACTTTCACGCCGTCCACGCCTTGCGCCTTCATTTGCTTGTGATAATCGTCGTAGAATTTGGCGATTTTGTCCGGCGGCACCAAGCCCGCGTTGTGCCCCCAATACTCCGTGTTCAAATTGGGATGCATCGCCAAAATGTCCGGGCTGAAGGAGCGTCCGATTTCACGCACGTTGTAAGCCGGCAACGCCTTGCCGTCCACGCCGCCCCAATAGCCGAAGAAAGTCTGCCAGACGATGAACGTGTTGATTTTATACTGCTGCTTGGCGAGTTGAACGGTGGGTTTGATGTCGCCGGCGAAACGCTCCTGGTTGGGCAGGAGCGACACCAGCCGCTTTTCGCCCGACGGCTCCGTTTTGTAATCCTGCCAGCCGTCGTCCAAAATCATGAAACGCGGCTGGACTCCGCCGGCGGCAAAGGATTGCAGCCCGGCGCGCACCTTGTCCGCCGAAACCGCGTCGTAAAATGAATTCCAGGTGCACCAGCCGAATTCATTCACGAAATCCGGCAGCGGTTTTTGCGCCCGCAATTTTCCGGTTCCGAGTTGCTTCATCACGGCGCGCGCGCCCGCGTCGGCCAGCGCGTAAGGGTCGACGCCCACGGAGACGAACAGGGCCACGCCGCCCTTGCCGGTCACGGCGGGATCGCCGGTGTCCGCCGTCAATTTCAAACCCGCGGCCTGGCCGCTCAACGTGAAGCAGAACGGCCCGGTCATGAATGGCACCAGCATCACGCAATCGCCGGAGTCCGTTTCCGCCAGCAACCATTGCGTCTCCAGTTTCACGTCGGCGATGGCGCTGCCGACGGCGGGCACCATCCAGAACGGTTCGTCCCGATGGCAACTAGTAAAGCGGCGCAGCCCGGCAATCGTGCCGAGCGGCGACACGATGCGCGCGGCGGCGTTTGGCGCCGTCAGCCGCAGGAACACGCCCGCGCCGGTGGGGTCGCCCACGAGGGTGTAGCCGGCTGGAACCTGCTGGAGCACGACGCGGCTGCCGAGCATCAACGCGCCGTCGCGCAACGAATAGGAATCCTTCGCCAGACTGCGGTTGGAGATTACCAAGCAGGCGATGCCGAGGGTGAGTGCGAAAACGGCGCTCTTCACAAATTGTTTCATTTTTGTCCCGGGTTTAATTGATGATGGTGACAGTTTTGTTCAGACGAATGTCCGCCGAGTAAGCGCCTACCCGGAGTTCAAGTTTTCCGGGTTCGACCACGAAGTTTTCCTTGTTGGTGTCCCAATAGCCGAGCGAGCTTGCCGCGAGCGGAATTTCAACGGTCTTCGTTTCGTTGGGCTGCAAGGCGATGCGCTTGAAGCCGCGCAATTCCTGCGCCGGATGTTCCAGCGCGGATTTCTCATGCTTGACGTAAAGCTGCACCACTTCGTCGCCCGCGCGCTTGCCGGTGTTTTTCACGTCCACGCTCACGGTCATTGAACCGTCTTTGGCCAGGGTCGGAGAACTGGTTTTCAAGCTGGAATACTTGAACGTCGTGAAACTCAAGCCGTAGCCGAAAGGATAAAGCGGCTGGCCTTTGAAATACATATAGGTTCGCCCGTCGCGGATGTTGTAATCCATCATCGGCGGCAATTGATCCAGCGATTTGGGCCACGTCTGCACCAGCCGGCCCGCCGGGTTGTAG
>Ga0224557_1004076_pt1 | contig 10927 bp, 6 predicted proteins | sample 714S31014metaG_FD_180677 | JGI IMG/M metagenome (GOLD analysis project Ga0224557, IMG submission 180677) | Peat soil microbial communities from Stordalen Mire, Sweden - 717 S3 10-14 | ecosystem: Environmental > Terrestrial > Soil > Wetlands > Peat | place: Sweden: Norrbotten County, Stordalen... | reverse complement strand
TATCGATTTTGAGCACCGAAGAGGGCATGCGCCAGATCGAGGTCTGCCAGGAGCGTTTCCCCGCTTCGCCATACCTGGAACAGTTTCAAGCGGATATGCTGGCCGACCAGGGTCACGCGGATGAGGCAGCGGCGGAATATGAGCGCCTTATGCGCGAGCATCCCGACCTCTCCGATCTCCGCTACAGCCTTGGATTACTGCGCGAGAAGCGGGAGGAGTGGGAAGCGGCTGCAGAAGCGTTCCGTCAACAACTCGCTGTTTATCCGGCGGATGAGCGGGCGGCTGCGCATCTGAGCCGGTGCATGCTGCACATGGAGCAATACTCCGCGGTAAAAGATTTTCTTGAGCCCCGGATGCGCAGCGAACTTCCGCCCCAGTGGGCCAGCCTGAACCTGGCCGAGGCAGATCAGAAATTGGGCCATCAGGATGCTGCCATCCGTATACTGGTCGCGGCAGAGCGGGAGCCCAACCCCGATAAGCTTGTCCACTACCGGCTGATGCATCTCTATACGCTTTCCGGCCGCACCGCCGACGCCAAGCGGGAATACGCGCTCTTTCAGGCCGCATCCCGGAAATGAACGCACAATTCGCGCCAAATTCTGGTACAAATACCCTGGTTTCCCCGTAAGCCTCTGTGTGGAGTGTGTACTCTTCGTATGCGCTCCACAACAGAAGAACATTACGGAGGCACTATGTCACAATCGAGAAGTGCGACCTTGGGCCGGGCGTTCCTGCGCGGCCTGTTGAGCATCATTCTCCTCTTGTCTTGCACTGTTGCTCTGAGAGCACAGTCAACCTACGGCGCCCTCACCGGCACGGTCGTCGACTCGACCGGCGCGGTGGAAGTCGGCGCCATCGTCACACTCACCAACAACGGAACAGCCGTCAGCCAAACGCAGCCCACCGGCGACACCGGGCTGTATTCCTTTGTGAACCTCATCCCCGGCAACTATCGCCTTACCATTGAAAAGCCGGGATTCAAGCGCGTAAACCGGGAAAACATCGACATCTTCGTTCAGCAGACAGTCAGGGTAGACATTACCCTTTCAGTCGGCGGCAAGGACGAAACCATCACGGTTACCGGCGATGTCCCGCTGCTGCAGGCGGAGACTTCCTCGCTGGGCCAGGTGGTGGAACAGCGCAACGTCGATGAGCTTCCGCTCAACGGCCGCAACGTCTTCTCGCTCGTCGAAGTCGCTCCTTCGGTGGTCATGCAGGGCCAGGCCGGCGCCACGGCGACCGGGCAGAACCCATTCTCCTGGGGCAACTTCCAGATCGGCGGCGCATTCGCCAATCAAAGCGCTGAATATCTGGATGGCCAGCCTCTCAACATCGGATACATCAACCTGCCTATCTTGATTCCCACGCAGGACTCCATTGGGGAATTCAAGGTTCAGACCAACAACATCGGCCCGGAGTGGGGCAAGGTGGCCGGCGGCGTACTCAACCTGAGCACCAAGAGCGGCACCAACAGGTTCCACGGCGAGGCTTATGAGTACATCCGCAACAAGGTGCTCAACGCCAACGACTGGTTCTCCAACAACGCAAGTCCCAAACTCGCCAGAGCGCCTTGGATTCAGAATCAGTATGGCGGCAACGTCGGTGGCAGGATATGGAAGGACCGGACATTCTTCTTTTACAGCATAGAGGCCTTCCGGCTGCGCTCCTCGGCGCCTTGGACGGATACGGTCCCAACGGACGCCATTCAATCTGCCGTGGCCAGCGGAGGTCCTGTCGACCTGACAAACCTTGCAGGCGCCCTGGGCATCCCGGCGATCGTCGACCCCTGCGGCGGCAACGTTATGACCGGCTCATCCGGGCTGGGAAATGGCGGCTGCAAAGTGAACAGCTACCATCCCTCTCAATTCGCCGGCACCAGCAACTGGCTCACGATTCCGGCAAACCGCCTCAATCTGACGGCACAGAAGCTGTTGCCAATCCTCTTTCCCGCTGCGACAAACAAAAACATCCAGGTCAACAACTTCGTGGGCAGTTACGCACTGGGCGGCAATCAGAACCAGAACCTCGTGCGCATAGATCAGAAGATCAACGAAAAGCAGAACTTGTTTGGCCGCTTCAGCCAATGGAACAACCTGAATCAACCCGAGGATCCGGAAGGCAAGGGTATGTGTCTGGATCGCTGCACCGAGACCATGACCTCCAAGGGACTCGCCCTCGGCTACAACTACATCTTCACGCCAACGGTCATTGGCAATTTGGACATTTCGGCCTCCCGCTTCAACTACCTGCGCACTCCCAAGAACTCGGGATTTGATTTCTCCACCATCGGTTGGCCAGCAGCGTTCAACGCCCAGTTGTCCGCTTCGGAAAGAACGCCGCCGACGATGGTCATCCAGGGTGAGTCCGACGATCTGACCAGCACCCAGGGACAGAGCTATATCGTCGATCACGATACCCAATACTGGATAGCGCCCTCGGTCACCCTGTTCAGGGGGCGTCACACCGTCCAGACAGGCATCCAGTATGAAATCACTCTGGACGATTACGCCCAGAGCAATATCGTCAGCGGCTGCATCGGCTTCGGCGGATCCTTCACCGAGGACTACAACACTACCACCAATCCCACCGCATCCGGCAACGCTCCGATTGGTAACGGAACCCAGTTTGGCCTGGCAGATTACCTGTTGGGATGGGGCGGCAGCGCGGGCCAGCAAACCGGCAACCACTTCTTCGGCACCGCTGTGATTCCCAACCTGGTGCTGGGAAAACAGACGATGAGCTCCTTCTTTATCAACGACACCTACCATGCCAGTTCCAAGCTGACACTGAACCTGGGACTGCGTTATGAGTACCAGAGTCCGTGGACCGAGCGTCATAACCGCCAATCCTACTTCGATCCCAGCGCGGTTGATCAGGTTGCCGCGACAGCGGTGGGCCTGGCGGGAGGACCTACGTCGGCCCCCCTCGGCGCGGTTGGACTGGTAGACACTCCAGGACACAGCAGCCGCTACAATTTGAATCCCAACCGGGCCGGTATGGCTCCCCGTATCGGTTTCGCCTACTCCATCGATGCCAAGACCGTGCTGCGCGGCGGATACGGAGTGTTCTGGATTCCGCTCGACGCCAGCTGGGCCACGAATCCCCTCAATGACGAAGCTAACGCCATCTCCACCGACTACATCGGAAACAATGGCAGCACGCAGGTTCCCACCAACACCGTGCAGACGCCGTGGCTCAATTTTGTTCAGCCTCCCGGCGCATCCATCAATGGCCCCACCGGCTTGCCGCAGGTTTCCATTGATGAGGAGGGCACTTCCAACCCCACCTTCGAGAATCCAGCGTACAACTACGGCTATATGCAGCAGTACAACCTCGATATCCAGCGCACGCTCTGGGGCGGATGGTTTGCTGACGTAGCCTTTGCCGCCAACAAGGGCACGCACCTGCCTGCCTACAACCTGGAAGTTGGCCAGTTGGCCGACAGCTACCTCGCCCAGGCGGCAACGCAAGCCGCCGCCGGCGGCGGTCTCGCGTCTGCGGCGGCAATTGCCCAGTCCGTTGCTAACCCATTCCAGAGCATCTCGGCACCCGGCAGCCAGCTGTCGTCAGCCACAACCAACGTGGGACAGTTGCTGCGTCCCTTCCCGCAGTACGCTGGCCTGCAATATGCCGGCGCGGGAGTCTTCTCCAGCACCTATAACTCGCTTCAGGCAACGTTGCAGAAGCGCTTCAACGGCGGCGGTACTCTGTTGGCTGCCTATACCTGGGCGAAGCTGCTCAGCAACACTGACACCATCACCTCCTGGCTGGAGACCGGTGGCAAAGGTGGCATTCAGGACGCGAACAACCTCCGGGGTGAGAAGTCAATCTCCTCGCAGAACGTTCCGCAGCACCTGATTGTCAGCTATGTCCTCGACCTCCCGTTGGGCAAGAACAAGAAGTTCCTCCACGACGCCTCTCCCTTGGTTGACAAGGTGGTGGGCGGCTGGGGAATTGACGGCGTCACCACATTGCAGACCGGCTTTCCCGTCAACATCAGCTCGGCCAACGTTAGCGGCGCGAATTACTTTGGCGCTCCTGGCCTGCGTCCCAACGTCGTCTCCGGCTGCAATAAGGCAACCGGCGGCAGCGCCAGCGCTCGCGTCAAGAACGGCCTCACGCTTGGCGGACAAGGCTGGATCAACGGGGCTTGCTTCACCACGCCAGCGGCGTACACCTTCGGCAATGAGTCGCGCGTTGACTCCACTCTTAAGGCCGACGGCATCGCCAACTGGGACTTTGCCGCCTTCAAGCACACCAACTTCGGCCCTGGCAACAAGATCGGCTTCGAATTCAGGACTGAGATCTTCAACGTGTTCAACCGCGTCCAGTTCAACCCTCCGGCCAACACCGTCGGGGCTGCGCATTTGGGCGAGATTACCGGCCAGATGAACAATCCGCGTCTAATCCAATTTGCTGGCAAGTTTGTCTTCTAAACGCATTTTCAACCGTGAGAGTGCGGCATTCTGCCGTACTCTCACACTACAGCATTTTTACGTTTACTATAGGCGAGCTTGAGTGGAAGCTTCTGGCTAACTTGGCGATCTTGGATGACCACGCCCTCATGGCTATCGTTGATCTCGCCGAAGAGCGAGACGCCCCGGCTCTCTGCGCAATGGCCGAGCAGTTCGTCGACACCGGGGAGTGTCGCCTCGCCTCTCGCGTTGGTGAACTGGTGGTTCAGAATTTGGCCGCCGGCCAATCTTCAAACGATGCGCACTTCTTGTGTGCGCGTGCTCATTTTGAACTCGACGAATACGATCAGGCGTTAATTGATATGACAGCTATGTCCTTTCCTATTCCATGCCGAGCCCATCTCCTGCGCGGAGAAATAGAAGCGTCAAGAGGAAATTGGACGGATGCGAAGACTGCGTATGAACGCACATGCGCCTCGACGGAAGGCGCAACTCCATTGATCAACCCAGAGGGTCGGCCCTTCGATTACCTCGACCATAAGCGGCTGATTAACAAGAATCAAGGGCGGTCACTGGGGCAATGTAGATGACTCTGTAGCTGCAATCTCCTCAAGAATCCACAACCTTCAACAAGCGAATTACCGTAAGTTATTGATTTTATGAGGTCTGCAAGTGGTAGGGACTCTGGTCCCGAACCAGTTTTTGCCGCTTATTGAAATCTGTTGAAATCGTGTGAAAATAACTGTTTTAGATTGAATGCATTGCGGCCATATTGTTGAAAGTAGTGGTTCTGAATTGCTCCAGGGTGATTTGGCCGCTACGGTTTCGTCTACATTCGCCGCGAATACCATGGCATCATTACTGGGTCGAGCTCTATAGCTTAGCCCTGCCTTCAGTTTCAATCGATTCAGGGACGCTTCGATGTCAGACTTTCTTGGAAACGGTGTCAATGAAGCTCCATTTTTCCAGCTTCGATGAATCGTGCTGGAATTCGCTGACTGTTTCCTTGTGCGGTGCGGTCCAGACATGATAGCTGTTGAAGAGAAATTGTCCCCCGAGGATCAGAAGCCAGACCCAGAGGGCAAAACGCAATTGTCGGCGCGGGACGCGGGTGCTGAGCAGCGTTCCAACAATGGCGCCGGCGACGCCGCCAACAATCAGGTGCATCAGCAACTCCGGGTTGGAGGCGTGCGAGAACCAATGTGCGCCGCTGCCGATCATCGAGATGACGAAGCCGAAGGCGATGTCGGTGCCGACGACCTGCGCGGGCGTCAAAAGCGTCAGGCTGAGCAATGCCGCCGAGCCGAGAGCGCCCGCGCCGGCCGAGGAGAAGCCCACCTCGGCGCCGACCGGGAGCATCAGCCACGGCAGCAGTGGAGAGCGATCCGGAGGCTGCGGATTCTTTCTCATGGGACGGAAGGAAAAGAAGATCTGCCAACCCGCCGTAGTCACCAGAATCAATCCAAGAATCGAGTTGAGCAGGTTCTGCGAGCCGGCGTTCACCAGATGTTTCAGAAACAGCGACCCGACGATGACGCCGGGCGCGCCGCCCAGAAGCATGAATCCGAGCGTCCGCCAGACCACGTTGCGGCGGGCAATCTGCGCCGGCACCAGAATCAATTTGACCACGGTGGCGAACATCAAGCCAATGCTGACAGCAACCGGCGCGGGAACTCCGAGAAACAATACCAGAACCGGCACAGTCATGGTGCCCGCGCCAACCCCGGTGAGCGCGATAAACATCGCGATGATAAATCCGATGATATATTGCATCCAGCCTCCTTGCAGTTGCCTGCTCGTCCTATTTCACGGGTGCGGCTTCGATATGAATGCCGCATTCAACCTTGCGGCCAGCCCAACGACCGGAGCGCGGATCGTTGGGATCCTGCGGAAGCGTCGTGCAAGGTTCGCAGCCGATGGACGAGTAGCCGCGCTCATAGAGCGGCAGCAGCGGAATCGATAGAACTTCGCAGGCATACCACACATCGCGAGTCGTCCACGCAGCCAGAGGCGCGAGCTTGAGCACCTGACTGCCGCCGGGAAGCGTAAAGAGCGCCGACTCATCAAGTCCAGCCCGGCTCTTTGCCTGCTCCCTGCGCAAGCCCGTGATCCACACGCGGTATTCCGCGACCGCCCTGAAGAGCGGTTCAACTTTGCGCAGCTTGCAACACTGATCCGGCGCGGATTGATAGAGCAGGCCGTGCTCGGCCTCCTGATCGGTTACGGTATGCGCCGGCAGAAGGTTAATGAGATTCAATTGCCACTCGCTTGTAATGCGGTCGCGATAGGCATACGTCTCGGCAAAGTGGTAGCCCGTATCCAAAAACAGAATGGGAATCTTCGCATCCAAATCGATAGCCAGTTTGGCGAGCAATACGTCTTCAGCCTGAAAGCTGCATGTCAGGCATACATCCTGATTGCCGGTGATTTCGCGCGCAAGCACGGAGCGCACATCGTCCAGTCTAGTCTTCACCTGCGCATGGATTTCCGTTGTGCTCATCAGAGGCCTGCCCTTTCTGAAGAGATGAAGATGCCCGCGCTGTGCAGGAGTTGATGAACGGCAGAGACCGCGCGAATTGGATCGTTCGCGTCGAGAGTAATTTCCTGTCCTTCTGTGCGAGCGAGCAACGCTCCGCCTTCGTTCGCCTTCACAACCAGCGCAAGCAAGCCGGATTGAAGTTGCGATCGAGTAACGATCTCCAGCAGGCCGGGATGAAGAAGAAAGGTTTCATCATCGGCTTCGATACGAACGGAAACTACACCGGCAGAAAATAGGGAACGCTCGATGGAATCAAGCAACTCAACCGGACCGCTCACTTCGAGAATCGCGCCGCGATGTCCCCAGCGCGCTTCTCTTTCGCCGGCTGTTACCGGACCCCAAGCATCTGCATGAAGATGATCGCCCGCTGCCGCGACCGCTTTAGCCGCGGTGATCATTCCGGCAGCGACGGTGCTGTTGGTTTCGGCGTCAATCAAAATGAATGCGCCGGTCGAGCGATTTTCGCGGTAGAGGTCAAGAGCTATCGGTCGCAGCAGATCGATGCTGACGACGCCGATGCCGTTCATTTCCAGCATATCGGCGGCTTCGTGAGCCAGCGTGCCGATGTTGGTGCGATGCTTGATTGCGGAAACAAATGCGGGCACCGTCTGGCTGGTGTGCTTGAGTAGATAACGGCGGTTGCGCTGGAGCGGACGCGAATCCATCCAGACAAGCGCTGCCTGAATGCGCTTTGCGACAACTGCCTGCGCGCGCGAGGAGACGAGCAGATCGCCGCGGCTGATGTCGAGTTCGCGATCCAGAACCAGCGTGACCGATTGCGGCGCAAGTGCTTCGTCAAGGTCGCCATCGAAGGTGACGATGCGCGCGACCTCCGCGCTTCTGCCGGAGGGAAGCACTGTAATCTTGTCGCCCGGTCGAACGGTTCCTGAAGCAACTTGACCGGCGAATCCACGAAAAGTGTGATCGGGGCGCAGTACCCGCTGCACGGGAAAACGAAAGGGGGCGGTGCGCGTTTCGAGCGCCGATGGCAACGACTCCAGCAGCGCCAGCAGCGATGGGCCTGTGTACCAACGCATTGCATTGGAACGATGTACGATGTTGTCCCCGACCAACGCGCTGACCGGAACGAAGCGGACTTCGACCGGAGTACCCGTATCGGCTGCAATCTGATTGAGGACAGAAGTGAAGTCCAGTTCGATGGCGCGGAAGACTGCTTCGCCGTAGCCGATCAGATCCATCTTGTTGACCGCAACAATCACGTGGCGTACGCGCAGCAGCGATGCAATGTAAGCGTGACGGCGGGACTGAATCAGTACGCCTTTGCTGGCGTCGATCAACACGACCGCTGCATCGGCCGTAGACGCGCCGGTGGCCATGTTGCGCGTGTACTGCTCGTGTCCCGGCGTGTCGGCAATGATGAACTTGCGGCGCGGCGTGGAGAAGTAGCGATAGGCCACATCGATGGTGATGCCCTGTTCGCGCTCGGCGCGCAGGCCGTCGGTGAGCAATGCAAAGTCAATCTGTCCGGGAGCGGTGGTTCCTTTGCCTTCAATCGAACGCACCTGATCTTCATAGACCGACTGCGTATCGTAGAGCAGGCGGCCGATGAGCGTGGACTTTCCGTCGTCCACGCTGCCCGCAGTCGAAAAGCGCAGCAAATCCTTTTCGCGCTCTTCGGCGAGAAACTCGCCTACCGAGAGGGAGGGTGCCAAGAGTGCCGCCATTTAGAAGTATCCCTCCCGCTTCTTCAATTCCATGGACCCTTCCTGGTCGTGGTCGATCGCGCGATTGGCGCGCTCGGACGAACGAAACGAGAGCAGCTCCGCGATAATGGCGGGGATGGTGTCAGCGTCGGAGCGAATCGCGCCCGTGCATGGACTGCATCCCAGCGAGCGCAGGCGCGACTTGATCATCTGGGGTTGCTCACCCTTCCTCGCCACGAAGGCTTGTTCGACTGGGAGGAGCGCGTCCTGACCCGTGCTCATTGGGCGCACGTACATGGGCCGCTCTTTGGCAAAGTAAAGATCGACGACAGGAATATTTTCTTCGTGGATGTATTGCCAGACATCCATCTCCGTCCAGTTGGAGAGTGGAAAAACGCGTATGCTTTCGCCGGGATGGATGCGCGCATTGTAGAGATTCCACAGCTCAGGACGCTGGTTCTTCGGATCCCATTGTCCGGCGCTGTCGCGGAAGGAGTAGATACGCTCCTTGGCGCGGGATTTCTCTTCATCGCGCCGCGCGCCGCCGAAGGCCGCATCAAAGTTGTAGTGGCGCAGCGCATCGAGCAACGCCTGCGTCTTCAATAACCCGCAGCAGCGCTTGGTATCGAGCACAATGGGATTCGTACCCGCGGCAATGGCAGCTTCATTACGCCAGACCAGCAGCTCCGCGCCCACCAAGCGGGCCATCTCATCGCGAAAGGTAAGCATCTCGGCGAATTTGAAGCCGGTGTCCACGTGTAGCAGAGGAAAGGGAATCGGCGCGGGATAGAAGGCTTTCTGCGCCAGCCGCAACATGACGGAGGAATCCTTGCCGATCGAGTAGAGCATGACGGGCCGCTCAAATTCCGAGGCTACTTCGCGCAGAATGTGGATACTCTCCGCCTCCAGCAGGCGCAGATGGCTGAGGCGTTGTGGAGCGAATGCGCTCGCTGGCGTCGATGGGGGAGATACGGATTCAGCGACCGGCATGCATGACCTCTTTCAGTAGTTGAATCGCTGAGGGCCAATGCTGCGGGTCCGCACACCGGCTTTTCAGCGATGGGTGCGTCTTCTGATGTATTGCTGGAGAGGAATCAGAGACTAGAGCATACACCCGTCGAAAATCATCGACAGGCAACAACAAGAGCGGCGTTGGGAGGCGCGAACCATGCGTAAACCAATAGTAGCAAAATGCCGAGGCCAGCGCAATTCGTCCCGCTCCGGCGGCCTTCCTTCGCTTGATATGCGTCTCTAGTTCCATTACCCCATGTATAAGTAACCTAAAACCATACCGGCAAGCTCCGCAATCGCTTCCAGTAAATTTAACTAGAGCCTTTCGCGCTATTGATATACACGATCACTGGCTCGAAGGAATGCTATTTACCGGCTTGAATGAAAGATATATACTCAAGGAGCCAAATCAATGAAAGCGTTTCGTTTTGTCCTCAGTCTCGGGGGATTCTTCCTCCTCGCGACTTGCGCCGTTCAGGCGCAGACCCATGGAAGGCAGACCGCATGTCCATACTATCCGATGCCTTTCTTTGCGGTTGGCGTGTCCAGTCGGAGATATGCCTGCCTGAATTGCTCCCTTGGGAAGACCCCGGCGCGGCGGTGGATATCCGCATTCGACTGGGAGAGGTTCCACCGCTCCAGAAGATCGTGGCATCAACGCGGCGGCTTACCGTGGACGACACCGGGCTGTGCAGGCTTGAGATTCCCAATGTCGTCACGTTTTCCGTGCGCGATGGCCGTGAAATTGTCATCGACCCGTTCACCTCTCCCGATTCTATCGAACTGCGCAACTATCTGTTTGGAACCGGACTGGGGCTGGTCTGCCACCAGCGCGGAGTTTTTCCTCTGCATGGGTCGTGTCTTCAACTGGGCGAGGGGGCGGTTATCTTCTCCGGCAACTCCGGTTCCGGCAAATCGACCCTGGCGGCGGCGCTGGCCCATCGCGGATATTCATTGATGGCGGACGATGTCTGCGTGATCACGAAAACGAATCGAGGCTGGGTAGTGTTGCCGGCATTTCCGCGAGTCAAGCTCTTGCCCGCTTCGCTCCAGGCGATCTTCGGCGTTGAAGCGGAGCAGGCAGGGCTCAGCTTGCAGGGGAAACATCACTTCCGCTTTGAGCCGGTCCGCTCCTTCGCAAGGAATCCCGTTCCGCTGGAAGCCATTTACTTTCTCGAGAGAACGCAGAACGAAGAACCGGATTCGATTGTCGATGTACCCGGCTTGAAGCGTTTGGCGCTGCTGGAGAGCCAGATCTTTCGCCCCAGGGCGGGGAATCTTCTTGGGCGCAGAGCGTC
>Ga0224557_1004075_pt1 | contig 10929 bp, 8 predicted proteins | sample 714S31014metaG_FD_180677 | JGI IMG/M metagenome (GOLD analysis project Ga0224557, IMG submission 180677) | Peat soil microbial communities from Stordalen Mire, Sweden - 717 S3 10-14 | ecosystem: Environmental > Terrestrial > Soil > Wetlands > Peat | place: Sweden: Norrbotten County, Stordalen... | reverse complement strand
GGCGGGCAAGGAAGTGCCCAACAAGGATCTTTCCGCAGGCACATCAAACGACTCCGTCTTCTTCCTGCAAACCAGCGCAGGCGGCGCACCCATGCTGTGGGTTGGCGCGGGCAGCGGCGAAGAAAACCTGAAGGCCATCCGGGCCGCAAGGATTGCACCCGACCGCCCGACGGATCTGCGCGTGCGTGGCTTCGGCATTCCTTTTCGCGTCGCTGCAACGCGCATCGATGACGGGAGCTACATCTATCTAGGACTCTCGGAGAGGGATGAGCTGCGCGTACTTCGCATCATGCGGCTGCGCTTCCTCCTGTTGTGGCTGCTGCTTGTTCTTCTCGGCTTCGGTATTGTCTTCTATACCGCACATCGAATGCTGAGTCTTGTCCGGCGGATTACCGAAGCGGCATCCAGAATCGGACATTCCGATTTAAGTGCACGTGTGCCGACCAGCGCGCGCCGGGACGAGGTTGGCAGCCTGGCCCTGACGTTGAACCATATGCTCGACCGCATCGAGAATTCGATGCATCAGTTGCATACCATTACAGATTCTCTGGCGCACGATCTGCGCAGCCCATTGACGGCAATCCGCGGCAAACTGGAGATGTCCTTGTCGGCAGGTTCCCTGGACGACAATTCCGAGCCGATTGTCTCGGTGATCGAGGAGCTGGACCGGCTGACGGAATTTCTGAACAAATCGTTGGACGTAGCCGAGGCCAAAGCCGATGCGCTGCGCCTCACGCGATGTGAGATTGACCTCGAAGAGTTGCTCCGAATCATGATCGATCTCTACGAACCATCGATGTCGGAAAAGGGTTTGCAGATCAGTCTGCAAAGCGGTGGGCCGCTCAAGATCGAGGCCGACGAGGCGATGATTCATCGCATGATCGCCAATCTCTTTGACAATGAACTGAAGCACCTGCCTGCGGCCAGCACAATCAACCTGCTACTTAAGGCCGATGAAAGCGGCGCTTCTTTGATTCTGGAAGATGACGGGCCGGGCTTCGATCCGGAGATACTGCCTCATCTCTTCGAACGCAGAGTGAAGGGAAGAAAGTCGAATGGCCACGGGCTTGGCCTGGCCTTCATCGATGCCGTGGTGCGCGCCCACGGCGGAGCCGTTTCAGCAGGCAATCGCGACTGCGGTGGAGCGCGCATTATCATCAACCTGCCTCTCTAAGCATCCGAATCAACAGGATGAGCCCATCCAAAGGATGACAAAACTTCATCACCAAATCCATCATTTCTTCCGGGACACACTGATTGCAAGCGAATAGGTGATCCATGAGCCTGTCCCTGATCGGTCCAACAGCCCCCGAAACGAGCGCGCCCCAGCCCCAGAAGGCTGCTTCAGCGCAAGCCCCAGCACTATCCTCGGCTACACTGCAACCAGACACGCAAACCATCAGCCCTGAAGCTCAAAAAGCGGTGAGCGGAGACACCGATCACGACGGAGGCTCGCACTAAGGAAGCTCCAATCAAGTCACCCTGCGCGTTTGATCAGAATGGCCGCTTGAGTCAGAGTGCATCATCAGATAACGATCCCGGCAGCGAACCCACCCGGAGATTTCCGATTTTCTATCTGCTTTGTCAACGATTGTCCTTCTCTTGCGTGGAGTTCAGGAACGCATTGCTCTCATTGGAGCCGTGAATGTTGGAGTGACAGCTTGTACACGACTGGCCCTGCGCCGAATGGCTGTGCGCGGGCACGGCAGGCTGGCCTGTCATCGAGTTCAACGACGGCGAATGGCATTGCAGGCAGATCGTATTCACATTGGCTTGAGTTAGCAGTTTGGGATTCGCTCCCCCGTGCGGGAAGTGACAGGCAGTGCATCCTTCAGCCTTGACCGCGGCGTGCTCATAAACGAAAGGTCCGGCCATCGCGGCGTGGCATTTTGTGCATACAGCGAACTGCCAAGCGGAAGTGTGGCGTTGACTCTCTCGATCATCACCGTGTGCATCGTGGCAATCAGTACACTGGATCAACCCCTCTGCAACCTTGTGGCGGAAGGGCATGGAGAATTGCGGCTTGATGTCATTGTGGCATTGATAGCACAGTTCAGGCTGCGCCAGCTTGAGCAGATGCTTCGGCGCTACGGCGGCATGTACGCTATGACAGCCGGCGCAGCTCACATTACCCTTGCCGTGGGATGAGCGCTCAAAGTTTACGTGCCTGCCGCCGTGGCAGGCCTGACATTTTTCATCCACATCTTTGGCCGTGGCTGTAGCAGGATCAAAGATCGATGCAACGTCGCCGCCCTCTTCGTGCGCTTTGCCGGGGCCGTGACAGCTTTCGCAGGTCACGCCTTTGCCGCCGGGCATTCGCGCTCCGCTATGCGGATTGCTGTCAAAGTTCTTCACTACCTCTTTGTGACAGGTAGCGCAGACGGCTGTGTCCGCAGAGTCGGTCGAGGCATGTTGCATTGCCTGTTGGCCGTCGGGATTGGCTTCGCCTGTCTGAGCCGCCATTGCTGTGGCGCATAGCATCGCCACACCGAACAACAGCCTGAAGCGGGCTTGCAGAACGAGCCTTTTGCCCACGGCCGCAGCCTTGAGCTTACGCAATACCGACTCGCCGCTTTGGCATACTTTCATTGCGCCGGTGGCCTCTCTTCCCCACTCGGCGGAAGCTGTGCGGTTGGCGGGCCGTCAGACGGCTGGATCTTAAAGGGCTCTGGGCCCAGGTGGCCGCGATGGCAGGTGCCGCAGGTGACCGGAGCGCCGGAGCTGTCGATCATGGACACGTAATTCGTGTTGATATCCTCGGTCATCTTGAACATGAGGCGTGCGGCGTCCTTCATGGGCTTAGTGTCGTCGGCAAAGTTGAGGCGCGGGCGGCCGTTGGGGCCGATATTCTGAGGATCCGCCGTGTGGCAGGAGTCGCAGTGAGTGCCCAGTGAGGCTGACCACCTCTCCATGATCTCGTGAACCTGCTGACCGGTCAGATCTTTGGGCAAGACTTTGAGATTAGTGGGCGCTGGATAGACGCGGGGTTCAGCGGGCGGCGGAGCTGTGGCGCTCGGTGGAGTTGCGGGGGGTTGGGCAGGCGTGGCGACCGCGATGGCCACCACCGCAAGCAGAACTGCCGCAGAAGGAAGAAAAAGAACCGATAACTTCACTGAACCCTCGTTGCCGGATAGCTTGATCTTCTCCGATGCTTTACCACGCGTCCTTTGCCTTCTGCTGCTTCGACCAGAGGTAGTCCGCAATCCGGTTGATGTCTTCGTCGCTCAGGACGTTCTTCCATGATGGCATATAGAGCGGCGGAGTGGGTCCGGCGGTATTGTCCAGCGGAGGCACCCTGCCATTGCGGATGATCGCGATGACCTCGTCCTTGGTGTAGTCGTCGGAGACGTGCAGCAAAGAAGGCACCTCGCCGCCCTGAGCATTGGGATTGGCCACGCCTCCTTGCAGCTCCGTCCCGTGGCAGCCGACGCATCCAAAGCGGGAGAAGTTCTGTTTGCCCGCTTCGATGGCGATCTCCTCGGTGGTCATCGCCCGTGCCCTGCGCGAGAGAACCGCCTGCGCGTCCTCCGGAGTGGCGGAAGACATATAAGCCACCAGCGCCTTGCGGGCATTGGTCTCCAGATCGTATTCCGGCATCGCGCTGCCCGGATAAACCAGTTCGGGATTCACCAACTGCTCGTCGAGCCATTCGATTGAGTGGCGCTTGGTGACGCCGAGCAGGTCGGGCGCGGTCTTTGCGCCCACACCTCCAACGGCATGACAACTGATGCAGTTCTTTTCGACAAACAATTGCCGGCCATATTCCGGGCTGGGAATCAGACGAAGGCTGGAAAAATAGCTTCCCATCTCTTCGTTGGTAAGCGAAAGCATGTAATACGTGAGATCGCGCGCCTGATCTTTGGTGAAGTGGAAGTTGGGCATCGCCGAACCCGCGGAGACCGCGTTGGGCGCGAGGAAGTGGGCTTCCAGCCACTCCGGCGCGCGGCGATTGGCGCCCTCGCCGGTCAGGTCGGGACCGATGCTTCCGCCCACGCCGTCGAGCTTGTGGCAGCCGCGGCAGCCCTGGGTTTCAAAGAGGCGGTGGCCCGCGGTCAGCTCCGGTACGCCGGGCACTTCGCCTTCCTTGTGGCAGCGGCCGCAGGAGGCGCGAATGTAGTCCTTGGAGAGCAGCGGATTAGGCCAGAAATCGACCTTCCCGTGCGCGCTTTCCTTGTCGGTGGCCAGACCCTGGCCGCCATGGCAGATAGTGCAGCCGAACTTGGAGGGAATATGCGGGCCGAGATTCTCGTGATAACGGAAGGGCTCAGGCGCGTTCTTCATCGTGGGATCTTCGACGCCCAGGTGGCACGTGGTGCAGCGGTCCACGCGCTGCAAACCGGGCAGCAGAACCTGGTGAATCTCCGGCGGCGTGGCCAGAACTGCAGCCTTGGTAATGGCGTTCGGCTCCTCCTGCGCCTCAAGCTGCAGGAAGTTGCGTTGATAAGTCTTCCAGGATGGTGTGTTGGCCTGCCAAGCGGCGGCAAGAATCAGAGCCAGCGCAAGAAGACTGAGCGCGAAGAAGAGTTGCTGTAGTCTGCGTTCCATTACTCAGCACCTCCGACAACATGAACCCACGGTGGAACCAGCGCCCAGCCCGGTCCGCGGAAGAAGGTTCCCACGATGATCAGGGCTAGGTTGGCGACAACAAAGATGGTGAAGAGCCAGAGAATCAGCTTGCGGTCGCCGGGGCGACGGCTGGGATTCCGATCCAGATACGGAATCGCCAACAGCGCCAGGACCATCAGCGCCGGGGCAACCACGCCGCCCAGAAAAGCGGAGTGGCTGACCAATTCCTGAAGCCCTAGAAAATACCACGGCGCCTTGGCCGGATTGGGCGTCTTGGCCGGATTGGCCAGCTCCTCAAGCGGCGCGTTGAGAAAGAGCGACATCGTCATGATGGTGGTGACTGTGGCCATCAGAACGACGGCCTCGCGCACAAAGGCATAGGGATACGAGAAGACCGTATCCTCTTCCTCTTCGGGAGTCACGGTCTCGAAGATGGGTTTCCCACTGACCACCTCCATCAGCCCGTAGGTCTTGTCTTTGGAGGTGGCTGATGCCTGCATCGGTACTGCCACTGCCGGTGCGCCGATGACGACCAGCTCTTCCTTTTTCCCTTTGAGCTTCCAGACCGGACGCGAGAGTCCGCCGTCCTTGCGGACGCGCCAGAAGTGAACGATGGTCAGCAGGATCATCGCGGCGGGAAGGACTGCGACGTGCAGAACATAGAAGCGAATCAGTGCGCCCTCGCCGACGCTGTGGCCGCCGAGAAGCAATTCACGAAGCTGGCCGCCGATCAGCGGCGCATAGCTGCCAATGTTGGTCCCGACAGTGATCGCCCAGTAGGCCAGCTGATCCCAGGGCAGCAGATAGCCGGTGAAAGAGAGGCTGAGCGTGAGCAGCAGCAGCAGCACGCCGATTACCCAGTTAAATTGGCGCGGCTTCTTATACGAGCCGGTGTAGAAGACCCGGCACATATGCAGGAAGACGCAGATCACCATGCCATGCGCCGCCCAGCGATGCATATTGCGCAGAAATGTTCCCATGAAGACGGCAAACTGCAGGTCCTTCATATCCTGATAGGCCTGCGCTGGATAGGGCCGGTAGTAGACCATTAGCGCGATTCCCGTAGTCAGCAGGATGAGAAAGAGAAAGAAGGTGATAAAGCCCAGGTAAAAGGTGTGCCTGAACTTCATATTCTCTTTCTTCACCTTGGCGGGATGGATGTGCAGCCACACGTTGAGAAAGACCAGTTCGGACTTTCCCTTGTCGGTGGAGAGCGGGTCGCGCCGCACAATCGATTGCCAGATTTCGCGGATCAGATTCATCGTTACACCATCAGCCGGTAGTTGGGCGGTACGACCTTGTCTTTGTTGACGAGCAACTTGCCATCGCGCGCCATCGTCACTTCAAACCAATCCAGGGCGCGCGGCGCGGGGCCGTGCTGCACCGAGCCGTCGGCGGCAAAAACGCTGCCGTGGCAGGGGCAATGGAAGCGCTGGTCGCTGGAAAAGTGCGCCACAGTGCAGCCCAGATGCGTGCAGACCGCGCTGGCTACAGCAAAGCCCTTCTCGCGATCGCGAAAGACGAAGATCTTCTCGTCCACGAGAAAGATGGGAGGGCCGAAGGGAAAGTCGCCCGGCTCGCCGATCTTGAAGCTCTGCGGCGGCTCATAAATGACGCTCGGCATCAGGAACCTGACCACGGCGGCCAAGCTGACTCCTACCCCCGAAACCAGAGCGGCCAAGCCGACAGTTCCCCAACTGATCTTGAAAAATTCTCGTCGATTCATATCCCTCTCACCCTCACTCAAAGACTTCCCGTTCCTGCTGCTCCAGGGCCTCCATGGTGATGGCCCCGGTCGGGCACCGCGCGACGCAGAGGCCGCAGCGAATGCACTTTTCCTCGTTTTTGATAATCGCTCCCGCCTGACCGGCTTCGAGCCCTGCGGCGGGCACTCCATAACGGTTGTGTATGAGCGCTTCGTAGCGCGCGTCGCCCTTCACCTGCGCCAGATCCACGAGGCGCAGGCAGCTCTCCGGGCAGACATCCACGCAGCCGGCGCAGAGGATGCACTTCGAGCCGTCGAAGATGGTATTCACCTGGCAGTTGAGGCAGCGCAACCCTTCGGCGCGCCCCTGCTCCTCGTCGAAGCCCAACTCCACTTCGGCGATTCCGATGCGCCGGTTGGCCGCCAGCACCGGCATCTTCTGCCGAGGCGTGGAGAGGAAGCCGCGCGGCATCTCCCAGTTGGGAAGAATGCGGAAGCGGCTCAGCACCGTCTTCTTCGTCTTGCCGCTGAGGAAGACGTGAATCGAGCGCGCCGCCTTGTGCCCGTTGGCGACGGCCTCAACCAGAATGCGCGGGCCAAAGGCCACATCGCCGCCGGCAAAGACGCCTGGAGCCGTGGTCATCAGGTTTTCGTCGATCTTGAGAATCCCGCGCGGCGTCACCTGTACGCCCTCTTCGCCACTCAAGAACGAAAGGTCGGCCTGCTGGCCGATGGCCAGAATCACGCTGTCGCAGGGAATGATCTTCTCCTCGTCGCTGAAGGCGGGATTGAAGCGGCCGTTTTCGTCAAAGACGGTCAGGCAGCGGCGCACCTTCAAGCCGGTGACCTTGCCGTTCTCGCCGACAATCTCCTTGGGCCCCCAGCCGTTTTCCACGGCGATGCCTTCATGCTCGGCCTCATCGACCTCGCCCTTCCACGCCGGCATCTGCGCTCGCGATTCCAGGCTGACCAGCTCCACCTCTTCCGCGCCGGAGCGCAAGGCCATGCGGGCGGCGTCGAAGGCCGGTTGAAGGCCTTTGGCGTCATCATCCTGATCTGCTTCAGGAAAGATCGCCGACTCCTGCACCAGCCGCACCGCCGCGCGCGCCACGTCGATGGCCACGTTGCCGCCGCCCACCACGACCACGCGCTTGCCCAGCTCAATCTCGAAGCCCAGGTTGACGTTGATCAGAAAATCGATTCCGTTGTACACGCCGGCCAGATGCGCGCCGGGGATGTTCAACTCACGGCCTTTGTTGAGGCCGGTGGCCAGCAGAACCGAGTCGAACTTCGCGCGCAGCTCGGCGAAGGAGAGATCGCGGCCCAGCGTTACGCGGGTGTGCAGCGTCACGCCCATGGCCAGTATGTTATCGACTTCCATCTTAATGATCTCGCGCGGCAGGCGGAACTGGGGAATGCCCAGATACAACATTCCGCCGGGGACCGGAGCGGACTCGAATACTTCCACTTCATAGCCAAGTAAGGCCAGGTCGTGCGCGCAGGTGAGGCCGCAAACGCCCGCGCCCACAATCGCGATGCGCTTGCCGCGCTTCACCGGGGCGGGCAGCTTCTTACGCGCCGGATCGTGGCCCATGCCCAGGTTGTGGCGATCTGTGGCGTAACGCTTCAATGCGCAGATGGCGATCGGCTCGTCGATCTTGCCGCGCCGGCAATTGTCCTCGCAGGGGTGCGCGCAGATGCGCCCCAGCACATAAGCAAAGGGATTGGGCGCGCGGGCCAGAAGATAGGCTTCCTCGTCCTGGGAGATTCCAATCGCCTGGACGTAGCGCCCGCATTCCGTATGAATCGGACAAGCGGAGCGGCAGGGAATATTCTTGTCGAAATACTCCTGGTCCGGGACGGTGATGGAATAGCTCATGGACCCCCGTTTTGGCGATTCCTCTGCGATGAAAATCCGAAACAATGGTCCGACAGCGGCTTTTTCCGGAAAGAACCCCGGCGAGCGGACCTGTTAAGCTCACCGGGGTGGAAGATTGGCCACTTCGCGTAAAAGTCCGTTCTAGTGCTGTTCCGACTTCAGCTTCTCGATCTCTTCATCGCTCAGCGACTTGGAGAACGCAGACGGATTCTTGTCTTTGCGGTTCTCCTGGTCGTAGGCCAGAAACTCGTAGATCGTCTTTCCCTGCGCGTCGCTGATGCCGGAGTTCGGCTTGTGCATCATACGCTTCACATAACGGCTCCACTCCGCAGCCGTCATGGTTGTGTTGATCGGCCGCGCGATGGTGTGGCACTTGGAGCACTTGTCCGTAAAAACCTTGTACCCCTTCTGCTGCTCCGCCGGATAAGCGGAGATGTTGATCTTGTCCGGCCCCTTGTCCTGCGGAAGCGTTACGTTGCTGCTTTGCGCCATCAGAAACAACGGCGCACCGAGACAGGCGATGGTTATGGTGCGAATTGCCTTGTTCATTGCTCTCTCCTTACCACATGTACCGGATGTCCAGCTTGAAAAGTTTGTCGGTGGTGCCTGCGAGAGCCACCGGATCGCCGTCGTGCTCCTGATTATAGGCGGCGCGCAGCACGATGTTTCCCAGTGAAGTGAGTGCGTGCTCGCCGCCGATGCCCCAGGCTTGCGTATGCATCGTGGGATTGGGTGCAATAGTTTCCAGCGCGTGATCATAGCGCGCCATCACCACCGTTCCCGTCTTGAAGTAGTAATCCGCCTCGCCGCGGATAGAGTTAGAGATATAGTGCGACATCGGCCCTCCATCCGGAGGCATCCAGTCATCCTGGCTGCGGATAAAACCGCCCAGAAGATCCAGCTTGTCGAAGAAGAGATAGTTGCCGAAGACGCCCACGCGGTTGAGGCCCGCCCGATAAGTAAAAGGAGCATTTCCATTGTCCGGAGTCTGGATCTGGTCCTTTGTCCCGCGGTAGAACATCACCGTAACGCCGCCGTCGGGACCAAACCAATAATCGGCGTCAGCCCACACATCTTTGGAGCTCTTGGTCGAAGAGTCGAGGATCTCGCTGCCGTCCGCATTCAGCCCGTTGGTCACCTTGGCGGAGACGGCAAAGATATTCTTAAAGTAATTCGAGGCGTGCGTGTAGCCAACATCGATGCCGACCGGATGCTGATCGAGCGCGAAGCTGAGCGGATCGACGTTGGTGAGCGTGAAAGCGGGATCTGCGAAGAGGTTATAGAACATCGCCGCCCGTGTTCCCTCGCCCTCCTGCATATGCATCTCGCCGGCCTTGATGAAGTAGCTGCTGTTGGCCTTGCCGCCCGTCCAAACGCCGAAGCCCTGCTCCAGATCGTTGCTTCCGCCCTGATAGAGCTCGTAGTGGGCAAAGTAAGAGAAGCCGCTCTCCGGCACCGCGCCGGCCACAAACAGCGCCGCTTCGTCCAGATTGAAGCTGGTGCAGGAGGAACTCGACGATGTGGCGCTTCCACAAGAAGTCACCGGGGACGCCGAAGTCGTGTTGCCTGCATCGGCAACGGTCTTTTCATCGGTGACGCTGGCCTGCAGGATCAATGCCAGCGAGTTGGTGATGCTGAACTTGATGTCCTTGTCCAGGTCGGTGATCTTGGGCGCGGGTTTGGTTCCGTCCATCTCATCGGGCGGCATCCGGTAGCCGAGTCGCTTGAACATATAGCCGTTCTTGTTCAGCGCCGGCGGAACGGTATGGCAGGTGTAGCACTTGACGCCGTATTTGCGGGCAAAGGCCGGAATGGCGTTGCCTGGCTGGGGCATCAGCAGAATCAAGCCGAAGACCAGCAAAATTGCGTTTACACTCACTGTCCAGAATTTCATTGCGGGAGCTCCCTGATCCTTCACGTAGCACCTGGCGCGCCAAAGTGCGGATTACCTTGAATCTATGACTTGCAGCTAAGCTCCTCGCAACCTGGGGAGATTATTCCTCGCATTCCGGTTCCAATTGGGGATTGGATTCCTCAGTCCGATCGTTTTTATCATTTTTTAACAGGGCATAAAACGTCTTCCGGTCGACCCCGGCTTCGCGCGCCGCGGCGCTGACATTCCCGCTACACCGGGCCAGCATGGCTTGCGCGTAGGATAGTTCAAAGCTGGCCAGGTACTGCTCCCGCGCATCCTTCCAGGGAAGGAGGGAAAGGCTTCCGGAGTCCTTGACGGCAGGAGAATCTTCCTCCAGGTCCGCTGCCTCCAGCACTCCGCCCGGATGCAGCGCCGCCAATCTTTCCATCGCGTTCTTCAATTGGCGGACATTGCCCGGCCAACGCTCCTGCATAAGCGCCTCGTAGAACTGCGGCGATCCGGACAAACTCTTCCCGTAGCGGCGAGAGAATCTTTCCAAAAAGAAGCGCGCCAAGTAGGGAATATCCTCTGGCCGTTCGCGCAGCGGAGGCAGCTTCACCGTCACCACGCTCAGCCGATAGAAGAGCTCCTGGCGAAAGCTGCCCGCTTTGATCTTGGCCGGCAAGTCCTGGTTGGTGGCGCACAGGATGCGGCAATCCACCTTCACCGTCGCCAGGCCGCCCAGCCGCCGAAGGGCGCGCTCCTCGACAAAGCGGAAGAGCCTGGTTTGCAGCTCTACGCTCAGGTCGCCGATCTCATCCAAAAAGAGCGTGCCGCCGTCGGCCGATTCGATCAGCCCCTTTTTTGTGCGCTCCGCTCCGGTGAATGCGCCCCGCTCATAGCCAAAAAGCTCGCTCTCAATCA
>Ga0224557_1004072_pt1 | contig 10933 bp, 7 predicted proteins | sample 714S31014metaG_FD_180677 | JGI IMG/M metagenome (GOLD analysis project Ga0224557, IMG submission 180677) | Peat soil microbial communities from Stordalen Mire, Sweden - 717 S3 10-14 | ecosystem: Environmental > Terrestrial > Soil > Wetlands > Peat | place: Sweden: Norrbotten County, Stordalen... | reverse complement strand
GCGATCAGGACGTTCGAATTGGACGTGACAAATGGTAGGGTTGAGCCCTTAGGGGCCGTTGGCGCAGTCTGGTAGCGCACTTGCATGACACGCAAGGGGTCGCAGGTTCAAGTCCTGCACGGCCCACTAAATTACCTGATTACGCGTACTATTTCTAATTGAATTTCGGGAAAACCTACAACTTGTGACAGTTGTCAGCAACGCCGTCAGCAACGCGTCCGTCTGAAGGTGTCAGTTGTCAGCAACGCGTCCGTCTGAAGGCCGTTGAGGTTCCCGACATATATGCCTATGTGAGAGCGATTTTCGATGCCTCTCGGAGAAAGTTAGCCTTTTTCAGCTCAGGAATTCCTTGGCGAGGTTGGAAAGCGTGCGACTTCGCCCAGTTGAAGAGTTCGCAAGCTCGAGTGCGCTTAGTGTTTCACATCATCGATTTACGCGTGTTCCACGCAGTCGTCGGAGTCGCTATTGGCGTTGGCAAAGGAATTCCACGGACTGACCCTTTCGCAACCCGTGCAAGGGGTCAGCTTTCCCAAGATTGGGATGATCACTCGTTACGACTGTTTGAGGATCTGTTGAACCGCTGGCAAGCCAAAATCCCGCTGAAACGGTTGGTGGCCGTAGCGACGACACAAAATGAACGTGTGCATAGTTTGGACGCTGATCTGCCTCGATCTATGAGGTCCGGAGTACAATCCTGGTGTGAGCGAGATGTCCACAATTGAAGTGCGCTCGGGTGTTCGAAGCGACAAGCCCGTTTTTGCGGGTACGCGCATCACGGTGTACGACGTCCTTGAGTATCTGGCAGCAGGAATGACGGTGGAGCAGATAGTCGCCGACTTTCCAGAGTTGACCGAGGCAAACGTCCATGCCGCTTTAAAGTTCGCGGCCGATCGTGAGCGCCGCCTCTCAACGCCTGCGTGAAGCTTTTACTCGATCAGAACATCTCGCGGAAACTCGTGCCACTATTGCGTGAGGAGTTTCCGGACTCCGCGCACGTAGCGGAACTCGATCTCGCCCAATCTACGGATCGCCAAATTTGGGACTACGCCGGACAAAACGATTACGTCATTGTCTCCAAGGACTCGGACTTTCGTTAGTTAGCGTTCCTCTTCGGACCACCGCCAAAGGCCGTCTGGCTCGATGTTGGAAACGTGAGCAGTTCGACAATTCTCGAGCTCATTCGTAATAATCGAGAGACGATCAATCACTTCTCGGACAACACGGAAGAGTCGTTCATGTTGCTTTCGCGGTAAACGAAGGACAAGTCGAGGGGGGCGATCCTCCTGTTGGCCGGTAGGAACAGTCCGGCCGTACAAAAGCGCAGCAAGGTGACTTCGCCCCTGTGCCAAAGACGATGGAGCGTCTTCCCAATCCCATGGGCAGAGGTGACGAATGGACTCCGTCACCGAACTGAACCAGAGCGATGGATTGAGTTATTCTCTGCCAGACCGCTCACCACAAGGAAATCTATGTACGTACGAAGAACGTCAGCACTGCTATTGGTAGCACTCCTACCTGCCTTCATTCTCGTCTCACCCGTCTCTGCAACAAGTATTGAGGAGTGGGGACCTACGATGGCAATACCCGGCTTGAACGCCCTCAACACTGCGGGAGCTGGCCTCGTCAACGCAATCTCGTGTACGTCAGTGGGCAACTGCAGTGCTGGAGGCACATACGGTTTCGGCACAAGTGGAAATATCACCAACGCCGCATTCGTCGTCGACGAAACCAACGGCGTATGGGGTTCCGTGCAAACGGTGGCGGGAGTGACAAACGCCGATGATTTCGCTGTCGCTGGTTCCGCGGCCGTCTATTCACTTTCGTGTGGCTCAGTCGGGAACTGCAGTGCCGGCGGCACGTACGGAGGCCTGACCCCTGACCCTGTTATCCCCACAGACTTTGACGCTGACTTCCAGGCGTTCGTCGTCAATGAAGTCAACGGAGTCTGGGGCGACGCGATTGAAGTCCCTGGTTCGGCGGTACTCAATGCGCAAGGTCAAGCGGCAATCCATTCGATCTCATGTCCCGCCACGGGCGACTGCAGCGCTGTTGGCAACTATCAAGCAAATGCAAGTGCGAACGGAGGAGTGCCGCAGTCCTTCGTCGTCAACGAAACCAATGGCGTCTGGGGATCGGCTGAAGAGATTCCTGGCGTCGCGTCGATCGCATCCTCAAGTTTTGGGTACGGTGCCATTTCGTGTTCTTCGGCAGGCAACTGTAGTGCGGGCGGGAGTCTAGGAACTGCGTCAGGTACTTGGTTCGCGTATCTCGTTAACGAGACGGACGGGGTATGGGGCGCCGCCTTTGAGGTTCCGGGACTTACTATTCTCAGCCCTGGTGGATCCAGTTCCCTTGGGTCAATCTCATGTGCATCGCAGGGAGATTGCAGCGCGGGTGGGTACTACGAATCTGCAAATGGCGACACTCTCCCCTTCGTCGTCGGTGAGAGCAACGGAAGTTGGCGCGCGGCGGAATCGATGCCAGGGCTACAGCAGTTAGATGTTGGTGACATTGCGACCCTTGATTCGATTTCGTGCACCGCACCTGGTGACTGTGGTGCGGGTGGAGGCTATACCAGCAAAGCTAAGCAATCGCATGTGTACGTCACCAATGAGACGAATGGAATCTGGGGTTCAGCTATCGAGGTAAGCATTCCTCATGCCAACCCTGGCGATGACGTGCAGCTGGAGAGCGTTTCGTGCGGCTCACCGGGTGATTGCAGCGCGGGTGGGTACTATGATGCCCCTTCAACTGGATTTGTGCTCACTAACGCAAGCCCGTTCGTCGTAAGTGAAGTTGGTGGACATTGGGAGGCGGCGACACCAATGACTGGCGTGGTGACGAAGAACCTGGGCGTCGCCGAGGTCACGAAAATTTCGTGCGTTGCACCGAATTCTTGCGCTGCCGGTGGAAGCTATGCAGACAGATTGAATCCGTACAGGAGTCAGGCCTTCGTGATGAGCGAATCTGCACGCACTGAGACGAGTTTCCAAGCTCGCGCCATCGCCATTTCAGCATCGGGGCAAACCTTCGAGGCACTAGGTTTGCCAGCCGGAGCAACCGGCACTGTGAGTTTCAGTCTGTATCAAAATGTTGAATGCAAGGCCGATGTCGTCAATGGCAAAGCAGTTTGTAAGGCGAGGTACGCATTTGGCACGGGGTCGCATCGCATCGTTGCCCGATACTCTGGCAACAACGTCTTCGCGCCAGCTACCAAAGCCTTTGCAGTCGTGGTCCGTTGACAGCGGTCTGCTGAGAACAGAAGTCAAGTTCGATCTACCCAGCAGGCTGCCCTGGCACTCCAGAAGAACAGACTGCCGAACTGGTCTCGAAGTCCGAACATTTGAACCCGAAATGACCAAATCCGCTCCACCGATCCGAGTGTCCGGCAACGAACGACGTTAGCTAGACATGGCCGCAAGACGGTCGCTGCCAAGACTCGGGCTGAAGTCGTCACGAAATTGAGGAAGCTCCAGCGTCAACTCGACGATGGCCTTCCCGCGCCCGAAACGACCCTCAAAGTGGCTCAACTAAACGTTGGGTCAATGGTTGGGTTGCGCTCTCCTAGTTGAGGAGCAAACGCTTCGCAATCTGCTTTGCGCCTGTGACGTTGACAATGAGGACTGTCGCCATCGGACTCTTCGTCACGTTGGTGAACTCTCGTCGACCAACTCTGTTTAGGTGAATGACGACTGTTGCGCTCGTACCCTTCGATATCGAGAACGTTGCGGAACCGAGAACTGAGATTCCATTGCGTACTGTCAGTGGACGGCGCAACGTCAATGAACCGCGGCAAACGTTTCTTGTGCAGCTGAGCCTGATCGGAATTGAAGAACCGGTGAGCGTTAGCGAGGATGAGCGGATGGCTATCGTTGGAGTATCGTCTGCTGGCGGAGGCGTGGTCTTCGGCAGTGCAACGCTGAGGTCGAGATTTTCGGGTGACGTTTCGTTTCCCAGTGAATCCGTTGCCATCACACTGAATCCCCAAGTGCCGGAGTATCCCATGGTCGCGGGTTTGCCCGTAATTGTCCCCGACGGCAACAGCGTCAAACCTGGTGGTAGCGCACCGGAATTGAGCGTCCACGTGTACGGTGCCTGGCCACCAGTCGCCGTGAGCGTCGCGTAATACGACGCGGCGTTCTCAGTGGTCGAGGGCAGTGTGACGGTGGTGATGACCGGCTCAAATACGTTGAACGACCACGCAATATCTGGAGTTCCCGTTTGACTTATCGTCGCGGTGTATGAACCCGTGACCAACGGTAATTTCGGAATTAGGAAGACGGCGTTATCACCCGCCAATATCTCGGCGCCCGTTGGCCCGTACACCGGATCGCTGGTGACGTAGTCATTCTCGTCGACGATGCAAAGTTCTCCGTTTTGGCTGGTCTCTGTCGTGCCGTCCGAAGAGACCAGCTGCGCAGTCAGCCCCGCCGACGGCGCCTGCGTAAGTAAGGCAATGAGCGGAAGACCAACTGGAGGCGATCCCGTCCAACCGCACGTGGTCAAGGGGGTCGGAACTTCCGTGCCCGAGAATTCCGTTAGGTCCGTGGTCATGCCGGGACCGGGGAAGAGAATTGGGCTCGACGCGGTGGGATTTTCTCCGCGTCCACTGAGGACGTCCAATCCCGCATCACCGCCTTGGGAAACGAACGCCACTTGGCCCAATGTTGCTCGCAACATGCCGATCGCGTGAAATGGAGATGAGAGCCAGCCATCGATCAATTGAACTGGCGACCAATTCGTGACGCCCAAATACAGATCGCTGGACGCCCCTTCGGTCGCTCCCTCAACCGTGTAGTAGGGGCTCGCCAGATTTTCTGTGTGTGCGCTTTGGTAGGCACCGGTTAAATAGCTCGACGGTGTCTTCTCCAGATAGGTGAGATGAGCGGCGATGCCCGCGTCCCACGAGGAATTGTCGGTGACGGGCGGAAGACTGGCAGCTGAGCGATAACGATTGATGGCACCAAGCCAGTCAGATTGGTCACTGGTGATGTGTTCAACCCCGTGACGTGAATTGCCCGCTGTTGCCCGCACGTCAGAACGTGCGGGCGTCGATATCGCCATCGACGCAGTCATCACGAGCGCCACGATCAAGACGCCCAACGTGGCGATTCTTCTCATCGGCTTCACTTTAGAACGCAACGATCATGCGGTCGAGAAGATGTCGGTCGAGATCGTAACTGTGACCGGCATTTCTAAGTTGGATGTACGGGGATTTGAAATAGAAAAAACAGACTTGAAGAGCGCTAAGTCTCGGCGACTTAGTCACTCAACTAGATCAGCGCCGCGGCTAAAACATGTGTCTGAGAGCTGCGTCGTCGTCACCTCGGTTGGGGTCCACTTGACATATCTATCACCAGTTGCGCTGATAGGGAGTGGATCCAATGCCCTCACTCTCGTCGATCTATCGAGCACTAGTGCGCAGCGGTCTGATTGAACAGCGCGCCAGTGGCAACGATGATGCCTAGGTGCGGCGAACTCCGAATGACGGTGACATGCGGCGGTCTCTTCGAGAAAAGAGCCAAGCCGTGCTCTCACCTGGCAATCTCGAAACCCAGTATTGCTATTGGGGTCGGGTATTGGCGTTGCGCAAACACCAGCCGCTGTCAGGCGAAATAAGCACGAGTTCACTAAGAAGGCGGAAAGGTGACGGTCACCGGGACGGCAGAGTCAGATGACTGTCCGTTACCGAGATTGCCGTAAACGTCCCCACCCCAACAGTCCACTTCGCCCGAAGTGAGAAGTGCGCAGTAACTCTCAGTTCCATCGCCGGCGAGGCTAGCAACGCCGTCCAGTGTGCCCGAGCCCGAAGTACTAACGACGGCTACCGGGACCGCGGAACCATCGTTATCGTTGGGGTAGAATTGCCCGTTGCCAAGATTGCCGTTGCCGCCGAAGCCCCAACAGTCCACTTCGCCCGAAGTGAGAAGTGCGCAGTAGCTGTCAATCGCTTCACCACTGCCACCGCCGGTGAGGCTGGCAACGTTGCCTAGCGTGCCCGATCCCGAAGTGCTGACGACGGCCACCGGGACCGCAGAACCTTCATTACCCGAGGTGTAGAACTGCCCGTTCCCGAGCTCGCCGTCATAGCCGAAGCCCCAACAATCAACTCCGCCCGAGGTGAGGAGCGCGCAGTAACCGCCGCTGTCACTGTCGAGGTCAGCAACGCCGCTCAGCGTGCCCGACCCCGAAGTGCTGACGACGGCCACCGGGACCGCGGAACCGTAAATTCCCGAGGTGTAGAATTGCCCGTTCCCGAGCTCGCCGTCATTTCCGTTGCCCCAGCAGTCAACGCCGCCCGATCCGAGTCGCGCGCAGAAACCGCCGTTGTCGCTATCGAGGTCAGCGACACCATTTAAAGTGCCCGACCCCGAAGTGCCGACGACGGTAACAGGGACCGCGGAGTCAGATAACTGTCCGTCGCCGAGCGCACCGTCAGCGCCGTAGCCCCAACAGTCAACGCCGCCCGAAGTCAGTTGCGCGCAGTTACCGCCCTCATTATCCGCGGCGAGGCTATTAACGCCACGCAGTGCGCCCGACCCCGAAGTGCTGACGACGGCCACCGGGATTGCGGAGTCAGATAACTGTCCGTCGCCGAGCGCACCGTCAGCGCCGTAGCCCCAGCAGTCAACTCCGCCCGAGGTGAGCAGCGCGCAGTAGCCGCCGTCGGCGATGAGGCTGGCAACGTCGCTCAGGGTACCCGACCCCGAAGTGCTGACGACGGCCACCGGGACTGCGGAACCCCCGTTACCCGAGGTGTAGAACTGCCCGTTGCCGAGTTCACCGGCATAGCCGTAGCCCCAACAGTCAACCCCGCCCGAGGTGAGAAGCGCACAGTAACCTTTACCCTCGCCCACCACTGACAAGACTTTCGAGGTCGAGTTCCAGTTTTCACCGAAGGCAGCTTCCAGCGCCGATGCCATTCGTTCGTGCCCAATCTTGGTGGGGTGCAATGTCCGCGTTGCGATCAAATTCATGCATGAGGCGCCCGAGTTGGTCCTGAAGATACATCGGTATAACTGAATGATTCCATCGCCTAGGGCTAGATCAATCCCATTGATATCTGATTGGCTCATGGTCGTGGTGTTACACGGCTGAGCGTACGAGGAGGTGATTGAAGTGGTGTCAACTACTCGAATGCGCCCCTGATATTCGGGCAGAAGTGCGACCGCAGCGACCGCGCTCGTGATGTCGCTGTTGGCGGCAGTCTCCATTGTGTCGAAATCGCCTTGGACTTTGGAGTTGAATCCGAGGTAGGCGGTCGTGTCAGTTTTCGGGATGAGCATACCACCGGTGAGGGGACAGAACTTCGATGTCGGGATTTGCTTGGGGGTCAGTATCTGTGGATAGGTGAGCACTGCGAGGCGGGCGTTCGGGGCGTCGTTAAGTATTGCTTCGTAGGTCGAAATGAGTCCTTGAGCCAGGTTGGAAGTCGCCGTACCGTCGCCGATCACTTTGTTGGATAATGCCAACCTCGACGCGCAACTGCCGCCCGTCAGCGACGGAGGAATTCCCGTGACCTCTTGGATGGGTCCGGTTTTCAACATGATCGAAGCGCACGAAATGGCAACTTTCGCGAATCCTGCGTCGTTGCCCCCGATGGTGAGCGAGATATCGTTTACCGATGGAGCCAGATACTTTGTCGACAGTTGAGGGGCCTTTTTGTCTCGCCCCGACACCATGCTGCCCCCCTGATCGAAGGCGGCGACTGCTGACGCCGTGGCACCGGAATAGGCACCAGAACAAGCCACGAAGGTGAATGAACCAAGACTGTTTCCAAAGCTCTTCTTCACCAACTCGGGATAAGCGTCACTTGCACGGTGACAACCGTCATTGCCTGTGTTGTACCCAAGATTTGATATGTAGCCCGTGGCTTGAGCTGCAAGACCCTCTCCGGATGAGTAGGAATCACCCAGGGCGACATAATTGATTTTGGCGGTCGCAGAGGTCGCCACGGACAAATTAAGGGCGCTGAGAAGTCCTGAGATCAACAAAATCGACATAATCATTTGTGCGGCACGGAGCCAAGTCGATGTCCTAAAGACAGGGATCCTCCACTTTGGCGGTTGTGCGCTCATTCACGTAATCGTATGTACTCCTACAAAGCGCTGCTGAACGATATGGAGCGATCCAGTAAGCAAGATGCTGAGAATCTTTAGGAAACTTTACGGATGTACTGGCGTTGGACCGACGGCTAATACCCGCCGCACGAGCCCTTTTTAGGGCAGACAATGATGGCTTTACCAAAGGTAACGCTAGTGAAGCGTTGTGAATCCGTCACCGTAATTGGCATTGAAACGTATCCGCTCTTCTTTGGGACTCCTGAAATTATTCCGGACGGAGAGAGCGTCAAACGCGTCGTGGCAGATCGTGGTCAGGGTCACCGAACCGTAGGCGTAGAGCCAGTGTCTCGACTAACTTGGAGACCACTTCCCAGTCGACGAAATGAGCGCACATGAAGAAACATTCCAATCTGGTGGGACGATGGTACGGCGCGTTTTGTTTAGTCCTGGTAATGACCGTGGCAGTTCCCGCCGCGGCGAGCGCCGCGACTCCGCCATCGGTCACCGCTCTTCATTCCTCGGCGTCATCAACATCCGTCACTCTAAGTTGGAAGAATCCAAAAGCGGGCACGTTCACGGCCATCATGGTCCGACGCCAACAAGGTACGAAGGCGCCTTCTTCGGCATCAGCCGGACAGTTAATTGCTTTACTTAGCGACAAAAGGGACTCAGTCACTGATCATTCAGTCAAGGCGGGTACGCATTACGCCTACGCCGTATTTACTCGAAATGTGACTTCGTACTCGAGGGGGGTCGCTGTGAAGGTGACAACGAAGACGGTCTCCGCACCGAGCAAAATCAATATATTGACGAACGGCTTCGCGCGTCCAAGCGCGATCACGACCGATGGCACCGACGTGTGGGTTACGAACTCGGGGAACAATTCGGTTACGGAAATCAATGAGTCGACGAGAGCGATTGTGCAAACACTTAGTTCCTCCAATTACGACTTCGATACCCCGTCGGCGATAGCTTCCGACGGCACGAATATTTGGGTTGCGAACAGAGGGAATAATTCGGTGACGGAACTTAGTCAGTCAACCGGCGCCCTCGTTCAAGTTCTGAGCGATTCAAGTTACGGGTTCGACGGCCCTGATGCGATCGCGGCAGACGGGAGTCACGTTTGGGTCGCCAATTTTAGTGGCGATTCCGTCACCGAGATCAACGAGTCGACCGGAACATTGATTCAGATATTGACTAGTGCCAGTTTCGGATTTGCGTTGCCGTCGGCGATTGCCTTCGACAACACCCATGTCTGGGTCACCAATGAAGCTGGAGAAAGCTCTTCGGTGACCGAAATCGATGAAGCCTCTGGCGCGCTTGTACAGGTCCTTAGCGGTGCGGGCTACGCATTCGACGAACCGTCGGCCATCACTGACACTGGAAGTGATATTTGGGTGACGAATCTCGCTCACGACTTTGGGAGCCCAACCGTCACGGAGATTAATGCAACCAGTGGCGCCCTGGTTGAAACTCTCAGCGACGCGTCATTCGGTTTCAATGAACCTGATGGCGTCGTCGCCGAAAGCACCAATCTATGGGTCGCAAATTACGCCCCGGGAACGCCGTCGGGATCTGTATCAGAAATCAATGAAGTCACCAGTTCTGTTGTTGGCGTGCTCACGGGAACAACCTATGGTTTCTCAGGAGCGGATTCGATTACCTTCGGAGATAATGAAATTTGGGTAGCAAATTGGGATAGCAACTCGGTCGTTGAGTTTCCGGCCTCGTGAGATTTGCTTCGCGGTCACTGGCAGCATCAGCCATGATCTGTCTGATATTCGGGACAGCTTGATTGGCGAAAAAGCGAGGGCTGCTCATGGCCATCAATCCGCCGCCGCTGTTCAAGTGGCTCCACAGGTCGACGTCGCCGATCAGTTGACCAAACTTGCTGCGCTTCGAGATCCCGGGGTCCTAACCGATAAAAAGTTTCTATCCCAGAAGAAGAGAATTTTAGGCTCCTGAATCTCAAGCTCGGAATGCTGGTTTATGACCCATTGCGCGGTTTGCAAAGGCGGTCCGTCAGCAACAGCGTCAGCAACGCCGGAGAATGTGTGCACGCAATGGCAAATCTCAGCGACAAAAAGTGCTACGGTGTGGCGAGATTTGGACGTCAGAAAGCACCGGTGAACAGGAAATATGGGCATGACACGCAAGGGGTCGCAGGTTCAAGTCCTGCACGGCCCACCACTATTCTTCCTCGTCTGAGGGACTTTCGTATTCCAATTCAATTCAATTTCGCGTTCATTGCGACCGTTGTCAGCAACGATGTCAGCAACGCGAAAGCAGGTTTGAAATGGCGGGTTCGAGGGGCAATGGCGAGGGTTCGATCTACCAAAGATCCTCTGATGGTCAGTGGCTGGGCGTCCTGAACCTGGGATACGGGACAAATGGCAAGTCGATTCGAAAGACGGCGAGCGCGAAAACGCGTACCGAGGTGGTGAAGAAGCTGAAATTGCTGCAGCGCCAGTTCGACGACGGGATTCCACTACCTGACGCGACCTTGACGGTCGCCCAGCTCTTCAACAGTTGGTATGAGGACGTGCTGCGCCACCAGGTGGCTCCGAGCGCGTCGACCAACTACAAAAGGATCTTCGATCATCACATCATCCCGGCCCTCGGTCGAATGAAAGTGGCAAATCTATCGGCCGCCGACGTCGACCGATTGATCTCTCAGAAGCTCGACAGCGGGCTATCAGTGTCGACCGTCCAGCGGATTCGGTTCGACTTCGCCCAGGCAATCGATCAAGGGATCAGGTGGGGGAGCGTGACGCGAAACGTGGCGAGGCTGTCGCGGGCCCCGAAGGCTGTTCGATCGGAGGGAAGGACCTTGACACCCGAAGAGGCTCGAATACTGCTCGCGACGCTGA
>Ga0224557_1004071_pt1 | contig 10939 bp, 8 predicted proteins | sample 714S31014metaG_FD_180677 | JGI IMG/M metagenome (GOLD analysis project Ga0224557, IMG submission 180677) | Peat soil microbial communities from Stordalen Mire, Sweden - 717 S3 10-14 | ecosystem: Environmental > Terrestrial > Soil > Wetlands > Peat | place: Sweden: Norrbotten County, Stordalen... | reverse complement strand
TGAATGACGGCAACAAGATCGACGCCGCCCGGATCGAACTGTTGCTGGGTGAACTGCGCCTGTCCGGGATCAAGCTCGTCTGGGCCGCCCTGGCTGAAACCGCCGACAAGGAGGGCTGGCCCGCCGCCCGCTTCCTCGCCACGCTCGCCGAACAGGAGATGGTGGAGCGAAGCCGCCGACGCTTCCAACGGCATCTGGAGGAAGCGCGCCTACCGCCCGGCAAGACCCTCGACGCGTTTGACTTCGCCGCAGTGCCGATGATCTCGAAAGCGCAGGTGCAAGCGCTCGCCGCTGGCGACGCCTGGATCGAAAAGGGCGCCAATCTTCTCTGTTTCGGGCCGCCCGAGCCCGCGTCATAATGCTCATCTCTCCATCTCATTGAAAGTCGAAGGGTAAATTTGACTGATTCGCAGACGGCGGAGGTCGCGATGAACGTTTCCTTCGCGCATCGGCCACTTTGACGACATCGGCGCTTCGCAAGTCCGCCACCAGGATCACATAAGGCGCGCCCTTGCAGTGCTGACTTGCGGGAAGCACGCCATCGGCGATCAAACGACGGATGGTCGCGGGGCTGACGTTGAGCGCTTTGGCGGCCTCGTCGAGCGTCGCCTCGCCGCGCTCGGCGCGCTCGCCCTCGCGATAAACGGCGATGTTATTGTGATTGCGCAGAGTCGCGACGCGGGAGCGCGTCCAGGTGTTGCCTTTGCCGGTCGTCGTCCCAGCGCGGTTGAGAATCGCGGCGATCGTCGGGTCCGGCGTCTGACGGGCCAGCGACCGCACCAGCTCGACTATATCGGCATCGACGCTCCAGCGATGCTGTCCCTTCCGGTTCTTGCGCACGCGCAAAGCTGTGTGATCGTCGCCCGTCCAGCGGATGACGAGATCGAGGCCATCCTTTTCTATCCGCACCACGATCTCTTCGATCAGCATGCGAACGATCCGTTTGCGCGTGGCGATGGTGGCTCCTTCGGCATGCCAGGCGCGCTCGACATCGGCGCCGAGCCTCAGCAATGCCTCTCGTTCGGCTGGGCTCACGCCGTCCGACTGCGCTGCGCCGAGCGCGTCGAGTTCCTCCTGGAGCCGCTGCTCGTCGTTCAAGCGCTCGTTCCACCGCCGCTCGAGTTCGCCTGCGACCAATCGGTTGTCGGGATCGACGGCGTCATATTGCCGTCGGGCGCGCGCAGCCTCGAAGCGAGCCTGCTGTAGCGCCAGTTCGATCTGGCGGCGTTTGGCGGCGTCTTCACGCCCACGCCCCTCCAGAGCGGCCAGCGCCGCCTCGACGCCGAGCGGCTGAACGCGTTCGATCACCTCCGCCCCGACCGCGGCGTCGACGCGAAGACTGCCGAAGGAGATACAACGGTCCGTCCCGTGATTGATGGAGGCTCCTCGGCAGTGATAGCGGGCCACATCGCCCTTGGCTCCGCCATAGGCGACATGAAGCTTGCGGCCGCAGTGGCCGCAACGGAACAATCCAGCCAGCAAGGCTTCGCCGCGCCGCACCGAGCCGCGGCTCGCCCAGCTCTTTCCATTGGCGTTGTCGCTGATCAGGCGCTGATTCCTTTCGAACTCGTCCCAGCCGATATAACCCTCGTGATGGTCGCGGATCAAAACCTGCCAGTCGGGTCGCTCCACGCGAAAGCCGCGCACGATGCGTTTACGGCCGTTCTCGATCGTTACTTTGCTGGCCGAGCGGCCGAATGCGTAGGCGCCGGCGTAGATGGGATTCGTAAGGATGTGATGGACAGTGTTGTAGACGGGCGCCTTCCATTCCACGCGCCGGTCGCCCGGTCCGTGGAGGACAGCCGGCAACGTGATTCTCTCCTGGCGAAACCAGACATGGACTTGCCGCACGCTCTGCAACTCGGCGAACTTGCGAAAGACCAGGGCAAGCGCTTCGCGCACGCGCAAATCTGGATCTACCTCGATCCTGTCGGACCCGCAACGAACGTAGCCCACGGCGACGGTCATGAACAACTCGCCGCGCCGGGCCTTCTGTTTGAGCGCCTCATGGGCGCGTTGGCGTAAAATCGACAGCTCCATCTCGCTCATGGTTCCCTTCATCCCGAGAAGAAGCCGGTCGTTGGCCAGGCGCGGATCGTAAACGCCGTCCTCATCCGCGATCAGCGTCCCCACGAGACCGCAGAACTCGAGCAACGTATGCCAATCACGCCCGTTGCGAGCCAGACGCGAAGCCTCGATGGACACCACGGCGCCGACGCGGCCCTCGCAGATCGCCGCCAGCAGCTTCTCGAATCCCGGACGAGCGACACCCGAGCCAGAGCGACCGAGATCATCGTCGATGACGCTGACATTGGCCCAACCGAGCTGTCGGGCGCGATCGACGAGAGCGTATTGGCGCCTGCGGCTTTCGACGTTGTTGATCACTTGACCGACCGTTGATTGGCGGACATAGACGATCGCCTCGCGGGCGAGATGGTCAGTTCCGATCCGGTTCATCTTGCGCCTCCCCGCGGATCTGCGTCGAAAGCTCGCTCGACAACGCCTCTGTCAGAAGCGCTTTCAGAATCTCCACCGTCGCTCGCCGACGTTCGTTCGGGATCGGCGGTGGATTTGGCGGTTCTTCGAACAGATCCGGTTGTCGGCGGCGGCTCAGGCGCATTGTTGACTCCTCCACTGGGGGGCGAATCCCCATGTCGGGAGCTTAGAAGCGCATCGAGGTGAGCACGCAGGTCGCGTAGGCGCGCCACGCAAAGACGCGGGCCGGGACGGATTGCGCATGTGGCCGCCTCCGGCCGCATCATCCACGCCGGCGTCAGCGTCATCGTTCCGTCGATTAGGCGAATCGTGATGTGTTCGACGCCGCCGTACACGACGCGCCGACCGGTCGACGCCACGGTCTTCCCCGCCAGAGGATGGAAGGCGTAGTGGATCGTCTCTTCACCCGCCAGAAATCCGGCGCCATGTCTCTGTCTTGCCCGGCGGCGGAAAATCGCATCTGGCGGCGGCGCTCGGCCTGGCGCTGGTCGAAAAAGGCTGGCGCGTGTTGTTCAACAGAACCACCGACCTCGTGCAAAAGCTCCAAATCGCGCGGCGCGATCTCGTGCTCGAGGCGGCGATCGCCAAGCTCGACAAATATCATCTGCTGATTCTCGACGACCTCGCCTATGTCACCAAGGATCAGGCGGAAACCAGCGTTCTGTTCGAACTGATCAGCGCGCGATACGAGCGGCGATCGATGCTGATCACCGCCAACCAGCCGTTCGGCGAATGGGGAAGAATTTTTCCCGATCAGGCCATAACTCTGGCCTCCATTGATCGTTTGGTTCATCATTCGACGATCCTCGAAATGAACGTCGACAGCTACCGGCGAAAGGTCGCCGTCGAAAAAGCCCGTGGCGCCGGTCGCCCCGCGACGCGCGCGACAATCAAAGGCTCTTCCTGATTGTCGCGCCACGACAATCAAATCGCCCGTCACGAAAATATCGCTTGCGTTACTGTCGCGGCGCGACAATCATCTCCTCGCCGCGACCGCCAAATTGGCCAGGCTGTTCGCCGCAACGCTTCCATCCAGATTGTCGCGATACAGCTGTGCGTCGGGAACGAGCAGGACAAGGTCGGCATCCAGTTTTGCCGTGGTCTTGGCGCTGAGGATCTTCAATGTCTCACCGCTTTTCAGGATTGTCTCAAATCCGCAGACCCGCCGAACCGTAAAGGGCCTAAGGCGGCAGACAGTCTCTGTCGCAGGGATGGCCTGCTGTCGGGTGACGCTGCCCAAGACCTTTCCTTCAATCGCCAAGCGGGCGGGGAAAAGGAGAGACACCTCTTCACTAAACAGGTCGTCCTGCTCCGGCACCGTCACGATCCTTCGTGTCAGCATGGTTTTCCCCGAACCTGTGATCAGGCCGCGACGGCGGCGGCCGGCGACGGTGTCACCGTGATGATTTCACCCGTCGTCACGAGCACGATTAGCCCTTGTTCGGCGCCGGTCATGTCCAGATAGTTGCGGACCTGTGCGCGGTAGTGATCGACCGTTTCCGGTGTCGGCCGAACATCGCTTTTCCAGTCGATGACGACTCGCGGCATGCCATCGGGCCCGAAGCTGGTCGCATCCGTGATCCCGGCAGTCGCCTGCTCGCCGCCTTCGATCTCGGCAGCGGCATAGACGGGATATTCAGGTGACAGGGTCGGGCGCAGCTCGACGATCTCCGGCAACGCGAGCGTGCGGGTCACGCACCCCGCAAGTTCATCGGGCGAAAGCCCTGTGGCTGGATCATCGGCCACGGGCCTGCCAAGCGCTCCAATGAGAACAGACGCCCGCCCAGTCAGGGCTGCGGCGTCGTCCGCCGACTCACCGGTCAACACTTCTTCAAGAAGCTTGTGGAGGATCAGGCCGCGTTCGCGTCCGCCTTGGACACTTGGGGTAGTCACCTCGTCATCGGGCTGGCTGGCCTCGCTGGTGGCCCAGATTTCTATTGCTTCTGGTGTCAGGACGGGGCCGGGGCCGCTTTCGTCCCTGCTGGGGGCGAGCCAGACCAATCGACGCTGGCGTCCGATGATCGCGGCTGCTTCGGCGGCAAAGCTCTCGCGGCTTTGGTCGTTGCGCTCGCCCTTATCTGTGGCACCAATGTCTGATGGAAGATGCGCGAGGTCGAGCGTCGGCAAATCTGCGAGAGACAGGTCGAGGAGCGAGATCCACGCCGATTTCGATTGGGCGGCATCGAGCCGGGGCAGGACGAGAAGTTCTCGGGCGCGCGTCGAGGCGACATACCAGAGCCGAATGCGTTCGCGATCGAGTTCCGCCTTTTCTGCGTCGCGCACCTCGTCATAGCCCACGGGCTTCACGCCAAAGACGGGGCAGTAGAAGGTGTCGCTGTCGCGATCGGTCACGGCGCTTTCCGGCGCCATGATACCCGTCATCGTATTGATAGGCACCACGATCGGCCATTCAAGGCCTTTGGCCGCGTGCATGGTGTAGAGTGCGACAGCTTCTTCCTGGGCGTCCGGACGCCCTTCGACGGCGCGGGCCTCATCGGTCCAGGCTGCTGTCATCGTCTCGGCAAAGGCGCGAAGTCCCCGAACCGAAAATGAAGTCGTCAGACTGAGATAGAGATCGACATTGGCCAGCGCGCGCTCGGCCTGTCGACGGTGCCGTTCGAGTAGCAAGGGCCGAACGCGCAACGCGTCAACGGCCTGCGACATCAGGTCATGCGGCGTCGTGCTGTTGGTCTGGCGATAGAGCGCTTGCAGCTTCTCGATAGTCGATCGCGCCAGCGGGTGCGCGATATCGCTCGCTTCGACGCCGAGATCGAGGCGCGGCAGCCTTTCGGGATCATCTTCCGATCGCGGCAGTGCCCAGATGATGTCGAGCAGCTCTTCTTCGGTCAGGCCGACCAGCGGGCCGCGCAAAAGCGCGCCGAGGGCCAGGGTGTCGCGCCGGTCGGCGAGCACGCGCGTAAGCGCGATGAGATCCTGAATCTCTTGTCGGCGAAACAGGCCTTTGCCAGCTTGGGTGGCAACAGGAATGCCATGCCGCTCGAGGGCCTCTTCATAGCGCCAAAGATCGCTTCCGGTGGGGGCGAGCAGCGCGATGTCGCCGGGCCGGCAGATGCGGCTTGCGCCCGAGCGGCGGTCGAGGATCATTTCGCTGCCAATCAAGCGGGCGCACATCTCGGCGACCACCTCTGCTTCGCCGTCGCGCTGCTGTTCCGCCGAAGCCTTGCCGTTTTCATCGGCTATGGCCACGTCGAGGGCCGCGACGCACAGCGCCTCGCCACGATGGGCGTGGAATGGATCAAGCGCCGTGAACCCGGGCTGGCCATCACTCGACAACAAGGCCTCGAAGCGTTCGTTCACATAGGTCAGGATTGGCGCGCAGGAGCGGAAATTGGTCGAAATCGACAGGACACTGTCCGCATCCTGCACTATGAAGGCGTCGCGCGCTCGGACATAGGCGCTGACGTCCGCGCCGCGGAAGCGATAAATAGCCTGTTTGGGATCGCCAACCAGAAACAGCGCCCCAGGACGGATGGTGAAGGCGGTCCAGTCCGATGTTGTGCCCTTGGCGGGGGGCTCCCCGCACAGGCGCCAGAAGATCTCGGTCTGTAGCGGATCGGTGTCCTGGAATTCATCGACCAGAACCTTCGAGAAGCGCGCAGCCAGAGACCGGCGCACTTCATCATGATCGCGCAGCAGGTCGCGCGCGGTGAAGATCAAATCGTCGAAATCGAGCAAGGCCGCCGAACGCTTATAGTCCCGGAACCGGTGCAGGACGGGTTGCACCTGGGCGATCAGGTCAGCCAAGACGCGACTGGCGACATTCTGGAGCAGCACCTGCCAGGCTTGGCAGCAAGCCGCGTAGTGCGCGTCGGCCGCGATGTTCAGGCGCTCGCCGTCGGTCTTTGCTAAGCCTTCGCGCTTGGCTGCATCGACCCATTTCCCCTTTTTCTTGTAGGCGAGGAACGTGCCGGTTTTCGTGCAGAGGTCGGGATGCGGCGGCGACAGCAGCATCCTCACCAGCCCGACGGGCGTTTCGATCGCGGGACCGACGACAAGCGATCCTGCCATTCCGGTGAAGCGCTCTGCGAAATTCGCCGTCTCCTCTTCGACGGCAGGTGCGCTGCGGATGAATTCAGCGAACTCGTCGACGGCGTTGCTAAACGCGAGCAGATGCGGTGCGAGTGGGGTGACGGCGGGAGCCGACACCGTCCGCCGTTTCCGCAGATTGGCGACGATCTTGTGGATCAGCCCGACCGTCTCGGCGGGATTGTGCAACACCATCTCGGCGATGATGCTGCCGTCGCCACCCGAAAGCTGCTCGCGCAGCCATGTCTCGACGATCTCGATGAAAGCGAGGTCGGCCTGATTGCGGTCCATGACACTGGCGCCCGGATCGATGTCTGCCTCGACGGGATACGGCTTGATCAGGCGCTGGCAAAATCCGTGGATGGTGGAGCAGGTGATTTCGTCGATCCTAGCCGACGCCGAGGCGAGATTGACCTTATTGGCATCCGACAGACCGTCCGGGAACGCGATCCGCAGCTCTGTGGGGACAGTGCCCGCAGCAAGATCGCTGACGAAGTCCCGCACGCGGATCAGTAGTTCGCTTGCCGCAAGTTCGGTAAAGGTGACGGCCGCGATGGATTTGGGCGCAATGCCTTCAACAAGCATCGCGGCGATCCGTCCGGCCATGACCGCGGTTTTGCCCGAGCCGGCGCCAGCCTCCACTAGGATCGATCGATCGTGGACACCGATCGCGGTGCGTCGCGCGGCGTCATCACGCAGGATTTTTGTTGCGGCGGTCATCACCGGGCCTCCCAGACAATCGCGGCGTCGCCGAAGTTCTCGGTCGCGGCGGGCATTTTGCGTTTGCAGTAGCTAGCGCCTGCGTTCGCGGGCAATGCGAAGGCGAGGTCGTCATAGTTGCCGCCGGTATCCGGCCCGAGGAGGGCGTTGCCTGCCTGCAAGTTGGCGCGAGCCGCTTGCAGATAGCCCGTGATCTCGGTGAGCGTCGCTTCGGGGGCCGCGAGTTGGAGATCGATCTGATCGCGGGGAAAGAACAGCGATGCGCTGATCGATACATCGGCTCCGAGCAGCGCCTTGACGGCGAAGGCATAAAGGCAGCGCTGCAGTTCGCGTCCACCGTCGAGGACGATATCGTCCTTGGGTGGTCGTCCGGTCTTGTAGTCGCGAACAAGCGCGCGCTTTCCGTCGCCGGAGAGATCAAGGCGATCGATATATCCCGCTATGCGGAACCCTGTGTCGGGTATTTCGACGGGGGTTTCCGAATCCCAAGGGCTGGCTGCGTCCGCTTTCGGCGCCGCGCCACCAAAGGCGACTTCGCCATAGGATCGGGCCTGCGGCAGATGCTCATCGCCGTAGGTCAGGGCGCGGGTCGTCAGGATGCGCGCGTCATCGAGCGTCCGGCGCCAGATGACTGCCGGGGGCACCGCGCGTTCGCTTTCCCACACGCCAGCGATAGCTGTCGCGGCGTCCTCGACCGCGCTTGCGATTTGACTCTCGTCGGCCTTGGCCAGGCCGCCGGCTGCCTCCAGTGTCTGGAGCGCCAAATCCAGCGTCATATGAACGAGGTCGCCCATCGCCAGAGCGTCGAGGACGAGCGGATCATTGCCACTTTCGGGCATCCGCAGGCGCATTCCATAGCGCCACACGAAGCCAAGCGGGCTCCGCAGCAGAAGGCGGAGGGAACTGGCCGACTGGGTCCGGCCCAGAATGGCGAGCAGCAGCGGGTGGTCCCTGCGGACCAGTCCGTCATGCGGAGTGATGTCCTTGCGATGCCAGTTGCGCCAGGCTGTCGTCGCGCTCACCGCTTGCGGATCACCTGCAAATTCGTCCGGCCGGGCCATCAGCCGGTCGGTCTCGCTAAATGCATGGCGCGGAACAGCGTTGCGGCGGATGTACGTCTCCCCGGCTGGCGCGCCGAGCAGCGAACTCCGCCCGAGCAGGCGTCCCTCGCTGTCCCTGCGGGCGCGAGACAAGATGACTTCGCGTTCGGTCGTGGCGAGGATGGTCTCGAAGTCCCGACGATCAGCGGCGCCGACCGGCAGCGGATCTAGCTCGCTGGTCGGGATGATGTGGTCGGAGATCAGACGGTCCTCAGAGATGCCGCGCGGCCAGCGCGACGAATTCATCCCGATCAACCGAACGAATCGGCGAGGCGATGCCGCCAACGCGCTGGCCGGCATCCAGGCCACGGAGACGCAGGCCTCGAGACCATCATCCTGTTTCAGGGTCTCCAGCGTCGTGTCGAGCGATCCCGAGGGGCCAGCCAGAAGCGCCTTGCGCCAGATCGCCAAGGCGCGACCCGACAGAAAGGCGGTGCCGATCTCGTCGGCAGCGGCATGCCCCTTCGCCAGCAAGTCGACGATCGCACGCAGCGTCGGCGTGTGATCCTGCTCATCTGGCCAATCCGCTGTGGTCAATCGATCAAGCAAACGGCGCCACGCCGAGAGTGAGGCAAGCGGTGCGTCGGCGGGTAGAAGATGCATCCAGCCTACCGGCAAGGTGTGCAGCGGACCTCTCTCCGATCCGCACAGGGCGGCGAGACGGCGCATCCGAGTCTGGGAAAAGCCGCGTATGAGAATGTCCGCGAGCGCAGCGGCCGCCTGACCGTCGCGCGTGGCGGTGACTTTTATGCCGTGAACAAAATGCAGATCGAGGTTCGCGTCGGCGCGCAAGGCAAGGAAGTGGTCATCATATTCAGCGCTCGAAGCGGCGGCGATGGCGATGTCGGCGGCCTCTGCCGTGCCGGAAGCCAGCAAACTGCGCGCCCAGCGAACCGCTTCGATGGCTTCGTGATAAGCCGTGGCGGCGCTGACCGAACGAAGCGCCGGCGTCTGGGGTGCGGAGCGCGTGACCGTCACACCTGTGGCTTCCAGCCACGATGGGGTCGGGCGCGGGCCGGCAGTCCAGCTCACCGCCGTGTGATGGGTCAATGCCTGCAAGAGGGGGCGCCAGCAGGGCGAGAGTTCGGTGATCCCGACGATCTCGACGGGGCCGAGGACCGCCTGGGCGTGACCGAGGCGCTGTGACGCGGCGGCGACCAGATCGGTCGGGCGCATCACGCCCGACGGCAGTTGCATCAGGACTGCAGTCTCCAGGCGCGCGATGGAGTCCAGACGGGGATGCTCAGCGGCGCGCGCGGTAAGGTCGATGCCCGCTCGCCAAGCCTTGTGGAGGGTATCCGCCGCGGCATTGACCATGCCGGGAAGTAGCTTGATCCCTTCCAGCTCTCCCAAGGGGGTGGTTGGCAGCACAGTCTGGATCGCCGTGCGCAAGATCTCATCGTCGATGGGCCTGGCGAACCCGCCTGCGAGCCGAACCGTCAGTTGCTCGAATGACATGATCTGCAGGCCGTGGCGGCGGTAGCGCGCGGCGTCGAGGCGAAGCTCGCGCAACGCCAAACGGCCATGGGCGACGATGGTCCGCCGGTTGGACATGGTGGTCATCGTCATTCTCCCCTGAGTTACTTCTTGTTCGGACGCTGGGTGAGCGCCGAGGATGCGGCAGATTTGGCGGCTGCGCTCGACTTTGGGTAGCGCAGCAGCTGGGAGGCGGCGGTCGCCGCCTTCTTGCTGGTCACTTCATGCTTCGATGGGGTCGACCCCGCCTATCGCAGGGGCCGTCGTCATTCCTCATGTCCGCGTATTCGATCAGAATCTTCTTCGCAGCGACAGCGAGATCGATGCGGGCGCAGTCGCGGCGTTGCCAAGGGGGTGAAAAGTCAGTGATGCGGACATGCGTTCTGTCTCCAAGTATCCAGCAGGGCGGGATGGTCGATGTCGATAACCGCGGGCGTAATGGCGTCGCCAAAACCAATATAAACCTGGACCGCTATGCGCGCGCCAGCGATCGTTGCCGTCGTGCGGACACACACGCCCACCATATTCGACCTCCTCGCGGATCGGCGCCGCCGTCAACGCGGCGACATCTAACCCCATTAAAGCCTTGTAGGTTTATATCCCCGCCGGGCCTTCTGCCTTGCGAGGGTGGCAAGAGCATTGCGCGCTTCGCCAGCGCTCCTGAACATGTCGTGGCGCACGCGGCCGCCTCGGCCGATCCGGCCCCATTCGCGCACAAGTTCCCATTCGCCGAAGAGCGTCGGTTCGACCGACATCGCGTAGAAGCGCCGCTTGTTTTTGGCGGGGTCAATACAACGCAAATGCAGCGCTTCCGGGGACATCTCAAGCTGCATCGCCGGCGCAACATTCATCGCGACCACCATGTTGGGCGCCTGTAGTCTTGTGATTGGAAGGTCGCCCCGCATGGCGGAAGCCACGGGCTTCGATTGTCTCCCGCGGGCCGTGTCTCGGCGCCGCTCCCGATAGGCGCCGCACCTCGTTCACGGGGCACTTGCTGCCCGAAGCAATGGCAATAAGGCGCGCGACGGTGACGCAAGCGGCGACAGCGCTCACGTAGGGCGCCGCTACGTTCGCCCCCGCGATCTCGGCGGTCCCGCAGC
>Ga0224557_1004069_pt1 | contig 10941 bp, 10 predicted proteins | sample 714S31014metaG_FD_180677 | JGI IMG/M metagenome (GOLD analysis project Ga0224557, IMG submission 180677) | Peat soil microbial communities from Stordalen Mire, Sweden - 717 S3 10-14 | ecosystem: Environmental > Terrestrial > Soil > Wetlands > Peat | place: Sweden: Norrbotten County, Stordalen... | reverse complement strand
CATCGATCTCGGCTTCCGACCACTTCTCCGGCGGTTTGGCCTCCCAAAAAGGCTGCGCCAGAAGGAACAACAGAACCGGCAAACTGCGCATAATACATAATTATCAACCCGGACGCCAACCTGATGATTCCACAGTGACGCACGAGGGCTTACGGGCATGTTAGACCCCGGTGTGAAGCGCGTATTGTTCGTAACTTGTTCGTAGAATCGACTAACGAATTAGTAGATAAAATCCACGCGCCCCGCGCGGGGCGCGACGCGCCGATAGCTCCAGTACCAATCGTATTCGACGTTTCAATCCACGCGCCCCGCGCGGGGCGCGACGTAGCAGTGGTGGGGATCGCGGCGATCTGCTGTGGTTTCAATCCACGCGCCCCGCGCGGGGCGCGACGCTTCGTCCAATTCTGCACGAACCGTGTTAGCGGTTTCAATCCACGCGCCCCGCGCGGGGCGCGACGACAGGAAAGCTCACGTTAGAGCCATAACAATGGGTTTCAATCCACGCGCCCCGCGCGGGGCGCGACCTGGATGTGCGCACGTTTCAGGTCAATGGATAGCGTTTCAATCCACGCGCCCCGCGCGGGGCGCGACCAGGCTGCGGGCATGTGTTCGACGAGCATAAGGCGTTTCAATCCACGCGCCCCGCGCGGGGCGCGACGAGGTTGTGGCGGCTCGTCTCCGCCGCGTTCGATTGTTTCAATCCACGCGCCCCGCGCGGGGCGCGACTACGCGTACAAAGCACCAGGCTGCCGTGAGTGGTTTCAATCCACGCGCCCCGCGCGGGGCGCGACGGGGTATCCTTCGCCGCGCAGAGAAGCGGGGAAAGGTTTCAATCCACGCGCCCCGCGCGGGGCGCGACGCGTACTTCCGGATTCTGCAAGGCTTGCCGAATGTTTCAATCCACGCGCCCCGCGCGGGGCGCGACTTCTGCTGCTGCGCGTTCAACTCGCCGATCTCGGGTTTCAATCCACGCGCCCCGCGCGGGGCGCGACGCGTCCAGGCCAACAATCTGGCTGCATTGCAGGCGTTTCAATCCACGCGCCCCGCGCGGGGCGCGACTGCCGAAGGCTCCGGGGTTCAACACGATCTGACTGTTTCAATCCACGCGCCCCGCGCGGGGCGCGATGTGAGCCCCGCCAGGCGCTGCAATAGCGTGGCAGGGTTTCAATCCACGCGCCCCGCGCGGGGCGCGATTGGGGGCGGCGGCTCTGCTGTTCGGGAAAAAATGTTTCAATCCACGCGCCCCGCGCGGGGCGCGATATTACAGCCACCGCATTGACATTGTAGGGACCAGTTTCAATCCACGCGCCCCGCGCGGGGCGCGATTGGCGGCAACCCGCAGCACACGCACGCCACCGGGTTTCAATCCACGCGCCCCGCGCGGGGCGCGATGCCTGTACGCCTCGCTCGCATACGGCGGATCGAGGTTTCAATCCACGCGCCCCGCGCGGGGCGCGACGTGGATGATCCCGTATTTCGGGGCTTCTGTCTACGACGATCCCGCGGTGTACGCGAAAAGTTAGCCCATCACGTTCATCAGGAATGTGAAGACGCCCACGCTGATCGTGGTGGGCGAACGCGACGGCGAGCGCCCGGCGCCGCAATCCTATGAATTCTGGCACGCCCTCAAAGCGCAGGGCACGCCGACTGAGTTCGTCGTCTATCCCGGCGAAGGGCACATGTTCCGCGATTCGGATCACAAGCGCGACGTGATGGAGCGCACCGTGAAATGGTTCGAGCAATATCTGCGTTAAGGAGGAGCCCATGTTGACGCGCCGGGCCATGGTGAAGACGCTCTCCGCTGCTTTTGCCAAAACGGCGCATCCGATCACGCCGGTGAACTTCGCCGTCCCGGCCGGCGCATGCGACTGCCACACGCACATCATCGGCGATCCGCGGCAATTTCCATTTTTCCCGGGCAGGGTTTACACGCCGCCGGTGGCGTTGCCGGAGGAAATGGCCGCGCTCCATCGGAAACTTCACATACAGCGCGTGGTTATCGTCACGCCGAGCGTTTATGGAACCGACAATTCCGCCACGATCTACGGGATGAAGGCGCGAGGGCCAAACGCGCGCGGAATCGCGGTGATCGGCGAAAAAACGTCCGAACAGGAGTTGAATCAAATGACGTCGGCCGGAATTCGCGGCGTCCGTCTAAATCTCGCAACCGGCGGGCAGCCGGATTTATCCGCCGCGCGGCAGCGTATTACATCCGCGATCGACCGCATCAAGGATCGCGGCTGGCATCTGCAAATCTACACCGGCGCGGCCCTGATTCCAGGCATTAAGGACCTGGTATTGTCCTTGCCCGTGCCCGTGGTGTTCGATCATTTTGGAGGCATCCAAACCGCCCTCGGACCGGACCAGCCCGGATTTGCGGCTCTGGTCGATCTGCTGCGAATGGGCAACGCGTATGTCAAGATTTCCGGAGCTTATCGAGCCTCCACCGGGGCCCCCGACTACCCGGACGTGGCGCCCTTCGCCAAAGGACTGGTCGTAGCCAATGCAGATCGCGTTTTGTGGGGAACGGACTGGCCTCATCCGAACTCCGCACGGTCCGCCCATCCAACCGAGGTCACGCCGGCTCTTCCCATCGACGACGGCCGGCTGTTCAACCAGTTCGCGCTTTGGGTACCCGACCCGCAGCTGCGCAGAAAGATCCTGGTTGAGAATCCTGCGCGGCTGTACGGGTTCTAGATTAGACAAGGCGGCATAAGCGATTGCGCATCACTTGCGCCGTTGCTTGCACACTCGGCATTTTCGCAGTTGGACAGCAAGCCGGAGGTGGGGCGGGCCATCAGCCGGCAGCCGCCTCCGAGGCGGCTTTGCGTGACCGCGACTACAAAACGGAGCCGCCTAAAGGACGGCTGACAGCCGGCCCCACATTTAAACACAGAATCACGTTGCGGCGACGTGTTTAAACTGCTCTCTAAAGCCCTACCCGCGAAACGAACGACTTGTAGCGCGGATCGTCGCGCACGGGCGCGAACTTCGGATGCAGGCGCAGCAGAAGCAGCGCGCCGCTCCGTTCGGAGAACGCCTTCTCCATCCATGGGATCATCCCGTCGGCATCGCCCAGAGCCGCATAGGACGACGCCACCATGAACTCCAGTCCATGTTCCTGGCGTGCCCTCTCGACAAGCCTGCTCAGCAGCAGGCGTGCATCGCCCTGTCGACCCTCCGTAGCGTAGGCGTACACCAGCGCGTCCATATGGAATGGGTTGAGCACCTCCGTGTCCCGGCCCAAAACAGCAGCGGCCTCCTTAAAAAGGTGTTGTCCGGTGTACGCCCACGACAAATAACTCTGGGCCAGCGCGAACGACGGATCGATGTCCAGCGCCCGCTTGCCCTGCGCTACCGCGTCTTGAAGACGGCCCGTGAACACGTCCATCTCCACCGTATCCGCCATAATGATCAGGGACGCCGGATCCAGCGCCTGCGCGCTCTTCAATTCCTGAAGGCCTTCGTCGGCGTGACCGGTTACCAGAAGATTCACTGCGCGCCACTGGTGCGCCGTCGCATAGCTCGGGTTCAGGCTGAGGGCGCGCCGGTATTCTTTCTCCGCGTCCCAGCACTTCCAGTCGTAGTGCATCAGGATGAAGGCCAACGCCGTGTGCGCCTCCGCCAGATCGGCATCGAGCGCGATCGACTTCAGTGCCGCCGCCCGCGCCTTCTCCATCGCCTCGGCCCGCGGCAGCGCCTGATTCGGATTGGAACCCAGCAGCGCGTACGCGTCGGCCAGACCCGCGTATGCAAGAGCGTAATTCGGATCGATGCGCGCGGCCTCTTCGAACTCGGCGATGGCCTTGGTGTACCCCTCGGCTGTACGCCGGCTCCACAAATACCTGCCCCGAAGATAGGCCTGCCAGGCCTCCGGGTTTTCGGTGTACCTCCGCCGCAAGCGCTCGCGCTCCGGAGCCGACAAATCCAGCAGCAGCCCTTGCGCGATCTGCCCGCCGATGGCGTCCTCCAGCGTGAACAGATCGCGGTACGGCTGATCGAATTTTCCGCTCCACAGCGAGGTGCCGTCGGAGACCCGCAGCAACTGCACCGTCACGCGAACTCGCTCGCCATCGCGCTGAATATTACCTTCCAGCACCGCGTCCACACCCAGTTCCCGGCCCGCGGCCAAAGGGTCCGGCGCGGCGCCGTCGGAAAATTTCCGAACCGCGCTGGTCGGCCGCACCGTCAGCTCCGATAGCATACCCAGCCGGTTGATCAGCACGTCGGCGAGGCCCAGGCCCAGGTGCGGGGGCTCCTCGTCAATTGACCGCAGCGGCAGAACGGCCAGACTCGAGATTCGCGGTTTCGGCCGCTCCCATCGCATCGCCAGCACAACCGCAACAGCGCCCATCAACAGCACCGCGGCTGTCGTGGGCCACCACCAGGGAAATCGCCAGCGTACGGGCGCCGAAACGGGGACTTCGGGAGCCACCGCGGAGACCTTATGCGAAAATCGGTATCCTCGCTTCGGCACCGTTTCAATCCATTCCGGATGCTGCAGCGCCTTCCGCAGGGTCATGATGTTCTGCGCCAGGATACCTTCTTCGACGAAGGTGCCAGGCCACACCGCCTGGAGCAATTCTTCCTTGGAAACCACCTTAGGCTGGTTGCGCACCAGCACGATCAGCGTATCGAGCGCCTTCGGAGTCAGCGCGACTGTCCGGCCGTCCAGCAGAAGAATGCGTTCGCCGGCGTCGAGGCGGTAGGGTCCGAACTCGTAAACCTCTGATTCTTCGATTTGAGAACCCTTTGATCCGCTCTTCATAGGGATATCATCCGGATTTCAACCGCCCCGCAGGATTTTTCTGCCGGGATGATTCATAGTCACTCCTCGTCAGGCCTAACGTGGGCCGCCTTTGTTCGTAATTCTACATCAGAACGCGGCGACTATGGCCGAAATTACGGCCCGACACCGGAGGATGTTCCTATGCGACTGAATGCATCGCCTGCGATCGCGAAAGCGTTGGGGTTAATCGCGATGTGTGCCTTACCTGCTGGAGCATCCTCATTTAGCGCCACGGCATCCGCCACTGCGTCGGCAACTTGCGTCGGTGTAAACGCGCAGTCGGTCACAAACCCGACATCGGCAAGCGCAATGGCATCGATCAGCGGATCTTACGGCGACGTCGTTGGATGCGGTGACCCGGCCAACGACGGCGCTTCTGAGACTTCGGCAGGCATGTCGGCAGCCAATCTCGCCACGGGACAGCTCCAGGCTTATGCTTTAGGGGTCACCAGTGCAGATCCACCTAGCGGCGGCGGCGGTGCCTATGCCGAATTCAGCGACGACCTCAATATGATTCCCATTGGCGCGGGGAGCCTCATATCCGGCTCTGCAATGCTGACCCTGACCTTAGACGACAGCAGCCTGGGGGCAGATGGCGGCGACTTAGGGAGCCAGGCCTCCATCCAAGCCACGATCTACGCGGTACAAAACGGGATCAACCTGACGCCCGTAGTCGGCACTTGTGTCGTCGGTACCGTCCCGGCAACGCTACCCACTTATGAGCAGTGCCAGCTCGCGCTTCAGTTGCCCATCGGGATCGATGCTTCAGACTCGTCGTTCTCGTTTACGATGGTTCTGAATGTCAACGCTGTGGATGGCGAGGCCGAAGCGTTCAATACGGCGCAAGCCGGCCTGATCCTGCCCGTCGGAGACACTTTTACTTCCGCCTCCGGCGTCTTTTTGACGCAACAGGGAGAATCGGCGCCTGAACCCGGGTCCCTCGCCCTGCTTGGCGCGGGTCTCATCGGACTCGCCGCCCTCCGGCGCAGACGCTAATTCTCCGCCGGCTTCTCCACGTGGTCGATGACGTAATACTCCAGTTTCAATCCACGCGCCCCGCGCGGGGCGCGACGCGCACGAATCGAAGCTGACGCAGACGATACGTCTGTTTCAATCCACGCGCCCCGCGCGGGGCGCGACGCGAACGAGGTGCACGTCATGACATACTACGTTGTTTCAATCCACGCGCCCCGCGCGGGGCGCGACAATGCGAGTCTTTCACGCGTAGCGCGACGTTCTTGTTTCAATCCACGCGCCCCGCGCGGGGCGCGACCACTTGGCGCCCGGCGTGCGGGGCTTCGTGAGTTCGTTTCAATCCACGCGCCCCGCGCGGGGCGCGACGAGGCTGATGAGCGCTCGCTGGCGTGGGTAGCAGTTTCAATCCACGCGCCCCGCGCGGGGCGCGACGACGGGGTTGTTCTTGTTTTCTTTGATGTACCGCTGTTTCAATCCACGCGCCCCGCGCGGGGCGCGACGCGCCGAACCCGCAGCACCACGCCGCGACGGACGTTTCAATCCACGCGCCCCGCGCGGGGCGCGACCTGGATCCGCGACCACCTGCAGGACCACCAGAGCGTTTCAATCCACGCGCCCCGCGCGGGGCGCGACGGGCGCATACGCAGCAATCGCTAAACACGAGTCGTTTCAATCCACGCGCCCCGCGCGGGGCGCGACCTTTGGTTTTGTCGTCGGGCAGCGGAGGGATGGGGTTTCAATCCACGCGCCCCGCGCGGGGCGCGACCTTGCCCGTTGTGCTCCAGGATCGTGAGGAGATTGTTTCAATCCACGCGCCCCGCGCGGGGCGCGACGTAGCTTGCATCGCGCGACTGTTGTTGATGCGAAGTTTCAATCCACGCGCCCCGCGCGGGGCGCGACACGCGCTAGCGCGTTCGATGCGCAGCGCTAAACTGTTTCAATCCACGCGCCCCGCGCGGGGCGCGACCGCCACATTGTCCGGATAGTCCGTTTTCTCGAAGTTTCAATCCACGCGCCCCGCGCGGGGCGCGACAATATCCGGGCGGCGCCACAAAGGTCGTGTTGGGTGTTTCAATCCACGCGCCCCGCGCGGGGCGCGACCGGACAATGTGGCGGCGCTCCTGGCAGATCACGAAGTTTCAATCCACGCGCCCCGCGCGGGGCGCGACTACACGTTGAGGCGTGGGAGCTGATAATACAGGCGTTTCAATCCACGCGCCCCGCGCGGGGCGCGACGCCAGTGTTGGTACCGTCGATTCCGTTCTGAACGTTTCAATCCACGCGCCCCGCGCGGGGCGCGACAACTCTCGCAACTCAGGTACACTTCGGTGGTGAGTTTCAATCCACGCGCCCCGCGCGGGGCGCGACATCAGTCATGAGCGGTCTGTCTCTGTACGTCATCGTTTCAATCCACGCGCCCCGCGCGGGGCGCGACCACTTGGGGCGGTCGGCTGGCTACTGTGGGCAATGTTTCAATCCACGCGCCCCGCGCGGGGCGCGACCACTCGCGCCGATGGCACGCGCGGAATCTGGATGGTTTCAATCCACGCGCCCCGCGCGGGGCGCGACGCGCTGTCCGCGGAAGTCCCTGCAATGGAGGGCGTGTTTCAATCCACGCGCCCCGCGCGGGGCGCGACAACACGAAATCGGGCAGCATTACCGTGTTCGAGAGTTTCAATCCACGCGCCCCGCGCGGGGCGCGACACGGACCATCGTCCTTAGCCTTCGACTTTTGATGTTTCAATCCACGCGCCCCGCGCGGGGCGCGACTGAAGGCAGCGGTTTCCCGCGCAGGAGTTTCATGTTTCAATCCACGCGCCCCGCGCGGGGCGCGACTTGTAGTTGGCGGTTGGCAGGCAGCCGCGCCGGTGTTTCAATCCACGCGCCCCGCGCGGGGCGCGACCGCAACTGGCGCTTGCCGCAGGCGGTGAGCACATGTTTCAATCCACGCGCCCCGCGCGGGGCGCGACCTTTGAAGAGCTCCCAATCATCGGCAGCTGCATCGGTTTCAATCCACGCGCCCCGCGCGGGGCGCGACCAGGATTTGCTGGAAGAGTACGCGGACTTGGCGTTTCAATCCACGCGCCCCGCGCGGGGCGCGACATCAGTGAGCCTTGGCATGTCAGTTTCCGATGTGTTTCAATCCACGCGCCCCGCGCGGGGCGCGACTTTCGATTGCCGGTGGAGCTGCTCCCGGCTTCTGTTTCAATCCACGCGCCCCGCGCGGGGCGCGACTTCCAGGAGACGACGGCCCAGCGCCTGGTGGATGCGTTTCAATCCACGCGCCCCGCGCGGGGCGCGACGTTATATGGTCGAACTTTTGGCACCGCGGATGCCGGTTTCAATCCACGCGCCCCGCGCGGGGCGCGACATCCAGCCAAACCCGCTCGGAGTCCGGCGACGGAGTTTCAATCCACGCGCCCCGCGCGGGGCGCGACCTCTTACTGACGACAGCTACACCATTCACGATCTAGTTTCAATCCACGCGCCCCGCGCGGGGCGCGACGCCAACGTCCGCCAACGTCGCCCAGTGTCTTGGCAGTTTCAATCCACGCGCCCCGCGCGGGGCGCGACATCGAATGGACGGACGCAACCTCAGCACTAAAAGTTTCAATCCACGCGCCCCGCGCGGGGCGCGACGCCGAATGCCGGAAGGCTTGGGACGAATTAGGTGTTTCAATCCACGCGCCCCGCGCGGGGCGCGACGGACGCCAACGAAGCGTGGAACGAGCTTCAATATGTTTCAATCCACGCGCCCCGCGCGGGGCGCGACCCGACAATCAGCACAAGGCGGCGGAAGGGGGATGGTTTCAATCCACGCGCCCCGCGCGGGGCGCGACGGACCGGCCATATGGCTGGCAAGCCGCTGTGCGAGTTTCAATCCACGCGCCCCGCGCGGGGCGCGACTCCGGCAAGGCTCCACGGTCGCTCACTATGGGTGGTTTCAATCCACGCGCCCCGCGCGGGGCGCGACCCAACACGCCCGTCCATGGGCTCACGGGGGACATGTTTCAATCCACGCGCCCCGCGCGGGGCGCGACGCTCTGCGACGCCGAAGCTATCCCGCCGAACGGGTTTCAATCCACGCGCCCCGCGCGGGGCGCGACGGCGTTGGAAATAGACGTGATGCTCTGCGACGCCGTTTCAATCCACGCGCCCCGCGCGGGGCGCGACGACAATCGGCTGGGGCCACACCGATGGCGTGGTGGTTTCAATCCACGCGCCCCGCGCGGGGCGCGACGGTTGAGGATCTTCAGGCGGCGCTGGCGGCATAGGTTTCAATCCACGCGCCCCGCGCGGGGCGCGACTCCCCGCTTGGCTTAAATCCTGGCACGACCTACGGGTTTCAATCCACGCGCCCCGCGCGGGGCGCGACGCGCGGTAGCCGGGACGAACGCTAACGCATCAACGTTTCAATCCACGCGCCCCGCGCGGGGCGCGACTCAGGTTGGAAGTGCGCAGGTTGCCGCGGGCATCGTTTCAATCCACGCGCCCCGCGCGGGGCGCGACGTTCGCTTCCGCTTCCGGCGCAACAGGTAGCGAGGTTTCAATCCACGCGCCCCGCGCGGGGCGCGACCAATGGCGCTTGGGATGGCTCTTGCGCTGTGGTGGTTTCAATCCACGCGCCCCGCGCGGGGCGCGACGACTTCGCCCACGCGTGACCGCAGGGCGAGCTTCGTTTCAATCCACGCGCCCCGCGCGGGGCGCGACGTCATCGACGAATTCAGTAGCGTGGTGGATCGGACGTTTCAATCCACGCGCCCCGCGCGGGGCGCGACCACGGAGTTGGAGTTTGACCCCGCGCACATCAAGTTTCAATCCACGCGCCCCGCGCGGGGCGCGACGCCGCAGCCAAGGCGGCCCACGGCGCAATAGCGGTGTTTCAATCCACGCGCCCCGCGCGGGGCGCGACGAGGCGAGAGCGAAGGTACATAGCAAGCGAGAGTGTTTCAATCCACGCGCCCCGCGCGGGGCGCGACGACCAGCGTGATGGCGTCGCCCCAATCCCCGCCATGTTTCAATCCACGCGCCCCGCGCGGGGCGCGACGGACAGCCTGCGAGATCAAGAGAAAACATACGATGTTTCAATCCACGCGCCCCGCGCGGGGCGCGACGGAGCACGTGGGGCGCTTGGCAATAGCGGCGGAGGTTTCAATCCACGCGCCCCGCGCGGGGCGCGACTCAACCTGATCGGACATCCGGGCGGGGGCAAAAAGTTTCAATCCACGCGCCCCGCGCGGGGCGCGACACACGTTGAGGCGTGGGAGCTGATAATACAGGCGTTTCAATCCACGCGCCCCGCGCGGGGCGCGACGGAACGGGTAGTGATGGCAGCGGCACTCATAACGCCGTTTCAATCCACGCGCCCCGCGCGGGGCGCGACTGCAGCCATGATCTGTTCTCACATGGCAGAGGCGGTTTCAATCCACGCGCCCCGCGCGGGGCGCGACTCTGTATCGGGCCCGCCTGCTCATCTCGCAGGCGTTTCAATCCACGCGCCCCGCGCGGGGCGCGACAAGGCGATTGATGCGTTTGTCGCACTGAACGATGTTTCAATCCACGCGCCCCGCGCGGGGCGCGACGCCAGCGGTATACGACTGCCCCGATTCATTACTGGTTTCAATCCACGCGCCCCGCGCGGGGCGCGACCTGACATCACCGACATGCTGAACGGGCTCGACAAGTTTCAATCCACGCGCCCCGCGCGGGGCGCGACGAAGTAATGGCGGGTATTGGCTTGGATGTGGACGGTTTCAATCCACGCGCCCCGCGCGGGGCGCGACGTACTTCTCGACGAGCAGGTCCACGATGGACTGGTTTCAATCCACGCGCCCCGCGCGGGGCGCGACCTTTCACTCGCCGGCGGAACCGGAGCTGGACAAGGTTTCAATCCACGCGCCCCGCGCGGGGCGCGACGGAGATCATCACGCACCGGGACATCGCGGCGGTGTTTCAATCCACGCGCCCCGCGCGGGGCGCGACCATGGTCGACGCGGCCCACCGGCCCGACGTGGCAGTTTCAATCCACGCGCCCCGCGCGGGGCGCGACGCAGCGAGGGCAACAGCACGCACAACCCCCTGATGTTTCAATCCACGCGCCCCGCGCGGGGCGCGACTAGGCTACTATCGTCTTTCGACCCATCCAGGCAGTTTCAATCCACGCGCCCCGCGCGGGG
>Ga0224557_1004066_pt1 | contig 10947 bp, 11 predicted proteins | sample 714S31014metaG_FD_180677 | JGI IMG/M metagenome (GOLD analysis project Ga0224557, IMG submission 180677) | Peat soil microbial communities from Stordalen Mire, Sweden - 717 S3 10-14 | ecosystem: Environmental > Terrestrial > Soil > Wetlands > Peat | place: Sweden: Norrbotten County, Stordalen... | reverse complement strand
CTCAATGCGCCTGATCATGCCCTCCTCTGCGACTTCCTTAAACCTCTGCACCCGATCAGACCCATTCAAAGTACATAGCCTTCCATGGGGGGCGGCTTCCTTCAAGTCGCTGTATCAGAAGCGCCCCACCCGAGAGCATGCAAACTCACGCTGTTTCGTGGGGGCGCTCCAGATACAGCACTAAGACTTGGCTTGCTTTCCCCATAAATCCTCCTAGGCCGTCTTTCTGAAAGCCTTCAAAATCAGTTCCCTGTCGATCCGTTGTATTGGGTTGCTCTCGGGGATCAGGTTTAGTGATCGCCCACGCCCGGGAAAAAACGTTTCTCGGATGTTTGAGGGGCACTCTCGCGAAATGGCTGCTCGTGATGAACTCTAGGTTGGGGACCCCGACCTTATGACCCGAGATTGTCTACCTCTCAGATGTCGGGGCATGGCTAAGGTTCATAAGAATAGGCAACTTAGACTGCGTGACGGGAGGTGGAGACCTCGAACTCTCAACCGGACCCTATTCAAAAACCGGACCTTCGACAATAAGGTCAGAGAAAAGGCCTATTCTGGGGCACGATTTTGGCGGCGGGAGAAATTCTCTGGTGGAAGAAATTCCAAGAAAAGGCCCGAAATACGGGGTCTTTTATCGATTTAAGTTGAACAAAACGAACAACTTAGACTGCGTGGCGGGGGAGAGGGATTCCTATTAGTGCGTCAAAGCATTGATAATCAGTAGTTTATAGATTGGCGATGGACCTCGTACCCGCAGATATACCCACACGGAAGCTTCGCTGAGACTGATTTCCGCCCCAAACCAATTGGCTGGTAGTTCGGGCGTTCGGGTGCACGCTGCCGTCGGTGCGCCGCACCAGAGGCTAGGATTCCCAACTGACCCAGCACAAAGGCAAGACGTTCTCAAGGAGGGTGGGGGAGTCTCCTTCCACATCGGCCACTGAGTCAACCCGCTGTCCGCCTTTGCCCCGCACTCCGTGCTCTGCTGTTGTGGGCCTCACCGCGCCGCTGTGGGCCGGGAGTCGTCGTCCTGGTCATGTGGAACATGAGAAGAAGACATTCTTCTCATAGATGAAAAACACCCGCAGCGGAGGCATCAGTCAAGGCCGACCGAAGGGAGCCGTGCAGCGGGCGAAGCGTAGCGGAGAGCCTTTACGGATGCCGGAGCGGAGGGTACGGCGCGTGAGCGCGGAAAAGCCCGACTTAGCACGACTTTCCACGAAAAACCACGACTAAGGCCGATTTTCCCTCATAAAGCCACTCTGGTGGCCCGTACACTTCGAGACATGATGGGCTGCGACTTTCAGATGCTGTCGCTTGCCGACCTTAAGGAGCAGAAAGTGGGGGCGAGCGGCAAGCGCGTCCGCGAAGTCTGGGATCGGGCGAGAACGCATCAGCCCGCAATCATCTTTCTCGACGAGTGCGACGGGATTCTTGGCCGCAGGGGGGCGGCCGAAACGGATGCGTTTGCCACCGATATCGTCCAAGCATTCTTGGCCGAGTGGGACGGCATCCGTGGGAACGCCCAAGTCTGGGTAATCGGAGCGACCAACCGGCGCGATATGCTCGATGACGCCATCCTGTCCCGGTTCGGTTGGGAGATCGAGTTGAAACTTCCCGGAGAGGATGATCGGCGACAGATACTCTCTCAGGAGGTTCAGGCCCTGGGCCTCTTAATGGAGGCGCCGCTGGAAGCAGCGGCGCTGACCCAGGGAATGAGCGGCCGGGACCTCAAGCAACTCGCGATATCCGTTCGTGCGATTGCGTACCCCGCGGAACCCACACGTGAGCATTTCCTCGACGCTATTGGTTCCGCGAGAAAGTCGCACAACACAAAGGTGGACGGCAAGGCTGGTTGGGAGACGCTGGTGCTCGAAGACGCGATTCTTGATCGCCTGAAACTGATCTGCGCATTGCTTCGTGATGCAGAGAAGTGGCAGGCGCAGAAAGTCTCGATTCCACGAAGTCTCTTGTTGGCCGGTCCATCCGGCGTGGGAAAAACCCAGGTCGCCCGAACGCTCGCCAATGAGAGTGGGTTGACCTTTCTTGCGGCCACCACGGCCGATGTGAAGGCCAATTACCTTGGGCAGAGCGGAAATCGGGTGAAACTGCTCTTTGAGCGCGCGCGGTCCAACGCGCCGGCAATCCTTTTTCTGGACGAGTTGGACGTCATCGCGCCTGACCGTGCGGCGGCTGGCGGAAGTGACCAGTTGACGGATGAGATCGTAGGCCAACTCCTCCAGGAAATGGACGGCATCAACGTCCGCGACAGTCACGTTTTCCTTGTGGCCGCCACCAATCACCTCGAGCGAATTGACGCTGCCGTTCGCAGCCGGTTTCAGGAGAAGCTCGTCATTCCATTGCCGGACCGGAATGCCCGCATTCGGCTACTCACTAACTTGTTGACGGGCAAGAAGATAGGCTTTTCGTTGAACGACGGAGCAGTTCTGCTGGCAGACCAGACCAAGGATCGGGCATTGAACGGGCGCGACCTCGAAGGCTGGGTCCAAGCTGCGGAGCAGAAGGCTCTGCTCCGGGCCCTGCAGGATGGTGGCCCGGAGAACTTCGCCATTGGGCTGGAGGATTTTGGAGGACAGTTCCAGATGCAATGAGTCGGTTTGTACCCAATTCGTCATTTCGACGGTATTTAGATGTAACTTGCGTGTAATTTATCTGCAATTGTGCGATACTCACTATAGAGACGATTACGAGGGGATCTGCCATGGCAACAGTATCGCAACCGAGGCCCGACCTTTTTGCACATCGGGAGGCTTTGCGGCTTCCGGCAACCGCGGTCGTTGAGAAATTGGTGGAGATCGTTGGGCGCAAGCTAACCGCATACATTGGGGGAGTGAAAGATGCGCGCGCTGTGGATCGTTGGATTGCAGGTGGCGAGATCTACGGAGATGCGGAAGCACGCCTACGGTTTGCTTTTCAGGTCGTCCGTACCTTGAGTGAGCATGATTCGCCTGCCGTGGTACAGGCCTGGCTGACCGGAGTAAATCCGGAACTTGGAGACCGCGTCCCGCTACGCCTCCTGCGAGAGAGCGATATCGACGCTGTAGCTCCTGCGATCCTGAGTGCCGCACGCGCATTCCTCGCCGGAGCATAGACCTATGGAACTCGAGACTCGTCGGCCCGATGGACCGGTCTTTCGCCTTGGTCGCCGTCCGGATGCCTGGCAACCGCCGAATTGGTTTCTGGCGCATAGTGACGGCACGTTCGGAAACAGGTTCGACGATCCGGATGGCTACTATCGTGTCCTCTATGCCTCTTCCCAGCGCCTGGGGTGCTTCGTCGAAACGCTTGCGCGATTCCGACCCGATCTTTCGCTCCTCGCTGAATTGCATGCGATTGAGGGGGCCGACGACTTTCTTCCCCTTGGAACGCTGCCACATTCAGCGTATGGCGCCGATTGAGTTCATCGGAAGGTACATGGGCGGATGGTTCGACTTTGCCATCGCGGATGAATTGCACCAGCTGGCCGGCTAATCGGCAGGACCGAATAATGGGAAGGAACGCGGTCACTTAGAGCTTCAGGCACTTCAAAGAAAGTGTTTGAGAGTCACTGTATCCGCGTCTTCCTCCGCATTATTTGCTGCCTGTACGGCGTGCTAAGTTGAGAGTGAATCAAGCCAAGCCAGGAGATCCTGGTCGCGTTTCCAGCGAGGCGGCTTGTCCGGGCGCGTCGCCACTTTTTCAAGCGCCTTCCGCTTTGTTTCCAAATTGGATTGGGCGTAGTGGCTTGTGGTATCCAGATGGGCGTGTCCGAGCACGTCGCGGACTACGGTGATATCAACTCCTGAAGCCAGGAGGTGACAAGCCGTCGAATGCCGAAACAGGTGCGGTGAAACGCGTTTGAAGCTCAAAGAGGGTGTTTGCTTTGCGGCTGTTATCACATAGTTTCGCAGCTTGTAACGGACTCCAGAAGCCCCAAGTGGATCGCCATAGCGATTCACGAAGATCCGCTCTTGCTTGCCTCGGGGCTGGCGAATGAGCAATGCCTTCAATAAGGCTACCGTTTCGGGCCAGAGGGGGCAGTACCGTTCTTTCTGCCCCTTGCCAATGATGCGGACGCGGGCGGGCGGTTCAAATCGGATTTCTTGAGAGCACAAGTTAAGCACCTCCTGAATGCGGGCACCGGTGTTATACAGCAGGGCCAACAGTGCATGATCGCGCTGGCCCTCCGGAGTTTTTCGGTTCGGCTGTGCCAGGATTGCCTCGATTTCCTCAACCTCCATGGACCGTATCGAGCGAACTGGCGCCCGTTTTGTCGGAACTCCAAGGACTTCTGCGCACTGCGCCGCGAGCAGAGGCTCGTGGCTGGTCACGAATGAAAAGAAGCTTCGCAGTGCCGCAATCCACGCAGACACAGCGCCAGCCTTTGACGAGTGGTCCTCCGCAGTTGCGGAGCCCGCTGCGTCAGGTAGAGATCGAGGTCGGCAACGGTGATCTGGGGAAGGAGCAATTCATCTCCGCCTCTCTCACCCAGCGATTCAAGAAACCTCTGGGCTTCAGCTTTACGGTTTGGGATGGTCGTAGCTGCCAAGCCGCGAACGTCTGACAGCCACTGCGCATATGCATTGCACAGATCCTGACGGAATGTTTCTTGTGGATTCGCAGGCACCGTAGCTGGCGGCCACTTCCCTTGAGCCAATCGCATAACAATGTGCACGCCGCTGGTATAGCCCCAGCGCCAACTGCTGAGATCGCACGGCGCATGTCCATGACGTTTTCGGTAAAGGTTTAACTTGAAGGCCAGGAACGCTGGTTCGTGCGCGCCTGTAGCGTTGGCAACATCGACGCGCTCCTTGGCTAGATAGAGCAGGAATCCGCGTGCTGCGGCTATGCGCTTTACTGTAGCTGACAGGCTGTATCCCGAGACCTTCAGATGGCCTGCGAGTCGTTCGATCAACGGCTCATTGATCGTACGTTCTTCAGTTGACATGTGTGCACCTCCTTTGGTGACCAGCCAAAGATCGCACACTCTGTGATTATTATGGGCAGGAAGTTTCCACCGGAATGCTACCAGACAGGCTCACTGAAGCGTTCCTCCCCATTATTCGGTCCTGCCGATAAGCCGGCTAATCGTCAGCTGACGATTAGCCGGCGACACGGCGCAGGGCAATGGCCTGGGAGTGCTTGGACGCGCGGCAAAGAGGCTGATCGCTCTCACCGGAACTTTGATGGGCGGCTATGCGGACGACCTGTTCAACATCTTCTACCGAATGGAGCCGCGCACCATGGCTGGCGAGGGCTTTGCGTATGGCGGGCAGGGTCGGCGGGACTTTCAGCAACAGTACGGAGTGCTGGAAACCATCGAGAGGGTGCGGGACACGGACAATGCTTGCTCACGGGCGACCAAGAAGACGATCCAGGTTCTGAAGAAGCCGGGGGCGTCGCCGCTCCTGTTCGGCAAGTTCCTGATGAACACAACGGCGTTTCTTTCGCTTGAAGATATTGCGGATAACCTGCCGCGATACGACGAGAGCGTGCTCTCAGTCGAGATGGAAGAGGAACACGCCAGAGCCTACGAACAACTCGAAGAGGACATTCGGGCTGCGATGCGGGCCCATCGGGGCAACAAGAGCCTGATGAGCATTCTGCTCAACACGCTTCTTCTCTATCCCGACCACCCCTATGGCTTCCAGGACATCTGGGCGCGGGCCTTTGACCCGCAGACCAAAGAGTATGTGCGATTCCTGGTGACCACGCCCCAGAACCTCTCGGAGGATCGTCTTTACGCGAAGGAGCGTGCCCTCATCGCCGACGTGCGTGAGGAACTTCGGCAGGGGCGGCGCTGCCAGGTGTATGCAACCTACACGGGCGAGAGGGATGTCACGCTGCGGCTGGAGACTGTCCTACGTCAGGCTGGATTCCGGGTTGCCGTGCTGCGCTCTTCGGTTGCAACGGACAAGCGCGAGGAGTGGTACGAACGGCAACTGAAAGCCGGGGTTGAAGTCGTGATCTGCCACCCGAAATTGGTGGAGACGGGCCTCGACCTGTTGGCCTTTCCGACGCTGTACTTCTACGAGACTGGCTATTCCCTCCATACGTTGCGGCAGGCCAGTCGCCGCTCCTGGCGCATCGGCCAGCGGCACGCGGTGCGCGTGAAGTTCGTCACCTACACGGGCACTATGCAGGAGACTTGTCTCCGCCTGATGGGCAAGAAAATGCTCGTCGCGCTGATGATGGAGGGTAAGTTCTCCGGTGAAGGCCTGCAATCGCTCGATACCGATGAAGACCTGATGAGCGCCATGGCGCGCGAGTTGGTTGAGAAGGCCGGAGTCGGGGCAAGTGCAGATCAAATGTGGCGTGAATTAGAGAGAGAGCGGGAGCGGGTGTTGCCACAGCCGCCTCCAATGAAGGTCGAGGACGAAGACAATCCTGTGTTTGACCTGTCTGTCACCGACCCCGTCAGTCCGCCGCCTGAACGGGCCAGTATTCACCTTGTTGAACCTCCTGCGGGCGTGAGGGTCCGGAAGAAGTCCTCGCCGTGGTCCACGGGCACAGAGCCTGCCGTGCAGCTCAGCCTCTTCGGCTGAGCCAGCGTACTGTCACCATGTCTCTCGTTGAAGAGAAGTGTGGGAGTCGTGCGCCCGTTTTCGTTTGAGCGCCAGTCTGCACTTCAGTTGACCCACTTCCCCATCCTTGAATCCCTTGAGGAAAACTGTATGACGATCGCAGATAGCCGTTCTCAGACGTTTGTTGAAAAGGTGATGGCGCTGCTCGAAGAGAGGTTTCCCTGGTTGGGCAAAGAAGGCGACGAACAGGTCAGCGGGGCGGACACGGTCGATGAGCTGACCGATCTGCATCGGCGCCTGACCGAAGAGCGCACCGCGGAGCGGAGCAAAAGCCAAGACACAGATCAGTGACCCGCTTGCCACCGAAGCTGCTTTCCAACGAAACAGATTCTTCGATCTCTCTTTCATAGCACTTCCCGATGACTGCGAAGAATGGTAGCGTACCCAATGGGAGAATCGTTCCAGCGATTCCGGCGATAGCCGGTTCGCAATCAAAGGCAAGGAAGAGGGTCGGCGCGAGCTGGCTCTTTTCTTTTGCACGGAGACTTCCAATGCCGAAAGGACCGTTTCTTCCTTCGGAGTTTGTGCCAACCAAGTTCTCAACGGCACAGGACAAGGCTGATTTCGGCAACACATTCTTGCACTTCATTGAATCTGAATGGGTGCGGACAGCGTTTACGAAGAGCTTCTACAACCGCCTTTCAATGTGCTTCTCGCACATAGCGCATTACGATGCCGCTGGATTTTATGAAACGTGGTTCACGTCGGATGCCGACAGGCTGCGCTTCTTGCGTCACACGCTCGTGTGGCCGTGCTGGGGTGACCCGGAGTTCACATTCTGCGATGTTGAGCGCGCCATCCAGCAAGAGATTCGGAAGCGTAACTATCTCGCTCGATATGAGCTGAGAGCCGCAGAGGCTGTGCGTTCCAGGGAAATGGAGATACTCAAGCGGCTTGAGGCAAAGTATCGGACAGTTGCCCCTCCTGTCGCAGAAGGAGAAACGGAACGCGTCGCCCCTGCGATAACTCCACTTCAAGCGGACGGTACCACCAGGTTCCCCGTGCAAGCCAGTCTGTTCTAACCGCGACGAAGTTCCATCCTCTACCCTTAGCCAAGGAGAAACACTGCAATGGCCACTCTCAAAACCGAGGTATTACTGCGAGAATTTCACTACAACGGCGTTCGCATTCCAGATCCGGCGCCGCAGATGAGCGTCGAGCAGGTTAGGGAAATGCTATTTAAGAAAACACCAGTCACAGAGATTCATGGCAAATACATCTAACAGCAATGACGTTGTATGCGGCGTCATTGCATAGTGAAATGGAAAGGCAAAGCCGAGAACATATCAAACATCATTTCGTTTGTTTTGGTTCTTGCCTTTGTTTTTGCAACTCAGAAATGAGTTGCCTGTGCAAAGAATGTACAAGCTGACTTCAACTCCGAGCTTGGCCTACCGCCATCAAGTTGTCGACCACGACGGCCTGCCAGTGATTGCACTGACTCTTTTCGCACACGATCAGCAGATGTCGCTGTCCGAGTCGTCGGTGCCGATGTACCTTCGTGAAATCATCTTACTTGCCAACTGGGCGAGCAGTGATCAGGTTGCCTTGGCGAATGGCTGGACACTCTTTGGCAGTCCACAAGAAGTACGCGCACTGCTGCGCGAGTATCTGACGGTTGGATCGCATTGTAAAGTGACGGTGAGAGCTGACCTATGCGGCCTCAAGGTCTCTTACATCAACGCCACGAATGGAACTAGAGTCAATGTGCGCACATTGTTGTCCGCGCTCAAACGGCTCTATGACTTCCTGATTGTTACTCGTCGGTACTCCTTTGCAAATCCCATGATCCATGAAGACGCAGCGAGGGTCCGACTCGAATTGCGGGAGCAACACCGACTATCAATCCGCACGCTTAAGGGGCGCGATCCTATGCCGACAGAGAGCGGAGTAGATGAACGATCCGGCATTCGCCTATCAGAGAACTATTTCCGTTTCATTCAGCAGGAGTGGAAGCCAAAAACAATTGATGACCCAGAGCTCCCGCGCATAGTTCAGGAGGCTGGCAAGCGTTTTGGCTGGAAGCTGCGGGAACTCTGCGTGAGCCGAACCTTGTTTGAATCGGGCGTGCGGATTTCGGAAGCCGTCGGACTGACTGCGCTTGATTGGGCCCAGGGCGGCTTTCGCAACGTCTTGCAAAGTCGAAATAAAGGCAGCTTCGGTCTGAGAACCAAGACCATCATGATTTCAAATCCAACCACGAAGCTATACCGACGCTACTTCGATGATGCGATGAACGGCCGAGCAGCAGTGGATCCACAACGGCTGCGAGTCAGCAATCTCACAACGCTCTACAGGGGAAATCCACAGAGTTTGGAGAACGTCTCTCTGTTTCTCACCGAACAAGGCGCACCCCTGACGGCGAAGCTATTTCGGGATCAATACTGGAAGCCGGCACTGATGGCATCTGGAATTGATGCAGATCCGCACCAGGCCCGTCATTGGTTCGTAACAAATGCATTGAGGAATATCGATCAAACAGCCAAAGATGAAGCATCTCGGTCCCGGTGTCGTCAGGAGTTGATTCGATACATGGCGTGGAATTCAGGGGAACGCACCTTGCGTTCGTACGACCATCTGCAGCGGGAGGCCGATTTTCAAAGCCGGCTTCAAACGATTCATAAGGAAATGCGACGACGGGAGCGCAATAGTCTGGCCCCCGGCGTTTTTTCTGGGTCTCAATCGACAGCCTCCGCGACTGCCATCGCAGAGCGGAGCAATGAAGATTTGGCCTTTCTTCTTGGAGAGGATGATGACGATTGAAGATGCCGTCTTAAATGTACGGGAAATAATGGGATCGAAGTGGCCTAAGATGACACCACTTCCAGAGGACGCGGTGATCGTGCTGTGCGAGGCCCTCTGGGTAGGGGGTTATCGCCCTAACCAAAAGACTCTCACTCTCTACTTCCCGGGTGTATCAACACGCCCATTTGTCAATGGAATGGAAGCCTGGCGTCGTTCTCGCGGCTTCAAATCAAAGGCGAGAAATCCGTCGATCAGTCGTCTTGAAGACCTCATTCCGCACATTGCGCCCGAAATCGCCAAGGCTCCATTGACCTGCTTTGATTCAAATAATGACGGTCGTTGGCCAATTCCGTCGGCAAAGATCATTGGTTATATTCGGGCGATTGAAAATCGATCGCTGCGGAACACAGTGGCGCTCTACTCGGTTCTCAAAGATTCAAGCCAATATCACTTCTACATAAAGATTGTCGGCTATGTCTCCGCGATGCGCGTTGTGATGAACGATCTTCGCCTTGATGACATTGCCAGCATTGATCCAGACGAAATGTTCAGGCAGCTTCGCGAGGATCGGGTTTCCTCGGGACTGACGGAATACCAGCGAGTCACTCTGTGCTGTACCTGGAATAGCATCCGACATTGCTTTGACGACTATGCAGAGCGTTTGCCAGAACTGCAGCGCCAGGTCATGGAAAAGTTCTTCGTCAGGAGAGTCGTGGATCAAAGAAGGATCTCGATGACCGGCGAATGGACGTCATGGAACCAACAGCGAAAGGCGAGAATAAAGGCAAAGACAGACACAGTTCATAGCAGGTTTCATCAGTTGCGGCATCTGGCCAAATCCCGGCTCAACCAAGTTAAACGAATGCATACAGCAAGCCAACAGGCGATCGCTACAGTTCAGGCACACAACCTTCCACTACCGTATGACTATAGCTACGAGGAGACTACGCCGTTGGAAGGCGGCCGACTATTACGCCAGCGAGTGCACATGACGCTCTGGGACGCGATATCCAGGTGGGATAGGCTGGTCGAGCTTGGCTACACTTCAATCCAGAAAAGCCGCCATCGCAGGCACCGTTCTGACGAATTCTCGCCTGATAATAGCTGCTATCACGTCGAGCATAGACGCACCGAGGCACTCGATAATGGTGTTACACCCTCCGAGCCATGGTTTCTTGAACTGTGCGATAACTACGTGTTCTCTGACGTGAGTGATGCCGACCTTGTGCGCAAGCGCGTTGATTTCTACAAACGCTGGGGGTACAACAACTCCGATCATTGGTATATGCCACAGCGCATCATTGGTTGGAGTTGTCAGCTCGCCGAATGGGCTTGCATGAGGGAAAAGGGAGGCCACCTCCTGTTCTCCACAGAAGGGCTATTGGTCGCGTCGCTATTCGCACACCTTGCGATTCGCATTCAGACCATCACTGGGGCACGACTGGGAGAAATTCAGCAAATTGCGCAGAGTCCCGACTGCATCAAGCAACTGATTACTGAGTCTCGCATAATAGGGTGACGAAATAGGTCAAAAAAGCAACCCAGCGTGATGCAGAAAGGAAAATGGCAGCTTGGACTGGCGCACTCGAGCCATGCCGCTCGACACGCCGTCTTCGGC
>Ga0224557_1004061_pt1 | contig 10962 bp, 7 predicted proteins | sample 714S31014metaG_FD_180677 | JGI IMG/M metagenome (GOLD analysis project Ga0224557, IMG submission 180677) | Peat soil microbial communities from Stordalen Mire, Sweden - 717 S3 10-14 | ecosystem: Environmental > Terrestrial > Soil > Wetlands > Peat | place: Sweden: Norrbotten County, Stordalen... | reverse complement strand
GCTCGGCTTCCGCTCGCCCAGCCTCTTTGTCACCGACCGCCCCGCCAGCCAGACCGGAACCCCCTCCAACCCCACCCTCATCGCCGCCGTCACCGACCACTACGACGCCCTTCCCGCCTACGCCGCCGCCGCCGCCCTCGTCGAACCGCTCCTCACTGACTGGCTCGGCCCGCAGCCGCTCGCCACGCTCACCGTCCTCGACCACCCCGGCCAGCCCTTCGAGGACGACGCACTCCTCGTCCGTCCCATGCGCGCCGACGGGCCTGCAACCCTCGCCCCTGCGCTCGCCCACTCCCTCACTCACGCATGGATTCACTCCTCCCACCCCTGGATCGACGAGGGACTCGCCCAGTTCCTCTCGATCCTCTGGACCGAACGCACCTCAGGCCGAGCCGCCGCACTGGCCGACTTGCAGGACGCAGCCCGCCCGCTCGCCCTCATCGAGCCGGAACTTCCAGACTCCACCCTCAGCCCCGCCGGCTCCAGCCTCGCCTCCGCCACCGGAGACATCTTCTACCGCACCAAGGCCGCCGCCGTCTGGTGGATGCTCCGCTCCATCGTCGGCGACGGCGCGCTCAAGCAGACGCTCCAAACCTACCGCCTCGACCCCACCCTCGACCGCGATCCCATCGGCCTCCAGCGCGCGCTCGAAAAGCTCTCCCACAAGGACCTCCGCTGGTTCTTTGACGACTGGGTCTATCGCGACCGCGGCCTGCCCGATCTCTCCATCGTCAGCGTCACCCCCAGCCAGCTCACCTCCCGCGCCGGCCTGCCCGCCGGATGGCTCATCGCCGTCGAGGTACGCAACGATGGCTACGCCGCAGCCGAGGTCCCCGTCACCGTCCGCTCCAGTACCGCATCCGAGACCCAGCGCCTGCGCATTCCCGGCCGCTCCTCCGCCTCCACGCGCATCGTCTTCGCCGGCACGCCCGCCGAGGTCGAGGTCAACGACGGCGGCGTCCCCGAGACCCAGACCACCCTCCACACCCGCCAGCTCCTCCTCCCCAGCCATTAGCACGAGAGCAGAGTTGATGCACCATATCTACGGGCCGTCATCCTGAGCGCGTCTTTCGAGCGCGAAGGATCCCGATAAACTCCGCCACGCCCCAACCCTCCGTACCTTTCTGCCACCGCACCACGAACAGCGCTCACAGCCCACAGCTCACAGCCGAACACAAAAGCGGGTGCCCCATCCTTCGCAGTCTCATCGCGAAGGGTGGGATATGAACCTCTCAGCGACAAACTCTCGGGTGCCCCATCTTCGCAGTCTCATCGCGAAGGGTGGGATATAAAACGCCCGGCGACAAACTGCACTGACTCGCGCGTCCATGCTAGCCTTTTCGCATGGATGTGCCGTCGCGCCGCCCCTCCTTCCGTCTCTCTCTCGCCGCTGTCACTGCCGTACTCTGCCTGCACCTCGCCGTCTACGCGCAGGTCGCGCAGCCAGCTCCAGCCTCGACCACTAGCGCGACCGATCCGCGCATCGCCTCGCTCCTCGATTCTCTGGGCCGCGTTCGCACGCCAACATCCGCCGCCATCTCGCCCGACGGCAACGTTGTGGCCTGGGCAGTCCGCGGAGAGCACGGCTCCGAGCTGCACCTGACCGGCATCGCGTCACCGAGACCGGCCCAGCCTGCCGCGCAGGACCGCATCCTCTCGCCAGATACCATCGGCGACACGACGCGCGGCAAGCCCGGCGCCTGTACCGCCTCGCATCCTGCCTGGTCGCCCGACGGCTCGCAGCTCGCCTTCCTCTCCGACTGCTCCGACAGTAGCCAAGATGCCAGCGGCCAAAACCCCAGCAACGGAAAGTTGCAGCCCTCCGCGCAGCAGAACCTCTTCGTCTGGACCCTGGCCGCCAACGCAATGAAGCAGGTGGGCCATCTGCGCGGAGAGGTCAGCTCGCTCCAGTGGTCGCCTGACGGCAAATCCATCGCCTTCCTCTACGTCGAAAACGCCACCCGCTCGGCTGGCGCGACCGCCGCCATGAAGCCCTGGAACGGCGTCTATGGCGAAGACGGCGTCGAAGTAGAGAGAATTGCCGGCGTGGACGTTCAGAGCGGTAGGGCTGGCTGGATCTCCGCCGATCCTATGCTGCACGTCTACGAATTCTCCTGGTCACCAGACTCCCAGATGGTTACATACGTCGCTGCTGCCCCCCCTGGTGAGAACAATTGGTGGGTGGCTAAACTGTATGTCCAAACCGTGGAGCGTAGCTTCTGCTCCTTGCCCATCAACACTCCTGAATGCGGTGAGGTGGCGAAGATCACATTGCGGTCTATTCTTGACCCAACCAAGATCTCCGGCCCCCTCCACGGCCTGCAGATCGCCGTCCCCCGCTTCTCACCCGACGGCAAGCAGATCGCCTTCATCGGCGGCATCATGTCCGATCAAGGCTCAACCGGCGGCGACATCTACCTCATCCCCTCAACCGGCCTCAAGCCCGGAACCGAGCCGAAGGACCTCACCCCCAACCGTCCCGCCTCGCCCGCCTACATCGCATGGCTGGACGACCACACCCTCGGCATCTCCGAGCACGTCGGCGGCAGCAGCCGCATCACCGCGCTCGATCTCGCCACCGGCCAGGACGTTCCCGGCCTCGACTTCACCTTTCCCGAGACCATCTACTCCGGCGACGATTCAATGAGCGTCTCCCTCGCCAGCCGCTCGCCCAACATCGCCCTCATCCGCCAGTCCTTCGCGCGCCCGCCGGAGGTCTGGGTCGGCCCCTCCGACAACCTCCAGCAGATCACCCACCTCAACGACGCGCTCAAACCCGCGTGGGGCAACGCCGAATCCATCGACTACACCAGCGACGGCCTGCCCATCCAGGGCTGGCTGCTCTATCCCGCGAATTTCGATCCCTCGAAAAAATATCCCCTCATCGTCAGCGTCCACGGCGGCCCGTCCAGCGCACTCACTCCGCGCTGGCCGACTGCAACCTACAGCGCGACTCCCCTCTCCGCGCTGGGCTACTTCGTCTTCTATCCCAACCCGCGCGGCAGCTTCGGCCAGGGCGAGCACTTCACCCAGGCCAACGTCAAGGACTTCGGCGGCGGCGACCTGCGCGACATCCTCGCCGGAGTGGACCTGCTCGAAAAGCGCTTCCCCATCGACAAATCGCGCGAAGGTATCACCGGCTGGAGCTATGGCGGATTCATGACCATGTTCGCCGTCACCCAGACCACGCGCTTCCACGCCGCGGTCGCCGGCGCTGGCCTCTCCAACTGGCAGAGCTACTACGGCCAGAACTCCATCGACCAGTGGATGCTCCCCTTCTTCGGCGCCTCCGTCTATGACGACCCCAAAATCTACGCCAGGTCCTCCCCCATCAACTTCATCAAGAACGTCAAAACACCCACCCTGCTCCTGGTCGGCGACCGCGACGGAGAGTGTCCCGCGCCGCAGAGCCTCGAGTTCTGGCACGCGCTGCATGACGTGGGCGTGAAGACGCAGTTGGTGGTCTATCCCGGCGAGGGCCACCACTTCGCCGACCCAGCCCACCAGCGCGACCTGCTGCGGCGCACCATCGGCTGGTTCCAGGCTGAGATGCCGCCAAAGTAGCCGCGCTTGCCCAACTGCTTTCCATCGCTCGCCCGGCGCGTCGAAACCGCGACGGTTATTTGCGTCCCGTCTGCGCAGCTTCTACACTGACATCTGTGGTTCTAGCGTCTGCGGTGTGACCGTCCAGCTCTGGTTCCGGTTGGACGGGGAGGTTTAATGCGTCGGTTCGTCACGTTGTTTGTTCTGCTTCTGTCTTCGCTCCCATTCGGTGTCTCGATCTCGGGCTGCGCGCACAATCTCGCGCCCACCTTCTGCAATGGCGGCGACTCGGGCATGACCACGACCCAGGCCGCGACCATCGTGTTGCAGCCGGTCATCTATGGAATCTCGCTGAACTACGCGGAGATCGGACAGCTACAGGGGCCTACCACGACGGACTGCAAGGGCTCGAACGTCGGGATCTCGGCATACACCTACGGCACCACGGACATGACCATCGCGGACGTGCAGCCGACAACCGGAAGGTTGTGCGCGGGGACGTGGAACCGAAACTCCGGCGGGGGCATTCCCGACTTCACCTATTGCACTCCCACCAATAAGTCGGGCATCGCCTACGTCACGGCAAGCGCGGACGGGGTCACCAGCAATCCGCTGCCCATCTTCGTGCATCCGGTGGTCACCAGCATTGTGCTGGGAGGTCCGTCGTCCAACTGTACAACCGATCCCACCACCGCCTGCTGCCCGCTGGCAACGACAGGCGCGGTCACGGCCAAGCCCTATCTGGCCAACTCCTGCATCTCGCAGGGATCGACCGCCCAACTGGTGGCGCGGGTCTACGCCGGAACGGGCGCCAACCAGACCAACATCAGTTGCCTGGCGGGCCATCTGCAGTTGAGCGCGCAGGGCGAAACGTCCACCACCACGATCTCGCAGGTCGTCAGCATCGACCAGAACGGCGTGGCCACGGCAAACCAGCCGGGATCGGTGCTGATCTCTGCGAACATAGCAAACGCAGCCAGCTCGGCGGGCTTCTTCTCCACCTGTCCGCCAGCCTCGATCACCCTCACCACACCCGGTTCAACCGCCAATCCGGTGGTGGTCAACCAGAACAACCCGCAGCCGATTGTCGCTACCGCCTTCGACACTAATGGAGTACCCCTCACCGGGCTTTCGCTGGAGTTTGTCTCCACCACGCCCTCCACCATTCCCGCAGGTTCGACGGTGACGCCGCCCCTGGCCGGCGCGGCCTCCATCTCCGCGGTGTGCCAGCCGCCCAGTTGCAATCCCTCGTCGTACAACCAGATCGGGCTCCTCGGCAACGGCAAGCCGGTCACATCCAATTCGGTGAATATCTCCGTTCCCGGCACCAACAGCACCGTCCTCTATATGGCCAGCACGCAGTCCCAGTACATGGTGCAGATCGACTTCACCACCTCCGTGCTGGGGCAGCCCTTCCTGCTGCCCTATGTGCCCAACTCCATGGTCATCAGCAACGACGGCTTCAACATCTACATGGGCAGTTCGACGGCGCTGATGGTGGTAAATGCGGTGAACACGCTGAGCATCGCGCGCACGGACCCTACGTCGCCGGGCACCGTGCTCGCCGTCTCGCCCAACGGAGACACCATCGTCCTCAGCGACCCCGTGCATCAGGTCATCTCGCTCCAGAGCTCGACGGGGGGCGTCATCTCCACCTATGGCGGTGTGGCAACGCACGCCGAGTTTGCCCCCGACAGCCAGACCGTGTATATCACCGCCGGCAATCAGCTTCTGGTCTACTCAGCCAATACCGGGTGGACCAACATCGTTCCCGCGACATCGGCCGGAACGCCGGTGACGGACGTAGCCATCACGGTACCCGCCGTCGGGGCCTACTTTGCCGGCCCAACCACCACGGCGCGCAGCTACTGCTCGGTGAGCACCCCAACCACACCCACCAACGAGGCCAATCTCTTCTATCCGTCGGCCGACAGCTCTCCGGCAATCACCGACCGGCTCGCCGCAACCAACGACGGGATGCATGTGCTTGGCGCCACCGCAACCACGCCGACGCCGACACTGAGCGATCTGCGCGTGAACATACCTATCGGAGCTTGCCCGCTGCCCTCGGGCGGGACTTCTGCGACTTTGACCCTCCCAAGCCCTGGCCTGACCTTCTCCAACACGCTCACCACCACCCTTCTCACTCCGCTCACGGCGACGGCCATCACCGGCGTCTGGCCAACGTCGGACTCGACGCTCGCCTTTATCACATACACCGGCTCCGGCGGCGTTCTGCCGGCCTACGCTCCCGCAGCGAGTGGGCAGGGAACGACCACCTACATCAAGCTCTCCGGTGGCACGACGACGGCTCCCATTGCGGGTGTCGTCAGCGCGGACAACTCCACGTTTTACGCGGCCACCTCGGGAGACAACCTCGTCCACCTCATCAAACCGGGTACGACTCCCGGTCAGTGGATCGACAGCTCGACCCTGGCGCCCAATCTAACCACCCCCACCGGTACCCCTGTGCCGGTCAATCTGATGGCGCAGAAGCCGCGCAAGACAACCTAAGAAACCGCTCCAGAACAGGTTCCCCACAGGACGGAGCGGATGGGGCATCACCCCCCACTAAAGTTGTAAGGCGCATTCTTGCAATCCTCCTACAATGAAGCTGTTCCTTCTTCCGCAAGATGCTGAAGACCCCACCTCGGGGCTTCCGGTCTGAAGAGCGGGAGGGCAGCATCGTTCATTCAGGCTCCGACCGGGACGGGTTTCCAGTGCAACGGAACTCTTCCTGGTTCGGAACGGCTTTATTTTTTTAGAACCGTCACATCTTCTCGCAAAGCGTCTATTATGTTCTGCGAGGGAGCGGCAATTTCAACGTGATCAATTACGGTACGTTTTTCTTCACGAACATCGTCTCGGTCACCGTGTTCACGGCCTGCCTCTGCCTGCTCGCCTGGAACAATCGCAAGGTGACAGGGATGAAGTGGTTTGCCGGCGGCATGGTCGTCGGGCTGGTCAAACTGGTGCTGCAGGGCCTGGAAGGTAATATCTCCCCAGTCCTCGGCGACATGGTGACCAATGAGCTTTACCTGATCTCTTTCGTGATGCAGTTGTTGGGCCTGCGCTGGTTTGTGCTGCGCAAGCCGATTCGGCAGTGGTGGGCCTTCATCGCCATCGGGCTTGCCTTGGTGACCTATACCGTCCTGTTTCTCGACAAGGTCCCGTACATCAGCAATGTCATCAACATTCCCAATATTCTGGTGTGCGGCGTAGCCGCGTGGATCCTGCTGAAGAACGGGCGCGGACCGTTTGCCGCTGTGTCGCGAATCACGGCGGTGATCCTCAGCGCGGATGCGGTTATCATGACATACCGTGCATTGCTGACCAATCTGTTTTACAAGCAGGCTGACCTGACGGACCGTGCCCATACCGATCCCAGATGGGTCTATTCGCTGGCCGGAATGGCCTTTCTTGCCACCTGCATGGTGATGTGCGTCCTCTGGTTCCTGGTCACCGAGTTGAGCAAGGAACTGGCCGAGCAGGCACGCACCGATCCGCTTACCGGCGCCCTCAATCGCCGCGCCATGGAGGAAGCGGCCCTGCGCGAGACCACGCGCAGCATCCGCTATGGCCACCTGCCCTGCATGATCGTGCTGGATATCGACCACTTCAAGCACCTCAACGACACGCGCGGTCACGCCGCCGGTGACGCCGCCCTGCAGTCCCTGGTCAACCAGATCAAACCCATGATGCGCGTCAACGATGTGCTGGCCCGCACCGGAGGCGAAGAGTTCACCATCCTGCTGCCCAATACCACTGCCTCGGCGGGCATCATGGCAGCCGAGCGCGTCAGGCAGACCGTGGAAGCTCTGGAAATTCCCTTCGAGGACGAGCCAATCCGCTTCACCATCAGCGCCGGAGTCGCCCAGCTCGACCCCGCGCAAGGCGGCTGGGAAGGCATGATGCGGCGCGCCGATGCCGCCATGTATGAGGCCAAGGAAAACGGCCGCAACTCGGTCCGTCCCATCGCTAGGTTCAATGAAGCGGCAGCCGTGCAAGTGGCAGCTCCCCTCTTGTAAGCCCCGGAAGTGACACAACCGCGGACATCTGGCCTCCCCGAGTGGGAGGCCAGAGTTGTTTTATGGACTTGACGTTGTCGTTCAGGTCAGCCGAGGCGCTGCTTCAGCACGCTGCGCGCAATGGCGTCCAGCACTCCGTTCAGGAACTGCACCGACTCCGGCGCCCCGTAGTGCCGCGCGATCTCCAGCGACTCGTTGATCACGATGGCGGCCGGCGTGTTGGGGCAGCCAAGCAGCTCCGCGACAGCCGCGCGCAGCAGGTTGCGGTCCACCACCGCCATGCGCTCCAGCCGCCAGTTCTGCGCATGTGTCTCGATCAGCGCGTCGATCTCCACCCGGCGCTCGGTGGCCACGCGATAAATGTCCTCGGCAAAGCCGCGCGTCTCCGCATCCACGTCGTCGCGCGAGGGCCAGAAGAGCCCGCGCACCTCCTCCGGCGTCTGCTTGCCCAGGTCGCCCTGGAAGAGCATCTGCATCGCCAGTTCGCGGGACTTGCGGCGCGTTCCCACCTACTTCTTCCCCGCTAGTTTCCTCGTTACAGACACCATCTCGATCGCCGCCATTGCCGCCTCGAATCCCTTGTTCCCCGCCTTCACCCCGGCGCGGTCCAGCGCCTGCTCCAGCGTCTCGCAGGTCAGCACCCCGAAGCTGTGCGGCACGCCCGTCGCCTGTTGCGACTCTCCGATGCCGCGCGCAACCTCCGTGTAGATCGCCTCGTAGTGCGCCGTCTCGCCGCGCAGCAGGCAGCCCAGCGTAATAATCGCATCCACCGACTTCGACTCCGCCAGCGTACGCGCCGCCGATGGAATCTCCCACGCGCCCGGTACGCGCACAATCTCGATCTCCGCGCGCGCCGCGCCGCTGCGCAGCAGCCCATCCAGCGCGCCCTGCAGCAGCCGCTCGGTGATCACCGCGTTCCAGCGCGCAACCACAATCGCAAACCGCATCCCCGCCGCCGACAGATCGCCCTCGACAGCGATGGGCCTGCCGCGCAGCGCATCCTCCGACTCCCAGAAGCCGAGCAGTAGCGATGGGTCCAGCGCGACCGTAAACAGCCGCGACTTCCAATGCGTCGGCGCAACCTCGGAGAGCCGTTCGCCAATCTCTTCGGCCTTGCAGTTGGCCTTCATCCACTGCTCCACAACCGCGCGAACCTGGTCGAGCTGTGTCACCTCGATCAGCACAGGAGGCACCGCCGGCGCGCGTCCCGCCACCAGCTCCAGGTTGCCCAGCGGCACCAGAAATGCCGCGCCCCGCCCGCTTCCATCCTCCCAGCCCTTGCCCGCCTCGAAGCCGAGCGCGCCGAAGAGTCCAGCCAGCCTCTCCTGCGCAGCCGCCGAGCCCACCTGCGTCACCAACGTAATCCCCTTGACCATCCTCCGATTGTATCGTCTGCGGCGTTGCGGTTGCAGTTGCAGCTTGTTCGTTGTTGGTTGTTTGTTGCCGCGGAAGCGTGCCCACTGGAAACCGCATCCAACGTCTTGGTATGCTTAAAGGCGTGCGTATGACTCTCCCTCCTCTTTCGTTCTCCGGCCGCATCTTCTCCACCAGGTCTTCTTCTTACCGAACCAAGCTGTTGCTTGCGATGGCTTCGGCCCTCTGCCTTGCCGCCTCTCCCATGCTGCTTACGGGCTGCAACCACGCGTCCGCGGGTACCACCATCTCAACCGCCAGTCCGCAGGCGGTCGAGTCCGCGCGTCAGCAGTTGGACCTGATCCCGCCCCCCTCCAAGAGCCGCTACATGGCCATCCCCAGCCTCTCGGAGTGGGAGAACCCCTACCTCACCGTGCAGCAGAACATGGCCACGCTGCATCTCACCCAGGCCGACGCCAACCCCAGCCAGCTCGGCACCGGCGGAGTGTTGCGTCTCGTCGCCGCGCGCCGTCAGGACCTCACCGTGCGCCTGAGCGACCTGCCCGCTGCCCTCGACGCCGTTCCCGAGAGCTCCTGGCCCTATGGCCGCGTGGTTGCCATCGAGGAGGCGCACGACACGCCAACCGCGGCCCGTCCCGCGGTTCGCCGCAACGTCGAAGCAGCCATCAAAACCCTCGGCGACATGGGCGTGGTGGTCTACGAATGGCCCGAACCCGGCCTTCGCTGACTTTGTCGCAACCGTTGTCTTTTTGTCGTTGCCTGGAAAGGGCCACCGGCCCGTTCTATATTTAGCCTGGGGCGAAGCCCCAGGTACACGTCCCAACCAATCCTTTGCGGGCTGAAGGCCCGCGCTATCGCTGCCATATGTTGATACAGCGCACGCGAAGCCGCGCAGATGCATCCTACCAAGTTGACTCCACACTTGCGAGACAAGCTGGAGGGATAGAAGCGAATGAGGATGCTGAAAGTCTCGTGTATTTGCCTTTCGGAGGGAGCAGGGGGCTTCAGCCCCCTGAATTCAGTCCATGGAATCATGGGGCTTTAGCCCCGGGCCTTCTTCCAGAAGTGGCAATCAAGGCCCTTTCAGCACCCTCTGAAGGAATTGTCATGAGCGAAACAAAAGTTGCGGCGGTGAAAAAACACAAGTCGCTGGCCAGGGGACTCATCGCCGGCTTGATCGGCGGGCTGGCCGCAACCGCCGCCAAGGCCCTTGCCGAGCGGATATTTCCCCCGCACACCCATGGCGAGCTGGAGCCGCAGAAGCTCGCCGTCGAACTCGTGGCCGGAGACACTCTGACCCCGGTCGCAAAGGCGAGGTTGAGCGAGGGCCTCCGCTGGGGCCTGGGCGCGGCGGCCGGCGCGACCTATGGCGCGGTCGCCGAGTTCTACCCCGAGGCGACGGCCAGGCATGGGGCCAGCTTCGGCCTGGCGATGGAGGCGTTGAGCCACGAAGCCGCACTTCCCGCGCTCGGCCTCGCCGCCCAGCCAGAGGACCAGTCCGTGCGCGAGCATGGCAGCGAGATCACTTCCTACGTCGTCTACGGCGTCACCGCCGAGCTGGTGCGCAGGCTGGTGCGCCGGTGGATCTAGCCGTAGCTGCTAAAAACTCTGTATTGCTTAAGGGCACGGCTTCAGCCGTGCCGTAAGTGTCGCAAAATCAATAGGGCTTTAGCCCCTGAGGTCAAATTGTCAGGCCAACTCTCGGTTTTTTCAGCACCTCCTACCCGCATCTTCGGGGACCGCACGGCCCACGCAACGCTGCGCAGCTATCGCCTGGGCGACTGGCAGGCGATGTACGCGCTCGACCTCATCTGCTTTGCTCCAGTCTTCCAGTTCAGCCGCGGGGCCATGCGCGGATTCGCCGAGGGCCCCGGCGCGGTCACCGTGCTCGCCGAAGCGCAGCGCGAGCTGACCGAAACGCAGCGCGAGTTGGCCAATTCGGAGAGTGAGCTGGCAGGCTTCTGTCTCACCCAGTTGGACGAGCGCACCGGCTATGTGGTCACGCTGGATGTGGCTC
>Ga0224557_1004054_pt1 | contig 10976 bp, 7 predicted proteins | sample 714S31014metaG_FD_180677 | JGI IMG/M metagenome (GOLD analysis project Ga0224557, IMG submission 180677) | Peat soil microbial communities from Stordalen Mire, Sweden - 717 S3 10-14 | ecosystem: Environmental > Terrestrial > Soil > Wetlands > Peat | place: Sweden: Norrbotten County, Stordalen... | reverse complement strand
GTCCTTGTCAACACCTCGCGGGGTGGGCTCGTTGATCTGGAAGCCGTCAAGGCCGCGCTGAACAGCGGAAAGCTCAGCGGCGTAGGCCTGGACGTCTCGGAGCCTGAGCCCCTACCGGCCGACCACCCGCTACGCGCGCATCCGCTTGCAGTCGTGACCCCTCACATGTCCTTCTACTCTGCCCAAGCGCAGGACGAGCTTCAGCAGCGAGCAGTGACTTCAGTCGTAGACGTCCTGGAGGGCCGCGCACCGCGCAACCCCGTTAACCCCGAAGTGCTCGCTGCCTCCAGGTGACTGGTTCAACCATTTTGCCTCGTGCAATCCCGACATATCCAGATCTCGCCGGCAAGGTCGCAGTCATCACCGGCGGATCCAGGGGCATCGGCGCCGACTGTTGCCGCATGCTCGCCGCCAACGGCGCGAAGGTCGCAATCATCGCGCGCTCTCAGGCCGGAATCGATGTGCTCGTAGACGAGCTGACGGCCGGTGGGAGCGAGGCGATCGGCCTTGCAGGCGACTGCACTCGGTCAGACGATATGGAGGTGCTGCGCCAACAGGTCGAGTCAACACTCGGCCCAACGGACATCCTGCTCGCCTACGCGGGTGGTTTTGAGTCGTTCACGCCGGTCACCGAACTGAGTGAGGAAGAGTGGCGCCAAGTTCTGGATGTCAATCTCACGTCGGTCTTTCTCACCGTCAAGGCGTTCTTGCCGACCATGATCGAGCGTCGATCAGGCAACATCGTCACGATGGCCTCCAACGGTGGTCGGCTTCTGGACAAGCTCCTGACGGCTCCGTATGCGGCTTCCAAGGCGGGGGTCATCCAGTTCACCCGACACGTCGCTCTGGAAGTTGGGAAATACGGGATACGCGTCAACTCGATTGCCCCCGCAACCGTCTTGTCGGAGCGGATCGCTCGCATCATGGACGAGGAATCGGTCGCCAGGACAGCGGCAATGTCGCCACTCGGGCGCATGGGTACGACCGAGGATTGCGCCCTGGCGACGTTGTTTCTCGTCTCCGACTCGGCCGCATGGCTAACCGGCATGACGCTTGACATCTCCGGAGGTCGTGTGATGCTTTAGCAGGGCTTCTACGGCCCAGGAGGAGGAGTGATGTTTTCGAAGGAATCCGTGCGGACAGGCGTGCAGGGTCCGGACCGCCGGAACAGTGGAACCCTTAAACACCCGACGTTCGCTGAAAGAATCCGTGCGGCAAAGGCCTCAGTTGGTCGTTACTGCGCTGAGGCTTGGCTGCGGCGTGCCCGGAACGAGTGCTGTCACCTGGACGAATGCGTTTGTGAGCGCGATCTGAACGAGACGCGTCGGGCCGAACACCGATGATTAAAAGATTGCCCGGTCATCATCGCCGGCTCAGAGGCCGTGCGACCTTGAGCGTCAACGCGACACGCGCAAGCTGTGCGCACGCTTGCGCGTAGCAGACTCGCCAGCGATTAGAGTCCGCGCGGATGCCAGAACGCGCCGCCATCGTCACCGGGGCCTCACGCGGAATCGGCTTCGCGATCGCCGACGCCCTCGGCGCCGACGGCTACAAGCTGACCCTGACCGCGCGCAAGCCGGCGACGCTTGAAGAGGCCGCCGCCGAGCTCTCGGGCAAGGGCTACGCGATCCAGCACCTCGCCGCCAACCTCAACGACGAGGACGGCATCAAGGCGGTCGTACAGGCACACCGCGACGCCTACGGGCGGCTGGACGTGCTGGTCAACAACGGCGGCGTCGGGGTCGGTGCCGCCGCCCACGAGCACGAGACCAAGTTCATCGACATGCAGCTCGACGTGAACCTGCGCGCGATGATCCTCTTCTACCGCGAGACGCTCGACATGCTCAAGGCCGCGGGCGCCGAGCACGGCGCCGCGCAGGTGATCAATCTCGCATCGATCGCCGGCAAGAACCCGCAGCCGTGGCTCTCGGTCTACTCGGCCACCAAGGCCGCGGTGATCGCCTACACCGTCTCGATGAACAAGGAGCTCAACGGTGACGGCATCAAGTCGGTGGCGCTCTGCCCGGGCTTCGTGGACACGGACATGACCGAGTTCGTCAGGGGCTCGGTCTCGCCGCAGGACATGATCCAGCCGGCGGACCTCGCCGCAGCCGTGCGGTTCGTGCTCGGCCTCTCAAAGGCGGTCGTGATTCCCGAGATCATCTTTCAGCGCCCCGGCGAGACGCTCTAGCCTCTACACCGGACCATGGCGCTCGCGGACAAGACCCCAGTCTCACTCGACCAGTGGCGCGAGGCGTACGGTCTCACCGCTGAGCGCGACACGTCGTTCACGACGCTCTCCGGGGAACCGATCCGCCCGCTGTACACGCAGGACGACCTGACCAATGATCTCGATGGGGATATTGGCCTGCCGGGCCAATATCCGTTCACGCGCGGCGTCTACGCGTCGATGTACCGCGGGCGACTGTGGACGATGCGCCAGTTCGCCGGATTCGGGACCGCGCAGGAGACCAACGCGCGCTTCCACTACCTGCTCGAGCACGGGCAGACCGGGCTCTCGACCGCGTTCGACATGCCGTCGCTGATGGGCCATGACTCAGACCATCCGCTGTCGCTGGGTGAGGTTGGGCGTGAGGGCGTCGCGATCGACACCGTCGAGGACATGCAGCGCCTGTTCGACGGGATCCCGCTCGACAAGGTCACGGTGTCGATGACGATCAACGCCCCGGCGGCGATCATGCTCGCGTTTTACGTGGTCGCGGCTGAGCGCCAGGGCGTGAGCCCGGAGCGCCTCGGCGGCACGATCCAGACCGACATCCTCAAGGAGTACATCGCTCAGAAGGAGTGGTGCTTCCCGGTCGATCCGGCGATGCGCTTGGTCACCGACATGGTCGAGTGGTGTGCGCACAACATGCCGCGCTGGCACCCGATCTCGATCTCCGGCTACCACATCCGCGAAGCCGGCTCGACGGCGGCCCAGGAACTCGCCTTCACGCTGAAAGACGGCCTCACCTACGTAGAGCATGCGATCGAGCGCGGGCTCGACGTCGACGAGTTCGCGCCGCGGCTGTCGTTCTTCTTCAACGCGCAGATCGACTTCTTTGAGGAGATCGCCAAGTACCGCGCCGCCCGCCGAATCTGGGCCCGGGAGATGCGCGAGACGTTCGGCGCCAAGAAGCCCGAGTCCTGGCGCATGCGCTTCCACACCCAGACCGCGGGCGTCTCACTCACCGCCCAGCAGCCCTTGAACAACATCGTGCGGACCGCGATCGAGGCGCTGGCGGGCGTGCTCGGCGGCACCCAGTCGCTGCACACGAACTCCTACGACGAGGCGCTGGCGCTGCCGACCGAGGAGGCGGTGCGGATCGCCTTGCGCACTCAGCAGATCATCGCCTTCGAGACCGGCGTAACCAACACGATCGACCCGCTCGGCGGTGCCTACTTCGTCGAGGCGCTGACCGACCGGCTTGAGCACCACTGCTACGAGTACTTCCGCAAGATCGATGAGCTCGGCGGCATGGTGGATGCGGTCAAGCGCGGCTTCCCGCAGCGAGAGATCGCCGACGCCGCCTTCGATCTGCAACGCGAGATCGACGAGGGCCGCCGCGTCGTTGTCGGCGTCAACGCGTTCACCGAGGGCGACGACGGCGGTACCGAGATCCTCAGGATCGATAAGGCTCTCGAGGCGCGGCAGGTTGATCAGGTCAAGGCGTTCAAAGCCGCGCGTGACATGGCGGGCGTTGAGGCTGTACTGCTCGCGATCCGCGAAGCCGCCGCCCACGACGTCAACCTGATGCCGTTGCTGATCGACGCAGCCCGGCTCGGCGTATCCGAAGGTGAGATGGTCGAGTCGCTGCAGCAGGTTTGGGGCGACTACAGGGAGCTTCCGGTTTTCTGAAGTTGTCGCCGGGTGGCGTCTGCGGAGAACCCGGGCTCTCTAGGCGCCGGCCGTGGACGCGTCCTCGCTCGGTCACGTGCCACAGGCACGTTCCCTCACTGCGTCCTCCCCACGAACGACGAGCCATCCGCCTGACCACGAACCTATTTGGGTGCGGCCGTACTAGCGCCAGCCGTGGGAGACGGGGGGGCCCGCTGGGAAGTTCTGAGCCTCGTCGGAACGGATCACGTGCATGACGGCGTTGATCAGCGCCAGGTGGGTGAAGGCCTGCGGGAAGTTGCCGAGGTGACGGCCGGTGCGCGGGTCGATCTCCTCGGCGTATAGACCGAGCGGTGAGGCGTAGCCGAGCAGGCGCTCGCAGAGGTCGCGGGCGCGAGTCAGCTCGCCAATCTCAGCCAGCGCCGAGACCAGCCAGAAGGAGCAGATCAGGAAGGTGCCTTCGCGTCCGCTGAGGCCGTCGTCGGTCTCCTCGGTGCGGTACCGCAACACCAGCCCGTTCTCCGTCAATTCGTCCGCGATAGCCATCACGGTTGCCCTCACGCGGGGGTCGTTGGGCGGCAGGAAGCGAAGCAGCGGGATCAGCAGCATCGCGGCGTCCAGTGAGTTCGTCTCGTAGTGCTGGACGAAGACGCCTCGCTCGTCGACGCCGTGCTCACAGATGTCAGCGTGAATCTCATCGGCGACCGCCTGCCAGCGCTTCGCCAGATCCCAGTCCTCGCGGATCTCGGCGAGGCGCGCGCCACGGTCACAGGCGACCCAGCAGAACATCTTTGACGAGGTGAAGTGCTTGGGCTCGCCACGCACCTCCCAGATGCCGCGGTCCGGCTCGCGCCAGTTCTTGATCGCCATCTCCACCTGCCGGCTCATGATCGGCCAGACGCGCTCGTCGAGCGAGTCGCGTGAGCGCGTGTGCAGGTAGACGGAATCCAGCAGGGCGCCCCAGACGTCATGCTGAGCCTGGCGGTAGGCGTCGTTGCCGATCCGCACGGGTCGCGCACCCTCGTAGCCGCTCAGGTGGTCGAGCGTCTTCTCATCGAGCTTGCGTTCGCCGCCCGGGCCGTACATGACCTGAAGGTCGTCCTGGCCGCCGGCGACGTCGGCGATGAAGTAGAAGAAGTCATTGGCTTCCCAGTCGAAGCCGAGCGTGTACAGCGCCCACAACATGAAGGTCGAGTCGCGGATCCAGCTGTAGCGGTAATCCCAGTTGCGCTCTCCCTGAGGGGTCTCGGGAAGCGAGGTCGTGGCGGCGGCGATCAGAGCGCCGGTCGGCGCATATGTGAGGCCCTTGAGCGTGAGCGCGCTGCGCTGCAGGTGGGCACGCCACGGGTGGTCCGGGAAGGTGCCGCGGTCGACCCAATGCTGCCAGTGGTGGGCGGTCCAGACCTGGCGGTTGTAGGCCTGCTCAAAGTCCTGTGGTGGCGGGTGCTCGGACCAGTAGAGCGCACAGTAAATCTGCTCGCCCTCCTTCATCCGGTGGCGGGCGGTGGCGCGTGAGCCCTCGAACCCGAGGCGCAGGTCGGTGCGCAGACCGAGCCTTATGTTGGAGCCCGCGGCGGTTGCGATGCCATCGCAGTAGCCAGGCCCGGAATACTCCCAGCGGACGTGCTTGGCGCCGTACTCGAAGACCGGCTCGCAGTCCATCGCGACCTCCACCTGACCGTTGACGCAGCGGATCGTGCGCAGCAGAACGTGGTCGGCGTCGTAGTCGGTTGGCGCCCGGCGGTGGGTACCCGAGCGGTCGTCCTCGTGGTGCCAGCCACCGATCAGCAGCGCGTCGCGGACGATGATCCAGCCGGAACCGGTCCCCCAACTGGTCTCGAGCACCATCGTGCCCGGCAGATAGCGACGTGCGGCCGGGACGTTGACGCCGGCCGGTCCGAGCCGAAACGAGCCGGCGTCACGGTCGAGCAGCGCGCCAAAGACGCTCGGTGAGTCGATCCGCGGCAGGCAGAGCCACTCGACCGCGCCGCCCGGTGCGACCAGCGCGGTCGTTTCGCAGTCGGACAGGAACCCGTACTCGGCGATCGGGGGGAAGGCGCTGCCGCCCAAGAGCGTCGGCGGAGCCAGCGTTCGGACGCTCTGCATGGTCGGTCCCTCCGGCGTCAGCGGCTCAGACGTCGGCGTGCCGTCGATCGGCTCGTTCATGCCTCGTTCATCGGCAGTCTCGCGTGGACCTGTCGTGTTTTAGTCAAGCGCTAATGGTCCCAGATCGGTCGGCGGGCACGTCCGGGTGGGTTTGACCTGGGGGTGCCTTGGGCAGCAGGACCGCCCGCGGCACCCCCAGAATCACTACTCGGTTGCGAGCGCCGGAGCCCCTGGGCGGACCGCGCCGCCAGCGGCGTGATGCTCATGGTCAAGCACGTCACCCTCGACGTTGAGGCGGGGGATGATCCGGTCCAGGAAGGACGGCAACCACCAGTTGGCCTTACCGGTGAGCAGCAGCAGCGCCGGCACGATCACCGAGCGCACGATCAGTGCGTCGATCAGGATCGCGCTGGCGAGGCCGACGCCGAACATCTCGATGATCACCTGGCCACCGAGGATGAACGAGGCGAAGACCAGCACCATGATCGTTGCGGCGGCGGTGATGGTCCGGCCGGTCGCGGCCAGTCCACGCGTGACCGCGATGCGGTTGTCGCCGCTCCTGTGCCACTCCTCGAAGATCCGGGTCACCAGGAAGACCTCGTAGTCCATCGAGAGACCGAAGAGGATCGCGAACATCATCACCGGCAAGAAGGCTTCGATCGGTCCGGTCTGGGGGAGGCCGAGCAGCGATCCCGCCCAGCCCCATTGGAACACCGCGGTGATCACACCGAAGGCCGCGCCCGCCGAGAGCATGTTCATGACCGCCGCCATGGCCGGAACCAGGAGGCTGCGGAACACCGCGGTGAGCAACAGGAACGACAGCAGCACCACGACGCCGATGAACAGCGGCAGCTTGCCCGAGAGCACGCTCGAGAAGTCAGCGAAGATCGCCGTCTCGCCCCCGACCAGCACATGCAGGCCGCTGCCTGCGGTGGCCTTGGGGATTACGTTCTGTCGAAGGTCGGTCAACAGGTTGCTGGTCGAGACCGCCTGCGGCGAACCGGTCGGGAAGACATCGGAGGTGATGACCGCCGGCTCACCGTCCTTGCCGGGAAGCAGCGTCGGCGGCGTGACCTTGACCACATTCGGGGTCTTCGCGACCGCGTCAGTCATACGAACGAACGCAGTCTTTTCCGATGAGCCCTTGACCTGCGCAACGAGCTGAAGTGGCCCGTTGTAACCAGGGCCAAAGCCCTTGGCCAGCAGTTCATAGGCGTTGCGAGTGGTGCTGCCGCTGGGGTCAGAACCGGCATCGGAGGCGCCGAGCCGCATCGAGAAGAACGGGACCGCGATCAGTCCCATCACAAGGATGCCGACGATGGCGATCGGCACCGGGTGCGACTCGAGGATCCCCGCCCAGCGCGTCCAGAACACGGGGTGAATCGCGTCCGGCGCCTTGGGCTCCGAGACCTTGCGGCGCGAGCGGCGGCTGAGCACACGCGGACCCATGAAGCCAAGCAGTGCCGGCAGCAACGTCAGAGCTGAGAAGACGGTGAACGCGACGGCGATTGCGGCAGCCACGGCAACGCCGTAGAGGAAGCTGACGCCGAGCGCGAACATGCCCAGCAGCGCGATGCAGACCGTTATGCCGGCGAACATCACCGCGCGACCCGAGGTGTCGACCGCGTCGACTATCGAGTCCTCGACAGATTTGCCCTGCTGCAGGCCCTGGCGGTAGCGCGTGACGATGAACAGCGCGTAGTCGACGCCGACGCCGAGGCCGATCAGCAGCGACAGTTCTGAGCTGAAGTTGGCCATATCGAGGAGGTGAGACGCCAGACTGATCACAGCGAGTCCCGTGATGAGTGCGATGCCTGTGGCGATAAGCGGCAGCACGGCCGCCAGCAGCGAGCCGAACACCAGATACAGGACGATCAGTGCAGCGACCCCGCCGATAAATGTGTCCGTCGGCTTCTGCTGATTCGCCTGTTCGGCGAGCTGTCCCTCTACCGCCACTTGGACCCCGTCGTTCGAGCCGGATGTGGCGGTGTCAACGAACTTGTTTGACTGACCGACCGAGTACTTCTGGGCCTGCTGGGTCAGCGTCACATTCGCGAACGCGACCTGGCCAGACTTGGAGATCTGTGCGGTGGCGCCGGTGGCGTAGGGGGAGGCCACCGATGCGACATCAGGCAGTGCAGCGAGCTTCTTGAGGACCGTGTTGGCGCGAGCCTTCACACCCGGGTCCGTGACCTTGCCCTGCTTAACGGCGAAAACGACCTGCTCGACGTCGCCAGATGCCTTTGGCGCCGCGCGCTCGAGCAGCTGCAACGCCTCAAAGCTCTGCGTACCGTTGAGGCTGAAGCTGTTCTTGTAATCGGTGCCGGCGCTCTGGCTGAGCACCGTCAGAACGATCATTCCGACGATCCAGCCGGTCAGCACTGTTCGTCGGTGCACCACGCACCATCTGCCAATAGATCGCATTCAAGCGCTCCGGTTTCGATAGGGGAGAGAGAGCCGCGGCGCACCTCACCGCGGGAGAGAGAGGGGGATCGGGCGCCCGCCCCAGTGGGCGACGACACTTCCGATGGCAGTCAAGTTGGCATGCCGCTTATCAAATGTCAAGTGCGAACTGACTAAATAGTAAGTCAGCCCTTGATCGGTGTGCGCGGAGCCGGTACGGTGAAAGTATGGCCCGCCTTCCGATCCCTTGTGCAGCTCCGGCTCGCACGGCCTCAGCGGGCGTAACTCGGGCTCGCACGGCCTCCCCGAACGGAGTTCCGACGCGCACGGCTTCACCGGACGTGCGCTCCCGCGTGCTCGACGCCGCGCTCGAGCTGTTCTCGGAGCATGGCTTTGACGGAACCACGATCCAGCAGATCGCGGATCGGCTCGGCGTCACGAAAGCGGCCCTGTACTACCACTTCGAGTCGCCCAAGGATGAGATTCTCGCCGCGCTGATCGGGCCGGCGACCGAGGGACTCGATGCACTATTGGACGAGTTCGAAGGCCGGCGGCACACGCCCGGACAGCGCCGTCGCTTCGCCGAGGCCTACATCGATCTCCTGCTCGGCCAGCGTCGGCTGATCGCCTACATGGCCAGCGACCTGGCGGTGCTCGCGCACCCGGCAGTGTCGGCCGGCCACCATGAGCGCCACGAGCGGCTGGAAGCGATGCTGATGGACGATGCGCTCTCCTTCAAGGAGCGAATCCGGGTGACGATGGCGCTGAAGGGCATCGCCGGCACCCTGGCTCAGAACCCCGACGTCGATGCTGTCGAACTACGTGAGGCGCTGCTTGAGTCCGCCCGCGTACTCCTGCGCGCTCGTCCAAGGACCCGCACACACTGAGGGATGCGAGTCCGTCGGACCAGCCAGAGCTGTGTAGTGCGCCCGCGGTCAGGAGCATGCGACCCGTCATCATGGAGTGACCATGGGTAGCGGCGGAGGCGGAATGGGAGCGATGCACGGAGCCGGTGGCGGTAACGCCATGCGGCAGTTCCGCACGCCCGAACGCAAGCCGCCGCCGCTGATGGATCCCGACCGCAAGCGCGACCGCCGTCGCATCATGCGGCTCTTCCGCCCCTACCGCTTCCGGCTCACCGGCGTGCTGTTGCTGATCATCGTCTCGTCGGCGATCAGCATGATCAACCCGTTCCTGATCCGGACGGCACTCGACGACGGAATCTTCAAGCACGAGTCCGCCACGCTCACGTACTCGGTACTCGGCATGATCGCGGTCGCGCTGTTCTCGATGGCTTCGGGTGTCTGGCAGACGTACATGTCGAACACCATCGGCCAGCGGGTGATGCATGACCTGCGCGCCGCGGTCTACAAGCGCCTTCAGAAGATGTCGCTTGCCTTCTTCACTAAGACCCGCACCGGCGAGGTGCAGTCGCGGATCAGCAACGACATCGGCGGCCTGGACAGCGTCATCACCAACACCGCGACCACGATCGCGCAGAACGCCACGACCGTGATCGCCGCGGTCGTCGCGATGTGCATCCTCAACGTGCCGCTGACCGTGATCTCACTCTTCTTCGTGCCGCCCTCGGTCTGGATGACGCGCCGCGTCGGCAAGCGGCGCCGCAAGATCACGACCGAGCAGCAAGCTCGCCTCGCCGACCTCAGCGCGCTGGTGGCCGAGTCACTGTCGGTCTCCGGGATCATGCTTGGCAAGACGATGGGCCGCGGCGATGACCTCGCGGACCGGTTCACCGGCGAGTCAACCGGCATCGCCGAGCTCGAGGTCCGCTCGCGCATGGCCGGCCGCTGGATGATGGGGACGATCCAGTTCGTTTTCGCCTCGACCCCAGCCCTGATCTACTGGTTCGCCGGCCAGCACTTCGTCGCGCCACACTCGATCGCGATCGGCACCGTGGTGGCGTTCACGACGCTCCAGACGCGGCTGCTGTTCCCGATCCAGTCCCTACTCGGTGTCGGCGCCGATTGGGAGGCCTCGCTCGCCCTGTTCGATCGCATCTTCGAGTACATGGACCTGCCGATCGACATCGTCGAGGCTGAGAACCCGGTGACGCTCAACCCGGAGCGGATCGTCGGTGAGGTTCAGTTCCACGGCGTCTCGTTCCGGTACGGCGGTGCTGCTGATCAGCGGATCAGCAGCACCGGTGAGGCTGAGGGGTCCGAGCCCGTGTGGACGATTCGTGATGTCGACCTGGTGGTTCCGGCGGGCACGCGCACGGCGGTCGTGGGGGAGACCGGGGCCGGCAAGACGACCCTCGGTTATCTGGTGGCGCGGCTCTATGAGCCCCAGCGGGGCCGGATCACGATCGACGGTGTTGACATCCGGGACGTCAGCCTCGCCTCACTGGCGGCGACCGTCGGCGTGGTTTCGCAGGAGACGTATCTCTTCCACGCGAGCGTGCGTGAGAACCTTCGCTTTGCTCGGCCTGAAGCCAGTGATGAGGAGATTGAGGACGCGGCGCGCACCGCCCAGATCCACGACTTAATTGCGTCGTTGCCCGAGGGCTACGAGACGGTGGTGGGCGAGCGCGGGTACCGCTTCAGCGGCGGCGAGAAGCAGCGCATGGCGATCGCGCGCACGGTTCTGCGCAACCCGCCGGTGCTGGTGC
>Ga0224557_1004053_pt1 | contig 10976 bp, 9 predicted proteins | sample 714S31014metaG_FD_180677 | JGI IMG/M metagenome (GOLD analysis project Ga0224557, IMG submission 180677) | Peat soil microbial communities from Stordalen Mire, Sweden - 717 S3 10-14 | ecosystem: Environmental > Terrestrial > Soil > Wetlands > Peat | place: Sweden: Norrbotten County, Stordalen... | reverse complement strand
TTCGGTTCTGCTTCCGCTACGCCCTCCGGGCTACGCTCCAGCAGAACCGAGCACCCTCAACATCAACGTCCCAAGGGGTGGGCCAAAACAAACCGCCGAAGTGGGCCAAGCCAAGTTGCCAAACTCACCTGCTCCGATTAGGATCGGAGTCCAATTCCTGCGGGCTTCATGACGCTCAGATGTTTCGGAAAATGATTGAAATAACGTGACCAGCGTTCTTAGTTCGTCCTGATAGACCGGATCATCGGGGGGGAGCGCAAGTGCATCCTGCTGATCCGAGGTTATCTGCTCCCCAATCCCGACATATTTCTTCTTGTTTAGCCCTGCAATGATTCGGTGACACTCGCGCCGGCAAAACCAGGTTGATGTCAAGAGCCAATGGCGACAGAACTTGTGAAGTCCCGTTGGGGCGTATTGACATGTCAGCCGCGGCGAGGAAGTTCCGCGAGCGCTAGCTGCGTAGAGAGCGTCCACGGTGTGTTGAGACGATTCAATACTGAACTGTCTTAGGACGCTGAGAATGTGAAGAACCAGTCTCTCACGAGGCTCGAGATTGTTAAGATCAGTAGTTCCCAAGTCGATTCGTAGCTTTTGAATGTCTACTACAGACGGCTGCACGAGTCCTTGATTGGAGAGGGAGCGGACGCACCAGAGTATGTTGCGATATGTGACGCATGAGATCAGTTCTTCACACGCTTCGTCGTTCAACGTTACAGTCGGAAAATACTTCTGAATGGCCTGCACATAGAGGCGCTTCTCATTCTCGGTTGGATTTGCGACATCAACAAATTGGAACCCACTGCCGTTAAGTTCATTCCGAAGCCAATCCAGATTGTCTGGCCATGTTGTCAGAATTACATTGATCGAGTCTTCACTTCGACCGCTTGCGCTAGAAAGTCGCGCGAGAAGATCATCCAATGGCTCGCCGAACTCCTCGGTTGCAGTGTCCTGACTTCGATCCTTGTTGCGCCGCAAATCATCAACAACAATGATCTGCTTATGTGGATTGATGTTGCTTATGCTTCCGCGAGAAGGAAGTGTCCTCTCCCAAAGGAGGATGCTGCGATCAGCAGTCGATTGAAGCCTTCTGACAATCTCGGTCGCAACCCGCGACTTGCCAGCCCCTTCAGGACCCACGAGCACAAGTCGATTTGGAATGTGATCAAGAAGGTCGTCCAGTTGCTTCCGGTGTATCCAGGGCTCCACTTCCGGCAGACCGTCTATGACAGCTGTGACACATTGCTGTGCTAAAGCTTTGTAGTCCTTGAGAGTGTTCTTCGCTATGGGCAAGTCATTGAGTGCTTCTCTACGTGCCTTGCGGGCCAGATGAAGCATCACCCAAATGGTCGCGACGGCCGCGATGAACACCAAGAGCGTAACGACGAGCATCAAGAGCGTAAGCGTATCGGAGTGGATCCAAACGCTTGGGTCTGGCGGCGATGAAAGCACGGGACTTGCCTGCGAAGAATTGGTCATATTACGCTCGAAACGAGATTATAGGCGATTCACCGGCCTTTTCTGGATTGACGAGCTTCTCAACAGCCCATGAGCTTCCCGTCAAGATGACGAGAAGTCGGCCAGTGTTCAGCGATCCGAGAACCGCTAGGATGAAGCCGACCTCAACGGCGACACCAAAGCTTCGCCTGAAATAAGGAGCGAAGTTCCCCAGATTACGGAGTTTTGAGCAAGTTCGAATCTCCCGCACATTGAGATTGTTTTCCGCACAGACGACGAATCGCTTGGTGAGCCGTGGTGAGTCACCGAACCATTCTTAGAGGGAGGGGGTACTCCCGCCTCGTTATGCATGGTTGCAAATGTCTTCCGGAACTTGTGCAGTCCCCATTCGCGGCATATGGCCTGAGTTGCGCAACTCTTCCCGTCCTTCGTCAGACACTCGCCGCAGTTCAATCCCGCGCGGAGGGCAAGCTTTTGTAACATGCGGAGAAAGTGTCCATTGGGCTTTCCGTCGCAACCCGGAAAGATGAACATCGAGGTGCTTTCCTTCTTTCTGTTCGCCAGCGCCGCAATCAGTGAGTCAGGGACGGGAACCGACCGCTCTTCCTTGTCCTTTGGCCTGAAGCCCATTTCCGGCTTCGACCGTACGGCAACGACCTTGCCCTTGAAGTCCACGTTCTTCCACGAGCAGAACATCACCTCTTGTTCCCGGAAGCCTGTCCCGAGAAAGAACTGGAAGGTCATTCGTTCCTCGGCGTTGGCAGCGGCAAATAGGGCATGGATCTGATCCGAGTCATAGGCTGCCACTTCGCGCTCGTCGTACTTCGGTTTGTCCTTGGCATCGAGTAGCCCTACGACCTTGTGCGACCGCAGCAGCGTGCCGATCCGCGCGATGTGGTTGTAGATCGTTCGCTGGCCGAGCCCGCGTTCCTGAAGGGCGGCCATGTGATCCAGCAGGTCCTCGCGGGTGATGTTCTGGATGCACTTCCCAGGGAACTGCGCCCCAAACAGGGCGAGCATGTGCTGGGCTGCGGCGATGGTCTTGGGGGCTCGGAACCGACGAACCTCCGCCATGTAGGACTGGATTGAGCGTCTTCGAGCGAGATGCCTGGCGGGGGAGCTGGCATCGGGCTTGGGTCTGGGCCAGGTGTTGAACTAGGAATAGGGGCAGGCGTTGAGCGCCCCAAGGAATCTGATTGGAGATCGTGCCCTTTGTTCTGGAGGGCAGCGGCTGCGGCGTCCGCGTCCGGGCCTACGGCTTGCCAAACAGGCTGACCATCCTGCCGGAAGCGAAGATAGTAGATGCCCTCGTGATGGGACTCGGGCTTGCCATCGACCAGGGCATACCCCGACCGGAGGGTGTGATTTTTGTTCCAGACGGGATCCAGGAAGGCGTAGTGTCCTTCCCGAAGACGGACTCGAATGTAGAGACGAACTTTCAACGTTCTCATCGCAACTCCTGGTAGTGAATACCCAAAGGAGTGCGAGGACGGGCAATATCTTTTTCAGAAACCGCTGCAGAAAGTGTCACACAATGTGTAACACAGCGGTTATTTATTGATTCTAAAGCAACTTAGAGGTACTGGCGGAGAGTGAGGGATTCGAACCCTCGATAGAGTTTTAAAGCCCTATAACGGTTTAGCAAACCGCCGCCTTCAGCCTCTCGGCCAACTCTCCGGCTGGTCCCCGCGACTTCTGAGCGAGCACCGGGACGAACCATGATTATAGAGTAGTCCACGTCTCCGCGCCCTAAAGAAGGTCTGCCCCCGCAGTTTTCTCTGGCTGAAGAACCTCGCTCGCGCACTCGTGCTCGCGCCACGGAGGCGAGGTTCCGCGCGTCTTCATTCGTCCGCCGGGCAGAGCCTGCTGCCGGTTCCACGCATCATGCCGGACTACCTTTGGCCTGCCTGCGCGTCGCTCTCCTGCTTCAGGTAAATTCTCTCTACAGCGGTATTTCCCGGGAGGCGGTCGCCTGCGCAAGGTCAACAGCAAAATGCGGTTGCTTCCGCTTATCGGAGCGACCTATTTCATGGTCGCCGGCGGCCCTTACGGCATTGAGGACATCCTCGGCGATGCGGGCTACGTCCGCGCACTGCTCCTGTTGCTCGTCGTTCCCATCCTTTGGAGCCTGCCCACCGCCCTCATGGTCGGCGAGCTGGCCTCCGCCCTGCCCGAAGAGGGTGGCTACTACTGCTGGGTCCGCCGCGCCCTCGGCGGTTTCTGGGGATTTCAGGAGGCTTGGCTCTCGCTCGCCGCCAGCATTTTCGACATGGCCATCTACCCCGTCATCTTCGTCCTCTATCTCTCGCGCGTCGCGCCCAGCCTTACCCTCGGGTATCGCGGCACGCTGTGGGAGCTCGCCGTCGTCCTCGGCTGCGCGGCATGGAACCTCCGCGGCGCGAAGGCGGTCGGCGAGGGCTCTGTCGGCATGTTCGCCGTCTTGCTGGCGCCGTTCGTTGTGATGGTGGCAGCCGGCTTCTGGAAGGGGCTCTTCGCGCCCTCGCCAATCCTCGCCGGAAGCAACATGGCGGCGCACGCCCTCACGTTCGGAGCCCGCCTCCGCCACGGCCTAACCCTGCTGCAGGCGCCGGTGGCTGCGCCGTCGTTTGCTGGCGCCGTCTCGATCACGCTTTGGAACTACATGGGCTGGGACAATGCCTCCACTGTCGCCCAGGAGGTCGAAGCGCCGCAGCGCAACTATCCGCGCGCCATGCTGATCTCCGCGGCCCTGGTCGCCGCAACCTACATCGTGCCCCTTGCCGCCGTCGGTCTCGCCGGAATCCCCGCCGACCAGTTCTCCACCGGCGCGTGGGTTGTCGCAGCGCGTTCCATCGCCGGCCCCGGCGTTTTCGGGACCGCCCTCGTGCTCGCCGTTGTGGCCGGTGGAATGCTCAATGGCACGGGCATGTTCAACGCCCTCATGCTCAGCTATGCGCGGGTTCCCTACGCGCTTGCCAAAGACGGCCTGCTGCCACGTTTCCTCACCCGCACCACGCGCCCCAGCGCCACCCGTGCGCCGGTTCCCTGGGCATCGGTGCTGGTTTGTGGGGTTGCCTGGGCGCTGGCGCTCCGCCTCTCCTTCGAGCGCCTCATCTCCATCGATCTTGTCCTCTATGGCGCGTCGCTCCTGCTCGAGTTTGTCGCCCTGGTCGTGCTCCGCCTGCGCGAGCCCTCCCTGGTTAGGCCCTTTCGCATCCCCGGCGGGGTGACCGTCTCGATACTCGCCGGCGTTGGCCCCGCGCTGCTCATCGCTTTCGCCCTCTACGCCGCCCGCGGCGAGCGCGTCGGCCCGCTTCCCGCCCCGGCTTTCGCCGCCCTGGTCGCCGTTGCCGGTCCGGCAGCCTATCTTGTTGCCCGCCTTGGCGCTTCGCGCCGGCTCCCGGCCAACCATCCCCCGCCTGGATGACCCAGACGAGCGGTTGGCTGCCGGCCCACCCATACCGCGGCTGCGCCCGTGCAATCAGGCCGTTCCCGGCAACCGCTCCCCCCGCGCTCCGATTTCCTGTTATCGGCCCCGTTGAATGGCTACTTCGAGAGCGTAGGGACGCCCAAGCCGCACATTCCCGCCTCGAAGGGAACCGGCCTCAGTGCGTCCCGTTAGACGGAACCCGCCAGAAGAAAAAAAGCCTATCGCAAACGGGTATTTTTAGGTATGCTTCTCTCGTTCCAAATAACAAAGGATTCCCCCAATGAAATGCTTCAGGATTCTTGCCGTAACCGCAGTCGCTGCCGCTAGCAAAAAAAGGCTTGTCGCGAACGCAGACTTTTAGATATGCTTCTCTGGTTCCGAATACCAAAGGATTCCCCGAATGAAACCTTTAAGAATTCTTGCCGTAGCCATCATCGCCGCCGCCAGCATATCCCTGATTGGTTGTGCGGGCCCCGCAGGCTTCAGCTATCAGAACGTCACCGTCACTTTGACACCTACGTGCCAGGACTGTCCGAATGGGATCATCTATAACCCCGCATTTCCCATGCCGACCGTGGTGACCCCGACCTCGTCGCCGGGCGCGCCGGGCGCGCCGTCGCCTGCGGGTAGTGTGCTGTTGGAGCCCAATTCCGGCCCCGGCGGCGTCTTCTTGTTTCAAGCAGACGTTACCAATGCGCCCCCCAACCTTACCTGGGCTCTCTACCCTACGCCCGACCTCGGCGACATCACCGTGCTTCCTTCCGGTAGCGGTTCGATTGAAGGCGGCACAGCCGGCAACGTTTTCTACAGCTATGGCACCATTGTGTCGGCCAGCGGTACCAACGCTTATTTCGCCCTGAACGGCATCCCTGCCTATACTGGCGGCCCTGCGCTGCAGCAGGCGCTTGCCATGGGCATTCCCCAGGGCGATGTGTTGATTACCGCCTCGGTGCCTAGCGATCCGGCAAATCCCTCCTCGGTGGCTACCGCGCGCCAGTTGATTCAGATATTCAATCCCACCGGGAGCCCGTCTCTTCAAATGTTCCCCAGGACCCCAACCAACATCACGGGCCTCACTGACAGCGTTGCGACCGTTCCCCGCGGCACCAGCTTTCAGTTCACCGGGTATGCGGTCGGGGCTCCGCCCTGCACCAGCACTTCCGCCTGCAATGCGATTTACCAAGGCGCACCCCTGAATTCCACTGACAACACGGTCATCTGGTTGGTCGGCAACGCCAACACCACCTTGGGCGGGGTCGGCAACGCCACGATCGGCGGCCTGGTCAACGGCGTCCCTGGTCCGTACGGCACCATTACCCAGACCGGCCTCTATACCGCGCCGTCGGTGATTCCTCTCTCTGGATATCAACCCCTCATCGTGATGGAGTCTCACGCGGTTCCAGCCGTCACACCCCCCGTCGCCTATATCACCATCAACTAGAGCGGGACGACTCTGGACTCCTCTCCGGAACATGCAGCAAGGCCGCCCGTAAAGGCGGCCTTGCTGTTGTTGCGTTCCCCCATCTTCGCTGCCGCTGCTGTTCAAGTCTATAATCAGACCTCATGAAGGCGCATGTATACGTCACATTGAAGCGGTCCGTGCTCGACGCGCAGGGCCAGACCGTGGCCGGCGCCCTGCGCCGCATGGATTTCAAAGGCATCGCCGACGTCCGCCAGGGAAAATACTTCCAGCTCACTCTCGATGGCTCGCTCGCCGCGGACCCTGCCCGCGCGCAAGTCGAAGTCGAGCGCATCGCCCGCGAGGTTCTCACCAACCCCGTCATCGAGGAGTTCACCCTCCGCGTCGAACCCTGATCCCGCAACCCATCTCCTCGCCGCGTCCATCCGCCGCGCCCATCTCTCGCCCCTCGCCCTTCCTCTCGCCCCTCGCCCTTCCTCTCGCCCCTCGCCCTTCCTCTCGCCCCTCGCCCTCCGCCTGGAGCAGCTCCGCTTTGCCTAAAGTTGTATTCCGCTGCCCCCGTCAGGGGATAACCCGCGCGCTTCCTGGAAGCTACGTTAGAACCATGCACTCGCGGCCATGCCGCCCGCTGCAAGCAACTTACCAGGATTTACGCTGACGCCCCCCTGGATGCTACGCTCGAAGGTTGGGAGACCGAACCGTTGAGCGATTTCAAAGCAGCATCCGATTTACCCGGGGCAGATCGCGTCCAAGCTGAGCCGCTGGCTGGCTTCACCTCACTCGATGGGCAAAATCGAGCGGCGAATCCAGGCGCTGACCCCGAAGGGCTAAATCGGGCGGTGACCACAGCGGACCAGACCGCGTTACCCGCGGTAATCCAACCTGACACGGCTGCCGGGGCCAACGGCAGCCGTTTCGTTCGTGCCTGCCTCCGTCTCCCCGTCGATCGCACTCCCGTCTGGTTTCTCCGCCAGGCCGGCCGCTACATGCCGGAGTACATGGCCGTCCGCCGCCACCACTCCCTGCTCGACATCTGCCGCACGCCGGAGATCGCCGCGGAGGTCACCATCACCGCCGCCGAGCGCCTGGGCGTCGATGCCGCCATCATCTTCGCCGACCTGCTGCTGCCGCTCACCCCCATGGGCCTCGACTTCGAGTTCGTCGCCAACGAAGGCCCCCAGATCCACGCCCCCATCCGCACCGCCGCCCAGGCCCGAGCCCTCCGCACCGACCGGACGCAGGATTTGTTATACGTCGCCCGCGCCATCGAGAAGGTCGCCGCCCACTTCGCCGCAAAAGGGGCGAGCTCCAGTTCAGCTGTAGGCGCGAACGCTTTGAAAGGGACGGGCTTCAGCCCGTCCGTTGCGCCGCTCCCATCAAAAGGGGCTGGTAGCCCGGGACTTCAGCCCCGGGTCTCCCCCGACGGAATCTCTTCCGCGCAAGACCAACTCGGCATCATCGGCTTCTGTGGCGCACCCTTCACCCTCGCCAGCTACATGATCGAAGGCGGCAGCTCCCGCAACTACATCGAAACCAAAAAAATGATGTACGCCTCAACTTCCTCGCTCACCCAACAGAGTTGTCATCCTGAGCGCAGCGCAGCGGAGTCGAAGGACCTGCGGTCCCCGGCCACAGATTCGTCCCAACAGAGCTGTCATCCTGAGCGTAGCGCAGCGGAGTCGAAGGACCTGCGGTCCCCGGCCACAGATTCGTCGCCCGAATCCGACGCCTGGCCCATCCTCATGTCGAAGCTCGTCACCGTCCTCACCGACTACGCCGCGCAGCAGGTCGAAGCCGGCGCCGACGTCATCCAGGTCTTCGACTCCTGGGTCGGCGCGCTCTCTCCCTCCGACTACGGCGAGTACGCCCTCGCGCCCACCACCGCGCTCATCCGCAACATCCAGGCCCTCGGCGTCCCCGTGATCTACTTCGGTGTCGAAACCTCGACCCTCCTGCCCCTCATGCGCCACACCGGCGCAGATGTCCTCGGCCTGGACTGGCGCACTCCGCTCGACCGCACCTGGCGCGAGCTCGACTTCTCCGTCGCCGTCCAGGGCAACCTCGACCCCATCACGCTATTCGCCCCTGAAAAAGTCCTCGAAGCCCGTGTCGCCGAAGTTCTCGCCGCCGCCGCTGGCCGCCCTGGCCACATCTTCAACCTCGGCCACGGCATTGTTCCCACCACCCCGGTCGACGCCGTCCTCCAGGTCGTCCAGCAGGTAAAGCGCTCCGCCTAATCCGGGTACGGGTGCCCAAATCTCGCTTCTCAAATGTGGGATCACAGATCATTCCGCCCCCATCTTGACCCTCATTACCCGGCAGAACCTCCTGCTCCGACCGCCCCGCCCTCAATCTCTGAGGCAACGTGCCACCATCAGTTCGCCGACGGTGCCTCCACGTGGTCGATATGCAGCACCTCCATCGGCCCCTTCGTCGGGAGCAGCTTCAGCCCCAGTTGTTCCTGAATCGCGGTAACCAGATCCGGCAGCGGCGAATCCCCTTCGCGTGCATTTGCAGGCGCCCACTTCAAGTCAAACGCGTACTCGCCCATCAAGCCCGTTCTATCGATCACCTCCCGCTCCGTGCTGACGGAAAGCATGGATGCCAGCGTCTCCATGGAGGTATCGCTGCACCGTATCTCTTCAGGCCCCTGCGTATAGCCCGTGTTGGAGGTGGAGGCCTTCAGCCTCGGTCCACCCTTGGCCACAACCAGCGCATACACCGGACCTACGCTGGTCTCCCTGTGCAGCCGCAGGTTGAACCGCTCCACCAGCGCGGTCTGCAGCCGCTCCGCCAGCATCCTGCGCCGGGATGGCCAGTCCTCCGGCAGCTTCAACTGCGCGGACGACATATCCACCTTGGCGACCAGGTCAAAGCGCGCGCTATCGATCCAGCCTGGTGCATTCGCTATCTGGAAGTCGTTCACATCGTATGCAAAAAGAATCAGCACCTTGACCGACACTCCAGTCATCGTGATGCCATCCGGCTCCGGCCTCATCGCGTATCCCGAAGACTTGGGATCGCTCGGCCGAATCGACACCGCATCGAACCGGGGAGCATCGGAACTTTCCGTTCGAGCCGGAGACTGGGGGAACACACGCAACGGCGCAGTAGTGCCGACAAACCCAACCAGCATCGCTGCGGCTACAACAAATCGGTGCGTCATGCCGGCTTAGTCACGTTGAGGACGAGAAGATTTGTTCCGCGTTTCAAAAGTTGCTTTTGATTATCGTCCAATGCCTTCTCCTGAACAGAGCATGCATGACAATCTTCCAAAAAGACCGACAGTACGGTACCTCTTTTGCCACCAAGAAACGCGTTCTGCTGCGGTTTGAACGCTGGAACTTCGCCCATGATGGAGGACAGGGTGATCCCGTTGGGAATCGGCCGCAAATCGACAAGATTGCCCGGAATCTGTGACATTATGGCAGAATTTTGCTTCGCGTCGTGACCCACATAAACTAGCCTGCCCTGCTCGTCGAAGATCTGGAGGAGGGGGAAGTAGAATGAAGCATCTTTACTCCCATTCGCGGCTATAACGGAGTGGACATACGACTTGAAGTCAAGATCGGAAGTGACCATGCGCCCTTCCATACTCCTATCCCCTTTACATCCTGACAATAAAAGAAGCAATAAGCCAACCGAACCCTTCAAAATCGCATATCGTAGATCCCACTTAGCTTTGGCCATAACCCGATATCCCTATGAGTGAAGATGAATTTCGATGATTTGTACGTTTGGTTGATCCCTCAACTGCCGAATGGCATCGCTCTGCGCCTTGCAAAACGGCTTATCTGGAAAAACGATAGAGAGAAGAACAAATCGATTTTTGGACATTACCTTGCGTTCGTATTGCTTCAACTGTGGGGCGAGGTCAAAGTATTCAAGAAGCGACGGCCGAGATGGATCGGGCGTAAGCGCCTTACCTTGTTTCGCCCCATGCTCCTGGAGGTCGAGTATGAAAGCCGCATTCGCTTCCGCAGTGCTTCCCCTGTATAACGAAGTGCCCGTCGGAGAGAAGTACTCAAGATACGGCATCCCCAGCATCACGGGCTGCTGCGTTCGCGGCGTCGTGGCTTCGCCTTGGGATGCCCCTCGATCACGGCTTGCCCACTGCCGATATCGTTCCAGCCAGTCGCCTAGGGGTACATCAACAGTAATGGCGACGGAGGTATCCGACGGCGCAACTCCTTGCACCGTCTGAGCACGTAAGCCCATGGGCAATAAGACAAGGATCAAAAGAATATGTCGGCCTAGGTGCATCGCATCTCCTGAATCTTCGGACGGGAGTGACACCCGATCAGCTTTGCCGACAGGATGCCACTCCACATCCGCTAGCAAATCTGAACGCACACGCAGAAGCACTGGGCATCGCAAGAGCAACTCCAGCAGGGCTGCATCTGTCCACAACCGCCGCCACCTGGACCAGCAAGTGCAACTGGTGTGGATGCGACCATGGTAGCAACTCCGCAACACAACACAAACTTACGAATTATAGAACCTATTTTCAGTTTGTTCATTTGTCTTCCTTTCGCGTTTTGGGCATAACCAGCACGCCCGCCATCTTTGTAGCCACAAACGGCTGCGGCACCTAGGAACTCGTTGAAATTTGGGTGATCGGTGGGCGTGGCTTGGTGTTTTCTACGGGGTCTCGGCCGATTCCTGCTCGAAACGCGCACTTTGCCAGTGTTT
>Ga0224557_1004050_pt1 | contig 10982 bp, 13 predicted proteins | sample 714S31014metaG_FD_180677 | JGI IMG/M metagenome (GOLD analysis project Ga0224557, IMG submission 180677) | Peat soil microbial communities from Stordalen Mire, Sweden - 717 S3 10-14 | ecosystem: Environmental > Terrestrial > Soil > Wetlands > Peat | place: Sweden: Norrbotten County, Stordalen... | reverse complement strand
TCGGGTTGGGCATGGCGGATCAGGTTGGTGCGCGACACACCCAGACGGGACGCATTTGGATTGAGGCGATCAACACAGAAATCTTCTTCGTCACGTTGGATAAGTCCGAAAAGGCATTTTCTCCGTCAACCCGTTACGAAGATTTCGCCGTGAGTCCAAGTCGGTTCCACTGGCAGTCGCAGAGCACCACCAGCGACGACTCACCGACAGGCCAGCGTTATATCTTGCAGAAGCAGAACGGTACGCGATTCCTGCTCTTCGTCAGGCCCAAACGAGGTGACCCATTTATCTTCCTCGGGCCGCTTCATTTCGTTTCGCACACCGGAACACGTCCCATGAGCATCTATTGGGATCTTGAGCATCCCATGCCAGCTTGGTTTTTTGAAATCTGCGCCTCACTCCGGGCGGCTTGAGTTGGCATGGTTGCTGGCCGGGCGAAAGGATCCGCGAAGGGTAGGGCTTGGATCGGCGTTATATGTCGTGGCCATAACGGCGTGATGTAGGCGTACAATGATGTGAGGAATGGCACGATTCTCAAGGCAGACAACCTTAGCGGCAACCGGCCAGTCTGGGGGCAAAGATCCGCGAAGCGTTCCCATCTCCCAAAAAATCCGATTCGTCCCGATTCTCGCTTGCTCTCGTTCACCATGTCGGACGCCGCAGCGCATTACGGCGTCCGGTCGGACGTCGTGCCGGAAGCGTATTCGTATGAGGCAGGGGGGCGAGGCGAATGGCTAAGAAGGAAGATGCTGAAGCACCGAAGAAGCCGAACCGCTACTCCGCTGTCATCGGTACGATTTTTGAGAATCACTACAAGCCCGGCAAGACGCAGTTCGAGTTCTCGCGCAACGAATTCGTCGAGATCGCCAAATCGCTCAACATTGCCCTCCCGAAGAATCTTGGCGACGCGATCTACTCGTTTCGGTTCCGAACCGCATTGCCCCCTGAGATCGTCGCCACGGCCACGAAGGGCATGGAATGGGGAATCGAGCTCGCCGGGAAGGGCGCATATCGCCTTAAACTCGGCAGGCTCGTCCGCATCTTGCCCACACCCTATCTCATCGCGATTAAGATACCGGACGCCACACCGGAGATTATCGCCGCCTACGCACTGACGCATGAGCAGTCCCTGCTTGCCAAAGTGCGCTACAACCGGCTGATCGACATCTTTCTCGGTATCGCCTCTTATTCGTTACAGAACCACTTACAAACTTTCGTCAAGAATATGGGGCAAATCGAGGTTGACGAGGTTTACGTAGGGCTGAACCGACACGGCCAGCAATTCGTGGTGCCCGTCCAGGCCAAGGGCGGAACCGACCAACTTGGAGTGACTCAAACCCGCCGGAATATCGCGTGCTGCCTTCAGAAGTTTCCGCGCCTCGCCTGCCGCCCCGTCTCCGCGCAGTTCATGACGGACGACACTATCGCGTTATTCGAGCTTGCGCTTCAGGGCGACGACGTAAAGATCGCGGAGGAAAAGCACTACAAGCTCGTCCCATCCGACCAGATCAGCGGCGACGATCTTATGCTCTACGCGAGGCGGTAAAAGTGAGAATGGTGCCCTATGTACCATGTGTCGAAGGTAGTGCGGTCCAAGATTATGGCATCAGCAAACGCGCATTGCAGGAGTGGGAGCAGGGCGGGCGCCAGCCGGACTCAGCCGCACGCGCGTATCTGACTGTCATCGCGAAAGAGCCAGCCGTGGTGCGCAGGGCGCTCGAGAGCGAATGAAGTGCCGCCGCAACCCATGCCAGAAGAATCGCTGGCTCACGGCGAAACAGCCATTCGAGGTCGCATGGCGGCCGCACTACGGCGGAGGCCCGCCACTGTATGGCGCCACACGGCCAGCAGGACCGAGCCGATCAGAATCAGCCCGCAGCAGAGACCCGTCCACAGGCCGGCCGCTCCCCATCCCGCGCGGAAGCACAGCCACACTCCCAGCGGCAGCCCAACAAACCAATAGAACAGCAGGTTGCACCACATCGGCGTGCGCGTATTGCCGGTTCCGCGCAAGGCGCCGGCGACCACCACCTGGCAGCCGTCGAACATCTGAAACACGGCGGCGATGGCCAGCAGCGTGACGCTCATGCGGATGACGGCCGGGTCGGCGGTGTAGATGCGCGCAATCCGCACGGGAATCGTCAGGAATGCGACGGCCGCCAGGCTCATGAACGCCACGCCGCACGCCAGCGCGCTCCATCCGGCCCGGCCGGCGGCGGCGGGATCGCGCTGTCCAATCAGATGTCCGACGCGCACCGCTGCAGCCGAGCTGATTCCCAGCGGCACCATGAAGGTCAGGCTCGCCATGTTCAGCGCAATCTGGTGGCCGGCCAGCGAGGCGGCGTCCAGCCGGGCAATCAGCGCGGTGGCCAATGCGAAGACTCCAATCTCCAGCGCTACTTGCGTGGCCACGGGGATGCCGAGTTTCAGCAGCCGGGCCAGGCGCGGCCAATCCGGCGCCAGCGGAACGTGGAACAATCCCGAGCGCCGCGCGCGGTCATAATAAAGCGCGCAGCAGATCAGCACACCCACCATATAAACGCGCGCCGCGCCGGTGGCCCAGGCCGATCCGTCGGTGCCCATGGCGTGGAAGCCCAGGTGGCCGTAGATCAGCACCCAATTCCCGAACAGGTTGATCAGGTTCGCCGAGACCACCGCGAACATTACCGGCTGGACCAGGCCGATGCCTTGCAAGTAGCGCCGGAACGCGAAGTACAGCATCAGCGGGAGAGTGCCCCAATTGAGGATGCGGATATAGGCGGTGGCTTGCGGCAGGACCCTGGGGTTCACCCCGAAGCGCGACAAACCGGCGGCCATGGCGGCAGTGACGATCATCAGGGCTGGCGTCAGCGCCGCGCACAGGTACAGAGCGCTCCACAGCGCGCGATGGCAATCCGCCATCCGCCGGGCGCCGTAGGCTTGCGAGACCACCGTGTCCAGACCGAGCAGCAGGCAGCCGCCAAACACAGAGGTGGTGGAGAACAGAATGCCGCCGAGGCTCACCGCGCCGATGGCCACTGCGCTATCCGGCAGGCGGCCCACCATGACGGTATCGATGACGCCCATGGCCATCCAGCCGATTTCGGCCAGCACCAGCGGCCAGGCCAGCGCCAGCAGGGGCCGCCACTCGTGCCGGATGCTTTCGAGAGCGGACATCTATTCAGGATCACACACCGCAGCGCGCGCCGGTCCATCGCCTGCCGGTCACACGCCGAGACAATAAACTCGCCGTCTGCATCGCACTCCAACCAAACCACTTACTAATCCGCCACCCTCCTTGGCAGGGCGTTTCCGCAACACCCGCCCGCTATCCTGGAATCGGAGGGCGGGGTTCACCCCGCGCGGGACTTCAGTCCCGCCGCTCCATCAGCGAAAGGATAGATTCCACATGCTAATCTCCGACAAGCAGCACCAAGCCAACCGGCGCAACGCGCAGCACTCTACCGGTCCGGCAACCCCGGCAGCCAAAGAGGCCATCCGCTTCAACGCCCTCACCTACGGCCTGCGCACCCGCGCCTCCATCCTCCCCGACGAAAACGCCGCGGACTACTCCCAGCTCTGGGATGAACTGGAAGCCCAGTGGCAACCTCAAAACCGCATCGAACGCTGCTACCTGGAAACCATAGTCACCTCCCAATGGTTGCTCAAGCGGGTTGCCGAGAGCGAGCAGAAGATCTACGTGTTCATCGAATTCGGCGAACACCAGTGCAAAATGTTAGCGTACGTGTCCAAACAGCGCGTGCAACTGGAGCGCTCCTTCCGCACCGCCATCGCCGACATGAAGCAGTCCCAAAAGGAGCGCCAGGCCGCCCAGTCGCGGCCCGCGCAAACCGGTCACAGCCCCCAACCTCGACCACCCGCCCCCGGCGAGCGAAGCTCGCCCTCGGCCCCGCCCCCCGAGTATGTAATGTCGGACGGCGCGGAGGCCCACCCGGTCTCCTGTTCCCCTGTCACCCCCGACACCCGTTAGCAACCTGCCCCCTGGTCTTTGACAACCTGGCAAACGACGCCAACTGATACGCGTTAACTGTCTTTTCCCCTGTCCCGAAATCCACCCGCCCCAGACCACCGCGTCGCCGCGTCGCCGCGCCGGGGTGCCCCCTGGGCCGGTCGCCGCCTCGCCCATCGCCCACCACCCGCTTAAATCCAACCACTTGGGCTTTGATCGTCTGCATTGCCTAGCCCGATTGTGCCGTATAATTGCTCCGAATGCCCCCACACGAAACGCGCATCCGCGTGCGCTATGCCGAGACCGACCAGATGGGCGTGGTTTACTACGCCAATTACCTCGTATGGATGGAGGTCGGGCGCGTGGAATACTGCAAGGCTTGCGGCTTCGAGTACAAGCAGATGGAGTTGGAGGACGGCGTCTTCCTGGCGGTGGCCGAAGCGCGCTGCCGCTACGCCTCTCCGGCGCGGTTCGACGAAGAGGTGGTCATCCGCACGTGGGTGGAAGATGCCAACCCGCGCATGGTGCGCTTCGCGTACGAAATGCGGCTCGCGGCGGACGGGCGCACGTTGGCCACGGGCGAAACCAAGCACATCTTCCTGGGGCGGGACCTGCGGCCCTGCAAGATGCCCGAGAAGTACCGGGAGAAGTTCGGTATCCATGCACCCAGAACAAATCAAAACGCTGGCGCGTGAGTGCGGATTCGAACTGGCCGGGATCGCGGCGGCGGCTCCAGTGCCCGAATCCGCCTATTACGGCTACTGGATCGCAGGCGGCATGGCCGCCGAGATGGCCTATTTGACGGACCGCCGCGCCGGGTTGCGGGACGATCCGCGCAATTTGCTCCCGTCCGCCCGCTCGATTCTGTGCGTGGGCAAGCTCTACAACGCGCCGCAGCCCTACTCGACCGAATTCGCCGGTGAGGATCTGGCCTGGATCTCCCGCTACGCGTGGGGTGAGGATTACCACCAGGTGCTGCGGCGCGGACTCACGCGCGTGGTGGAAGGGCTGCGCGCATTGTCGCCGGCGCCGTTCGAATGGAAGATCTGCGTGGATACCGCGCCGCTGCTGGAACGCGCCTACGCACGGCATGCCGGGCTGGGCTGGATCGCCAAAAACACCTGCCTCATCAACCAGGGCATGGGCTCCTGGTTCTTTCTGGGCGAGTTGCTGCTTTCGCTCGACCTGGAGCCGGACCAGCCGCCGCCCGGCCGCTGCGGCTCATGTACGCGCTGCATCGAGGCCTGCCCGACCCAAGCCATCGTGCCCACCGGCCTGGCAGAAGGACCAGCCTGGGCGCTCGATTCCCGGCTGTGCATTTCGTACTTCACCATCGAGCTGCGCGGCGTGGTGCCCGAGCAGGCGCGGCCAGCCATCGGGCGCCACGTCTTCGGCTGCGACATCTGCCAGGATGTCTGCCCGTGGAACCGGCGCGCGCCTGCCACGGAAGAGCCGGCCTTCGACGTCGCGCACTTCGCGCCGCCGCTGGATAAACTGGCCGCGCTTTCCGAAGACGAATTCCGGGAGATGTTCCGTGCCAGCCCGATATCACGCGCGCGGTACAGCGGCTTCCTGCGCAATGTGGCGATCGCCATGGGCAACGCACGGCACGAGCGGTTCCGAGCGCCGCTGGAAAAGCTGGCGGCGTCGGCAGACGCGGTGGTGGCGGAGCATGCGCGTTGGGGCCTGGAACGCCTGTCGGAGGGCCCGGAGTGACTCTTCCCAGCCCAGCGCACCAACTGCTGGCGGCCGCGCCGGACATCCCCCGGTGGCTGGAAGTGCGGGCGCTCCTGCTCAGCGGAGACTCCGAGATTCTCGGCGTCGCTGGCTCAAGCGGCGTGGTTGTTCACCCTGCCTCGCGGGTGATCGGCATTGCTGGAATGCCGTCGGCCGAAGCGCTTTGTGCCGCGGTAGCGCGATGCGGAGGAGATGCGGTGATTGTTGCGGACCCGTCGCAGGTCGGCTTCGTTACCGCAGCGCTGCCCCTCTGTTCGGTGAGACGCGCCTGGCGGTTCGTGTTCCGCCGGGAGTCCCTGCCGCCGGGTGTGGCCGGCAGGTGCCCGGTCAGGCCCATGAGCGGCTCGGAAGTGCTGGAGACCGCGGACCTGCCCGAAGATTTGCGCGCCAGCCTGCTGCGGGCCTCGGGGATGGCTGCCGTGATGGCGGCGTTCGCCTCCGGCAGGCCCGTGTCGTTCGCGTCGGTGAACTGGGAAACCGAGACGCAGTGCGATCTGTATGCCGAGACGCTGCCCCGCTACCGCGGGCGCGGCTACGCGGCGGCCTGCCTCGACCGCATGGTTCGCGAAGCGCGCTTTCGAGGCAAGCTCGCCGCTGGAGTCGTGGAGTGGAGCAATCGTCAGTCGCTTTCCCTGGTGCGGAGGCTGGGAGCGGCGCGCATCGGCGAGTGCTCCCTGATCGACACCGCGGGGTGCGTTTTCCGTGCTACACTCACTCAGCGCTTAGACTAATGTTGGGAGGGACGAATGGGAAACTTCAACAAAAAAACTCAGAAGGCGGTGGTGGTCGTAAAAGCGGTGGCCCCACGGCCGATCATAACGATTCCGAACCGGAACCAGGCCGGCGATTTGACCAACGCGGAGTTGAACCAAAACGAGGCTACCAAGGTCGCCGACTTCCTGGCCCTGCACGGCGATCCCATACCGGGCGGCTCGACGGTCGGAGACATGATCAGCGCCGCAATCGGCGATGCAAATCCCGAGGCGGTAGGGAACCGCTTCAGTATCCGTCTCAGCCAAGCCCATCGCATCACGTATCGAGTCTTCCAGAACGCGGGATTGCTGCAGGGCGATCCGATGCAGTTCGCTATCCACATCCTGACGATTGGTGACGCTCCCTATGCTCACTGAGGCCAGGGAGTCCGTGGGGCAGACGATCGTATTGTGTCGTCTGCCTTGTAGGCGACTTCTCACTTTGGACGCGCTTCAGGCTGGGCTATCCGGGAAGGCAACGCCGAGCCGTTTGGCCGCGGCAGCCACAGCGCGGTCGGCCGTCCACAGCCTCAAGCCGTCTATGAGCGCCGACGCCAGGAGATGCAGATCGATCCAGGAGGTGACGCACTTGCGGTTCCGAGGCGACGGTTACCACGGGCAGCATTTCCAGGTAAGCAGTCGTTTCGGCGCGTTTGTGCAGGTTCCCGCAGGCCAATTCTCCCAGGACAAAAGGATGCAGCGAAACGAGTGTCAATCCAGACTGAGGAATCGACCAGAATCATCCCCGTGTCCTGACGGCGCTGCGCCTCCTCCTCGGGAACTCGAAATCGGGCATCGTCCCCCCGAGACGTGCCAGCCGTTTCCCGGCTTCCCTGGCGATCAGGTGACGCAGGGCCTCATGGATCAACGCAGTCTTTTCCCGAATGCCCGCGTACTCCTGGGCCTGGCGGATGAGATCGTCATCAAGATTCAGCGTCACTCTCATCGACCTTTGTCCTTCTCCCGCCTATAATCTCCACTCTTGCCGCCAGTCTTCTCGATCAGATACAGGTCCTGAATCTCAATCGATTTGTCGAGCGCCTTGGTCATGTCGTAGACCGTCAGCGCGGCGACCGCCGCGGCCGTGAGCGCCTCCATCTCGACGCCGGTCTGCGCGGTGGTGGCTGCGCTGGCAATGATGCGCACCCCTGTTTTCTCCACGCGCACCTCCACATCGGCGTGGGCCAGCATCAGCGGATGGCATAGCGGGATCAGGTCCGCGGTCTTCTTGGCGGCAGCGATGCCGGCGATGCGCGCGATCTCCAGCGGATTGCCCTTAGGATTTGCGGGCAGGCTATCCAGCACTGCGCGCCGCATACGCACAAAGGCGTGCGCGCGCGCGGTCCGGCGGGTCTCCGGCTTGGCCGAGACATCCACCATGCGCGGGCTGCCGGCGGCGTCGAAATGCGAAAGCTTCTTCATGGGGGCTTCTTCATTTGAGCAGTACAGGAATCCAGTCGCCGGCCTGCCAGGCGGGACGGTTGGCATCCACCACCATGAACGCGTTGGCGCGCGTCAGCGCAGGCACATCGCTCGAACCGCGCCAGGCGACGGGCGTCACCTCCGCGCCGTCGGAGCTCAGGCGCGCGGGGAGGAAGCGCGTCAGCCCCACCCGGTGATGAAACGCCTCTGTGAGGCGGGCGAACGGCATGTGAAGCGCGGTCTCCTCCTGCCCGCCCAGCAGTCCCAGCGCGGCGCGGGCGAAGATCTCGAAGGTCACCATGGTGGACGACGGATTGCCCGGCAGGCCGAAGAAGAACGTGCCGCGCGCTTTGCCGAATACCAGCGGCTGGCCGGGCTGAATCAGGACCCGGTCGAAAAAGAACTCCGCGCCCAGGCCTTCCAGCACGCGCTCGACGATATCGTACTTGCCCGCCGAGACGCCGCCGGAGAGCAGCAACAGATCGGCGCTTAGGCCGCGCTCGATCAGTTCGCGAGTGTGGGCGATCTCGTCGCGTGCCACCGGCAGAATCCAAGGTACGCCGCCTGCGCGCGCCACCTGTGCGGCCAGCGAGTACACGTTCGAGTTGCGGATCTGGAAGTCGCGCGGCGTTTCGGCGACAGCCACGATCTCATCGCCAGTGGCGACGATAGCTACGCGCGGCGCGGCGTATACCGGCACGCGTTCCCTGCCGGCGGCCGCCAACATGGCGATGCCGGAGAAATCCAGGCGCTTGCCGGGTTGGAACAGGATCTCGCCGGCGCGCGCCTCGCATCCCTGCGGATTGATGAATTGGCCGGAGACGGCGGATTGCTCCGCGATCATGCGCGGGCCTTCGCGGCGGACGTGTTCGAGCATGACCACGGCATCGGCGCCCCGCGGCACCGGCGCGCCCGTCATGATCTCGACGGCCTGGTGTGCTCCAACCTCGCCGCTGAAGATCTCGCCGGCGCGCACTTCGCCGATGACTTCGAACTCGCCGGGGAGGTCGATGGCGCGCACCGCATATCCGTCGCGCACCGAACGGGCCAGGGCGGGATAGTCGCGGTCGGCGGCGATGGGCTCGGCCAGTACGCGTCCCGCCGCCGCCTCCAGCGCCACGCTTTCCGCTGGGGGCGCCGTCCTCGCGGCCCGGACCGTGTCCAACACGCAGCGGCGCGCTTCCTCGAATGTGAATGCGAGCACAGGTTTATTCTAGTATCTTGCCTATCGTCTCAGCCGAAGATCTGACGTCCTGGGCGGCCGCGCTGCTCGAAGCCGCCACTTTCCCGCGGCCCACCGCGCATCTGGTCGCCGAATCGCTGGTGGCTGCCAACCTGCGCGGCGTGGATTCGCACGGCGTGCAGTTGCTGCCTTATTACGTCGAACAAGTCGAGCGCGGCGACATGCACACCGTCGCCCAAGGCCGCGTCGTGCTGGAATCCGGGGCATGCCTCCTGTACGACGGGGCCAACGGCGTAGGACAGCAAATCGCGAGCGTGTGCTGCGGACATGCCGTACGGCTGGCGCACAAGCACGGCATCGCGATCGTCGCCGCGCGCGAGTCCAACCATTTCGGCGCGGCGGCCTATTGGGGCCAGAAGATATCCGGCGCCGGGATGATCGGCATCGTCATGTGCAATGCCTCGCCCATCGTGGCGCCCTGGCAGGGTCGGGAGCGGCGCCTCGGCACCAACCCCATCTGCGTGTCGGTGCCGGGACCGTGGCTGCTGGACATGGCCACCACTACCGTCGCGAACAACCGAATCTTCAAGGCCCTGATGAATGGCGAAGAGAGCATTCCTGCCGGGTGGGCTGTGGATTCCCAAGGCGTGCCGACGACCGATACCGATGCGGCCATTCGGGGCATGCCCATGCCGCTGGGCGGCTACAAGGGCAGCGGACTGGGGATGATGGTCGAGCTTCTGTGCGGCGTGCTGAGCGGCGGAGCCATGAGCGTCGAGGTGGGCGGCATTCACGTTGAAGGCAAGCCCACGCGCACCAGCCAGACGTTCGTGGCAATCGATGCCGGCCGTTTCATGCCCGTGGAAGAGTTCCACCGGCGCCTCGAGTGGTTGGTGAATACGGTGAAATCCGCCGCGCCCGCCACAGGTTTCGACGAGGTGATGGTAGCGGGCGATCCGGAATGGCGCGCCGAAGCCGAGCGCCGCCAGAGCGGGATTCCGCTGGGGCAGGGGACCTGGAATTGCCTGGCTGAAACCGCCGCGAGGCTGGGCGTCGGGCCGCCCCCCGAGCCTCAACCGGCAGGGAGCGGTCCCGTCTGATAAACTGATCAGATCCAAAGGAGACCTCTTGAAACATTCGTTCCTGATAGCGACAGCCGCCGCCGGACTTACATTCATGGCGGGCAATATGAAAGCAGCCGACCCCGACACCAGCGCTGGGGCGGCATACTGTACCGAGAGCGGTGGGACGGTGATCGACCGCATTCCGATTTTCGGCACCAACGGTCCGCCCTCGAGTTGGCTGGTGTTGACCGGACCGCGCCAGTTTTGTCAGTTCACCTCGCCGACGGATGGCTCGCGCATTCACGTGCTGGTGCAGACGTTGTACTCGACAACCCCGACTCTGGCCGCGCTGGCCTACTACGCGAAGGTTGCGCCGGGCCAGGGCGGCGGCGGCAATCCGGCGTCCTACTACTGCACGCAACTGGGCGGCTCGGACTCGTTTGGCGGCGTGAACGCCGCGGGCGGCGGCTGGGTCGGCAAAGGCTCCAAAGATACCGTGCTGGAGGCTTGCATCTTCCCCGATATGTCGTCCATCGATTCGTGGGGCTTGTTCTATAACAGCGCCAGCATCGTTCGCGGGATCGACCTGACTACCGTGTTGCGGTACGGGCCGCCACCGGCCGCGGCACACTGAGCCTCGTCCAACCTCCATTGAGTTCAGGCGCGACGCCTCGCTGATCCGGCCGCAAATGCCGGGCAGAGGTGCGATTACCGAGAGCGCCGCGCGCACGGAAAGCGGTTCGATGAATAAGCGAAAAGAGCAAACGACGAAAACGCCAGAATTCCTGGACGACGACCACGAAGCTAAATGGTGGGCGAGCGCGGAGGGGCCGGAGTTTCTCAAGCAGCAATCCGACGCGAGTAGTTCCAGCGAG
>Ga0224557_1004043_pt1 | contig 11006 bp, 9 predicted proteins | sample 714S31014metaG_FD_180677 | JGI IMG/M metagenome (GOLD analysis project Ga0224557, IMG submission 180677) | Peat soil microbial communities from Stordalen Mire, Sweden - 717 S3 10-14 | ecosystem: Environmental > Terrestrial > Soil > Wetlands > Peat | place: Sweden: Norrbotten County, Stordalen... | reverse complement strand
CCGCCGGGGCCTCCACCTCGGAGCCGAAGGGCGCGTGGCCGTCGGGTCCCCGGAGCGCGTCCGGCAGGAATCCCTCGGCGAAGGCCAACAGCTGCAAGGCCAGGCCCGGATCGAGGTCGGTCGACTGCGCAGTGGCCTTGGCCAGGTCCCAGCCGTGCGTGAAGGTGTCGATGGAGGCGATGTTGATGAAGACGCCGCCGGGCAGTTCGGCGAAGGGGAGCTTCAGCGTCTTGTCCATGGCACCGTCGGCCTCGAACGCCTTGACGGCCCGCGCCGCGCCCCGATTGAACTCCGTCACGAAGTCGCCCTCGCAGAAGTCCTCGTCGCCATAGCTCGCCGGCGCCTCGCCCGTCTCCACCGTCACGGCGAAGTACGTGGCGCCGCCGACGATGTGGTTCACGAGCTCGCGCACCCGCCACGAGGCGCACGGGGTCGACCCGTCGAGCTTCTGGTCGTCCACCCCCGAGAGCACCCCGGCGGTCGATGCGAAGGCTTGGGCCAACAGGTCTGCGCTCACGGTCCTGATCCTCTCGTCGGGCGGCCGAACCCCGTCCCGGTGCCGAGCACCGCGCCGACTCGTCAGGGCGAACCTAGCCCGATCAGGTGAGCGCTGCCGTGGCCTCCCCGACCAGCTTGTCCTCGCCCTCGGCGTTGGACAGCGTCACCGCGAGGTCCACCAGCCGCTTGCCGTTCTTCTCACGCTTTCCGGTGACCACGATCCTGGAGGACAGCACCTCGTCGGGCCAGGTCTGGCGGGCGAAACGGACCTGGTACCGCGTCACGTTGCCCACGCCCACGTAGTCGGTCAACGCCGAGCCGAGCAGGCCCATGGAGAACATGCCGTGGCCGAAGACGCTGGGCTGCCCCGCCGCCTGGGCCGCCACCTCGTCGTGGTGCATCGGATTGAAGTCGCCCGACGCCCCCGCGTACTTCACGAGGTCCGTCCGTGTCAGCGTGTGCGTGATCACCGGCGCCTCGTCTCCGACCTTCACATCGTCGAAGGACAGCTTCTTCTCACCCATCGTGTCGACCTCCCGTCATGTGCGTGTCCACTGTCCGCGGCCCTAGGCGCGGTGAATCAGGTTGAATCGCGCCGTGACCACCGGCTCCCCGGTCGTGTCGTCGGACCACTTGGTCTCCGAGACGATGAAGGTCATCGTCCGACCCTTGGACTCCTTCTGGTAGGCGTCGGTGATCGTGCCCTCGCCCAGGAGCACGTCACCCACGAGCACGGGGCGGTGGTAGATGAACTCCTGCTCGCCATGGAGGATCAGGCCGCCCTTGGCCATCAACGGACCGAGCGCCGTCATGAGCGGGTTGCCCTTCGGCGCGTCGTTCGGCTGAATCTCGTCGAACTTGCCCGAGAACTCCATGGCGAAGGGCCAGGTCAGCGGGGCCGGAATGGCGTCGAAGCCGGCGGCCTCGGCGGCGTCGGGGCTGTGGTAGATCGGGCTCGTGCTCAGCACGGCGTCGGCGAAGTGCTGCACCGTTCCGCGCTCCACGACCACTTTGGACGTGCCCGTCGGCTGGCCGATGATCCCCTTGAGCACCTCTTCTTGCGATGCGGCACCGTCTGCCACCGTCTGCCTCCTGTCCCCCTCCGCCGTCGTACCGGACCACGTCAGTCATGGCGGGCACCGGCCGCCGGCCGGTGCAGCGCCAAAGGTAGCGGGGCCGTGCGGACGGCGCCCAATCCGCCGGGGCGTCGGGCGGCCCCGACCCCTGCTCGATACCATCGGCCGCCGTGGCCCGCCCCGATCCCGACTTCTTCGAGGTGGTGCACACCCAGCGGGCGGCGCGGTCGTTCCTTCCCGACGACGTGGACGACGAAAGCGTCGCCCGCATCCTCACGGCGGCGACGCACGCGCCGAGCGCGGAGAACAGCCAGCCCTTCGTGTTCATCGTCGTCCGGGATTCCGGGCTGCGCGCCACGATCGGCGAGCTGACGGCGCGCCTGTGGCAGGGCGGCGCCCGGGCACTCGAGGAGCGGCGCCTCTCCCCCGCCTTCCTGCGTGACGTCGACCGCGGGGCGATGGGCGGCATCGCCGCCGCACCGGTGCTGGTCGTCGTCTGCGGCGACACCCGCCTGACCTATCCCCAGTCGATGGACGCCTCGGTCTTCCCCGCCGTGCAGAACCTGCTGCTGGCCGCCCACGCGCTCGGGCTCGGCTCGACGCTCACCACGCTGCCGGTCCTCGGCGGGGGGGAGCTCTCCGGCCTGCTGGGTCTGCCACCCGAGGTCGTGCCGGTCGCCGTGGTCCCACTGGGCCATCTCCCCGCGCCGCTCGGTCCGCCTCGGCGCCGCCCCCTCTCGGAGAAGGCCCACCTCGACCGTTACGGCACGCCCTTTCCCGCCGACGTCGCACCATCCCCGCCGCCGAAGCGCTCCAGGAACCCGCAGTAGCGGTCCAGGACGACGGGCCAGGTGTAGTTCGCCGCCACGTACGCGCGGCCGTTGCGGCGCATCGTCTCGTGCACCGCACCGTCAGTCGTCAAGAGGCCGACCGCGGCCTCGAATTCCGCGAAGTCCCCGAACCACAGCCCCGCCCCCGACTGCTCGCAGTGCTCCCGGGTGGGACCGCAGCGCGCGTTGACCAGCACCGGCACGCCGGCGGTCAGCGCCTCGACCACGGTGAGCGAGAAGGACTCGTGCGGCGAGGGGGCCACCAGCGCCCGGGCGCCGCGCAGCAGGCCCCACTTGTCCGCGTCGCCGATCATGCCGGTCACGACGATGTCGTCGGCCGGCTCGGGAGGGTCGACCACCTGGCCGACGAGCACGAGGCGGAGCGGGCCGGGATGGCGCCGCGTGTAGGCCCGGAAGAACCGCCACAGCATGCCGGTGCCCTTCTGGTCGTCCACCCGGCCGATGCACACGAGGTAGGGCACCTCACCGAGCCCGTAGGCGGCGCGCACCGCCCCCTCGTCCGTGCCGCCCGCGGGCGGCTCCTCGACACCCAGCCCGACGAGAACCTGGGGGGTGGTCGCCACCCCGAAGCGCTCGTTGACCAGTGTGCGCTCACTGCGGCTGTGGAACGCGAAGCCCCGGCAGCGGGCGAAGAGCTCGTCGTAGATCGGCAGGTGCAGGGCGGGCTCCTCGTGCGCGGCCGGGTGCAGCACGGCGCGCTCGGCCACCAGGGGCAGGCCGCGCACGGTCGGGTAGTACAGGTACGGGTAAAAGGCCACGACGTCCGCGTCGCTGGCCGCCACCGCGTGGAGCAACGCCGGCGACCGCGGCCCCTGCAGGTCGACCCAGCGCTCCATGTCCTCCCGGCTGGCCCGCGCCGGGTCCTCCCGCATCCCGGCCCACAGCGGGTGAAAGCGCTCGTCGCGCCCGGCCTCGGAGCGGATGCGGTGCACCGTCACGCCGCGGACGGACTCGGTCCCCTCCGGGAGCTCGTCGCGCCACGTGATGGCGTCGAGAGCGCAGGTGGTCAGCACCTCGACCTCGTGGCCCCGGTCCGCCGCGAGATGCTCGGCCAGCATGCGGGCCCCGGTCTCGGCGCCGCCGCGGATCTCGGTGCCGTAACGGGGCACCACGAAGGCGATCTTCACCGCTCCCCCACGTGCGCAGGCGGGGCGGCGGGCGGCACGCAGCGAACATACCGGCCCGGGCCGGGGCCGCCACGCCGGGCCACCGGGCCACCCGGCCACCCGGCCACCGGACCACCCGGCTCCCGGGCGAACCTGACGCAGCTGTCAGGTCCGGCGATAGGGTGAGCCGGTGCAGGAGCACCAGTACTTCGTCGACATCGACGCCACGGTGGACGAGCTGTGGCAGCTCTTCTGGGCCCGGATCCCCCACACCGAGACGGGGGACGTCACGATCGACATCCTCTACCCGGGCAACGACATCGGCGACGGCCTCATCCGCCACTGCACGTTCCGGGTGCCGCGTTACCTCCTCACGGGCGGCAAGGGCCAGTCGTGGGAGTGGCTGACCGAGGTGACCCCGAAGGTGTCGTGGAAGTACACCGCGGTGGGTCGTCCACTGCTCTCCGAGGCCGAGGGGCGCACCCGCCTGGAGGACCTCGGCGACGGCCGGACCCGTGTGCACTTCTCCGAGACGTACCACGCGTTCAATCCACTGCTGCGCGCCCTGCTGGAGAAGCGGGTGCACGCCTTCATCTCGAAGGACAACGACCGTCTGATCAAGGAGTCGCTGACGAAGGGCGTCGGCTACCTGCGCGCCGCCAAGGCCAAGGCCGAGGCCAAGGCGGCGGCCAAGACCGCCGGCACACCGGACGCCGGCACCGCGCCGGCGTGACCGTCGTCGACCTCTGGGTCAACGCCCTGACCGGCCAGGCGGCCGAGGCCTTCATGGCGCAGGCGGGCAACGAGGGCATCCCCGACCTCCTCGGCGGCGACCTCTCGGCCGCCTCCACCCTGCAGCGGCTCCTGGCCACCATGGACGCCTGCGGGGTCGACGTCGGCGTCGTCGCGGCCGGCCTCAGCGCCGGTGAGACCGACGCCCTGCTCGACCAGGTGGCCGCCCACCCCGATCGCCTCCGCGTCGCGCTCGTGGCCGACCGCCCCGACCGCCCGACGCGCCAATGCACCCGCCTGCGTGCCCTGGCCGCGCACCCGGCGGTGGCCCTCGTGCGGGTCACGCCGCTCGTGCACCAGTATCCGCTCAACGACAAGCTCTACTACCCCGTCTACGCCACCTGCGCCGAGCTGGCTCTGCCCGTCTCCGTCAACGTCGGGATCCCCGGGCCGCGGGTGCGCTCCGCCTGCCAGCATCCCGAGCTGCTCGAGGACGTCCTCATCGACTTCAAGGGCCTCACGGTGATCGGGGCCCACATGGGCCACCCCTACGAGGCGCTGCTCATGCAGTACATGCTCAAGTGGCCGGACCTGTACCTGTCCAACTCGGCCTACCTCGCCAGGTACATGGACCCGGCACTGGTCTCGTTCATGGACTCCTCGCGGGGCACGGGCCGCGTCCTCTACGCGTCCGACCATCCCTTCCTGCCCATGGAGCGGGCGGTGGCCGCCGCCCGGGACCTGCCCCTCTCCGACGCGGCGGCCCAGGCCTTCCTGGGCGGCACGGCCGCCCGCCTCCTCGGCCTCGACTGAACGGGCCGTCGCCGAGCGCGGCGCCCCGACCGGAGCCCGGGGACGCGCCGCTACCGTGCGGGTATGGACCTCGGCCGGGTCGGCGTGTGGTGGAGCGGATCGTGGCGGGTGGCCGACGACCCGACGGGCAATGCGGCAGGAGAGCTCGAGTCCCTCGGCTACGGGGCCTTGTGGTCGTCGGGGCGGTTCGACGCCGGGCTCTCGCCGCACTTCGATCGGCTGCTGGGGTCGACGTCGCACGTGGCGGTGGCCAGCGGCATCGTCAGCGTCTGGGCCGGTGCCGCCGAGGACGTGGGGCCCGCTGTCGCCGCGCTCGAGGAGCGCTACCCGGGGCGGTTTCTGCTCGGCGTCGGTGCCAGCCACGCCCCGGCCGTGGAGCACTACGAACGCCCCTACTCCCACGTGGTCGCCTATCTCGATGCGCTCGACGCACAACCGGTGCCCGTGCCACCCGAACGGCGGGTGCTGGCCGCCCTCGGCCCACGCATGCTCGAGCTCGCCGCCGCGCGCGCCGCTGGTGCACATCCGTACTTCGTCCCCGTCGAGCACACCGCCCGGGCCCGAGGCATCCTCGGCCCGGAGCCGCTCCTCGCGCCGGAGGTGGCGGTCGTGCTCGAGACCGACGCGGCCCGCGCCCGGGAGCTGGCACGCGGCTACGCCGCCACGTACCTGAACTTGCCCAACTACACGAACAACCTGCGCACCCTCGGCTACGGCGACGACGACATCGATGGCGGGGGGAGCGACCGCCTGATCGACGCCGTCATCCCGTGGGGCGACGTCGTGCCGATCGCGGCTCGCGTCCGCGAGCACCTCGACGCCGGGGCGGACCACGTCTGCATCCAGGTCGTCGCCGGACGGGACCGCTTCCCGCTCGCCCAGTACCGGGAGCTCGCTCCCGCGCTGCTCGGCGGGTAGGCGGGCGGCCGCCAACCGGCCGCGCCTGACGAGGCCCCGGGCTTGCCTTCCTTGCCGGGCCGTTGACAGCCACCACCCACCCGACTAAACGTTGATCCTGCAACTGTCGTTGATAGAGGGCCGGGCCTACGAGATGGCACACTCCGCGAAGAGCTTCGAACCGTGGGTCGCCTGGCGGCCGTGCGAGCCCGCGACCGCGGAGCTCGCGTTCTCCCGCATGAAGGCGAGGCTCCCCGTGCTCTTCGGATCCTCGGCGCTGATCAGCGCGCGCGACTCGACGTTGCCCTTCTACCGCGAGCACGAGTTGGTCGAGCTGGTGATCAACCGACAGCACAACGCCACCAACGTCTACCTGCTCCACGGCGACAGGCGGACCGGATGGTTGGCGGGGACCTCCGCTCCCATCCACGCCATCAACAACTTCGAGTCGCTCGAGCTGACCGACGCGACCGCCGAGTCGTATCTGCGGTTCTTCCTGTGCTTCTTGCAAGCCGACGACGGATTCTTCGAGCTGACCGAATCGGCCGAGGAGTTCCCCGACGTCCCGGGGGATTCTCCCGAGGTGATGGCGAAGCGGGCCGCCCTCCGCGAGGCCCTTCTCCCCCTGAGGGGTGAAGGTGTCGAAGACGAGAGGTGGATCTTCCGTGGCACCGTGGCCTACCAGGGATGGCTCTATGGCGCGCGCTTCTCTGTGGACCGGATCGGTGAGGTCACCATGGAGGACGATGAACCACTGGTCACGAGCCGACCTCAGCTCTGATGGACCGGCACCCATCGCCTGAGGACGCACTTCTCCGGCCGAGAGTTGTCGCTCATGCCTGATGCTGAAGTGACGGACGCGGCGGCGCAGCGGCCCTTCGTGGGCCGCGACACCGTGCTGGCCTCGGTCGATGCCACCTGGGACCACTGCACCGCGGAGGGGACGACCAGGATGGTGGTCCTCGAAGGGCACGCCGGAATCGGCAAGACGCGAATCGTCCAGGAGTTCTATGCCGCCCTGGCCGCCCGCCAACCAGCCCCCCCGGAAGGTCGCCAGCCGTTCTGGCCACCGCGACTCGAGCAGAACACCGAAGGGGGATCGGCGCTGGCCGCCCGATCCGAGATCACGCCCCAATCGATCATATGGGACAAGGACGTTCTGCCCGCGTTCGCCTGGATGGGAATACGCGGGACGCTGGCCGAACGCGCCCTCCCCGAGGCCGTGCAGGTCATGAAGTACCTCAACGAACCGACCTATGCGCCCATCGGCCGGACACATCGGGTCCTGACGGCGGTGTGGCACCTCGCCCTCGTCTACGCCGTCCTGCTCGCCGTCGTGTTGGGTTTCCTCCATTTCGGCGGACCGATCGGCGACACAATCGGCGTCACCATCGGAGTGATCGGCGCGATCGCGGGCCCCTTCATGGAACGCAAGCTGTCATGGCGGGAGCTCAAAGAGGAACGCGCTGAAAAAGTGCGAGAAGCCACCAAGGTGGAACTCGACATCTCCAGCTGGTTCAGCGACGAATCGAAGAGCGCGCGGGGACGCGCAGAGCAGTACTTCGCCGCACTGCGCCGGCGTGGAATTCCCGGGGTCGTCGTGGTCGACGACGCAGTGCTGGTCGACGACGACACCATCGAATTGATCGAGTCGATACTGACATTGGACGGCCCGGTGCTCGTGTTGGCCACGGCGCAGTCGAATCCGTTGGAACAGCAATTGGATGCTCGGGCGGGCTTCGGTCGTCTCGTCCGCGACCACACGGCGAGGACGACGAGGATCCGCCTCGGTGACCTCTCGGAGGAGGCCCTCGTCGACCTGGTCCGCTCCCGAGCCCCCAACACGACGTTCGAGATCGCCGACGTCATCGCGACCCACGCGGCCGGCAACCCCCTCGTCCTCGGGGGACTCCTCGACAGTCTTCCCATCCGGCGAACGCTGTCCAACGGCTCCTACCAGATCGACGACCCCGAAGAGGTCGTGGCGGGGCTCCCGGATTCGTACGAGGGCACTCTCACGGCGTACTGGAACCAGCTCCCCGACGAGATCCGGCAGCTCCTGGCGATTGCGTCGCTGCACGGCCTGCTCGTCGAGGTCGGCTCCGTCCGCAACGGGTACCAGGCCGCCTTCGACGTCAACGAGCTGGTGGTCGAGCACTTCCTCGCCCAGGCACGGACCCCGCACTCGTGGCTCGCCGACGTCGATGACTTCCTCGACCGATTCACCGACGGTGCACTTCTCGGGATTGCGTCCATGAACCAGGAGAGAGTGGGGAGGTCGGTCGTGCCCACGGCGAGAAGAGCAATGATCGACGATCTCAGGACTCGTCGAGCCGACACTCCGGCGTGGACGGCGTTGAACGCGGACGCCCGGCGCGTTCTCCTCAAGTTCTACTTCTCCGTGGTCGAGGAGGGCATCGAGGATGCAGGAACGCCCATCGCGCCGAAGAGCCGGGAGGCTGCGGATGTGGCGGTCGAGCTGGCCGAGCTGACTGACCGACCACGGGAGGCGGGCGACGCAGCCTCGTACGCAGAGGCGGCCATGGAGTGGGCGGCCGACGATCGTGACATCGTGCGTCGCGCGCGGGCGCTGGCCGCTCGGCGCCATCTCGAATGCGGCCACCTGGCGACCGCGAGGACCTATTTCTCCGTGGAGCTGGAGGACCGGGAGCACAGGCTGGGCGGCCGTGCTCGCGAGACCCTGGAGACCCGGTATTTCCTCGCCGAGGTCACCAGACGAGAGGGCCACGCCGTCGAGGCCCTCTCACTGTTCGAACACCTGCTGGCGGACGAGACCAAGGCTCTTCGATCGGACGACGAGCTGGTGGAGGAGACCCGCTCCGGCCTGGCGCAGTCGCTCCACGACGCGGGGCGTTACCGCCAGGCCCAGGAGATCTTCGAGTCCATGGTGGCGCACTCGGGCGGCCTCAGGGGTGATGACGACCACAAGACACTCTTGTACCGTCTGCAGGCCGCCACGTCACTGGCCGCCTCCGGCCGGTTGACCGAGGCGCTGGACCGGATGGCACGACTCGTCGCTGACCAAGAGCGTCTGTTCAGCGCCGACCATCCCGACACGCTGAAGACGCGTCATGCATACGCCGGCTTCAAGCTCGACGCCGGTCACCTCGACGCGGCCATCCGGGACTATCAGGCCCTCTTCGACGACCGGTGCAGGATCCTCGGACCCGGACACCCGGACACGCTCACCACACGACACGCCCTTTTGAGTGCGAAGGGTGATGCGGGGCGGCTCGCCGAGGCCACACGCGGCCTCGGCGAGCTTCTCCAGACGTCAGGGCGAGTCCTCGGCCCCTATCACCCCATGACCCTGACGACACACCAGCGCCAGCTCCGCTTGACCGCCGAGGGTGGCAAGCTGGCGCAGTCCCTGGAGGGACTCCAGGGACTGCAGGCGACGATGGGCACGCAGCTGGGCGAGGATCACCCCTTGACGCTCTCCGTCAAGGGGTCGGTCGGCAACGTGCTCGCAGCAATGGGGCGCTCTTTCGAGGCGGCGGAGACGTACCGATCCCTGGTGCGAGACCGAGAACGCGTCTTCGGCCCCGAGCTTCCGGAGACTCTTCAGGCCAGGAACAACCTCGCCTTGTGCATGAGCGGCGAGCGAGACGGACACTGGCCCGCGATCGAGGCCTGGGAAGCACTGCTCTCGGACCAGACCAGCATCCTTGGCGCGGATCATCCCCTCACGCTCGAGACGCGTCACTATCTCTTCACGAGCTTGTCCAGAGTTGACCCACAGGCTGCCGTCGAGCAGTTCCGCCTCCTCGTTGAGGACCGCGAGCGGGTGCAGGGCAGCGAGCATCCCGACACCCTGCGCTCGCGCGAGAACCTCGCCGACTGTCTTCTTCTGGCCTGGACATCGCATCGAGACCAGCTGGCGTCCGCACCGAGTCTGGACGTCGGGGGACCGGAACCGGATCGGGCCGTACCGGAGTACCGAGCGCTGGTGGCTGATCAGGAACGTGTTCTCGGTGCCGATCATCCCGACACCCTCCGGACTCGTGCCGGCCTCGCGGAAGCCATCGCCATGGAGGCCGTCGGCCTCGAACAGCTCGAAGTCGCCAAGGACGAACTCCAGAAGGCGCTGATCGACCAGGAGAGCGTCCTCGGCCCCGACCATCCCAGCGTCCTGTACACGCGCCACACCCTCGTGATGAACGTCATAGCGATCGACCGTGAGGAAGGATTGTCGATGCTCCAGGCGCTGATACTCGACCGGGAACGGGTCCTCGGCCCAGACCATCCCAACACGCTCAGCACGGTCCTACAGCTCGCCGAAACCCTCGCCGAGCAAGGCGACATGGTCTTCGAGGACGGCGCCTGAGGCGGGGCGGCGCCGCAGCGGGCACGAGCCCTTACGCCGGCCCCCTGTGCTCGGAGAGCAGTTGCGCCAGGGCCCGGAAGGCGCGACCCCGGTGCGACACCGCGTCCTTCTCGGCCGCCGTCATCTCGGCGAACGTCCGGCCGTCCCCGCCGGCGGGCTCGAACACCGGGTCGTACCCGAAGCCGTGCTCTCCTCTGGCCGCACCGGCGATGGTCCCCTCCATCACGCCCTCGGCCCACACCTCGGAGCCGTCGGGGAAGGCGGCCAGCGCCACCGTCTTGAAGCGGGCGCGGCGCTCGCCACCCCCGTCACCCAGGACGGCGAGCTCGCTCAGCAGCTTGGCGACGTTGTCGGCGTAGGTCGCGTCCTCGCCGGCATAGCGCGCGCTGTAGACCCCCGGCGCCCCGCCGAGCGCGTCCACCTCCAGCCCGGTGTCGTCCGCCACCGCCGCCTCACCCGTCGCTCCCACCAGCGCGCGCGCCTTGAGGCGTGCGTTGTCGAGCAGCGTCTCGCCGTCCTCCACCACGTCGGGCACGTGGTCCGGCCGGGGCACCAGCTCGACCTCCATGGCGGCCGACAGCACGGCGGCGATCTCGGCGGCCTTGTGCGGATTGGCCGAGGCCAGGACCAGCCGCAGTGGGCCCGCCCCGCTCACCTCCGGGCCGGCGGTTCGCCCAGCACGGCC
>Ga0224557_1004042_pt1 | contig 11011 bp, 7 predicted proteins | sample 714S31014metaG_FD_180677 | JGI IMG/M metagenome (GOLD analysis project Ga0224557, IMG submission 180677) | Peat soil microbial communities from Stordalen Mire, Sweden - 717 S3 10-14 | ecosystem: Environmental > Terrestrial > Soil > Wetlands > Peat | place: Sweden: Norrbotten County, Stordalen... | reverse complement strand
GATTCCCGGCTGGAGCTTCGGCGACAGGCCCTCGCCCATCGGCGGCCCTGTTCATCCCATCCAGGTCATCGGCTTTGACCAGGGGGTGATCGTCGTGGTCCGTGCCTCCGATGTGAACCTTGACCTGCGCACCACCGCCTCAAACAAAGTGGTGAAGAAGGCACTGCGCAGGGCCATCGAGCCGGTCACCGGCGACGATGTCTTCATCGTGCATTGGGAGACCGGAATCGACGCCCAGGGAAATCCCGTATGGAAAGTCTGGGCACATCGGTAATTCTTGTGATCACTCATCTTCCCCGCTTCTTCCGGCGCAATTCAACGTCCAATCAAGATAAGGAAATCAATGCGTCCTCAAATCAAACTCGCATTTGCAGCTTCCATCGCACTTTTACTCTTGCCTGTCCCCGTAGCCCTGGCCGCGCAAAAGGATCTCAACCAGGTCCTGAGCCAGCTTGACGCAGCGGCCGCCAACTTCCGCTCCACGTCCGCCGACTTCGAATTCATCACCGAGCAGACCGACCCGATCCCTGACAAAGACATACAGAAGGGCACCGTCGACTACAAGCGCAACGGAAAAAACTTCCAGATGGCAGCGCACATCCGCGAGGAGAACGGCAAGCCGGTTCCCAAGGATCTGACCTATAAGGACGGCAAAGTTCTGCTCTATGACAAGCTCACCAACCAGGTACACGTGAAAGATGCGGCCAAGTACGAGAGTTATCTGCTGCTCGGCTTCGGCGCTAGCGGCAAGGAGTTGGCCGATAAGTGGAACATCAAATACCTGGGCTCCGAGGCGCTGAAAGACGGCGCGACCAGCGTCGATACAGAAAAGCTTGAACTGGTAGCCAAAGACTCTGACGTGCTCAAGCTGTTTCCCAGAGTCATCATCTGGATAGACCCTGTTCGCGGGGTGAGCCTGAAGCAGTACTTCGACGAGGGCCAGGGTCAGAGCCGCACCTGTTTCTACTTCAACATTAAGGTCAACCAGCCCCCGCGCGACAGCGACTTCACCTTCAAAACCGATAGCCAGACTACATACATCAAGTAGTCCCTGCGATACCTTTTTTTCTTTTCCCGATTCTTTTTAACCCGCACCCAACCGCAACTCCTCCCAGCACAAACAACATGGGAAAGCACTCCAGCGTATACCGCGTCTCTGGCGCTTCAATTGTCATCAGCAGCGCGCTCCGCATCACGATATAAGCCAGCATCCAAGGCCAGAACCGCGGTCGCAAACACAGCCCCGCTAATGCCGGCAACAGGTAAACAGCATTGAGCCCCGCGAACTCCCAACTGAACCGCGTTTCCGCATTGTGATGCGAATAGACCCACCAATCCATGTCGATGGGCAGATTTTCCACCCGCGGCCGCAGCCACATATCGGCCAACCGGCCAAGCGGCAACCAGAGATAATACCGCAGCGGATGTGCACTGATCCGCTCCTCGGCCAGCCGCGCAAACCGCGCATCCATTCCCGGCGTAAAGTCCTGCCCATTGTCCTTGTACTCGGCAGCCATCGCGGCGGTCTCGGCATACTGCGCCGGCGAGTCGAAGGCCCGCGCCGGCAACTTGCTTACGTCGAAGGGCCCGCCCGGCACATTCCAATAAATGTCGTAGGTCGAAGTGAAGTCCAGGCACCAGGTCTTCACCCACCGTTGCCAGCCTGGATCTCCCACCTCATCAGGATCGTTGGCATATCGTGGCGCCAATGGCTGAACAACGTGGAATACCCGCCAATTCCTCGCCGTCCACGCCGCAAACGGAACCGTCGCCAACAAAACGCAGACTAACGCCATCTTTGCCAGCTTCGCGCGAGCAGCTCTCCCGCGCCGCAGCCCCACAACCATCGCCGGAGCCAGAGCAACCCCCACCAGCGCTCCATCCGGCCTCAGCATCGCCGCAAACGTGATAGCAAACGTAAACCAGAGCGCGCTTCCCCATCCCAGCTTTTCACAAAACCGCCCCACCGACCACAACGCCAGCGCAATGGCAAACAGCGTAGGAGCCTCCGTCAGCGGAGCCGCCGCATACGAAGCCGTAAATGGACAAAGCGCCGCCAGCCAAAGTGTCGCCTGCGCCGCCCCATCCCTGACCTCGGGCTTAGCGATCCCCCGCACGAACCACGCCAGCAGCAGGCAGCCCAGCAGCTCCAGGGCAATCTGCACATAGGCCACAGCGTTGTAGTTATCCACGCCAAACAGCTTGAAACAAGCGGCCAGAAACAGCGGATACCCTGGCAGCCGGATCAGCGTCTCGTGCAACACGCCGCTCCCGTCGGTAATCGCATACCGACCATGCAGCAGAATATTCTTCGCCAACCCGCCATAGATCAGCGAATCCCCTTCATCCTGAGGAAACTCCTTGAACATCCAAAGGCGCAACAGCGCTCCTGCGGCCAAGGCCGGCGCAATCGGCAGCGCCGCTCGCAACGCATCACGGGTTTTGGCCATCAGATTTGGCAATTGACTCGCCGGGTCGGCTTCCATACGATTCGTACTGTCTAGCGTAGACCGTTTCGGCGGCTTTCGACCACGTAGAATGAATTAGATCGTCCATGCCGGATAAACAAATATTTTTCGATCCCCACCGCAAGCGCTGGAAGCGCCTGCGCCGCTATTTCGATGTGACCGCCGTTCTGGTCACGCTGGTTCTGGCCGGCTTTATCTTCAACGTCGTGCGCAGCCAGCGTCTGCCCGAGCTGCTGCTGCCCACGCCCAAGCATAACTACAAGGCCCTCAGCGATCGCACCCCGCTATTGCGTGGCGCCAAAGCCCGGCCCACGCGCCGAAAAACCACCCGCAAGCCCTCCGAAATTCCCTTCAACACTGGTGAAGGTTTACGTGCCGCCTATTACGTACAGGACGACGCGGCCAGCTACTCCTCCTTCAAGGAGCATGTTCACCAGCTCGATCTGCTCTTTCCCCAATGGCTCCATGTGGACGCTCCCGACCCCGCCCTGCTGGCCATCAACAACGACAGCCATCGCGAATATCCGGTGGTCGATGGCGCCTACGTTCACGATCCCGACGACGGCAACCGGGTCAAGCACGTCATACAAGCGGCCAAGGTAGATACTGAAATCTTTCCCCACCTCAACAACTACAACCCCAGTACCCAGTCCTGGGATCCGGCAGTTGGCGCCGTTCTCGCCGATCCCGGCAAGCGAGCCGAATTGCGCCGGCAAATCATCCGCTTTTTCACCGCATTCCCGGTCTATCGCGGCCTCTCGCTGGACTTCGAAAGTCTCTCTGAAAGCTCCATTCCGGCCTACCTGAGCTTCATCCAGGAACTCTACGCCGAAATGCACCCGCGCAACCTGCGCTTATATGTAAACACCCCCGTCGCCACCTCCGACGCCGACTTTGGTAGGATTGCCGCCAACTCTGACGGCATCATCCTGATGAACTACGACCAGCACCAGACCACCAGCAATCCGGGCCCCATCGCCAGTCAGGATTGGTTCATCGGCAACCTGCGCCGCGCACTTAAGGTTGTTCCCAAGGAAAAGCTCATCTGCGCCATCGGCAGCTACGGCTACGACTGGACTCTCTCTATTCCCAATCCCAAAGACCGCCGGCATCCGAAACCGAAAGTGCTGAATACCGAGGACCGGCACGTCTCCGACGCCTGGCAGCAAGCCTCCGACGCCGACGCCGATCTCGATCTCGATTACGACTCACTCAATCCGCACTTCGAATACATTGATGAGGACCTGAACCAGCGCCATGTGGTCTGGTTTCTCGATGGCGTGACCGTTCTCAACGAGCTGCGCGCCGCGCGCCAACTCGGCCTGCAAACCTTTGCCCTGTGGCGGCTGGGCGAGGAAGACGGCTCACTGTGGAACATATGGGACAAGCCCAGCAATCCTGAATCGCTGCAAGCGCTCAACTCCGTCCAACCCGGTCATGACGTTGACACCGAGGGCGAGGGAGACATTCTCCGCATCACGGGACTGCCCCAGCCCGGCAAGCGAACTGTACAGGTCGATACCGACGAGACCGACCCTCGCAAGAAGCTCATCATCGATGAGCACATGGATACCTATCCCCGCACCTACACCCTCGAGCAGTACGGATATCACTCCAACGAAGTGGCACTCTCCTTCGACGACGGACCCGACCCCAAATGGACTCCGAAGATCCTGGACATACTCAAGCAGAAGAACGCCAAAGGCGTCTTCATGCTCATCGGCGCCGAGGGCCAGGAGAATGTCGGCATCATGAAGCGCATCGTCCGCGAAGGTCACGAGATCGGCAATCATACTTACACCCATCCGGACATCAGCGAAATCTCCAACCGCCAACTGGATCTCGAACTCAAACTCACCGAGATGCTATTCAGAAGCAAACTCGGCATACAACCCCTTTACTTCCGCCCGCCCTACGACATCGACGAGGAACCCGACACTGACGACCAGGCTGCCCCCGTCGAGCGCATCCAGCAGGCCGGATACACCATCATCGGCAGCAAGATGGACACCAACGACTGGAACGAGAATCCCCGCAAGACTCCGGCCGAAATCAGCCAGTCCATCCTTGCCCAGTTGGAGACCATGAAGATCAAGCCGCAGTTCCGCGGCTCCATCATCCTGCTTCACGACGGCGGCGGCGACCGATCAGCCACCGTTGCCGCCCTCCCCGTTCTCATCGATGCTCTCCGCGCTCACGGCTACACCATAGTGCCGGTCTCCGCCCTCCTGGGCAAAACCACCGCGGAAGTCATGCCCAAGGTCACCTGGACCAGTTACCTGAGCGCCCTGCCGGACTCCATCGCCTTCTCCAGCGTGGCATTGATTGCCAAGTTCATCGTGATGGTCTTTTTCGTAGGCGATATCCTCATGAGCGCCCGCCTCATCATCGTCGGCCTCTTCGCCATCTTTGACCGCCTGCGCAAGCCTCACCGCATTGCATCGCCCGGCTACAATCCCCGCGTCGCCGTTCTCATCCCCGCCTATAACGAGGAAACCGTAATCGTCCGCACCATTCGCTCGGTGCTCAATTCGGATTACAAAAACCTTCACATCATCGTCATCGACGACGGCTCGCTCGACCGCACCTTCGACGTAGCCCGCGAAGCCTACGCCGCTGAAATTGCCGCCGGCCGCGTTCAGGTACTTACCCACCCCAACGGCGGAAAGGCCTCGGCGCTCAACTTCGCCCTCGAGCGCATCACCGAAGAGATCTACATCGGCATTGACGCCGATACTGTCATCGCCACCGACGCCATCTCCAAGCTCGTTCCCCACTTCGAGGACCCTCGCATCGGCGCCATGGCAGGCAATGCCAAGGTCGGCAACCGCGTCAACCTATGGACGAGTTGGCAGTCCCTCGAATACATCACCAGCCAGAACTTCGAGCGCCGCGCACTCGACCTCTTCCATGTCGTCACAGTCGTTCCCGGAGCCATCGGCGCCTGGCGCACTGCCCCCGTCAAAGCTGCCGGCGGCTATCCGCTCAATACCGTAGCCGAAGATGCCGACCTCACTATGAACCTTCTCGAGCAGCGCTATCACGTCGACTATGAGGACCGCGCGCTCGCTTTCACTGAGGCTCCCGTCGACATGCTTGGCCTGATGCGCCAGCGCTTCCGCTGGTCATTTGGAATCCTGCAAGCTGTCTGGAAACACCGCATGGCCTTCATCCGCAACAAGGCCATGGGCCTCTTCGCGCTGCCCAACATCCTCATCTTCCAGATGCTTCTGCCCCTGGTCTCACCGTTTATCGACCTCATGTTTTTGGCCGGTGTGGTCAACTATTTCGTCGATCTGCACTATCACCCTGAAGCCGCCTCCGCAGCCAGCTTTGAAAAGCTTGTAGCCTACTTCCTCACCTTCCTGCTCATCGACTTCATCACTTCCTCAATCGCCTTCTCGCTGGAGCGCCACCACCCCGCCAACAAGGGAGACGGCTGGCTGCTCTTCCACATCTGGTTGCAGCGCTTCGCCTACCGTCAGGTCTTCTCCATCGTCCTCTTCAAAACCCTCAAGCGCGCCATCGACGGCAAGCCCTTCAACTGGGACAAAATCAAGCGCACCGCCAAAATGAGCAAAGCCACTGACGCCATTACCGAAATGCCGTAGCCCAGGCCTAAAAAAAGGCGGGCGATTCACGTGACCGTCCCAGTTTTCTATTCCAACCCCTCCGATTCGCTGTAATCTGTAAGCGTTATGACCACCGCGACCCTCCCCACCCGCATTGAGTCCCGCTCGCCCCACGGCGTTTTCAGAAACGAGCCCTTCACCGATTTCAAAACTCCTGAAAACGCCCGCGAGATGAAGGCCGCATTGGACCTCGTCGCCGCCCAATTGGGCCGCGAGTACGATCTGATCATCGGCGGTCGCCGCCTCCGGACCGAAGCCAAGATCCTCTCCCTCAACCCAGCCCGCCCCGCACAGGTCGTTGGCGTCCACCAGAAGGCCGGCGCGGAACATGCCGAGGATGCCATGCAGGCGGCGCTCAAAGCCTTCGAGTTCTGGTCCAGAACCTCAACGAACGAGAGAGTTTCCCTGCTCCTGAACGCCGCCGAAATCATCCGCAATCGCCACTTCGAGTTTTGCGCCTGGCTTACGTATGAGGTTGGAAAAAACTGGGCTGAAGCCGATGCCGACGTTGGCGAGACCGTTGATTTCCTTGAGTTCTATGCCCGCGAGGCTCTGCGCCTGGCCGCCGCAACCACGCCCATTCAATATCCCGGCGAGCGCAACGAGCTCCTCTATATTCCGCTCGGCGTTGGCGCGGTAATTCCTCCCTGGAACTTCCCCTTCGCCATCATGGCGGGGATGACCGCGGCCTCCATCGTCAGCGGCAATACAGTGATCCTGAAGCCCTCGAGCGACGCACCCACAATTGCTGCCAGGTTCGTTGAAGTTCTTGAAGAAGCAGGCCTCCCGGGCGGCGTAGTCAACTTCTGCCCCGGCTCCGGCTCGGCCTTCGGCAACGCTATTGTCGAGCATCCCAAAACCCGCTTTATCGCTTTCACCGGCTCAAAGAAAGTTGGATTGGAGATTAACGAGAGCGCAGCCAGAGTCCGCCCCGGCCAAATCTGGATCAAGCGGACAATTCTGGAGATGGGCGGAAAGGACTCAATTCTGGTCTGCGCGGACGCCGATCTCGATGCTGCGGTCGAAGGCGTGGTCGCCTCGGCCTTCGGATTCAGCGGTCAAAAATGTTCCGCATGCTCCCGCGCGATCATCGAAGCTCCCATTTATGGAGTATTTGCTGAGCGGCTGCGTGAGCGTGTGGAGCAATTGACGGTCGGCGACCCGGCTGCCAATCACAACCTCGGGCCGGTCATCAACAAAGCCGCTCTCAATTCCATGCTCGCCTACATTGAGATCGGAAACAATGAAGGAAAACTGATCTCCGGCGGACATGCTCTTGAAACTGCCGAGGGCGGCTATTTCCTCGAACCTACAGTCTTTGCCGACATTGCTCCCGATGCAGTGCTGGCGCAGGAAGAGATCTTTGGCCCTGTCCTGGCCGTCATTAAAGTGGAGAATTTCGAGGAAGGCCTCAAGGTGGCTAACAATACCGAATACGGACTGACCGGCGCGCTCTATACCGATGATCGCGAACGCATCGATTATGCCCGCCACGAATATCACGTAGGCAATCTCTACTTCAATCGCAAATGCACCGGAGCGATGGTGGGAGCCCACCCCTTCGGCGGGTTCAATATGAGTGGAACGGATTCAAAGGCCGGCGGTCCGGATTACCTGACTCTCTTCACTCAGGCCAAGAGCGTGGCGGAAAAGCTGTAAAGACTCACGCGGAGTTTGGTTCTACTATCCGAGCTCTCAAACCCGAGAACCCTCGGCACTCGACTTATCCACCAGCGTTTTACGCAACGGCCGTAGGCACGGTTAGTTCCTCGGCCTCCAGCCTGCTACCAACCTCGGCGGCGGCCTGTGCCAGCACCCGGTGATGGATGGTAAATAACGCCAGTTCCAGACGGTCGCTGACCCCGGTCTTGTCGTAGATTGACCGCAGGTAATTCTTGATGACCTGTTCGGTAGTCCTCAGACGCGTGGCAATCTCGCGATTCTTGCAGCCCTGCACGATGAGCGCCACAATGCGCATCTCTTTGTGGGTGAGCCGGTCGCGGACGCGCGTTCCCACCATATCTTCTTCGGGCGAGTCGGGCTGCATGATCTGTGGAGGCAGCCAGGTTTCTCCCGAAGCCACTCGGCGCACGCACTCCACAAGAGAGGGTCCGGTAACGCTGCGGAAAACTACCCCGCGAAATCCCAGCTGCAGATAACCTCCCGCAGTCTCGTTGTTCTCCGCGATTACGATGCCGCGGCTGCCCGTCGACTCGAGCAGAATGCGCAGTTGGGTCAAATCTGGCCTGAGCGAAGCCGCAAACAGGACGATGGAGCCTGGAAAGGTCGTGATGGCATGGTGCATCCGGTCAAGGTCTGTGCATTGAGCAATGATTCGCAGATCCTCGTCCATCGCCAGCACCTTGGCGGTGCCTGCTCTGAAAATTGCCTGTGAATCGGCCAGAATGATCTTATTCATATCGTGCGCCTCATCTGCCTCGTTTACCCGATTCAACAATCTACGGAATGTTTCACCATCGTCTCCAGAAGCGCAGGAAAGTTCGGATTGAGCTCAGGCACCTGTCCCACCTTAAACAACATCATCGGCAGAAAGGCACAGGCATCCTTGAACTGTCTGCAATTGCAACACTGCAGTTTGCCAGGGAACCTTCCGTAACTCGATAAAAATGCAAAAAATCATTCTACCCTGTAAATTTTCCTATGAATAGCGCTGCAGGCTATTAAAGTGAAGAATTAAGAAAAAAGCAGCAAAAGGGTAAATCCTTCTCATCTCCGGTGGGATGGCAGGCCCCAATAAAAAATTCAATGTCAACCCGCCAGTACGGTTCGTCGCAGAACAAAGTGTGAATCAGCATATGCTCTTTTGCTTTGCACGGTTGAAGCATTCAACCGGCGAAATGATTCCCCGCCCAATTACATGAAATCGCGTTTGCCGCTGAAATGCCGTGAAGTTGATCTGCCTGGCGCCGATGAAGAAGGATGAAGAGGCCTCGATGACCGATCGCACGGAACTTCTTGAAGCAGCGCTGGACAGTATTCCAGAGGGCGTCATGCTGCTCACAGAAGAGGGCGAGGTGGTGTTCTGGAACACGGCAGCAGAAACCATTACCGGGCATGCTCGAGTGGAACTGGTGGGGCGGGCTATGCCTGTGACCCTGAACGCGCTGTTGGATGGTTCTGCTCCGCATGAGGATTCAGACCCCGGCTCGGGCCCTCAAACAGGACGCGGATGCCTGGCTCACGTTCTGCACAAGCTGGGACACAACGTACCGGCAATGACGCGAACCCTGCTGTTGCGAGATGGGCTGGGCGGCTCTATCGGCAAGGCGGTAGTCTTTCATTCTGCGGAGAGTCTGGAGGCTCTGCCCCATGGAGAGACGGGCGAAGATAGTGGCGTGAGGGCCAGCCAGACGGACCTCGAAGACCTGCTGGAGGCGCTGTTTGACGACTTCACACACGAAGGACTGGCCTTTGGCCTGCTGTGGATTACTGTTGACCAGGGCCAGGGTCTGCGCAAAACGCACGGCGCCGGGGCCTGCGAGTCGATGATCGAAAAAGTCGGACGGTCGCTCGTGCAGGGTTTGCGGCCGGCCGAGAAACTGGGGCGCTGGGGCGAAGACGAGTTTCTGGTCATTTCGCACGAGCGTACGCCAGAGATGCTGGCAGCTCATGCGCAATCGCTGGCAGGACTGGCCAGAACGACGGACTTCCGCTGGTGGGGCGACCGGATATCGATCACTGTAAGCATCGGCGCAGCTCAGGCCAACCGCGCCGAAACGCTGAAACAACTGCTGCTGAGAGCGCAAGAAGCAATGTTTTCAAGTATTCATGCGGGCGGAAACCATATCGCGCTCGCGCCGGGGGGGCAGGCATGTTTGCCATCATAGGCATTCTTTTGGTCTTTGCGTCGGTCATCGGCGGATTCCTGATGGAAAAGGGACATATCGCCGTTTTACTTCAACCGGCGGAAATGCTCTTGATCGCAGGTGCGGCCACCGGCACGCTTCTGGTGGCCAATCCGCTGCATATCCTCAAGGAAATCATGAACGGATTGATGGGCGTGCTGAAAGGATCGTCGTTCGACAAAACGCGCTACCTGGACACGCTGAAAATGATGTACCAATTTCTGAACAAGGTTCGTAAAGAGGGACTGCTGAGCGTGGAGATGGACGTGGAGAAACCCACGGAGAGCTCCATTTTCAAAAACTATCCCGCTTTCCTCAATGACCATCATGCCAGAGATTTTGTGTGCGACACATTACGCACGGCCATTACCGGAGGCGTGGAACCGTTCGACATGGATCAAATGATGGAGCTGGATATGGAGGTGCATCACACCGGCGCCATGCAGCCCGTCAACTCACTGACTACGGTAGCCGACTCCCTGCCGGGGCTGGGGATTGTGGCTGCCGTGCTGGGCGTGGTAATCACCATGGGCGCGCTGGGTGGTCCGCCTGAGGAGATCGGCGAAAAGGTAGCGGCTGCGCTGGTGGGCACGTTCCTGGGCATCCTGCTCTGCTACGGCGTGGTGGGCCCGCTCAGTTCCAATATGGGGAAAACCGCCGAAGCACAAAACGAGCATCTCCACGTGCTCCGGGTGCTCATGCTTTCATTCCTGAAAGGCTCTGCGCCGATGATTGCCATAGAGATGGGACGGCGCGCAATTCCCGCGCATGTGCGGCCCAGCTTCGATGAAATGGAAAAACACTGCAAGAATCACGCCGCCAGCGCGGAACCAGTCGCAGGTGCGGCATAAGGACCGCAAACCTCTCTGGAAAGAAATAAAACATCATGACCGCCAAGACTCAACCGATTATCGTGATCAAGAAAATTAGCGGCCACGGAGGCCACCATGGCGGCGCCTGGAAGGTAGCCTACGCCGATTTCGTAACCGCCATGATGTCACTGTTCATCGTGCTCTGGCTGATGGGTTCCAGCGAGAAGGTCAAG